>ERZ825896.28-NODE-28-length-182432-cov-9.276252_pt1 | contig 182432 bp, 164 predicted proteins | sample MGYA00519858_ERZ825896 | MGnify/ENA primary metagenome ERZ825896 (study PRJEB31778, sample SAMEA3449214) | human gut metagenome | biome: human gut; feature: human-associated habitat; material: faeces | place: United Kingdom | collected 2010/2012 ... | reverse complement strand
GCTAGGGGTCGGGTAATTCGACACATTTTTGATGTGCCGAATTACCCGACCCCTAGCACACTCAAGGGATGCCGAAGAATTTGAGACAAGGTGACAAACGCCCGGGTAGTTTGTCATCGCGGTAGCAACACCCAAAAAGGTGTCGAACGACCGGGTAGTTTGTCATCTTTTTACGATCTCGCGGGTGCAGGCGAGTGCGTCGGCGATTGCGTTCACCACGAGCGTCGAACCAAGGCGTGCATCACCCGCAGCGAAGATGGCAGGCTTGTTGTTCGCTGGGTCGGCTTCGCGCAGGCAGTGTGCACCACTGCGCTCGGGCAGCGAAACATCGAAGGCTTCGAATACGGCAGGATTCGCGCCAGTGAAGCCCTTGGCGATCAGTACGAGCTGCGCAGGGATGGTAGCTTCCGTGCCTTCGACCAGATGGCGACCCCCATCGTAAGAAAGATCCTGCACATGCACGTGGGCAACCGAGCCCGCTTCAGCGCCTTCGCCACCACTGAAGGCGATCGTATCGGTCGAGAAGATGCGGGGGTCTTCGCCGAAGCGTTCGCTCGCTTCCCGCTGGCCGTAACCTTGCGAGAAGACTACGCGCTCAGCTGGCCATACCGCTTGAGCATCGCAGGTCTCTGGCGCGCGCTGAGCACGGATCACCTGGGTCACGCTCGCCGCTCCTTGGCGCAGCGCGCAGGCAACGCAGTCGTTTCCGGTATCGCCGCCGCCGATTACGACCACATCCTTGCCTTCAGCGCTGATGGTGTAGTCGCGTTCATCGAGATAGGCGCTCGCTACCTCTGAAAGATACTCGAGAGCGAAATGAATGCCAGAAAGTTCGCGCCCCGGCAGCGCAATATCGCGCGCAACGTTCGCACCCGTTGCGATCACCACTGCATCAGATTCAGCAGCGATCGCGTCCGCGCAGGCACACGCATCAACGCCACAGTTAAATTCGATGCCGCTCTCACGCATCAAGTTCACCCGACGCTCGATGATCCACTTCGGAAGCTTCATGTTGGGAATGCCATACATGAGCAGGCCACCAGGACGATCGGCCTGTTCGTAGATGCGCACGCGCCATCCGCGTCGCGCCATCTCCCAGGCGCATGCCAGACCCGCTGGCCCCGAGCCGATCACGCTTGCAAGCGGCGCATCGGCGGCAGGGGCGGGAAGCGGATCGATACCGTTTTCCCAGGCGATATCAGAAAGCGCGCGTTCGTTATCGTTGATCGTGACCGGCGCCTTATGCAGCCCTAAGTTGCAGGCCACTTCGCAAGGGGCCGGACACACGCGCCCGGTGAATTCGGGGAAGGGGTTCGTGAGCGCCACGCGTGCCACCGCGTCCTCGAAACGATGCTGGTAGAGCAGATCGTTCGTCTCAGGGATCAGGTTGTGCAGCGGACACCCCACTGCATGCAGTGAATCGCCTAACGCCACGCCGGTCTGACAGAACGCCACGCCGCAATTCATGCAGCGGCTCGCCTGTTCGCACTGTTCTTCAAGCGTGAGCGGAAGTGCGAACTCCTCGAAATCGTTCAGCGATTCGGAAGCAGGACGCAGGCCATGACCGACGCGTTCCGCATGTAAGAAAGCTCCAACTCGTCCCATGGCTATGCTCCCATCTTCGTGATCTCGAAGGCCAGCTCTTGCGCCTCTTCGTGCGTGTGACCTTGTGCTTCGTATTCGGTGATCAAATCGAGCATCTTGGCGTATTCGATCGGGATCACCTTGGTGAAGTGCGTTTTGATATCGTCGAATTGGTAGAGCATCATCACGCCCAGCGGGCTTGCCGTTGCTTCCACATGCGCTTCGAGCAACTCGCGAATGCGCGCGATATCGGCTTCATTTGGGCTTGCGAGCTCGACCAGTTCCAAGTTGCAGTGGCTCTTCAGCGTCTTCGTCTCGTCGTAGACATACGCGATGCCGCCCGACATGCCTGCGGCGAAGTTGAGCCCCACTTCGCCCAGCACCAGTACCTCGCCACCGGTCATGTATTCGCAGCCGTTTTCGCCTACGCCTTCCACTACCAGCTCGGCTCCTGAATTGCGCGCACCGAAGCGCTGGCCCGCAAGGCCGTTCACGAAGCCCTGGCCTGCAGTTGCGCCGTAGAAAGCAACGTTGCCCACCAGGATGTTCTCTTCGGGGCGATAGGTCGCGTTCGCCGGCGGGGTGAGCGCGAGCGTACCACCGGAAAGCCCCTTGCCGAAGTAGTCGTTGGTGTCTCCCGCTACCTTCAGCGTGATGCCTTGCGGCAGGAAGGCGCCGAAGCTCATGCCGCCCGAACCCGCGCAATCGATCTCGATCGAGCCTGCGGGCAGGCCTTCAGGATGGCGTGCGGTCACCTGCGAGCCGAGCATCGTGCCCACGCAGCGATTCACGTTCGAGATATCGGCGTGGAAGCGGATGGGCTCGAGGTGTTCGCGGGCGCTTTCGGTATAGGGGATGAACAGCGTCGCATCGAGTGTTTCGGGCAGCGTGTTGGGTGCCTGCGCTTCGGTGAGGAAGTGCGGGCAGTGCGTCACCGGGATCGCGCGGCCGAATTCGACCTCAGGCTTCACGAGCAGCGCCGAAAGATCGACCAAGTTGGCCTTCCAGCTGCGCGCATCGTGCGTCTGACGCAGGCATTCCACCTGGCCCACCATCTCGTCGATCGTGGCGAACCCAAGCTCGGCCATGATCTCGCGTGTTTGCTCGGCCACCATCATCATGTAGTTCACCACGTATTCCGGCTTACCGCAGAAGCACGCGCGCAACTCACGGTTTTGCGTGGCGATGCCCACCGGGCAGGTGTCTTGCTGGCAATCGCGCTGCATCAAGCAGCCCATCGCGATGAGCGGCATGGTGGCGAATCCGAATTCTTCGGCGCCCAAGAGGCAGGCGATCGCCACATCGCGGCCATCCATCAACTTGCCATCGGCTTCGAGCACGATGCGGCTGCGCAGGCCGTTTTGCAGCAATGTTTGTTGCGTTTCAGCCAGGCCCATCTCGAGCGGCAGGCCTGCATGATGGATCGAATCGCGCGGGGCTGCACCTGTGCCACCGTTCGAACCGGAGATGAGGATCTTGTTCGCACCGCCCTTGGCAACGCCGGTCGCGATCGTGCCTACGCCCGTTTCGGAAACGAGCTTGACCGATACGCGCGCGCCGGGGTTGGCGTTCTTCAGATCGAAGATGAGCTCGGCCAGGTCCTCGATCGAATAGATGTCGTGATGCGGCGGAGGCGAAATGAGCCCGATACCTGGTGTGGAGCGACGGGTACGCGCGATCCACGGCCACACCTTACCGCTGGGCAGGTGACCGCCTTCGCCGGGCTTAGCGCCTTGCGCGAGCTTGATTTGGAGCTCGTCGGCGCTCATGAGGTAGTGGCTCGTCACGCCAAAGCGCCCTGAAGCGATCTGCTTGATGGCGCTGCGCTTGGAATCCCCATTGGGAAGTGGGGTCTCGCGTGCGGGGTTTTCGCCGCCTTCGCCAGAATTCGAACGGCCGCCGATGCGGTTCATGGCGATAGCCAAGCATTCGTGCGCTTCTTTCGAGATGGAGCCGTAGCTCATCGCGCCGGTGTTGAAGCGCTTGACGATCTCGCTTGCGGGCTCGACTTCCGAAAGCGGAATGGAGGGGCGGGTGGAGACGAACTCGAGCAAATCGCGCAGCACGATGGCGCGGCCCGGCTGGTGGACCGCTTCGCTGTAGGCGGCGAAGAGTTCGGGGTCGTTCGCGCGCACCGCACGTTGCAAGAGCGTGATGACCTGGGGTGTGATCAGGTGTTCTTCGCCGCGGGGACGCCAGGTGGTGATGCCTGATGAAGGAAGCTGATCAGGCGCGGGAGACGTGCGCTGTTCGAGCGCTTGAGCGTAGTGCAGGTCGCATTCGTGCTGCAGATCGTCGATCGAAAGACCGCCAATGCGGCTTACCGTGCCCGTGAAGTGCGCATCGATGAGCTCGCTCGCAAGACCGACCGCTTCGAAGATCTGTGCGGCATGGTAGCCCTGCATGGTCGAGATGCCCATCTTCGACATGATCGAAACGATGCCAGAGAGGATGGCGGCATTGTAGTTCGCGATGCCCGTTTCGGCATCGAGCGCAAGCACGCCGCGTTCGGCCAGCGAAGCGATCGTATCGTGAGCAAGATAGGGGTAGATGCCGGATGCGGAATAGCCCACCAACGTGGCGAAATCGTGCGCGGTGATCGCATCGCCGCATTCCACGATCAGATCCGCTTGCGTGCGCAGACCGCAACGCAGCAGGTGGTTGTGAACGCTGGAAACGGCCAGCAGGGAAGGCATCGGCACCTCGCCTTCGCCTACTCGGTCAGAGATCGCAAGGATGCTCACACCATCGCGCACCAGCTCTTCGGCCTGTTCGCATAAGCGATTCACGGCATCTGCCAGCGCGTGTTCGTTATCGGTCCTAGCTTCGTAGGACGCATAGATCTTTGCGCCCTTGAAGCCCTTCTCATCCATGGAGGCGAGCGCTTCGAAGGCATCATGGATGAGCAGTGGCGTATCGAGTCGCACCAGACGGCAGTTCGTGCGCGCGTCTTCGAGCAGGTTGCCATGGTTGCCGAGATAGAGCAGCGTGGAGGTGAGGTGCGATTCGCGCAGCGCGTCGATCGGAGGGTTCGTGACCTGCGCGAAGAGTTGGTTGAAGTAATGGAAAAAGCGGCGCGGATGTTCCGATAAACATGCGAGAGGGGTATCCGCGCCCATCGACGCCAACGGCGCCTTTGCCTTTTCCGCCATAGGGATGATCGCTTCCTCGATATCGTCGAAGAAGTAACCATGTATAGCCTGTCGAGTGCTCAAGGCCATGCCTTCATCGAGGGTAGCCTCGAGCGGTTCTGCCGCTTTGGCGATAAGAGAGTCGAGCGTGTGGGTCTCGGCGTTGATCCAGTCGAGATAGGGTGCTTGGTTCGCCAGGTCATCCTTGATCTCGTCATCGAAGATCACGCGCCCTTCGCGCGGGTCGACGATAAGCATCTGACCGGGCCCTAAACTGCCTGCGATCAGGATCTTCGCTGGATCGACATCAAGCGTACCGGCTTCACTGGAGAGAATGAGCCGATCGTCGGAGGTCACGTAATAGCGCGCGGGGCGCAAGCCATTGCGGTCGAGCACGGCGCCCATGATGATCCCATTGGTGAACGCGATAGCTGCGGGGCCTTCCCAGGCTTCCGTGAGCATGGATTGATATTCGCCCCAGGCGCTGCGCTTCTTTGAGAGCGTGGGGTTCTTGTCCCATGGCTCGGGCAGCAGCATCGAGATGGCACGCGGCAAGCTGCGGCCGTTCATGGTGATGAATTCGAGCATGTTATCGAGCATGGCCGAGTCGGAGCCTTCGCCGTTGAACACGGGCAGCACCTTCTCGAGCGAAGGGCCCATGACCGGCGAATAGAGGTGCGGCTCGCGGGCGAGCGTCCAGTTCACGTTGCAGCGCAGCGTGTTGATCTCGCCGTTGTGCACCATGTAACGATTGGGGTGCGCGCGCTCCCACGAAGGCGTGGTGTTGGTGGAGTAGCGCGAATGCACGAGCGCGATGGCAGTTTCGCAAGAGGCATCATCCAAGTCCTTGAAGAAACCGCGCATCTGCGTGGAGACGAGCATGCCCTTGTACACGATCGTGCGAGCGCTCATCGAGCAGACGTAGAAGGTCTTGTCGTCTAGGCTCTGCGTTTCCTTCGCGCGCTTTTCGATGGTGCGCCTACCTATATATAAGCGACGTTCGAAATCTTCATTCGTTTCGCAATCGGCAGGACGACCGAGGAATGCCTGCTTGATGGTGGGCATGCAATCGAGCGCGGCTTGGCCTAGGTCGTGGGGGTCGATTGGCACATCGCGCCAGAAGAGCAGCGGGATGCCCTCTTCGATGCAGCCATCTTCGAAGATGCGCATAGCTTCGGCTATGCCGTGTTCGTCGGTGGGGAGGAAGAGCATGGCCACGCCATAATCGCCTTCGTCAGGCAGCAGGCTGCCGCACTTTTGTGCTTCCTTACGGAAGAAACGGTGCGGGATCTGCAGCAGGATGCCGGCGCCATCTCCCGTGTTGCGCTCCAGGCCAACGCCGCCACGATGCTCCAAGTTTACGAGTACAGAAAGCGCATCGTCCACCATCTGATGGGAACGCACGCCTTTGATGTTGGCGAGCGCGCCAATGCCGCATGCATCGTGTTCGAACGAGCTGCGATACATGCTGGGCTGTGGCGTTGCTGCTTGAGACAAGTGCGTTTGAGCCTGTTGGGCGGATCGCTGCGCGCTTTGTTCTGCGCAGGTAGGTTCGCAAGGATGCGCGTGTGCGCATGTTGCTTCGCTTCTCATGTAGTACCCCTTTTCGCATGTTTTAAGGTGCTACTACCTTACGGAAGCTCTGTGTCGCCAATATTGCGCGATTGTTTCGCGTGCGTTAAATCGTTATCTTGCTCACTTTTGTGTTCAATCAGCGGAGAGGGCAAGGCAACGAGGTGACTCTTTGCCGACTAAATTCGTTAGTAATAAAACCCGAGCAAAGCAGCGACGCACGAAAGAACCTGCAAAAATGCAGGTTCTTGAGCAGGGAAGCGGGGAACCTCGTGTCTCGCGCTCGGCGCTGAGCGAACCAAAAAAAGATGACGAACGACTGGGCAGTTCGTCATCTTTAGAGACGGCGGATGAGGTTCCAGCCCCACATGGTGATGCAATTCGGCACGATCTTGCCGATGATGCGCAGACAAAATGAGGGAATGCTGCAGCAGGCAACGGCAGCATGCATGCGGTTCATGAACAGCGCCCGCGACACTACGGTCGAGGCGTTTTGGGCGAAGAGCAAGTGGTTCACGGCGTGCGCATCTTTACTCTTGCGTGCTTGCGCCTCGAAGCCGGTCTTCACCCAGGTGGGGCAGAGTGCCGTTACGGTGATGCCGCTGCCGTGCAGCTCCCAGCGTAGTGCGCGGGTGTAGCGCAACACGAATGCCTTCGATGCTGCATAGACATTCATATAAGGCAGCGGGTAGAATGCAGCAGCTGAGGCAACTTCGATGATGCGTGAGCCGCGCTCCATGTGTGGCAAGCAGGCGCGCGTGAGCGCCACCACCGCGCGGGCGTCAAGATCGATCATCGCGGTTGCATCGTCGTTGGCGATATCTTTCCACGATCCGAACCTGCCGAAGCCCGCACAATTCACCAGATAGGTAACCACGCCGTTCGCTTCACCCAGATCCGCTTCGATGCGATCGATGTCTTCCTGTTTCGAAAGGTCAGCTGAAACCGCGCGCGCAGGAGTGCGCAGATCAGCGGCAATCGCTTCGAGCTTCGCAGTGTTGCGCGCCACCAGCCAGAATTCATCGATGTGATGCACGCCAACATCGGCGTGGGTCACGCTCGAGCGCACATCGAGCTGGCGCACGAATTCGAGCCCGAGTCCGCTCGAAGCGCCCGTAATGATCGCGATATGTTTCGGCGTTTCACTCATACTGTTCACGCTATGTTCCGTCTTCAAAGCGCCTGAACCCAAGGCCACTTTGGTTGTTTGCAAATCCATTGTAGGGCGCCCGACGAGCTGCCATCCCTCATCGCTCGAAGCTGTGGGTGGTTTGTCATCTTTTAAGTTGAAGGGTTCGTGAACTTTCTTGCATGCGGGCATGAAAGTGGAGTTGAAAGCGGTAGTTCAAAGCGGCTTAGTGTATAATTACGAGCATCTTCATACCTGCACCAAAGCAGTGCGGTTCAGGGGTGAAAAGTAACCGTTGAGCTGCATATATGCCATATATTTTCATAAGATAGGGTTTCCCATGGAAAGCACAAAACCAAAGAATAAGACGCGCAATCTTATCATTACCGTCTGCGCCGCTGTCGTGGTCGTGGTCGTTGCGCTCGTTGTTTTCATGAACGTGAACACTCAACGCATCATCGATCAGAATACGCAGTACCTCGAAACTTCCACCAATCAAACGGTGCGTCGCGTGAACGATACGTTCTCCTCTTCGCTGCAGAGCGTGCAGACGGCAGCGGTGGTGTATGGAGATGCGATCAGCGACGAGGGCTTCAATCCGCGTACTGCGGCAACCATCCTCGATAATGCCCAGTTCGACCATACTTTCTTCATCGATGCGCAGGGTACGGCATATAACAACGATGGCTCCACTGCCTATGCGACCGACCGTGAATACTATATCGAAGGTGTGCAGGGTAAGAGCGGTATGTGCTATGTCGATAGCACGATCTTCGATGGTCAAAACGCCGTCGTCTTCTATGCACCGGTTGTTTTGGATAATGAAGTGATCGGCATCATGGCTTCGGTGCTCCGCGAAGAATCGCTCACGGAGGTTATGACCACCGAGTTCTACGGACAGTCCACCCCTACCTATCTTTGCGAGCGCGATGGCACGATGGTAGCGATGGCAGGTTCGGTGAAGCCAGATGCGCGCGATATCAATGAGATATTCATCGCACGCGGGCTTAACGAAGAGCAGCTTGCTGTGCTCGATGTTGATATCGCAGAAGGCAACACGGTCAGCTTCACGTATGATACTTCCGAAGGCACGGGAAATACGTTCGTCACGAAACTTCCCGATTTCGATTGGATGCTCGTGCGTTCGTTCCCCGCAAGTATCACCAATGAAATGCTCCTTCGTGCAAACACGTCGGGCTTCATCCTGGTAGGAGGCGTGCTTCTTGCGGCGATCGTAGTGATCGTGGTGCTTACCATGCAAGCTCGTCGTGAGAACCAAGAGCTGCTGCTCGAGCGCCAGGAAGCTACGCGCATCATCGACGCCTCGACCAATCTGTTCGATAGTCTTTTCACGGTCGATCTCGAGAAGCACACCTACGAATTCTTGAAGAACGATAGTCAGCAGAAGAGCATTCCGCCGCGGGGCAATGCGTCTGACCTGCGTCAGTTCTTCGACAAGATCATCGATAAGAATTCGCTCTCAACTGATGCTCACGAGAAATTTGACAAGGACAATATCGCCAGCATTCTCACTCCAGGTGTACGCTTCATCCAAGAGGAATGGCGTACGAACGATCGAGAGAATCCGTGCTGGTATCAGGCCTCGATCCTCTGTCTTGCACGCGATGCGCAAGGCAAGCCGACCAGTGTGCTCGTAGCCATCCAAGACGTTACGGATGCGAAGGCGGAAGAACTGCGTGCGCATATCGCACTCGAAGATGCATTCAAAGCAGCTGAGCATGCTTCGCAGGCTAAGAGCGACTTCCTCAATTCAATGTCGCATGACATCCGTACCCCTATGAACTCCATCATGGGTCTTACCGCTATCGCAGGTATGCACGTCAATGATCCTGAGCGCGTGCGTGAATGCCTTACGAACATCACGTCGGCTTCGCGCCATCTGCTTGGCTTGATCAACGAAGTGCTCGATATGGCTAAGATCGAATCAGGCTCGATCGATCTGGCAGAAGAGCCCTTCGACCTCTCCGAGTCGATCGAGAATCTCATCACTATGATGAACCCCCAGATCGCAGCCAAGCACCAGGAGCTCAAAGTCGAGCTTGTCGATATCAAGCACGAGCATGTTCTGGGCGATCCCACCCGTTTGCAGCAGGTGTTCGTGAACATCATGGGCAACTCGGTCAAGTTCACGCCAGAAGGGGGTACCATCGGGCTGCGCATCACCGAGCTTCCGAGCTCGATCCAATCCAGTGCGTGCTACGAGTTCGAGTTCAGCGACACCGGATGCGGCATGAGCGAAGAATTCATGAAGCGCCTCTTCGAGCCTTTCTCTCGCGCGAACGATTCGCGTACCACGAAGGTCGAAGGTACGGGCCTTGGCATGGCCATCGTAAAGAGCGTGGTCAGCCTTATGAGCGGCACGATCGATGTCGAATCGAAAGAGGGCGAAGGCACCACCTTCACCGTTATGGTTCACATGAAATTGCGCGATGCCGAACAGGAAGACCTGAGCGATCTTGAAGGAATTCCTGTCCTGGTCGTCGACGACGATGAAGTTGCCTGCGAAGGTGCCTGCATCCTGCTCGACGATATTGGCATGAAGTCTGAATTCCGCCTCTCAGGTCCGGCAGGCATCGAAGCGGTCAAGAGCAGGCTCGATAACGATCCGTATCGCGTGGTCATCCTTGATTGGCGCATGCCGGGCATGAGCGGTCTTGAAGCTGCCAAGCATATTCGCGAGGCAACGAATGAGGCAGTGCCGATCATCATCCTTTCCGCTTACGATTGGTCGATGATCGAACAAGAAGCACGCCAGGTAGGCGTTGATGCCTTCATCTCCAAGCCGCTGTTCCGTTCTCGTTTGGTGCAAGTGATGAAAGAGCTGCTCGTGGGCGAGATGAAGAGCGTGATCGATGAGAAGGCGATGCTCGAAGAGCTTGCGTTCCAAGGCAAGCGCGTTCTGCTCACCGAAGATAACCCCATGGCAGCTGAGATCGCCCGTGAGCTGGTCGAGATGACGGGCGCGGCCGTCGAGCATGCCGAGAACGGCAAGCTCGCGCTCGATATGTTGCTCGAGCATGAACCGGGCTATTACGACATCGTGCTCATGGATATCCAGATGCCGGTCATGAACGGCCATGAAGCAGCTTCGGCCATTCGCGCTCAAGCTGATAAGCGCCCCGATATGGGTCAGATCCCGATCGTTGCGCTTTCAGCCGATGCCTTCGCTGAAGATGTGCGTCATGCGCGCAGTGCTGGCATGAACGATCATATGTCGAAGCCGCTCGAGATCGAAACGCTCGTTCGTATGCTGAAGAAATGGGTTAGCTAGCCAACGAGCGAATTCTTCGGGCAGGTGAGCGCATTTTCGCGCACAATCGTACTGCGTAATCTTGCGCGTCGGTTTTTCGCGTCAAAGGATGTTCATGGCAATCAAAGAATCTCAAGGCACCGTTCCCTCAAACGGCGGACGTGAGCACTTCGCTTCGCGTCTTGGCTTCATTCTCATCAGCGCAGGGTGTGCGATCGGGCTCGGCAACGTTTGGCGTTTTCCTTATATTGCTGGCGAATATGGTGGCGCAGCTTTTATCCTGCTCTATTTGATCTTCCTTGTGATCCTTGGCCTTCCTGTCATGATCATGGAATTCGCGATCGGCCGTGCGAGCCAGCGCAGTTGCGCGCGTGCCTTCGAACGCTTGCAGCCTTCAGGTAAATGGAACTGGTTCAGTTGGTGGTCGTATATCGGCTGCATGATCCTGATGATGTTCTACACCGTTGTGTGTGGCTGGATGCTCGCTTACATGGCGAAGATGGCCACCGGCGAGTTCGTCGGTCAAAGCGTCGAAGGGGTCGCAGGCGTGTTCTCTGCGATGCTCGGCAGCCCTACCGAAATGCTCGGTTGGATGCTCGCGGTCATCGTGATTGGCTTTCTCGTGTGCAGCCTCGGTCTGCAGAAGGGCGTCGAGCGCATCACGAAGATCATGATGATCTGCCTGTTGTTCGTGATGGTGGCGCTCGTGTTTCGCTCGGTTACGCTGCCAGGGGCAGGGGCAGGCCTCGAATTCTATCTCATTCCCGATTTCGAGAAGATGTTCGGTGGTGGCATCGGGCACTTCGGTGAAGTCGTGTATGCGGCTATGGGCCAGGCGTTCTTCACGCTCTCGCTCGGCATTGGCGCCATGGAAGTGTTCGGTTCGCGCATTGGCAACGATCGCGCGCTCACGGGCGAAGCGCTGCGCATCTGCGGTCTCGATACGTTCGTGGCGATCGTGGCGGGCCTCATCATCTTTCCTGCGTGCTTCGCGTTCGCTGTTGCTCCTGATCAGGGGCCAGCGCTCGTGTTCGTTACCTTGCCAAATGTATTCGAGCAGATGCCCTTCGGTCAGGTTTGGGGAACGCTGTTCTTCGTGTTCATGAGCTTCGCTGCGCTCTCGACCATCATTGCGGTGTTCGAGTGCCTCATCACGTTCACGATGGAGCGCTGGAACGTATCGCGCTCGCAAGCGATCGCCCGCACCGCCTTGCTTGTGACGGTTTTGAGCATTCCGTGTGCGCTTGGCTTCAATGTGTGGTCAGGTGTGGGGATCCCTGGCATCGGCGATATCCAGTCGATCGAAGATTTCATCGTATCCAACAACCTGTTGCCACTGGGTAGTTTGCTCTATGTGATCTTCTGCGTCACGCGCAGTGGATGGGGCTGGGATAATTTCCTCAAAGCTGCCGATGTCGGTGAAGGCATCAAATTCCCGCGCTGGTCTCGCTATTGGCTCACGTTCGGCGTGCCGATCCTGATCGGGATCATCTTCGTGATGGGCTATGCGCCGAAGTTCGCGCTGTGGTTCGGGCTCGGCTAAACGCAGCGCTTCGTCATATCTCGTGTGCTTCATCGTTCGTTGTAGGTGAACGCGCAATGCTTTTTTGGTTTTGTCTGCATCTTGCGTGCAAAACATGGAGAGATTGCGAGTTTTCTTACGGCACTTGTACTCTTTATGTCCGCTCTATAACATGTTCGCCACGTTTTGCGATTCATGCAACGAACGCAAAGCAAAGATAGTACTGTTTGTCACATCATTATTGGTGTGTAAGAGCTCCGAAAGGAGTATGAGATATGATTCGTAAAGCAATAAGAACCTATAAGCATTCGTTCATCGTCGCATCGCTTCTTGCGATCAGCACCGTTGCTCTTTCGGTCTGCTTTGCTTTTTCAAGCCCGCTCTTGGCTTCGGCGGAAAATACCGAATCCGCGGAAACGCTCGAGGTGATCGAAGAAGTTGCTGCTCAGCGTGACCAAGCGATCGAAGAGGTCGAAGCGATCATCGAAGAGCGCGCTGCGAACGAGCGGCAAGGTGAACAAGACCTCACGGCTACGGGCAATTTGAGCGATGCCAACATTGCAACGCTTGAAAAGGAAAACGAGCAGAATGCGCAGGATAACCCCGCAGCTACCACGCCCAGCGATGACTGCACGGTTACCATTCGTTATCTTGAATACATGAACTACGATGACGAACCAGATGCGGTCATTGACGAAATGGGTCGTCGCGTGCTGGGAACGCGCGTCCTCACGGGCCTGAAAGAGGGCGATGTGCTCAATGCTTGGAATTATGTCGTTAATATCCCAGGGCATTTCTTCTTCGACGGTTGGCCGCTGAACCTTACGGTTACGACCGACCCGAACAAGAACACCTTCGATCTGATCTATATCAAGAAGTGGAACAGCGAATACACGGTCAACTACTATGTGATGACCGGCGCTGATCTTAGTGCTGATACGTGGTCGGAAGCATTGGCACCCGATGATGTTGAATTCATCAAGATGGGTTCAGAGACGTTCGATAATCAGCGTTTCGACAAGCTCGTTGAAGGCGATGCCTACGAATACAAGCTCGATGATATGTATGTGATCGATACTTATCCGGCTGAGATTCGCCTGGGCACCGATCCGGATAACAACGTGATCAACGTGCTCTATACCCCTACTTCATCAACGCTTCCTGACGATCTTGAGGTGCCCGATGGTATCATTCCACCAGCAGATGAGGGCGACACAGGTAGCGGAGATACCGGCAGTGGAGATAACGGCACTGATTCAGGAGACAATGGCAGCGGCGATTCTGGCGCCGGCACGCCTGCACCCGATCTGCCTTCCGATGGCACCTTTGACAAGGATGACATCAGTTCCACCTTGCCCGATGGCGTGACCGACGACGATGAATCCAAGGATGATTTCTTGGGCAATGAGGTCGATCGCGGTGAGCTTGATGTTACCGACGAGATGCTTGCGAACCCCGTGAGCAAGGAGCAGGCTAACCAAGCGCTTGCAGACTATCGGGATAGCCTCTATGAGGCAGATAATCTCGCAGAGACAGGTGATGGTGTGCCGATCATCGCTTGGGTCTCAGGAGCTACCGCGCTTGTTGCACTGGTGCTGTTAGGCTTCTACCTCATGCGTTCGCGCAAGCACGATTGATGACAAACTACCGGGCAGTTTGTCGCCTTTAGCAAGATTCTTCGAGCTCCGCGAAATCGTGGGGCTCGTTTGCTTCTGCCATAACGTGTTCGATTAATTCTTCATACCCACGCAGGGCGGCAAAGGGTTTGAATTGACGCGCGCGATCGGGGTGGGGCTTGCCTAAGATGTAGCGTTCTGGATGGACGCTGTTGCGCGCGCTATAGGGCAGTTCGTTAGGCATTATGTCCTCCTACGAGATGCGTGCGCTCAAGTCCGCGTGCTTTTTCCTTGTACGAAGTACCGCGCATGACCGCGCCCTTGCCGAATCTCTGCTTTATCGCAAGCAGCGCGTCCTGTTGTGCGCGTTCTTCTTCCTCGGCTTCGATGTTGCTGAAGAGCGTGTGCGTGGCGTATTCTTCGGGCTCGAGGTTTCCGCAGCTGATGTTGATGCGCCGAATGGGCAAATCGTGCCGCACGCGCTGGCAGTACAGCTCGTCGAATATGTGCAGGAGTTCTTTGAAGGAATTGGTCGAAAAGCCAAGCTTGTGGCTTACGCTCGTGTGCGATCCGCCACGTATGCCTTCGCTCGCCTCAGTGTGCTCTTTCGAAGTCAGACTGCTGCTTTCTTGGGAGCGCTTCTTTCCATCATCCTTCTTATAGCCAATATAGAGGTGCACGGAACTTGCGACCACCTGTTTGTCTACGAGCTCCAGTGCAGTTTCGTCGACCATCTCGCGCAGCACCATGCGTGCCTCATCGAAGGTGTAGTCGCACGGGAGCACCTGGCCATTGCCGAATGAGGTGCTCTCAGGTTCGTAGGCTTTGATCTCGGCGATCGTGCAGGGTTCAAGTCCCCAGGCGTGGTCGATCAAGTATTCGGCATTCACGCCGAACTCTCGGTAGAGCAGATCGATATCAGCGTGGGCCACCCCTTCAAGATCGCGAATGCCAAAGCGCGCGAGCCGCGTAGCGATACCGCGTCCGATCTGCCAGATATCGGTGATGGGACGGTGATGCCAGATGTGCTGCTTGAAGCTCTCTTCGTCCAGCACGCCGATGCCGTCTTTGCAGTGCTTCGCAGTAATATCGAGCGCCACTTTTGCCAAGAAGAGGTTCGGACCGATGCCGGCAGTGGCCGTGATGCCCGTTTCCTCATAGACCGCAGCTCGCATACGATCAACGAGGGCTTTCGCGCTGGTCTTGTAGAGGGAAAGATAGGGTGTGAGGTCGATGAAGCATTCGTCGATCGAATAGACATGCAGATCAGCAGCGCTCACGAAGCGCAAGTAGATCGAAACGATCTTTGCTGAAACCTCCATGTAGAGGCGCATGCGCGGCTTCGCCATGAAGTACTCGATGCCTTCAGGGATCTCGAACACGCGACAACGCCCCGGTACTCCGAGCGCTTTCATGGCGGGGGAGACGGCCAGGCAGATGGTCTTTTCGGTGCGTTCAGGATCGGCGACCACGAGGTTTTTCTCGAACGGATCCCACTTGCGGTCAACGCATTCTACGCTGGCGTAGAAGCTCTTCAAATCGATGCAGCAGTATGTTCTTGGTGTTTCGTCCACGCGCCCAGTATAACACACAAACGAACATATGTTCTAGTTTCAAGTAGGCTCATGGGGGCGAGCACGATGGAGGAGCAGCTAGGCGAGCTCGGCTTCGATTACTTCAGCAAGGCGCTTGATGCCTGAGCGGATGGTCTCCTCGTCGGCGTTCGTGAAGTTCAAGCGCAGCGTGGAGCGCTTGCCGCCTTCCGCGTAGAACGGATCGCCAGGAACGAAGGCGACGTTTTGCTCGAGTGCTTTGTCGAACAGATCCATCGCGAAGATCCCTTCAGGAAGCGTTACCCAGAGGAACATGCCGCCTTCCGGGATGGTGAATTCGACCCCATAGGGGAAGAACTCCTTCATGGCATCGACCATGGCACGTGCCTGGCTACGATAGAGTTCGCGGATCTTGGTGAGGTGCTCGTCGAGCTCATTGTGCATGAGGTAGTCATGGATGACGTACTGCGCAAACACGTTGGTGTGCAGGTCAGCTGCCTCTTTTGCTGTTGAGATGTTGCGCAGGAGGTCGTGGTCTTTCGTGAGCAGATATCCCATGCGGAAACCGGGCGTAACGGTCTTGGAGAATGACCCCATGACCACGCCATGCGGGTGGTTCGTCGCACCGATATAAGGCAGAGATTCACCTTCGAAGCGCAATTCGCCATAAGGATCGTCTTCAACTACCACGATGTTGTGCTTCGAGAGGGCCTCGCGCACCTGCTCGCGGTTCTCAGCTGTATAGGTAAGGCCCGTAGGATTCTGGAAGTTCGGGATAAGGTAGATCATCTTCGCACCCGCATCGAGTGCTGCGTTCAGCTCGTCGATGTTGAGCCCTTCGCTCGTGAGCTCGACCCCGCGGAATACCGGTTGCTGAAGCGCGAAAGCCTGGATGGCAGCAAGGTAGGTGGGGTTCTCCACGATCACGCCATCGCCCTTGTCGAGCAGCACCTTGCCGAGCAGGTCAAGGATCTGCTGCGAGCCCGTGGTGATGAGCACGTCATCGAGCACGTAGTCGGTGCCGAAGCGCTTGTTGTAACGATCGGCGACCCATTGGCGGAGCTCATCGATGCCTGCGGTCGAGGAATACTGGAAGGCGTTCGGGCCTTGCTCAGCCACCACGCGCTCCATCGATTTCAAAAGTTCGTCTTCGGGAAACGAAATGGGATTGGGCAATCCACCTGCGAACGAGGTCACGTTCGGGTCGGATGCTGCTTTGAGGATGCTACGAACAAAGGAAGGAGGAGTCGATTTGATCCCGTCGGAAAGCAGTGCTTCGGTGTCGAAAAGGGATGCGGTGTCGTTCATTAGGCTCCTTCCTCGCGCTCTTATGCTCGTTTTATTATCGCGCGCACTTTTGACTTTAGCGCGATAGATGGGTGGAGGTTCTTATTCGGTATTTGAAAGGACGCACGGAGCTCGCGAGCGCTCTTTTCCTGCGAAGCAGGGGAGTGCCTCTATTCGTTCAGTTGTCCGACGAGATTGTCGGTCTCGCGTGCGATACGCACCTCTTCATCGGTGGTGACCACGCAGATCTTGATCGGGCTATCGTCGATCGAGATGATACGGTTCACGCCGATCTGACCAGTAACGTCGTTGCGTTCGTGGTCGAGGATCATGCCCATGTGAGCAAGGCCCGCGAAGATGCGTTCGCGCAGTTCAGCGGAGTTCTCGCCAATGCCTGCGGTCATGACCACCGCATCAGTGCGCGTCATGGCGGCGTAGTAGCCGCCGATGGCCTTCTGAATGCGGTAGACATACATATCGATCGCAAGATCGGCAAGCTCGTTGCCCGCTGCCGCAGCGGCAAGCACATCGCGCATGTCAGCCGATACGCCCGATACACCCAAGATGCCGCTCTCCTTGTTCAGGATCGCATCCATCTCGTCGAAGGATTTGTGCTCGCGGCGCATGAGGTACGTAACGATAGCCGGATCGATGGAACCTGAGCGCGTGCCCATCATCAATCCTTCGAGCGGGGTGAACCCCATGGAGGTGTCGATCGATTTGCCGTGGTTCACCGCTGTGATCGAGCCGCCGTTGCCCAGATGGCAGGTGATGAGGCCCAGGTCGCGCAGGGGTCGTCCAAGCAAGTTCGCGGCTTGCTGTGCGGCATAACGATGGCTCGTTCCGTGCGCGCCATAGCGGCGAATGCGGTACTTCTCGTAGTATTCACGCGGCAGGGGGTACATGTAGGCTTTCGCTGGCATGGTCGCATGGAAAGCGGTGTCGAAGACCGCGACCTGCGGGGTGTTGGGCATCGCTTCGCGCATGAGGTCGATGCAGGCATCGGCGGGAGGGTTGTGGAGCGGTGCGAGCTCTTCGCAGATGGCAAGCTTTTCGCGCACGGCCTCATCGATGATGACCGAACGTGTGAAGTATTCGCCACCGGCCACCACGCGGTTGCCGATCGCATCGATCTGCGAAAGGCTGCTGATGGGAGACTCGGGGTCGTCCACCAGGATATCGAGCAGCTTAGCGAGGCATTCCTGCACGGGCATATCAGCCACGTTATAGGTGGTCTTTTGGAAATCGGGGGCGAACGAAACGTTCATGAATGCGCCTGGCGTGCCAACCTTTTCAGCAAGGCATTTCATCAGCGTTACCTTGCCATCAGTTTCGATCAGTTGGCTTTTGAGCGAAGAGCTTCCTGCATTCACTACGAGCACGCGCATGGGCATCTCCTTTTTTAGGGTTGTGAACAAAATGTCCAAGAAAAGATTGGGGAACATTATAGCAAAGACCTGTCTTGAGCCTGCTTGGGGCCATGCGCGCCGCAGAGCATGCTCCTCTCTAAAATGCGCACTGCAAGCTGCTCCCCTTAAAGCTCCTCATACGAACAGGCAGCCCCTTGGACCGCCTGTTCAAATCATGCTGTATGAAGTTGTGTTTCTGTGCCTCGTCTGCGTCTGCGCAAGGATGCTACTTCTTCGCTTCGTTGATCTTGTCGACAACAGCATCCTTCGCTTCGCTAGCGCGATCTCCGACGGCCGTTGCCGCCTCTTTCGCCTTATCCGCAGTGGCCTGACCAGCCTCTTTGGCGCGATCAGCCGCAGCATGCGCGCCTTCGCCCACTTTATCCTTGAGGGTTTCCGCTGCGCCGCCGATCTTGTCGGCACCCTTCTCCAGACCTTCTTTTACGTCTTCAGCTGCTTCTTTGATCTTCTCTTTGAAATCCATGATGACCTCCTTACTCTAAAGTCCATCCGTTTCTTGCTCGCTTCTGCAAAGGTTGCTTCAGGAAAGGAGCCTTTGCAGATCGCGGGCTTACCGTGCACGCTGTTTCTGTCACCGTGATCGGTGAACACATCATAGAGGGCGCAGAGGGGGCGTGGGGCCATACAGCTCGATCCGATGCCAAGCGTTCGCTGTTCTGTAACGGAACCGACAGAAGGTTAGGAGCGATCAGGCGAAGAATCCTGCATGCGCTGCCAGAAGCGTCGTGCGATCGCTGCGCAGATGCAAGAGAGCACTCCTAATATGCCGCCAACAAGACCGACTTCCCCAAGTCCTGCGTGGGTCACGACAAGACCTCCCACGAGCGTGCCGAAGGCGATGCCGATGTTGAACGAGGTGGGCTCGATGGAGGCAGCAAGTACGAGCGCGCGTGGATGGCGCTTGCGTGCGACGCCCATGAACATCGTGATGCACGAGATCGAGAAGCTATACATGAGCAGCGCAATAAGGAAGATGGGCACGAGCGCAAGTGCGCTATTCGTCTTGCAGAGCCAGAGCGCAAAAAGGGCGAGCGCGAGTGCGAACAGCATCGCAGGAATGGGCTTCATGCCCGCGCGTACATCCACCACGCCCGAGATCAGATCGGACACGATGCAGATGATGCCGAAGACGAGCAGGATAAGGCCTGATTGCGCTGGCGGGAATCCGAGGTAGGTTTCGAGGTAGGGGGCTACGTAGCCATAGAAGGTGTAGACCGCTCCTACGCCGAAGGTGAAGAGGAGCACGCCGAAGATGATGGGCGGTTCCTTGAAGAGAATCACTTGTTCGCGCAAAGAGGCGAGAGCGGAGTGCTTTTGCGCGGAGCCTTCTTTGTGCGGAGATGCTTCGTGTGGCACGAAGATCGTGAGCAGCACGGCGGATACGAGCGCGAAGACGAAGGCGGCATCCATTGCCACCTGCCAGGTGAGGTATTCGACGATGAAGCGTCCCGCGCTCGTTGCGAGCACGAGCGCGATCGAAAAGGCTGCATAGATGATCGAGATGCCGATCGACGAACGATGTGCGCCCAGCAAGTCAGGCACGTAGGTGGTGGCAACGGCAAGCAGCGGACCAGAGACCGCGCCCATCACGATACGCGAGATGAGCAGTACTTCATAGGTGGGTGCGGTGGCGGAAACGAAGTTGCTCACCACGAAGATCGCAAGGTAGACAACCAGAATGGTCGAGCGCCGAAACGATCCAGTGAAGATCGAGAGCAGCGGGGTCGCGATAGCGTAAGCGAGCGCAAAGAGGCTGATCAGCTCCCCAATGCGCGCGATCGAGCAGCGGTAATTCTCGGCGAGCTCAGGTTCGATGCCGATGACCACGAACTCCGAACAACCGAGCGAAAACCCAAGAAGAACGAACAGTACGAAGCAGAGCATGCTCCTTTTCGTGGTCTTCTTCGCAAGCACTGCCGCTTCGGTGCTCCCTTGCGCTTGCATGATGTTCGCGTGGTGGTCTGTTCGAGTCGTTTTTTCCATGCTCGCTATACTAGCTCAATCAGGTTGGTGGGAACGACGAATCGGCGAAGCCTGCGCCTTATGAAGCGAGAGGACGCTCCCTGTTCGCGCCTGTTAGCCGCGGTAGTAGAGCACCGCGATCTGCGTGCGGTTGGAGAGCGCCTTTTTGGAAAGGATCGAACTGATGTGATTGCGCACGGTCCCTTCGGAAAGAAAGAGCGTGCTTGCGATCTCGCGATTGTCCATCCCTTGCGCCACGAGGCGAACAACGCTGAGTTCGCGCTCAGTCAAGTCGGCGAAGCGTTCTGCCTCATGTGCGATCAGCCGCGCGGTCTCATTGTCCTCTTCGGTATTTTGCCCAGCAGCCTGCATGAGCGAAAGATAGCCTTCGCGCAGATCGTCATAAGCGAAACGGTATGCTTCGCGCTCGCTCGTCTCGCGCAAGTTGCGCACCGCAAGAACGACTGCGATCGCGCACAAGAGCACTTCGACGCCCACCACCACTTCAAAAGCGTCCGCTATCCCTGCCGCAGCAAGCCCTTCTGCAATAAGAGACCCCTGCACTTGCAGGCCGATGCCGTACGACCCCGTTACGCCAGAAGCATTCAAGGCCATCACGCCCACAAGCGGTGCGATCCAGATCAGGCGAACGAGCCACGAGCGTTCGTGCAAGGCAAGATAGACCACTGCGGGCAGGTAGAAGAAGACATCGCCGATCACGGCCGCACAGAGACAGAAAAGGATTTGAGCACTTATCCGCACGAGCTTGTTCGCGTAGGCGCAGATGCAGATCAGTACTACGGTGGCGAGCAATCCCACGATGGCGATCTCGCTCTTGCTTGCAAGAAGCGAGAACAAACAACAGAGAAGAGCCAGCACTATTTCATCGACGAAATTTCTCATGCCCTTATTGTAGCGTTTGTGGCGTTCTTCTCAGTTTTGTAAAAAATGCCAGGTCATCTTTGGATTCTTCCTATGGATGACAAATGTCATATTCTCAAGGGCTGCGGCTTGAGAATATGATGAACGTGGCTTTTATACACAAGATGAGCATTCCTTCGCACGTCCCGCGCCCTCGCGCCTTATTCGCGTGAGGAAGGCGCTATCGTTTTTGTAGGAAGAAAGAGGAATCCCGTGGAACCGATCGTATCCGTCAAGGACCTTGTCAAACGTTACGGAAGCGCGGTGGCGCTCGATCACTTCACGCTCGAGATCGCACCGGGCGAGATCTTCGGCTTGCTCGGACCGAACGGCAGTGGAAAGACGACCGCGATCAATTGCATCTTGCAGTTGCTCACCTACGATCGCGGCGAGATCTGCCTGTTCGGCCAGCCTATGACGCAGACGCGCTACGACCTGAAACGGCGCATCGGCATCGTGCCGCAGAATATCGCGGTGTTCGAAGAGCTGAGCGTGCAGCAGAACATCGATTACTTCTGCAGCTTGTATGTTTCAGATGCGGCAGAGCGCAAGCAGTTGGTGAAGCGTGCCATCGAATTCGTCGGGCTTGAAGATTACACCCGCGCGCGTCCTAAGAAGCTTTCCGGGGGTCTTTTGCGGCGCCTCAATATAGCTTGCGGCATCGCGCATCGTCCTGAGCTCATCTTCCTCGATGAACCTACCGTGGCGGTCGATCCGCAGAGCCGCGCGTCGATTCTCGATGGCATCAAACAGATGAATGCCGAGGGGTCGACCATCGTCTACACCAGTCACTACATGGAAGAGGTCGAAGAGATCTGCACGCGCATCATGATCATGGACAAAGGGCACACGCTCGCGTGCGGCACGAACGAGGAGCTCAAAGCGCTCGTTGCAGCAGGCGAGAAGATCATCATCGAAGCAGACGTTTCCGAAGCGGCGCTCATCAAGCTGCGTTCACTTCCGCATGCGCTACGCGTGGAGTATGAAAGCGGCCGACTGGAAGTGGTGTGCGAGAACGCTGAGCACAATGTGGCCGATGTGCTCGATGCCCTTTCGGCAGCACGCATCAAGCCTGGGCGCATTTGGGCTGAACCGCCTACGCTCAACGATGTGTTCTTGGAGATCACCGGTCGCGAGCTACGTGATTGAGGGCGGTTATGTGGGCTAGTTTCAAATACTCATTGCTTCAGCTCGTACGGGTACCCGGCGTGCTCATCTGGACGCTCGTCTTTCCGATCGTGCTCGGTTCACTGTTCGTGATGATGCTCGGCGCACTCGATGAGCGTGCGGAAGCGGTTTCGGTGAATGTGGTCGTGGTCGATGAAGAGCAAGCGAAGGGCGAAGAGCGTAGCGCTCTCTCCTTCGAGAACATTGCGCGAGCAGCGCAAGCAGGCGCTCAGGTTGGAAGCGTCTTCGACGAAGAGGCGTTCGGCGAGCAGGCGTTCGCTACCTTCATGGAAGCGCTCGGCGAAGGCAACGATGCGCTCTTCAATATCACCTACGTGTCTTCGCCTGAAGAAGCCGCCGCGCTCGTGCGCGAGAGCTTGGGAGCCGACGATGAATACGCAGGCTATGTGCAGTATGCCGATGGCGAGGTGCAAACCGTGCTCGCAAAAGCCACCAGCGCTTCTGAAGCGTATGAGGTGGAGCCTTCCATCCTCATGATGATCATGGATCGCTATGTGGCCGAAGAGGCGCTGATCAAGGAGACCTTGCAGAAGAATCCAGCAGCGCTTGCCAACCCTGAGTTCATCGAGACGCTCATGGCCCCTGTTGAAGCCACTGTGCGTGCAAGCGTCACCGACAATGCTCCGCGTGAATCGCTGCGCTACTACTTCGCCCTCTTCGGCATGGCGGCGTTCTTCGGTGCCAGCATCGGGCTCATCGGGTTCCAACAGATCCGCGCGAATGCGTCTGCTCTTGCGGCACGTCGTTCGCTCGGTGCGCTTTCGCATGGCAAGACTGCTTTCGTTACGCTGCTTGCGAGCTGGTTGCTCTCGTTTGCGAGCCTGCTCGTGCTCTTCGCGTTCCTCGTGGTGATCGGTGGCGTTGACTTTGGGGATCGGGTGGGCATCTGCATCCTCATCTGCCTCGTTGCCTCGCTCTGCGCCACAGCGCTCGGATGCGCGCTCGCCGCTATTCCGAAAGTGCCCGATCAGGCGAAGGGCGGCATTGTGACCGGAATCGTGTGCGTGGCCTCTCTCTTTGCGGGGCTCTATGGCACCTTCGCGATGGACTTCGCCGATGCTGTGTCGCAAACTGCTCCTTGGCTGGATGTGATCAACCCGGTCGTGCAAGTATGTCAAGCCTTCTACGCGACCATGTATTACGACACCTATGCTCAAACGTTCGGGCATCTTGCGATCTTGCTCGTGATGGCGCTCATCTTCTTCGCGCTCTCCGCTCGTTCACTGAGGAGGAAACGCTATGCAAGTCTTTAAGTGCGCCCTGCGCATCATGCGCGCATCGTTCGTCTTTCCCCTTATCTACGTAGTGGGCTTGAGCTTCATGAGCGTCGTGTTGGCGTTTTCTGCCGTTCCGCTCGACGATAGGCAAAGCGACGATTTCGAGCGCGCTGAATATGTTTATTCGATCATCGACCGCGACAACAGCACCATTTCGCATTCGCTTGCCGAAGCGCTCGCAGAAGGTGGAGAGGCGATCGAGGTAACGGATGACCGCGTTGCTATTCAAGATGCGATCGCAAAGGGCCACGTGGATTACTTGCTCATCATCCCCGAAGGCTATGAAGAGCGTTTCCTCGCAGCAGAGAATGCCGAAGAGATCCCTGCAATGGAAGCGATAATCAGCTACTCTTCTCTTTCGGGAGCATACGTGGATGAGGTCGTGAACGAATACACTTCGCTGCTTCACACGCTGGCGCTTTCCGAAGGAACGGGGGATGTTGGTGCTCTCACGCAAGACGCGCTTACCTTCGCGTCAAAGCAAGCGCACGGCACCGTGCTTGAGGGCGAACAGTCCACTTCTCCTCTTGACCAGCTCATCTTCTACCTTACGTGGGGTATGTATCCGCTCTTCACTGGCATCACCGTATGCATTGGTGTGCTGCTCTACCGCATGGGCCGCAGCGATGTGCGCAAGCGTAACCTTGCTTCTCCGCTGCCGCTTCGATCGCTCAATGCGCAACTGGTGCTCAGTTGTCTTGCCATTGCGCTCGCTTCGGTTGCATGGGTGCTCGTGCTCGGCGCGCTCTTCTTCCCTGAAGGAGTCGCGCTGCTCGGGGTAGGCGGTATGGCAGCGATTGCGCTCGTGGTGCTTGTCTTTTCGCTCATTCCCGCATCCATCGGATTCATGCTCGGTATGCTCGGCGCCAATACAGCGGTAGCGAATTCGGTAGGGAATATCGTCGGTCTTGCGATATCGTTCTTCGGCGGTGCGTGGTTCTCGATCAGCCTCATGGAGCCGGTGGTGCGCGATATCGCCCATTGGCTACCAGGTCTTTGGTACACGCAGGCATGCCAGGCGGTTGCCGATCTTTGCACGGGTGCGGCAGGCGCACAGCCCAGTGTGCTCTTCATCGCGCTCGGCGTGATGGTGCTCTTCGCCCTTGCCTTCTTCTGCGTGGGACTCGTGGCTGCGAAGAAGCGCACGCAAACCGCTGAAGCAGGGGGTAACCGCGGCGCCGAAGCGGTGCTCTAGCTCGATGTCTTCAATATGATTCAATCAGGAACTTTCGTTCGTTCCTTCTTTGTTTGAATAGATCGACAAGCTCTCTGTGTTTCGAAGGAATTATACTCATTGCGAAGCTCAGGGTGATCTTGTGCGTATTTTTTACGTCTCAGTAAAGATATATTGAAGAATTTGAAAGAACACGCGATCGTATTTCACAAGCGGCTCAAGTAGTGAGATTATCTAAAAGATGACTATGAAGGACCGCCGAACGACAGACCATTCGCAACACGCCCCGCAACCACGCCTGCAAGAAGCTCCGCGACAGCGCAAGGAACCGCGCATGCATAAGCAGAATTTCATCGCGCGCTTGGTGAATCAGTGGTTCGATCGCGTGATGGGAGCGCTCTCCGAAGGCTCGCTTTCCGATCAGAAGGAAGAATACGCCGCGCATCGCACCACGCGAGACTTCATCTGGAACACGGTTGGCGTGGGCGCATGGGGCATGGTCTTCCCTATACTTACCATCATCGCCACGCAGTTGGTCGGTGCCGAACAAGCAGGCATGTTCTCGATGGCCTTCGTTACCGGCACGCTGCTCATGATCCTGGCGAATTTCGGTGTGCGCACCTATCAGGTCTCGGATGTGAACGAGAAGCATACGTTCATGGATTACCAGATCAACCGCTGGATCACCTGCGTGGTCATGGTGGCGGTCGGGGCGATCTATTGCCAGATCCGTGGCTACGATAGCACCATGTTCTATATCTCGATCGGCGTGTATCTCTACCGCATGGTCGACGGGCTAGCAGATGTGTATGAAGGCCGTCTCCAGCAGGTCGATAAGCTCTACTTGGCGGGTGTCTCGCAAGCTCTTCGTTCGGTGGCGGCACTTGTCGTGTTCTCGATACTGCTGCTCATCACGCGCAACATGATCGTCGCTTGTATCGGTATGGCTATCGCTGCGGCGGCAACCTTTGTGGTGGTCACCTTCCCGCTCACGCTCTTGGAGACGCCGAAGGAGCGCTCATGGAGTGCGGCCTCTATCGGGCAGCTCTTCAAGAATTGCGCACCGCTCTTCGTGGCGCTCTTCCTCTATGCGGTCATCGATAACATGCCGAAGTTCGTGATGGAAGGCACGCTCTCCTACGACAATCAGCTCTATTTCAATGCGCTCTATTTCCCTGCGCAGGGCATCCTGCTCACCGTGCAGCTGGTCTACAAGCCGCTTCTTGTGCGCATGGCGAACGTATGGAACGATCCTGCGAAACGCCGCCGCTTCGATCTGATCATCCTGGGCATCTTCGTGCTCATCATCGTGCTCACTGTGGTGAATGTGGGGATCATGGCCTGGATCGGCATCCCTATCATGAGCTTCCTCTATGGCATCGATTTCGAACAGTTCAGGGGGCTGAGCTACATCATGTTGGCAGCTGGTGGCGTAACCGCTGCGATCGATTTTCTCTACCAGACCATCACGATCATGCGTCGTCAGAAAGACGTGACGAAGCTCTATGTCATCACGCTCGGTTTCTCGCTGTTCGTGCCTACGCTGCTCGTCATCTTCACGGGGTTGCCAGGCGCGGTGATCGGGTACTTGATCGTGATGACACTGCTCTTCGTCCTGTTGGTTTGGGAGTACTTGCGCATTCGTTCAAGCTTGAACAGGCAAGATCGCGCTCCACGTCCACGCGATCGTGCATCCGAAGCGCAAGAAGCGCAAGAAGAGCCCTTGCATGAAGACGCGCTGATGCAAACAGCGCGTACTCCTAGGAGGGCTTCATAAGAGCGCGCAGTTTTTCGCTTGCGTGCTTGCCCGCTGCATCAACGATGGAAGAGCTTCTGCATCTCGGAGAAGAGCTGCTTGCGCGTGAGCACGAGCAGCAATACCAAGAGCAATCCCGAAACCACGCCACTCGCGATCGAGAGCGCCGGCTGGCTCACCAGTCCTGTTGCGAGCAGAACGAGTGGCACCATGCCGAGCACAAAATTGAACAGCAGATACTTTGCGTAACCCTGCACGAATCCATTGCGGAATACCGCCACGAGCACGCCGTTGAAGAAAAGCGCCACGAGCGTGAGCGCAGGAACGACATAGGTGGCAAGGCGGCTATCGCCCGTTGCGAGCAGCAACAAGAGCGCGAGCGCCATCACCACGAGGAAGTAGCGCTCGATGATACGAAGAAAGCTAGGGGAGTGCACGACCACGTTGCGGATGAAGATGTAGTTCACGATCACCGCAGCAAAGGAAGCGATCCCTGTTACGGCTGATGCATGCGTGCGCACGCAGAGGAACGCCACGAAGGCCAGCGCGGCGAACGTGAGCGCGATCATGGAGCGCTTTGCAAGCTTCTTGGTGCGCGCGAACTCGTTTTCCGGGAATATCATGCCCTCAGGGGTGCCTTCGAGCTTGCTTCCACACAGAGGGCAGCGATCGAGCACGCCCGTGAAATCGATACGGCAGGAGGGGCAGTATCTCATAGCCTTCTCCTTTTGTTTCTTGTGCGCGTGTTCTTCATCGTTTGCTCCCTTGTCTGCGTTCTTCAGCGATGCGGCGGGAAAGCTGTTCGAAGTGAGCTTGGGTGAGTTCGCTATCCACCTGACCAGAGGTCTTGTTCACGCTGATCACCCCTTCGATCCCTAAGTCGGTGAAAACGCGGCAGAAGTTGCGCATCACATCGTGGCGCACGTAGACGCTCGAGACCACGATGCTCAACACATCCTTGAACGTGCAAAAAAGGAAGTTCATTCCGTGGGTCGAAGTTGAGACATTGATATCGGATACGTAAGGCTCGGTCGCAGGATCGAGCGTGATGCGTCCGATGCTCGATACTGTGGTGGTGACCTCTTGCGCTGCCATCCAGTTCGCGAACATGAGTGCACCGTCTTTCAAGAAGAGCGGAGCATGCGAGATGAAGGGGTTCTTCTCGATCTTGAGCATGCGGTTCATGCGGCGCTTCAGCACCTCTGGCTCGGTGCCGGTCTTGAGCTGCGTTTGCACGAGGTGCGCGATGTCTTCGAGCGGAGCATCCGAACTGCCGGGAGTGTAGCTGATGAACGCAAGCCCGAAGAAGTTGCGTAGCGTTTCCGACCCGAAGATCGCGCGCAGATCGACCGGGACATCCATGCGGATCGCGCGATCGCGCTTTGCGGAAGGCATCGTGGCGCGGATGGCAACGATGACCGCAGCGATCACGAGCGATGTCACGCTCACGCCCATATCCTTCGCAGCGCTGTGAACCGCGCTCGCTGAAAGATGGTATTCCATGAACGTGGGTTCGGCGGTGTTCTTCCAACCGAACAAGTGGTAGACCTTCTCCGATTCGGTCGCGCCTGCTTTCGAGCGCTCGTAGTTGGTCGTGTAGCTGTCTTCGTTGCGCCGCTCAGGCGTGGATGCTGGTTCGCTCGGGAGGGCTGGCGTGGCATGGTAGCGCTCTTCGACATAGGCGTTGAGCAGCGTTTTGAAGAATTCGAGCGTACCGCGCCCATCCGAGATCATGTGCGAGACTTCCAAGTTGATGCGGTGGCGGAAGTAGGTCACGCGCATGAGCACGCTATTGAGATCGGCATGGAGCCCAGCGCAGATCGGCAAGCGTTCGGGCTCTACCTGCGGGACTTCATCAGCTGGTTCGAGGTAGTGCCAGAACAATCCACTGCGCAATTTCACGTTGAAGCCAGGGAAGAGCGCGATGCTTCGGTCGAGCGCGCGCTGGAGCGCTTCGGGGCTGATGGAGTCCACGAAGGTCGCCGCGAAGCGAAAGACCGTCTGGCCTGCACGCCCTGCTTGGGAAGAATAGTATTTCCCCACGTTGTCTAGTCGGTACCAAGGAGTGCGAGCCATGTGGCATCATCTTCTTGTGGAAGGGGTTGGTGGTCGAGAAAGCTCTCGATGATCTTGTAGGTATCACGTACGAAGCCGAACACGCTCGGATAGAGGAAGTAGCCGTGGATCGCATTGAGCATGCGCACGCATTCGACCTCGTTGCCTTCAAGTTCGAGCCGAGCAGCGTAAGTCTCGCCTTCATCGCGCAGGGGGCAGTATTCTGCGGTTACCACGAGCGTGCGCGGTTGGTGGGAAAGATCCTCTTCTAATAGCGGAGCGAAATAGGGGTTGAAGAAGTCTTCTGGCGAGCTCAGATAGAGATCGACATATCCATTGATATCTTCACGTGTGAGGATATAGTCTTCGCCGTTTTCGCGCACTGAATCGAACATGCTCGTGAGCGTGTGGTCGTTATAGACGAGCGGATAGAGCAGAATCTGCGTTCGCGGGGTGAATTCTCCCAGCTCACGCGCGAGTAGCGAGACAGAAGCAGCAAGGTTGCCCCCAGCAGAATCGCCGAAGAGCACGATATGCTCTGGGTCGACATCGTCCAGGAGTTCACCGGCGAAGAGCTGGCGCGCAACTTCGTAGCAATCCACGAGTGCAACAGGGAACTTGTACTCGGGTGAGCGGCGGTAATCGACCGACACTACACGCCTATTGAGCTTGAGCGCCATCTTCATGCATGTATCGGTGTAGAAATCGATATCGCCATTGGCGAATCCTCCGCCATGGAAGAAGAGGATCGTGCCCTCAAAATCTTCGTTCACATGCAGTCCGTTGCGCAGGGAAAAGTCGATATCGAGCGGCGTGAACACGCGGATGGGGATCTCTGCGCCTTCGGAGGTGGCAACCACTTTGTCGTCGATGCGGCAGCGGGGGCTTGCGATGGTGAGTCGCGCGCTCGCATCTTCAGCAGCACGCTGGCGCAAGTAGCCATCTTGGATGTTCGGTCGTAGTTTTGTGATAGCCTTTACGGCTGCTTGTGCAATAGGGTTCACTAAGAGATAACCTCGTGCAATTCTTGCATGATGCGTTTGGCCTGGCGTACATCAACCTGACCAGGAGCGGAAGCTGCTTTGAGCGCGCAGAAGGTGAGCGAAGAGCCATACATCTCGCCGGTCAAGCGCGAAAGGGAGCCGTCGCGACCCATGGCCATGGTGAGCAGCGGGCCATCATGATGGAGCTTCGACACTTCGTAGGTTGCTTGCAACAGGCGCAGGGTGTCTTCGGGGCAGAGCGCCATGGTGGCGATCTTGGGAATGTCTGCGCCGAGGTTATGCATGCGGCACATGAGGTCGACCATCCATTCAACTGAAGGGGTGCCCCTGAAATTGTGGTAAGAGATAACGGTGGCTACCTGGTGTTCCTTTGCGAAGGCGACCAGTTCCATGGTGGATTCTTCGCCCAATTCGATATCGATATCGACCATATCGATCGCACCAGCCTCGATGATCGCTTTGTTCAGCGCCACATATTCATCGACGGGCAGGGTAGCTTGTCCACCAGCTTCTATGGTGCGCATGGTGAAGAGCAGCGGGTTGTTCGGCGTGGCGGCAGCGATCAGTTTGCTGTTGGCTGCCATCTTTGCGGGATCGTGCAGGTCGGCTGCGAAATCGCCGCGCCATTCGAAAGCATCGACACCTACCTCGATGCCGGCTTTGATCGTTTCGATGGTCTCATCGACCGTAGGATCCATGAGCGAGATGATGGTCTTAGGGAGGCCTTCACCGATCTTCATGCCTTTGATCTCGAGCGCTGTCATAATCGTCTCCTCACTACGTGACCCCTGATGCGAACTAGCTTGAACGAGCTGTCATTCGTTGCTTTCTTTCTTTATACCACGTTGCGAGGTGACAAACTACCCGGTCGTCGTCATCTTGAGGTTGCTCCAAGCTAGCGGATCAATCGAGCAAGGTATCGAGTACGCCGAAGAGCTTGTCGACTTCGATCGGTTTGGGGAGATGTCCGTTCATGCCCGCTTCGAGCGCGCGTTGACGGTCTTCATCGAAGGCATCGGCGGTAACGGCAAGGATCGGCACTGAAGCAACTTCCTTGTTAGGGAGGGCGCGGATCGCGCGCGCAGCTTCATAGCCGTTCATGATAGGCATCTGGATATCCATGAGCACAAGATCGAAAGTTCCTGGCTCAGATGAAGCTAGCTGTTCAACGGCATCCTTGCCATCGATCGCGGTCGTTATGGCGAAGCCTGCATCGCTGAGCAGCTCCACAGCGATTTCGCAATTGAGCATGTTGTCATCGACCAAAAGGATGTGATAGTTCTGGGCGCGTTCAGCCTGGAAGAGTGCCGATCGCTCATCTCTCTCCACTGCGGCAGCGTCGCGCGCAGAGACGAGCTTGAAGGTGAAGATGACCGTGAAGGTGGTGCCCACTCCCACTTCGCTCTCGACCTGGATCGTGCCACCCATCATGTTGACGAGGTTCTTCACGATGGCCATGCCCAGCCCGCTGCCTTGAATGCCACTGATCGTTTGCGTGCGTTCGCGTTCGAACGGGTCGTAGATCTGCTCGAGGAATTCGGGTGCCATGCCGATGCCCGTATCGGAGACGATCACGCGATAGCAGCCGCTTTCGATGTCGTTCGCGGGCAGCTCCGTGAGGCTTAGGCGCACCGTGCCGCCAGCGGGGGTGAACTTCACCGAATTGCTCAAAAGGTTCATGAGTATCTGATTGAGCTTCACCTTGTCGCAGAGCACTTCGCTGTGGGTGAGCTCTGTGGTGACATCGAACTCCAGCTGCTTCGATTCAACTTCAGGAGCAAGGATCTCTTCGAGTGCGGCAAAGACTTCATTCAGATCGCAAGGACCTTCGTCGAGCGAAAGCTTACCCTGTTCGATGCGACCCATGTCAAGGACATCGTTGATCAGGTTCAACAGATGATTGCCCGAAGTCTTGATCTTGGAGAGATATTCCTCCACGCGCTCGGGATCCCCTATGTGGCGTGTTGCTAGTTCGGTGAAGCCGACGATCGCATTCATAGGAGTGCGGATGTCGTGGCTCATGTTCGAGAGGAAGGTGCTCTTCGCTTCGTTGGCGCGGTTCGCGTATCCAAGCGCTTCTTCGAGGAGCGTCTTCTGCTCGAGTTCTTCGCGGATCTGCTGATCGATATTGCGCAGACCCACTACGATGAAGTTCTCTTCGCCGGCGCGCACTCCCGTAACGCTGAGCTGGCGATACTGGAGTGCATCGTTTACATTGGCGCGATAGATGCGGTCGAAGCGGTTGTGCGAGGAAAGTTCGCGACGAATGTTCTCGGGGGTGAGCAAGGAGCGGACCATCTCTTGATCTTCAGCATCAACGCGCTTGTCGATGTAGGCATTCATCGTTTGATCGAGCGCGATGTCTCCTGCGAAGATGTCGCTCAGTGCTGCATCGAGGTCTTCCGATACCTGGAGCACTTCGCCCGTATCGGAATCGAGCTGGAATGAACAGACGACCATGCAATCGCTGCTGAGCGCTTGGATCAAGCTATGGTGCACGAGCTCTTTCTGTGCCTCGAGGTTCTTCTGCTTGGTGATATCGAGCAAGAAGCGCTGAATGTAGCGTTCGCCATCATTTTCGATGAGCTTCATATCGCCCATCACGTGAATGAGCGAGCCATCGCTGTGACGCACGCGGTATTGGGTCGAATTGCTGTCGCCCACATTGCGCAGCTGATGGATCTGGTCGATCATGCGGTCGCGATCTTCTTCGATCACCGAACGAGCGATCGTGTCGAACCCATCGTCCATCATCTCTTGTTCGGTGGCATACCCTAAGATGTCGAGCGCTTTCTGGTTCACGCCTAAGATGCGCGTGCCATCGACGCTGTGGGTGAGTACGCCGCAATCGAGCGAACGGAAGATGGTCTCGAGCGCTTGGTTCTTATCGATGAGGCTTTGCTCGTAGGCGCGTTCTTGGGTGATGTCGATACCAACGCCCACCGTTCCCATGACCGTGCCGTCGATGTTGTAGAGCGGCGATTTGTAGGTGGTGAGCAAACGGTCGCCCTCGGAGGTCTGCACGGCTTCTTCAGAAACGCACGTCCTGCCTGATGCCATGACCTCGTTCTCCGATTCAATGCAGGCAGGATCATCGTGTTCCACGTCCCAAATGTAGGCATGACCTTGCCCTTGGACTTGCTCTTTGGTCTTGCGTACGGTGGCACAGAAGCTGTCGTTGACCTTCTCGTGGATGCCATCGCGCGTTTTGTACCAGATGAGATTCGGGATCGAATCGATGGTGGTGTTGAGGAATTGGTCGGTTTGCCAGAGATCGGCCTGGAGCTTTCGATCGGCTTGCCATTTCTTGAAATGGAAAGCGAGCAGCGCATCGTCAAGCGGTGCTTCCCAGAAATCAGAGAGGAGGCACGCTGCTTCGCCGAGCTCGGTGAACGTTTCAGCGGAAGCTACCAGGACGATATCGGCGCCGCTTTTGCGCTGTGCCGCTATGTTGCTTACGAGTTGCGCCGTCTCAGGGCCGCTCGAACGAAGGAGGATGAGGTCGGCTTCACTGATCATGCCGCTATCGATGCTCTCGCTTGCATGAATGCTGTGTTGAAAGCTCGGAAGGGGTTCGATGTTCGAGATGAGCGCAACGCTGTTCTGCGAAAACCCTATGAGATAGATATGAAGCTTTGCAGTATACATACGCCCTCACCCCTTATGCAACTTGTATATTGTAGCGTTCACTTGCGCTGATAGGGAAACAAATCAGTATAAAAAATGAGCTTGAGGCACATTTTCCCTGCACTCCGAGAGGAATCGGACTATTATTTATGATAAAGCGAGACAGGCATCTCATCATATTGACGTATCAGCAGGACAGCGCATGAAAATCCACCGTTCGTACTACAAAGAGTATCTTTTCTTCTTCGGTACCGATGAACAGGCAACTGGAGAAGGAGCGCTCGGGCAGCAGGTCGACGATCTGCTTGCGGCCAATGTAGCGGTCGGTGCGATGTGCGGCTTCTTCGATGAGGCTTATACGCTTTACTTCGCCAGCGAATTCGCACTGAACAATCTCGACTATACGGTCGAAGAGTTCGTAGCGCTTTCTCAAGGCAGCTTCATGAACGTGGTCTTTCCAGAAGATCGCGATGTCGTTCAAAAGGCATTGGACGATAGCTCTTTCGAGCATTTTGAATTCCGCATGATCGCAAAGGACAACACACCCCGCTGGTTCACGGGCAAGTGCACGGTGAATGTGCTCGATGATGGTAGGCGCGTGTGGGTGGCAACCTTCCGCTCGATCCAGGAAGAGCATGCGTTCAAGAAAGAGATGCTCTCGAAGCTTTCGCACGACATGTTCACCCCGCTCAATACCATTCTTGGGACTGCGGATCTTATGGCATCGGGCTGCACCGATGAAAAGACCAAGAATAGCTGCTATCTCATCTACGATGCTGCCACGCGCCTCATGGACATGGTTGGGCGTGCGATGGAACTTCATGGCGATACTGCCGAAATGCTCCAGAACAACCAGCCCTTCAGTTTGCGCGAGCTCGTTTTGGTCACGCGCGATCAAACGGCACGCCGCCTCGACAAACGCCAGCAGAATGTGGAGGTCTCGATCGAGGTCGAGCATCCGAATGTGAAGTCGAATTTCAGCTATCTCAATCGCGCTCTGCGAGCGATCATCGAAAACGCTTCGACCTTTTCGCCCGAAGGAAGTACGATCGTGCTGCGTGCGCGTGAGCTCGATTCTTTCAACCAGGGCTTCGGGTTCTATGAGATCTCGGTGAGCGATAAGGGCATCGGCATAGAAGAGAACGATCTCGCTCGCATCTTCGAGCCGTTCGTGCGTGTGAAGGATACGCGTCTCGATGACGATATCCCGCATATGGGACTCGGTCTTTCCACGGCGAAGCAGCTCATCCAATCGCTCGGTGGGAACATCATCGTTACAAGCGAGCTTGGCGCAGGTTCCACGTTCTCGATCCGTGTTCAGCTCGAGATCGACGAAGGGGAGGGGGAGACATCGGTCACGGATGCGCTCAAGGGCAAGAACGTGCTCGTGGTCGAGGACAACCAGATCAATCGCGAGATACTGTGCGAATATCTCGAGATGGAAGGCGCGAACGTTGTTCCCGCGAAAGATGGTCAGGTTGCTTGTGATGAATTCCTCGAGCGCGCGTCAGGATTCTTCGACATCATCACGATGGATATCCACATGCCCAATATGGATGGCTATGAGGCAACGCGCTGCATTCGTTCCTGCAAGGAAAAAGGCGGCGATTCCGTTAAGATCATCGCGGTAACCTCCGATACGCACAGTGAAGATGTACGCCGTATCCTTTCAAGCGGTATGGATGCTCATGTTGCGAAGCCAGTGGACATCAAAGCGCTGAAGGCTGCGATCCATACGCTCAGCGCTTCCTAGCGGGTAAAAGAGCAGCACGCCGACCACCCGAAAAGACCGTGCACTCTTATGTTTCCTTGCTATTAAGCTTCGTTTGTTCTGGTTAAGCCCCCTGTGGGAGTGGTATTATTTCCACAGCAAAAACAGGGCGTGCGAGGATATCGCCCTCTGTTCTCGGGGGTAGGAAAAAGGAGGCCACATCGTGGCTTGGCATCATATTTTTGGTCGAGGCGAAGACAAGGTTTCGCAGGAAAAGGCAGATCCTGCAACGGATTCTCCGAGCAAGGTATCTTCATCGGGCGCATCGACCATAACCGACATAGAATCGCACTGGGGCTTTCTCGATCGTTTCCCGGGAGGGCTGTTCCGCTATCCTGCTCAAGGAGAAGACACGCTCGACCGCGTGAGCGGCGGACTCATTCGGATGTTTCGCTGCGAGAGCGAAGAGCAATTCCGCGAACTTACCGGCAATACCTTTTCTGGCATGATCTTCGAAGAGGATCGCGAAGAGGCTCTTGCAAGCATCGAGTCGCAGATCCTTTCGAGCAATGATGACCATCTGCGCTATCGCATTCGCTGTGCCGATGGGGAAGTTCGTTGGGTCGAAGATTGGGGCCAACTTGTTGAAGACTCGCAAGGCAAGTTATGGTTCTACGTCACGCTCATGGACATCTCTGGTCAGGTGCACGACGAAAACGAGCTGTACGAAGCGAATGAGAGCTTGCGCCTGGCGAACGAGCGCCTTGAGATCATCACGGCGCTTTCGAACGACGTGCTCTTCGATATTCAGTGCGGAACCGGGGAAGCGAACGTCTATGGCGATTTCGTAGGGCGTTTTGGGCGCGAACCGGTCCAGGAGGATTTCGTTGTCCGTCGCCGCTGCCATAATCCTTGTACCCTCAATATCACTTCGCATGACCTCTCGCCGCTCTTGAGCCAGATCGGCGAGAATTCACTGGTCGATTTTGAAACTTCGACCACCAATGAAGACGGGGAGACCATCTGGTATCGCTATCAGTCGGTGGTGCTCTACGATGAAGAGGGCAAGCCTGTGCGCCATGTAGGGCGTCTGCTCGACACGAATGAGGCAGCTCAGCGTGAAAGCCAATTCCGTCAGAAGGCGGAGCGCGACGCGCTCACGGGGCTCTATAATCGCTCGGCCGCGATCGATCGCATCGAAACCGCGCTGCGCACAGAAACGCGCCCGTGCACGCTCATCGCGGTCGATGTCGACGACTTCAAAGGTGTCAACGACACGTATGGGCATCTTGAGGGCGATGCGGTTTTGAAGGAACTTGCGCGCTTCATGAAGCAGGTCATGCGTAAGGAAGACATCGTTGCGCGTTTTGGCGGCGATGAATTCATCATCTTCGCCCCAGGTCTTGCGCCAGGACCAGCGACCGATCGTGTCCTGAGCCACCTTGCACGCGGCCCCTTCGCTGCTCAACGCTCGACCGATATTGCACCTGAATCGCCCGATGGGCATAAGTTTCGTGCTTCACCTACGCTCAGTATCGGCGCAGTATGCCTCGCTGCTCCTCCTATGCCGTTCGAAGATCTTTATGCCGTTGCTGACAGCACGCTCTATCAGGCGAAGGAAAAGGGCAAAGCGCAGTATTTCCTTACTACGATCGGCTAGTCTTCCAGCAAAAGCGCTTAGTGCAGGAAAGCATACGTTTTTGTAAGAATTCACCAAACCGCTTCACCTCTGCTTGCGACCTCCGTACAATGGTCCCTGACGATACTGGACGTGGATATGCGAGAATTCCATGGCTTATTTGAACAATGCTAACGATGCATCAGGTGCTTCGATCTTCATCGTAGAAGACGATGCCGTGTTGCGCGACGAACTGGCTAACCTGCTCGAGCTCAATGGCTATGAGGTGCATTGCTGCAAAGATTTCGCGCATGTAGCCCAGGAGGTGCTCGCGGGCGATTTCGATTGCGTGATACTCGACCTCACGCTTCCGGGCACCAATGGGCACGCGATCTGTCGCGCCATTCGCGCGAAGAGCGAAGTTCCCATCATCGTGCTCACCTCGGCAACCGATGAATTCCACGAGGTCATGTCGCTCAATCTAGGCGCGAACGATTTCGTGATGAAGCCGTATCGTCCAGCCGCGCTGCTTGCGCGATTGGGTGTGCTCGTTGCCCGTGGGGAGCAATCGCAGCAAGCTACCATGCTCGAACACCGCGGTCTCACGCTCGATCTGAACACGTGTGCGGTTACCTATCAGGGCAAGGAAAGCCAGCTCACGCGTAACGAGCAGCGTATCCTCACCCTTCTCATGCGAAACGCCGGCACGATCGTCTCGCGCCAGGAGATCATGTGCGATTTGTGGGAATCCGATGCGTTCATCGACGATAACACGCTCACGGTCAACATCAATCGCTTGCGCAAGAAGCTCGCGCAGCTCGATGTGCCCGAAGAGTTCCTTCAAACGCGCCGTTCGCTCGGGTATGTGATCGAGTGAACGAGTTTCGTCGTACGCGCTTTTCGCCGAGCGCCTTCATCAGGGGTAAGGCTCTCTTTCTTGCTGGGTCGACGCTGTTCATCGTGCTCCTTACGCTCGTTTTGATCGTTTTGGAGGCTTCGACGGGTGGGATCATCTTCATCGATCTGATCGCGGTCATGGGTGTTGCGGGATACCTCATACTTCAGTACCTGCGCAGGGCATCGTTCTGGCATCAGGTCGAAGAAGCAACGACCAATCTTGAACAGGGCGCACACGTTGTCGATCTGGTCGATCCGCCTTCCTTTCTGGAAGGGCGGCTTGCCTATGAGGCTATGCTTGCGATCGTGCAAGCCGACAACCAAGAGATCACCGAACTGAGATCGAACGCGCGCGAAAATGCTGAATATATCGAGCTATGGGTCCACGAGGTGAAAACACCGCTCTCGGCTGCGAAGCTCATCACCAAGCGCATGAGCGGCCCCGATGCGCTCGCCTTGCGGCGCGAGCTCGAGCGCATGGACGATCTGATCTCACAATCGCTCTTCGCCGCCCGCACTGAATCGCTGGTGGCTGACTATCTTATCAGGGAAGTGAACCTCGCAGACATTGCAAAAGAGGTATGCAAATCGCACATGCACTACCTCACTTCGCTCGGGGTAGCGCTCGATTTTCAGATCGATCCCGATACCACGGTGTTCGCCGACAAGATGTGGCTCGAATTCATCATCACGCAGATCGTGGTGAACGCTGCTAAATATGAGGCGCATGCTATTTCATTCGTTGCCTTCGAAGCGCAGCAGGAATCGTCTACCAGCTCGACCGTGCTCGAGATCAAAGATGATGGATGCGGCATTCCTGCCGAAGATGTTCCCCGTGTTTTCGACCGCGGATTCACCGGCACAGTAGGGCGCGCTCATGGCTCTGCTACGGGCATGGGTCTCTATCTGGTTGCGCGCATGTGCGCCCGTATGGGGCTTTCGATCATGCTCGCTTCTGAGGAAGGCGTGGGCACCCGTGTGCAGATAGCCTTCCCGCATGACCGTCGCCGCGCGCTCCTTGAAAAGAGCAACCTTACGAAGGCGTAAGGAGCATGTAAGGCAAATCGATGGCAGCGTTTCGCTTGCGCGTGCAAGATGAAAGTGCGGGATCTCTGGGAAGTATTTCCGAGACATTCGCGGAAGTCGACATTCGCGAAACACCTAACAGCCCCTTCTCGGGGATTCCGCGCAAGAATCTCACGATGAAAGGACGGAAGCAATGTCACCACTGAAGATACTCAAGGGCGCATGCACGGTCGTTGGTGCAGCAGCGCTCAGCGCGACGGTGCTCATGGTCGCGCTCCACACCTTCACCTCTCTTGAATTACCCCACGTAGAAAGGTAACTCTCATGGCAGAAACTATTGCAACCCCACCTGCGACCGTTGTGGGCGCTCACGCGGTATCATCGCTCCTTTCCGTTCAGCACGCTGAAAAGGTCTTTGGAGCTAAGGGGAATCTGACGCACGCGCTTGACGGGGTGAGTCTCAATATCGCTCAGGGTGAATTCGTTGCGATCATGGGGCCTTCTGGCTCTGGCAAGACCACGCTGCTCAACTGCATCTCCACGATCGACCGTTTGACCAACGGGCATATCCTGATCAAAGGGCGCGACATCACGAAGCTGAGCACGCGTGCGCTTGCGAAATTCCGCCGCGACGAGCTGGGTTTCATCTTTCAGGATTCGAACCTGCTCGACACCCTTACCGCCTATGAGAACATCGCGCTTGCGCTCACGATCAAGGGCGTTCCGTCTTCGCAGATTCCGGCGCGCATCAACGATATTGCACGTAAACTCGGCGTTGATGCGCAGCTGAACAAGTACCCGAATCAGATGTCGGGTGGCCAGTGCCAGCGTGTTGCGGCTGCGCGCGCTATCGTGTGCGACCCGTCGCTCATCTTGGCGGACGAACCTACCGGCGCGCTCGATTCGCATAACGCTACGGTCATGCTCGAAACGCTCGAGGGTATGAACAAGAACTTCGGCGCTACCATCCTCATGGTCACGCATGATGCCTATGCAGCTTCCTTCACTTCGCGCGTGCTCTTCCTTTCCGATGGGCGCATCTTCAATGAAGTGCGTCGTGGCGATCTTTCGCGCGAGGACTACTTCGGACGCATCATGGAGGTCGTGACCTTCCTAGGAGGGGAGGCGCGCCATGTTGGGTAAAGTCGCTCTGCGTAATATTCGTCGTTCGGTGAAGGATTACGCGATCTATTTCGTAACGCTGCTCATGGCGGTAACGCTCTTCTATGCGTTCAACTCCATTTCGGAGCAGCAGGTCATGACCGAGATCAACGAGTCCTCTCACATGGATGTCTCGCAGTTCGTTGGCGAGATGGTCTCGCTCTTCTCCTACATCATCGCCTTCGTGCTGGCGTTCTTGATCATCTATGCAAACTCGCTCTTGATCAGGCGCCGCAAGCGAGAATTCGGCATGTATTTCATGCTGGGTATGAGACCGATACAGGTTTCGCGCATCATCATCTATGAGACGGTGCTGGTGGGCGTGATATCGCTCGCGCTTGGTTTGGGCTTGGGCGTTCTGGTCTCGCAGCTGCTCTCGTTCGCCACGGCAGCCATCTTCGGCATCGCGCTGCCCGACTACCAATTCAGCTTCTCGATGGACGCTTGCATCATGACGCTCGTTTGCTTCTGCGTGATCTTCTTCGTAGTAGCAGTGTTCAACGTGTTCTCGATCCGCCGCTGCAAGCTGATCGACCTGATGAACGCTGACTCGAAGAGCGAAAAGGTCGCAGTCCGCAATCCGTGGGTCTGCCTGGTGCTCTTCATCGTCTCGATCGGGCTGTTGGCGGCAGCCTATTGGCAGCTCAAGATCAACGGCATGACCATGCTGATGGACGATAATTTCAAAGCCGCTACGATCCTGATGCTCGTGGGAACGTTCTTGCTCTTCTTCTCGCTCGCAGGTTTCATCATCGCGGTGGTCACACGCGTACGTGGCTTCTACTTGAAGAAACTGCGTCCGTTCACCACCCGACAGGTTGCTTCCAAGGTGAACACCTCGTTCGTTTCGATGGGCATCGTTTCCGTGCTGCTCTTCCTTGCGATCACCACGTTCGCAACGGGCATGGGATTGGTCCAGATGTTCGTTGGCGATATCGAAGAAGCGAACCCCTATGATGCTTCCGTTGCGGTACGACCGATCGAGAATAATCCGATGCTTTCGAAGGCTGAAGCTAAGGACATGGTGAACATTCCGATCGAGGATGTTGAGTCCTATCTGCAGAGCCATATTGATGGCTGGGATCAGTTGGTGAGCGAGTCAGGCACTATCATCATTTACGACCTTCCTTCGCTGACCTATAAGGATATCCTCGATTCAACAGGCGTTGAGATTCCGAGCGCTACTGCAGTGAACAGCAATGTGGATGTGATCGGCATCTCCGATTTCAATAGGATGCTCGAGCTTCAAGATAAACCAGGGGTCGATCTTGATGATGGCCATTATCTGGTGACTAATAACGTTGAAGCCACAGACGTGCTTGCCAAGGCAATGGTGGATCAGAGCTATTCGCTCGATACAGGCAGCGAAACTTTGATACCTAATTCAGAAGTGATCGATGTCCAGCCTAACGATATGTCCATGCTCTCGAATGCGGTCTTCCTTGTTGTCCCCGATAGGGTCGTGGATGCGCTCGATCCGAGCACCGGTATCTCAAGCTCATTCATCAATCTCAACTATCGAGAGGGGTCAAATGCTGAAGAAGTGCTTCCTCAGTTGATCGAAGATGCGAACGTTGCTCAGATCAATAGCACGTACACTCGCGCGGAGATGATCGGTCAGATGCAGGGTATGAAGCTCGCTATCACCTATCTGGCGCTCTATATCGGCTTGGTCATGCTCTTGGCTGTTGCAGCAATACTCGCGATCCAGTTGCTCTCGCTCACGATCGACTCGCTCAAGCGCTATCGCATGCTCTCGAAGATCGGTTGCGATACGCGCATGCTCTCACGATCGCTCTTCGCGCAGATCACGATCTATTTCCTGTTACCGTTGCTGGTAGGGGTATGTCATAGCGCATGGACGATCAGCATTCTTTCTGAAACGCTCTTCAAAGCGTTCGGTGTGAATCTCTTGCCGACTATCCTGATGTCTGCGGGATTGGTCGTGGTCATCTATGGCGGCTACTTGCTCATCACCTATTTCGTTTCGCGTTCGATGGTGGTGCAAGGCGTTCGCGAACGAGCATAGCGCAAGCTGGGAGAGCTGGGTCGCTTGTGGGGGTTTCCCGCGACGAGCTCCCTTGTTCAAGAAAGCTTGGGCGCTCGAGATGCGATCGAAGGGTTTTCCTAGGCTAGCTAACGGCAAACGCCCGCGTCTTGATGGATGCGGGCGTTTCGTTTTTGTTTTCGCTCAGTCAGCCTCTTTTACGGACCATGCTGCACTTTGGCGCAGCGATAAGGTCAGGTGAGCTACTGTTGGCTGTCAGCTATTTTGGCAGCAGGGCTTTTTTGGTGTAGAGCGCTTCGTAGGAGGCGCCTTCGCTTGAGAGCGTGCTCTTGAAAAGGGTCACCCGCCAAGCTCGTGCGGGATCTGGGAATGAGAACGGAGGGAGCGCTCCTTTTGGCAGCTTGGCGCGTCGCGCTATCGTCGCGTGGGCACGGAAGGGCTTATGGTCGTAGACGATGCCGTAGTCATAGAGGCTTTCGCGTATGTGGGCAGCAAGCGCGCTGAGTTCGGGGCTCTCCGTAAATCCGAGCCAAAGTGTCGCGTCTTCGCTCCGTCCGAATTTGCCGAGCTGATCGGGTTTGAGCAAGATGCCATCAAGATTTTTCGTAGCTTCATCGATGGCGTCGATCGCGAGCGGAATGCTCATCTCGAGCGTTTCTCCGATGAACGCCAAGGTGATGTGGTAGTTCTCTGGAGGAATGAAACGCCCTTGAATACGCTCGCGCAGTTGCCTGGACATGATAGCCATGTCATCTCTTAGTACGGGAGGTATCTCAAGGGCGATGAAGAGTCTCATGAGGGTATTCTACTGCAATTTCATCGCGCTATCGAAATGAGCCAAATGGGGAAAGCAAAACAGAAAGACGAGTATCATGGAAGCAGTGAAATGGTAGCAGATGCCTTGCTCTCGATGAAGGCGGTCGTTATGCAGGTTGCTCTGCTCATTGCATGCTCGGAAGCCACGAAGGAGGATCATGGCGAAGAAGGTGCTGAAGATTGTTGGGGGAGTGCTCGGCGCTCTCGTGCTGGTCGCTGTTATCTACGTTGTCTACGTGATGACGAGCTACTATCGTCTGGACGATTCTCTTTCGCTTGAAACTGCTTCACCCGAAGAAGGCCAGGTCGAAAGTGTGATCGAGCTGAATGCTGGCAGCCAAGGGCCCGCTCAAGAATTCACGATCGTGAGCGCGAACCTTGGGTTCGGCGCTTATGGTCCCGATTTCGATTTCTTCATGGATGGCGGCAGTGGTTCGGTGGCACCGAGCGCGCAATACGTGAGCGATAACGTCAATGGATCGGCTGATGCGATCGAAGGTATCGATCCTGATATCGTGCTCTTCCAGGAAGTGGACATCGATGGTACGCGCAGCCATGGCGTGGATGAGTACGCGCTCTTGCGCAACGATTTCCCCACGCTGTGTTCGGTCTTCGCGCAAAACTACGACTCGCCCTACCTTGCTTGGCCGCTCTATGCGCCGCATGGCAAGAACAAGGCAGGAATGGCCACCTTCTCGCGCTATCAGATCGAAAGCACGCTGCGTCGCAGCCTCCCTATTTCGGAGAGTTTCAGCAAATTCCTCGATCTCGATCGTTGCTATACGATCTCGCGCATTGCGGTCTCAGATGGCAAGGAGCTGGTTGTCTTCAACGTTCATCTGTCTGCGTACGGCGCAGATGCGGAGGTGCTCGAGGGTCAGCGATCGATGTTGTTCGCGGATATGCAGCGCGAATACGAGGCAGGGAATTACGTGATCGCAGGTGGTGATTTCAACCACGATATGATCGGTGTTTCGAATGAGGTCTATGGCAACGTGACCGATACAGAAGCCAGCTGGGCAAAACCGTTCGATTTCGCAAGCGTGCCCGAGGGGTTTGTGGTTGCAGCGAAGAGCGAGTTTGATGCAGGGACGTTCGATTCAGCAGCCACCTGCCGCGATGCAGGACGGCCGTATGATGGCACGAACGATCGCTGGGTCATGGATGCGTTCATCTATTCCGACAATGTTACCTGCATCGAGCAGCGCACGCTCGATCTGGATTTTGCATTTTCGGACCATAACCCGGTCTACCTGCGTTTTTCACTTGGACAATAGTGCTCGTTGCAATGCAGATCCAATGCGCTCTTTGTTTGAGCGCTTAGTTATCTCGACGGGTGAGATGCATCAGCCAAGAGAATCCATCAAGCCTTCAATGACTGCATTCACTTCGGCAGGATTATCGCAGTTGGAATTGTGCCCCGCGTTCTCGATCCAACGAACGGGCGTTCCTTCTTGCGCTTCCCATGCGCGGTTGTAGCGCTTGGCAGAACCTGCACGATCCTCTTCGCCGCAGATCAGCACATAGGGGCAATCGATCTGGTAGGGGCGATCGGCTGACACCGCGTCTGCCAGCACGCGAAACCCATGAGCAGCCAGTTCGCAATACTCGCGTTTCTGATAGTCGAGCATCATCGATTCCATGAGCTTGCTGCCATAGTGTGTTGTAGTATTGCCACTCGACCCTAAGCGAACGAGCGTCTTCCACGGGAATGAGAGATACATGAGCTTCGTGTGGCGTAGTGCAGCAAGCTCCCACCAGGTGTAATAACGTCGTTGAAGCGAGCAGGAATCGATGGAGACGAACCCGGCTGCTTCGCCTGGGAAGAGCTCCATGAAGACTTGCGCCGTGTAGCCACCCATCGATTGGCCGACCAGGATCGGACGCGCGATGCCTTCGGTGGCGAATATCTCGTGCAGCCAGCGGGCAAGATCATCCATCGTCCACGTGAGCGCGAACGGGCGCGATTCGCCGTGCGAAGGTGGGTCCCAAACGAACAGGCGAGCCTTGTCGATGAAGTGCTCGGCCTGCTTCTCGAAGAGGCGATGGTCGGCGGTAAGACCAGGCAAGAAGACGAGCCAAGGCTGGTTGACCTGCGAAGCGTTGCGGGCAGGCGCGGCCCCGTGAGCACAGAGATTTCCAGCGCCTTGCGAATCGTTATCGACATGCGGGGTCACCCAATAGGAGATCGATCCTTCGGGGGTGGCGAATTCTTTATGCTCCAACTGGTCGAATATCATGAGTTCAGCCGCTCCTGTCGATCCAATTTCTGGCAAAACGTATCTGTTTTATCTTTCAAGATAGTGCTTGCAATGCCATAGGTACAGTGTAGCTCTCAGAGCCTTGCTATTAGTTCGCCTTTAACCCTTTTCGCGAAGATGCTACAATCGACTCACTATTCCGGCGGAGCCTTTGGCAAGCGACGCCTCGAGAAAGGCTAGGTGCATGAAGAACTAACGATGCCGCAAAGGCAACCCACTATTCCGTATCCATCCGGTCGCTCGGGTGCCGCATCGTTATGTGATCCTGCACGTTTTGATTCTCGTTTACCCCGTTTGCATAAGTCTCTTCTTCGCAGATTGATTCCCTCGATCCCACCCGCGTGACCTCCAAGTTTTGGAGGCTGCCATGCAATTGAATCTTTCAAATATCTCCTACACCTACGAAGGTGCTGCGTCGTCTGCGCTCGATCGCGTGAGCGTGACGTTTCCGCAGGGCTGGACGGGCATCATCGGCGACAACGGCTGTGGTAAGAGCACGCTCGCTCGCGTTGCAACCGGGCTGATCGTGCCCGATGAGGGGTCGGTCGCACCGACGCTGTTCGCTGCATATTGCCCACAAGACACCTCGATCGTACCCGCCGAGCTTAGCGATCTTGCAACCGATTGGGGAAGCGAGGCGTTGCAGATCCGCGATGCGCTCGGCATCGAAGATGCGTGGTTATGGGATTATGAGCGCCTTTCGGGCGGCCAGAAGAAGCGTGCTCAGATCGCTTGCGCGCTCTGGCAGCGTCCCGATGTGCTCGTGCTCGATGAGCCGACGAACGACCTTGATGCGCAAACCCGCGAATGTGTATTGCAAAGCTTGCAGGCGTTCAAGGGAATCGGCCTTCTGATCTCGCACGATCGTACGCTGTTGGATGCGCTAGTCGATCAGTGTGCGGTGTTCGAGGAAACGCATGTGGTGATGCGGCCAGGCGGATATTCGAAGGTTGCTGAGCAGATGCGCGGAGAGCGAGCGACTCGCGTGCGGCAGCACGAGAACGCGCGCCGCGAAGAACGGCGGTTGAAAGCTGAGGCGCAGCGGCGAAACGAAGAGGCTGCGCGTTCGAGCTCTCGGCTGAGTGCGAGGCACTTGGACAAGCATGATAGCGACGGACGCGAACGTCTGGGGCGGGCGAAGGTCTCGTCCAAGGATTCGGTAGCGGGCAGAGCGGCAGGTGCGATGGCAAGTCGGTCTGAGCGCGCGTCGCAGGCGGCCGCAGAGAGCCGGGTGAGCAAGCGCTATGATGCTTCGATCCAGCTGCCGGGGCATGCCGTGCGCTCGAAATTCGTGCTGCATGTGCCCGAGGGTGGCTTGCGCGCAGGCGATCTTATGCTTCATATGCCCGAGCTTTGGGTGGGGCCGAGCGACCATGTGGGCGTGTCGGGACGAAACGGCGTGGGAAAGACCACGCTCTTGCGCTCTGTGCGGAAGCTCGTTCCTGAACAGGTAGAATATGCATTCATTCCACAAGAAGTTGACGAGCGTTCGCGGCAGGCAGCGCTGGAGCGCCTGCGCGCGCTCGATGATGCGGATAAGGGGCGAGTGCTTTCCTTGGTCGCAGGGTTGAATAGCGATCCTGATGCATTGCGAAAAGGGCCGAACATCAGCCCGGGAGAGCTGAAGAAGCTGCTCATCGCTGAGCAATTGTTGCGAGAACCGAACTTGCTCATCCTCGATGAGCCGACGAACCATCTCGATGTGGGTTCGATCGAAGCGCTTGAGCAGGCGCTTGCAGCGTTCCCTGGTGCGATCATTCTCGTGACGCACGACGAGCAGCTCTTGCGCGCCGTCTCAACCGGTCGCTGGCACATCGATCGAACCGCCGACAAGTCGTGTCTTCGGGTGGTTTAGTGTCTGTAACTTGTCAAAAAGGCCTGTCCGTACTTATGCGAGACAGGCCTGATTCTGGCTGCTTTTAGCTTGGAATAAGAGATATTATTGCTCGTTTGTATTCTGTTCCTCCAAGGGTAACAAGTAGATATTGTCCTTATCGGCAATGATCTGTTGCGGCTTGTTATGAAGATTATTCACCGCTTCGATGCTTTCGCGGAAGGGGGAGATATTGGGCGCTTTTGCATGCGCCAGTTTTTCCATGAGTGCTTGCGTTTGCTCACTGTTGAATCCGCCAACCCCTTTTCCGGCGTCTTCCAGCGCTTCATCGATTGGCGTGAACTGGCCAATTGGAGTTTGTTTTATGAGCGATCCCAATCCAGTAAGAGCTGATGCAACTCCGTTAAGAGCTACTGCATCAATTGATTCTTGAGCGTTTTTCTCGATAGCATCATAGCAGTCAGTGTAGAGCTCTCGATATTCGATGCCGTGATCGCTGATTTTTGAAGCGATGTTCGTTAGGTTGTTTTCAGAGTAGTTTTCGCACAGCATAGGCTCGAGAAATGACGCAAAAGAATAGGTGTATACGGCAAGTTGATATTCTTTAAGGCGATCGAGAATCTCGTTGAGACGATTGTCTACATTGACTCGAATTTCTATAGGTCCTTTTTCAGCGAGTTTCGTTCTGATCTGAGAACGCAGATGGATGATGGCCTTTTCAGATTCTTGTTTGATATCTTCAACTTTTGTATGGGCGGTATTTCTCCAGATATCGTTGTTCCAGTTGCCACGATATGCTTCGAGAGTGCTCTCGAGGACTCGTATATTCCCACGTAATTCAGCTTTGTCTTTCTGTTTCATATACTCGAACATTTCATTCACCGTGTCTTGAATGGCATCGAGCTTTTGGTTGATCTGTGACAAAGCGGCAGCAATGAAAAGAGAAGTTGGATCGTAAGGTATTGTCATGACATTGGTGATTGAACCTAGCTCTACAGGATGAAGGCGAGCCTGACTAAATCCATTTATCGGATCCCTAAAAGAACCAAGCAGGCCAGAGCCGTCATTAAAATGCTGGAGTATGGATGGATCAAGAGGATGACCGAATTCGTCAGTCGCTTGTAATAGCGTTGGAACATCAAAAGTTGCCGTAACTGTGCGGAAGGCTTCAGGCAATGAACCTAGTGCAACGCCAAGCGCGGGAATCTGATCAAAAGGCAACTTTATTGCGTTGCTTACGTCGACTTCGATGTCAGTTGATGCAAGACGGATGTCTGTCGAGCTGAGTTGCTTACGAATTTGGGTTTTAGCGCAATCAACTTCATTACGCGAAATCTCATTGTTCATTTCTCTATCCATTAGTTCCTCTGTGATTTATTGTGCTTGTGTTTGGGGATCTTCTGATTGAATCTTATCCAATTGGGCGAAGACCGCATTTTCTGATTCGTCGATAACTGCTTCGGCTGCCTGTCGAGCGAACTCTCGATCAAAGGAGCTATTGGCTCCGAAGAGAGCATTGTAATAATCAGGTGAGCTTTCTTGAAGGTCATCAAGATTTGACCATAAGTTAAGGTTTGCTGTGTTGAAATAAAAGTTTCTACAGCGGTCTAGTTCGTCTTGAGAGAGCTGCTCATTTGCAGGCTTAGTAGAGTTTTTAGCTTGCAGTTCTGTAAAGAATTCCTCGTTTAGTTGATCGATTTTATCTTGATACTCTTTACTTTCTTGTTCGATTACAGAGCCGTTCGCTCCGTTGGTTATTTCTTCAATAAACTTGTTTTTTAGATTGTCGGGAACGAAGAAGTTCCATATGCCGTCTAACCACCCAAAAACGCCTTCCCTTGAATTGAGATAGGAATCAACGTTACTACGGCAGGTGCTGTAATAAGAGATTATGAGCGGGGTTAATGTTTCTTCACAATCCTTTTCTAGCTCTTTATATTTCGGTTCGTATGCATTCGCAATCTCTTTGACCATTTGGCTCTTGGCCAGGCCGCCATCGTAGATAAAAATAAGTCTATCTCGACCTTCATTTAAAATGGATTCAATCATGCCTTGCTCTTCGGTTGGTTTGAGCTTTTCAGCTTCGCTGTCGAGTGTTAAGAAACCAATAACGAAAACGAGTGAGATAATTGCTGCAGCAACAAAGTACCTTTTGACTATTCGTCCATTTTGGCTTGTATCGCCAATTGCGGGAAGAAGCCGAAACTCATCACTGATTTCATGCTTGGTGAGAAGGCAGAAGCTAAATAGATTCATCAAACCGAAGATAACGGTCGCAAAAATCACCAGCTGAAATATCAGAGCAAGAATGCTCGATTCGCCCGATGCTTTTGAGATCCCATACGATACAAAGCCATCAGTGAACGATGCAATGAGATCAGCATCAACCATGAGCGCTGAGGGAGAATTTGCAAACGGGTGTTCAGCTACATCGAACGCCTCAGTTAAACTGGTGTATTCCTGGGAAGGAAAGTTGAGCGCAAGAATCGCATATAGAGCACAAAGGATTATGGCAACTAAGATGAAGCTTAGTCAGATGGCATTTGCGCGGTCAAATCTCGCCGCATATTCTTTGCTTAACGCCTGTTGAGCAACTAGATACACCACATAATAGAGCGGGATCGTAAAACAAACGAGGAACCATTCGAGAATATTCCATTTTGGCGATTCGAGTACGAATAAGCATGCAGATATTAAAGATAGGATAAATATCGCTATAAAGGTCAGCGTCCATTTGCGGGTGATTCTCGAAAGACGGCCTTCTTTATTGAGCTTCATCTGTTTATGTAATCGATTGATCACCGTGAAATGCAGGGCACCAATGGTGGATAGTGCTGCGTAAGCGAGGAGAACAACAATGAGCATTGGCGCAGGGAAGGTGGGCGCGGTTTTCGAGATGAGAAAAAGAACGATGATGACAGCAATGGCCACGGTAAAGTAGTGTAGTGTTTGGCCTTCTCGTAAAAAGCTTCTCGTGAATGTATTTTTGATAGTCGACTTGTTCAACTTTTATCCCAACATGTGAGTGCAACAGCGTAGTTTTGCCCGAATGATTCTATCAGAATTATCGTTCATGCATGATTTAACCTATATGGAGCTCGCCCTTCGATTGTTTGAAAGCGAATACTGTTATGAGCAGCGACCATTCAATTCTTATCATGTACTAAAATATGGACAGAGCTCCTATAGACCTCCTTCTATTATTAACCCATCAAGCCAAAGCAAAGAGGTAGGAGATGATCATGTTTTTACCATCACGACAGCTTCACAGCTTTTGCATTCGTGGGTTCCAATATTGGGATGGCGCACTCGTCCTCGAAAAACTAAAGACAGGAGACGGTCTCGAACTGTGCATCGAAGCCGATAACCCGCATGATTCCAATGCTGTGGCAATCTACAAGGACTCTTCGAAGCTTGGCTATGTGCCAGCTGAGATAAATGAATCGCTTTCCTTGATGCTCTTTTATGGACACAAGTCAGCATTCGAGGTGCGTGTTTTGCAGGTGAATCGTGAGGCTGAACCATGGAAACAGGTTCGTGTGGGAATCTATGTCGCCGATAATCGCGAGTAGCTGTGGTCGCGTGTCTTGTTGAGTAAGATCGAAGCTCGGTTTGGAGGGATGATGATGGTTGAAGTGAATGCGAATGAACGAGAGCTGGTCATGCGAGAGTTCGAGCAGATCAAGTTCGATGTGCAAGATTGGGCGCACTTGGAGAAGTGCGCCCATTTCGAGCTCATCCAGGAAAAGGGCGATCGGATCAGCATCCATGTTTACAACACTTCGCGGCATATCAACGTGGTAAAGACGCTCACGACGCAACAATCTGCGTGCTTACGTCAGTGCTTCCTTGCGGCCGAGACCGATTCTTGGACGGATCCATTCCTGCATGAGTATCTTCTGCTTGATAGATATTCGTGGACGTTGGGCGTTTACGCAGGCGAACGCTACTATATGTGCTTCGGCTGCAACACCATACCTTCCTTGCTCAAGGATCTTCTGACCAAGATCGAAGAGTTCGGCCTGCCATCATTGCTCGACGATGATGGATCCCCTTATTTCTGCCTAGATAAATGCGTCTGAGATTTTGCAAGGACATTAATGAGGCAGTCACGCAACAAGACTCCCAATGGATCTCGAAGAGCGCTTATCAATGCAATTATGGATATCATAACTAGTGCAGAGTCAAGCGAGAGACAATGCATGCACCTAGCATTGAGACTTGGCCTATCGCTGGCATGTTAAGGGAGCAAAGGATGTTTAAAAAGGACAACATTGATGTCTCGTTTGACTTTACGACAGACACACCAGAGTATTGGGATGGATTTTGGGATCGAAACAATGGCCTTGGTGCAGGCGGTAATGATCCCGATGCATTGAGCAAGACCTTGCAGAAGTATCACCAGGCGTTATGGAGTAAAGAGCTGCCTAATGGCGAAGTGATGGAGCTTGCTATTGGGAAGGGTTCAAGCTACCTCACCTGGAAAGATTTCAGATTCGGGAGTGATTCTATCACTGCAAGCTTCCGCTACAACAAATATAGAGACATGTTGCAACAGGTCGAACGTGCCTTACCCAACTACAAGAGTTTCATAGAGAGTTTTCTGAGAGAAGCTTGCACCATTGGGGGTACGATAATTTTTCCAAAACGGATGGGTGGCATCAATCAAAGTAGAGGATGGAACCCTTACATAAAGGACAGATGGGATCTGACTTTGGAGTGCATCCGCAGGTACTATTGTGGCCAGGAGAGTCCGTTGTCTGATGTGTTGCAGGATGATAAAAAATTCTTCGATCTATTTGTAGATTTCAAAGGATACGTGGACTTTTTCTATCTTCAAGATTGTGTTAGTTCGGATTATCGTGAGGTGAAAATATGGTTGGATGAGGATTTTTCCTATCATCCTCTTCCAAAAACAGTAGATTCATATTTGGGCTGGATAAATAGCAATCTTGATTTTGTGAGAAACAGAAATGAGCGGATCCGTAAGGCTTGCCAAAGTTAAGGGTAGATGCATCGTGTTGCTGTGTTACTGACGATGTTCTGATACGGATAATAATTCATATGATGAGCCATTTGATAAATTGAGTGAAAACTGCTTTTAGCTGATGGTTCTTTGATCTGACAGAGTAGTTATGAGATCATACAAGCGTCTGTGAAATCACGAGCGCTAAAGGGAAACTAATGAAATCCCAGTATGATATTGAACGCATGAAATATAGCGATCTAGATGGCAAAGTAAAACTTCCTCCATACCAAAGAAGATTGGTTTGGAGTGACAAGCAAAAGAAAGATTTTATTGACAATATTAGTAGAGGATTTCCATTCGGCTCAATTCTTCTGTATCGTTATGAAGGCGAGAAAGAGCTGAGCCTGATAGATGGCTTGCAAAGGTTTAGCACGCTGAGAGGGTATAAAGAGAACCCAGAGCAATATTTTACTAACTATTCTGAACACGTGGATCACGTTATTGCCAATATTGAACAGGGACACAGTATTGAACTTGCAGAGGATTCAAAGCGTAAACTTAGGGAAGAAATAAGCGCATGTATACGCGCGGTGTTGAAAAACAGTGAGCGAAGCCCCCGTAGTCTTCGCGACATGATTCGTAACGATGTTTCGATTTATCCTTCTGAAGAAGAGTATGGTGATGATTTAATTGATCTTCAGGCGGATTTGATTAAGAAAGCAGAGCAGTTTCTTGATTTAGATGATCTCATGATCCCGTGCATTGTTTTTAATGGTCCAGAAGATCAACTTCCTGATGTTTTTGCGAATTTAAATCAGGGTGGGACAAAACTTTCAAAATATCAGGTTCTCGCGGCGCAATGGAGCCATCATTCGATTACATTACCAGATTCCGAAAATGGGAATAAACTGCTGGAAAAAGTTATAGATCGATATCAGAAGCTTATTGATGAAAGAGATCTTGAGATTGATGGCTTTGATGCTCAAGAAATGTACGAGAGCCATCAGATCAATCTTTCCGAATTTTGTTTTGCTATTGGAGAGCTGATTGTAGAAGCCTCGGAAGTCTTTTGGGGTGATCTTTTTACTCAGGATCTAAGCAAAAAGGAAGATACTATTAATGTTGTCGGATATGTGTCTACAGCAATTGCATTAGGTGTAGATAATCGATCGTTAGGAAAGCTTCCTGATAAACTGTCTTTGTTTCGAACAGAAGGCTTCATAGATTCATTAGTTAAAAATATGCTTCATGAATACAAAGTTATTCAAGCTACTTTTGAACAACGTCTTAAATTACCTGGGCAAGCGAGCAAACGTAAGTATGAAACTGCTTGTATTGCAGATATGCAAGCACTTTCGTTTTTTGCTGAATTATGGCATAAGCACTATGTTGTTAATGAGAAAGAGCAACAAATTGAAGTAATTGATAATTACAAGCAAAAAGGCTACGAGCAATCCCGTCAAAACCTTTTAGCGTATTGCGTTTCCGACGTTGTAAATCATCAGTGGCAAGGAGCAGGAGACTCAAGACTTGCAAGTTTTTATGTTCCTGAAAGCGCATCTCGAAATAGTTACTATGTCAAGCTTGAAAAAGGTCTTTTAAGCGAAAGGTTATTGAATTGGTATGACGAAGTCACATCAAAGGCTAGTGTAAATATTGACAAAATTTCACGTATGCTCCTCTGTATTTTTTCAAGTCAACATGCAAGTGAATATACGGGAGAGAAATACGATGTTGAACATATCATCGCCAAAGAAAAATTCAAAAACAATCCTCAGGGAATACCCGGTGGAGTATTAGGGAATCTGATGTATTTGATCCCGAAAACAAATCGTGGTAAGAAATCTCGGAATCTCTATTTTTTACTCGATCATGAAGGCGCTCAATATTCTAAAGAATACCTTGAAATGAATCGATATCCATCACGTTCTCAAATTGATTCCGCTGAAGAACGTCTTGCTCAAGGTCAAACCGACGAGGCTACTAGGTTAGTCGTAGAACGAGGCAAAGAACTGCTTTCTGTAATAGCAAATGCTTTAGGTGTTTGATATTCTCTGTAAAATTGAAAGGACAATCGTCATATTAGCGACACTATGCTTTTTTACATCGATGGCAGAGATGGGGCAGGAGCATTAACGCTTAAACGAAATGTTTATGTCTGATACTGGTTCGTGTTGTTATTTTAATACTTTTGCGTTGACTAATTCGTCCAGCTTGTAATCATTGCGAAGCCGCAATATCTCTTCTTCAGTGAGATCAAGCCATTGTCCATATGCAATTACGTCCCCATACCATTTGTCTTGGTCGGGGACGTATGCTAAAGAGTACTCTTTCGTGCATCTAAGCACGCCGCCTATGTTAGCATTCACGATCTCGAAGGACACCAGGATTGCGTCGTGTGTTTCGTGATCCCCAATAAAGCCCTTTGAAAGATTGATACTAGGGTTCATACTTTCGGTCCTTTCTGTACTAAAGCTGGGCTTAGGTTTTATATCTAGGTTTATTAATTTGCGCTTGTAGATAAAAGCTACATTTTTAGATCGTTGCTCAGCTTAAGAAAAGAGACGAGCATCGCATGTACTGTATTTGTCCCATCGCTAAATAGCACAGCTAGAGAAGAAGAGCGATACATATATTAGCAACAGTGTGTCTTTTATATTACAATGAATGCAATGAGGGTGCTGGTGTGGTCAGTGCTTGATCGGATGGTTCGTGTGAAATGCGCGAATCTCAAGCCTTCGAATTGCCTAAGAGCACAAACAGACACGAGTTACCTTCAGCAGATTTTGGTATTCCGAGGAGACAGACATGCTCACGAATGATTTCTTAGGTGACAACATTGCCCGGTTGGGATTCGGGGCCATGCGCCTTCCCATTATAGACGGCGATGCTTCCAACGTCGATCAGGCAACGCTCGATGCTATGGTCGATACGGCCATCAAGGCAGGCGTCAATTATTTCGATACGGCCTATCCCTATCATGGTGGCATGTCCGAGATCGCGCTTGGCCGTTCGCTTGCGCGTTATCCGCGCGATAGCTACTTCTTCGCCACCAAGTATCCGGGTCATCAGATCGCCGACACCTATGATTCCGCCGCGATCTTCGAAGAGCAGCTGACCAAATGCGGTACCGAATACTTCGACTTCTACCTGCTCCACAACATCTATGAGGCATCCATCGAAGTCTATCTGGACGAGCAGTGGGGCATCGCGGATTACTTCGTCGAACAGAAGAAGAACGGCCGCATTCGTCATCTGGGCTTTTCGTGTCATGGTCGCCCTCAAACGCTCAAGCGTTTTCTTGACTATGGCGCGCGCAAGTACGCCGAGCTTGAGCAGCGCGATCCTGAAACTGCAGCCCTGTTCGCGGGCAACAACATCATGGAATTCTGCCAGATCCAGCTGAATTATCTTGATTGGACCCTGCAGGATGCAGCCGCGAAAACGGCGCTGCTTGAGAGCATGAACATCCCGATCGTGGTCATGGAACCGCTGCGCGGAGGCAAGCTTGCTCACCTGAACGATGCCCAGATGCAGCAGCTGAATGCGAGTGCGCTTGACGGCGCAAATCCTCCTGCGCGTTCGGCGGTGGAGTGGTCGTTTCGCTGGTTGCTCGGCATCCCGAACGTTAAAACGATCCTGAGTGGCATGTCGGATCTTGCTCAGGTGGAGGAGAATTGCCGCATCTTCCAGGAGTCGGTTCCGCTTTCGGAAGTTGAAGAAGGCGTGCTGATGGATGTGGCTGAATCGCTCAAGGGTGGTGTTCCGTGCACTGCATGCCGCTATTGCGTTGATTCCTGCCCGCAAGAGATCGACATCCCTATGATGATGAACGCCTACAACGATCTCCAATTCGACACCAGCTTCACGGTATCGATGCAGATGGATGCCGTGCCTGAAGGTCAGCGTGCTCAAGATTGCATTCAGTGTGAATCGTGCGTGCAGATGTGTCCGCAGGGAATCGATATCCCAACGGTGCTCGAAGACCTGGCAGCTACGCTCGATAAGATGCCGAAGTGGGCCGATTTGTGCCGCGAGCGCGAAGAGGCGGCAGCGAAATTGGCTGCGCAATCACAAGAATAGTTTCTGCAGTTTGCTACCTGCGCAATCCCGCCGGGCAAAACGGCGCCACGGTGGAGACACGCGCGTTGAGGCTGCTATCCAGGACCATGACCTAGCTTGCAAAGTAGCTGATTACGTCAAAGAGCCACCAAAGAAACAACTTGTTTAAGGTTGATGGGCAAATGGGCGAGATAGGCCGGTCATGCGCTAGGGTAGTGCATTATGAGCGATTCTGCGACAACCCCTCATCTGCCAACTGGCTCAACTCGCACGATCATGATCGTGGTGTTACTCGTCTGCAATGTGCTCGCTTGCTTTCTTGAGATGCTTATGAACATCGCACTCGATCATATTGCGACGCAGTACGACATTCGCCTTTCGCTCGCGAACTGGGTGGTGCTTGGCTTTGCCATCGTGAACGCAACTGCCATTACCACAGCAGCTTCGCTTCTACGTCGCTTCGGCATTCGCAAGATCATGTTAACAGGATGCCTGTTTGCGCTTGCAGGGTCGTTGCTCGGCTTCTTCGCAACTTCGTTCCCGCTGATCGTGGTGGCTCGTTTGATCCAGGCAGTAACCACGGGCCTTTTCTTCCCTGTGGTCAATGAAGCGCTCTTCACGCTTTCGCCAAAGGGCAAAGCGGGCATCCTGCTTTCTGCCAACTCTGCAGTTTGCGGTTTTGCTTTCGCACTCACGCCGCCTATTGCTGGTCTCGTGTTAACGTATGGAGGTTTGAAGGCGCTGTTCTTAGTGCCTGCTGCCTGTGCGCTCGTTCTGGGCGTCGTCTGCTATTTCACCTTGCACAATATCTACGCGCGAGTGAAGCGGAAGATCGATATCCCGAGCCTTGTTCTCAGCTTTGTGGGGCTGGGAGCATTCATGTGTGGTCTGAACGAGGTCGCTCACGATCCGTTGCCTTCGATCGTGCTCATGCTCTTCGGCGCGGTAATGATCGCCGTGTTCGTAAGACGCCAGCTGCGTATCCCTACGCCCCTGCTCGATCTGAGGCCGTTCAAATATCAGGTTTTCTCGCTCGGAGAAACTCTTATCATGATCGCCTATATGGGGTCGCTCTTCGTAAGCTTGGTGGTGCCGTTGTATCTAGAAGGCGTACAGGGCGAAACGCCTTTCATCGCTGGTTGTTTGCTCTCGATTCCGATCTGCACCTATGCGACGCTCTGCATCGTAAGCGGCAAAGTGCTCAGCAAGCGGGGCATTTGGCCTTTGGTTTCGTGCGGATTCGGCCTTGCGGTGCTCGGCTTCATCCTGGTGTATGGCGGTGTTTCCTTGGGAAACATAGTGCTCGTGCTGGTTTTCACTGCACTGGCATATGGAGGGATCGGCCTGGCTTACCCTTCAGTCAAGAGCGTGGATTTCGAAGCGGTACCGCAAGCGCTGTCCTCACATGCCTCCTCGATCCACTCAACGCTCGTTCAGATCGCAGGCTCGATCGGTACGGCGCTTTTTGTGGGAATCATGTCGGGGCAGATGGAGCATCTTACCGCTGCGGGCGCATCAAGGGCAACCGCCTATGCATCTGGTTTCGAGATCACGCTTGGCATCATCATCGGCATCATTGCGGTAGGGTTCGTGCTCTCTTTCTGGTATTCGCGCATCGTCAGGAAGAAGAAGCACTAGCGCACGTGCTATTCGGAAGAGCTCGTAATCCAGTCTATAGCTTACGGATCGGATGACGAATGATCGTCTTGAGGTTTTCGGGCTTGGTGCGACGCGGGTCCGAAAGATAGATCTCGTGATGATGCCGACCTTCGGGGGTGTTCGACATATCGAGCGCATAGCCTTCGCTGGTAACAAAATCGTCGAGCAGCGCGATCGTGGCGGGTTCTTCGTCGTAACTTCCGAGGTGCATGATCTGTGCGCAAAGCCCTTCGTCTATGGTTATCAGTTCGGCGCTTGAGGTGTCGAGGCCTTTCTTGTGTGCAGCTTCGCTTTGTGCCCAGGCGAATACTTCAGGAGTGACAAAATCGGGAAGGCGAATAGCTGATATCCACTCAAACGTTTCCTTGTTCGAAAAATCAACGCCATCAAGATCTTGCTGCCACCAAAAGCCCTCAAGGGGAGGGACGACGAAATCGAAATACCCGTCAATGCGGGTATCGCCCATCTTCGACATCTTGATGGTGTAAGCGATGGCATAAAGGATGCCGATCGCGTTCTTATATGCGCCGCCTTCTTCATTCGGGTCGCCTTTGCCTCGAACGGCAACATAGTTCATAGGAGGAACTTCAATGATCTCGGGCTTGCGTTTGGACAGGTAGAATTCCTTGTATTCCTTTTTGAAGTCGAATGCCATGGACCTTCCTTATCCGCGATCGAAGAAGGGGCTCTTCGAACTGATGCTCACGGGAATGGCAAGAACCTGCTGAACACCTTCACCAAGTAAGCCAAGGTGTGCAGCGGCAGTGCCGGCGGAGAACATGATGCGCGTATCGACCCCGTAGGCTTGCGCACGCGAGACGGCAGAGCCGAGCGCGATACCCACGTCGATTACATTGATCGCGCAAGGTGCTTCGGCGGGCTTCTCGCCGCAGGTCGGGAACCCGCAATAACCGCAGTTCAAAGATTGAACCTTAGGTCTGGTTCCAACGAGCACTACACATTGGCACGCACGAACGCATCCTGCATCGCGAAGGAAGAACGCATGCCCGCGCTCTTTGCCGATGGTTTCCATGGCGACCGCGAGAGCTTCCTTCTCATCGCCGTTCACAACAGCGCATTCGAGCACATCGATGCCCTTTCCTTTCGGAGCAGTGCGCGCTGCAACGAGCATCTTTTGGGCGATATCGAGTGCTTGGGCTTCGCGCAGATCGCGTTCGTTGTATATCATGGGAACTCCTTGTTTGAGATGGGCAGGCTCTTGTGCGTCACTGTTCGCTGGTGACAGGATAGCATCAATGCGTACGCGCACCTATACGACTCTGACAGAGAAACATATTGTTGCTTGTGGGATAGCATCAATGCGGGTGAGCCACATAGATGACCCAGTAGCGTTCCCAGACACCTGCAAGGAGGCAGAGCACTCCAGCGGCAGCCGCACCGAGCGGCCCGAAGAAGCAGGCAGCGATGGCGCAGATGCCTGCGATGCCATAGACAACGATCGCATTGCCCGCGAGAACCGCCTTAGAGTACATCTTGGAGGCGCGTTCGTGGATATTCATCCACACCAGTGCGTAGGTGAAGCAGCGGAAAACGATCAGCGCGATGAACGGGATGATGAGCGCTTCGACGGCAGCGATCTGGCCGAAAACGAGCGAGAGCACGATCAGAAGCCCCATTCCCATCGTAAGAGCATCGCTCGCTACCCAACAGGTGAGCCAACGTGCTTTCTTGAGGCCGGGCTGCGATGTGCAGCTGAACACCACGCCTTTGTAGCAGATCACCACGCACGCTGCGATGAGCGCTAAGACCGCGAAGAGACGGAAGAGCACATCGAGCACCACAACAACTTCGGGAGGCAGCCCAATGGTTGCGAGCAATGCGACCGTAATCCAATAGATGGCGAGCGCGATGAACAGCATGATCGAATAGAAGATCAGGCCTACCACGCCGACCGACAGGGGAGAGGTGGGATGCAGGACTCTCATAGCATGCAAGAATCGAACGTGATCGCCCAGGTCGGCAACGAGCAAGAGCAGATCGAAAAGGACGATGAAGAAGGCGAGCGTGAGCGCGATCGGCATGACGGGGCCAAAGAGCGTTGGAGCGGTGAGCCACGTGATCATCGTCACGAACATGAAGCCCGCAGTGAGATTGTTGAAGAAAAGATCCCACACGATGATGTTCTTCCAATCAGGAAAATGAACGGTATCGTGCTGTTGGTATGCAGAAGGTTGACCTTCAATCCATGTTCTATCCATGATCATTTTCCTTCCTACAGCAGACAAACAACGATCGTGATGGCTGCGATCGCGAGCATTCCTATAGCTTTGGCGTAATCGCCGATCATGAAGCTTACGGGCAATTTCGGTTGCGCTGGCAAGCCATAGACAGCAGGCTCGTCCATCAACAGGTAGAACGAATTGAGCGGTTTGTAATCCTGAAAGGGATCAACGCCGTACAGGTTGGCTTTCTCAAAACCTTGCTCGTGAAGAACCGCCAATCTTGCACGCGCACGTTCGACCATCTCTTCGCGCGGACCGAACTGGATCGCGCCGGTGGTGCACGCTGTAGCGCAGGCAGGCTCCAACCCGTCGCGCAAGCGGTCGTAGCATTCAGCGCACTTCATTGAATGGCCGGTCTCTTTGCTCACTTCAGGGACGCCGAAGGGGCAGGCAGCCACGCACATACGGCAGCCCATGCAGATATCGGTCTGGTAATAGATACCCCCGAATTCATTGCGAATGATGGCGCCGGTAGGGCAGGCCTCATGGCAGGGTGACTCCTGGCAATGCTTACAGTGGTCGGCCATGAAGAGCCATTGCCCTTGCTTCGGCTCATGGAGCAACCCATCCATCGAGGTAGGGGCTGTTCGGTCCGTTTCATTGACCTCTGAGAAGCGCTCGATGAACTTGACGTGCCGCCAGTTCTCTGAAGAAAGATCGCGGGTATTGTCGTAGCTGTTCCCCGACCATTGGATATCTGTGGTCTTGAGCATGTTCCACTGCTTGCACGCGATCTCACATGACTTGCATCCTGAGCAGATGGAGGTATCGGTGAAGAAGGCCATCTCCGTTTGCGCAGGAAGCGGATCACGGCGCTTGAACAAGGAGTAGACAACATCGAGTCTGCGATTCTTGTGCGGCTCTTTTGCGTCGTAGCGCTTATCGGAAAGCTTGAGTATGTTTCGCGGGTTTGGCTTCACGGCTAGTTCCTCCCTTCCGGTTGAGCCGACCAGGGGGTATCAGGGATCGGCTCATCGAATAAGGGGTCGTATTCGAGCGGATATGGATCGAGCTTCTGCAGGTCGTTCGGGTCTGCCTTGGTGATCCGTACCGCAAATCCCTTAGATGCGGGAATCAGACCATCGGAAGCCATGATGGCGGGGCTGAGGTCGTTGGTAATGTCGCTGACCATCAAGCCTTTATATCCCGATGCAACGAACGCGCCAACGACGGTCGCCTTCTGTCCGTAGACCTCGCCGATGCGCAAGCGGGGCGTTACGAGGGCGCGGATCTGCAGCTTAGCGCGTTCGCTTTCGACGGTGACATAATCTCCTGTCTCCACGCCGATGCTCGCTGCTTGCTCGGGAGAGAGCTCCAAGAAGCGTTCTGGCTGCAATCCGACGAGCCATGGCATCGTGCGCGTTTGCGCACCGGAGAGCCAGTGCTCGGTCACATGGTAGGTGGTCATGATCGTGGGATAATCGTGCTCGCCCACAGGTGCGATGGGGTTCTCAACATCGTCGACGATGACCAATCCAGGATCGCGCGTCTGTTCCCAAAGCCTGTTCTCATAGGGTGATTCGGTGGTTTCGTAGTAGACCGGCATGGGGCCCTCTTTGATGCTGTAGGGCACGAAGAGCCATCCCTTGCCGTCCGAATGAGCGCCGAAGGGGCAATCGCCCGCAAGCGCTGCATCGCCTGTTGCGCCCGGTTCTGGTTGGTAAGTTGGCGGCTTCTTCGCATTGCACTGCGGCTTGTCGTAACCTACCCATTGTTCGAGCTGCTCATCCCACCAGATGAGTTTCTTGCGCTCTGACCAAGGCTTGCCTTCTGGATCGGCGGAGCAGCGGTTGTAGAGGATGCGAGAGTTCTCGGGCCAGCTCACGCGATAGTCCGAGAAGATTGATCCGTTGTGGACATCTCCTGTCTCTGTGCGATTCATCAGGTTCTCGCCTTCGGGGCCGAGGATACCTGAGAGCAGGCGGCATCCGCATACCGTAGAGCCATCATCTTTGAGCGTGCCGGACCCTTGGCAGACCGAGCCGTCATCGATGTTGAATCCGTTCATCTCTCTGACGACCTTCATCATGTCCAAGTCGCCTTCGATAGGGGTGAGCTCGAATTCTCGCTCGCTTCTGGTAGGACCGTTCGCATCGTAATCCCAATAGAGCGCGCGCATGCCCGCATCGCGTTCATCGGTCGTTGCATTCGCTTTCGCCTGAAGTCTCTTACCTAATTGGTAGATGTACCACGAATCCGCATGAGCTGCTCCGGGTGCTTCTTGGATGCGCTCGTGCCATTGCAGTACGCGTTCGGTGTTCGTGACGGAACCCTCTTTTTCCAAGCAGGTGCAGACCGGTAAGTAGAAGACTTCGGTTTGGCATTCATCGGGCGAAGGTCCTTTGGGATCGGCATACCAGACCGAAGCGCTCTCATTCTCGAAGAGATCCATTACCACGAGCCATTCGAGGTTTCGCATCGCATCGCGGCTCCACCCCGTGTTGGGGTTGGTCACAGCGATGTTCTGGCCGATCACCACCATGCCATCCATGCCGCCACGAAGGGCTTTTTCCATGGAGACCGTGAGTGATTCGTTATCACTGAGCTTCGGGAGCCATTGATAGCCATATTCGTTGTCTTTGGTGGCGTTTTCGCCATAGTAAGCTTTGAGCAAGCTGACCATGTAATTCGGCAGTGATGCCCACGAACCACGTTCGGTCTCCAGCTTCCACATGCCATCGCTCGTCTTGTCGAGCGCGCCGCTGAAACCGTGACCATTAGCGAGGTAATCAGCCAAGGTGGCGTTGCCAGGATGCGCTTCTGGTTGGGGAATGTAGTTCGGCAAGACATTGAACAGCGTGGGAACATCGGTAGCGCCTTGCACGTTGGAATGTCCGCGGAGCGCTAAGATGCCGCCGCCAGGGCGACCGATGTTGCCGAGCAATAGCTGCAAGATAGCGGCGGTACGGATGATCTGGGAGCCGCTGGAATGCTGCGTGAAGCCGGTCGCATAGCAGAAAGCCGTGGTGCGATCGCGTCCGGAGTTCCTGCCGATGAGCTCGCCGACCTTCACGATATCTGCTGGGCGGCATCCACAGATATCAGCCACCACCTCAGGGGTATAGTAGCTGAACTGCTTCTTGATCAGCTGGAACACGCAGTGCGGGTCTTGGAGGGTTAGATCTTGCTTGGGTTGTCCATAGCTGCCATCAGGATTCATCTCGTATTGATAGTCCCAAGTGGTTCCTGTCTGAGAATATGAATTGGTCTCAGGATCCCATCCATTGAAGAAGCCGCGCACATCATCGAACTCAAAACCGGGATCGATGAGCGTAGCGGCATTCGTATAGTTGATCACGTACTCCTTGAACCAATAATCATGCTCAAGGACGTAATTGATGAGGCCGCCGATGAATGCGATATCCGCGCCAGGACGTGTGTGAACGTAGTGATCGCATGCCGCAGAGGTACGCGTGAAACGAGGATCGACATGGATGGTGATCGCGCCTTTGCGCTTCGCTTCCATCGGCCAATGGAACGCCACGGGATGAGCCTCTCCCATGTTCGATCCCATGATCAGGATGCAGTCGCTATTGATAAGGTCGCGTGGGGGATTGGTGCAGGCACCGAATCCGAAGGTTGGCGAAAGCGCTGCAACGGTGGTGGAATGGCAATACCGTGCGGAGTTCTCGGTGGGCAAGATGCCCAAACCTCCCGTGAAGAGCTTTCGGATGAGGTAGCATTCTTCATTATCGAGAGCCGATCCGCCGATGAATCCGATGTTCGTCGCCGCGTTTATCGTGAGGCCGTTCTCGTCCTTTTCGACGAACCCTTTGTTGCGGGTCTCCCAGATACGATCGGCTATGGTATCGAGCATCCAATCGACGCTCTTCTCCTCCCATTCGCTCGCACCTGGTGCGCGGTAGAGCGCGCGCGTCTCTCGATAGGGGTTACGGTTCAGCATGAACGTCGACATGCCCTTGGGGCATTGACGCCCCGCATTGATGGGGGAGCGCGGATCGCCTTCAACTTCGATGAGCTCTTTGTCCTTATAGAAGGCTAGCTGCGAACAGCCTACTGCGCAGAATTGGCATACGGTAGTGCCGCACTTCGCTTCGCGCAACCTCGTGCACTTATGAACCGTACGATCGCTCAGAACGTCATTCACGTGAGCCATGGTCAAATCCTTTCCTTCCTTAAACGGTGGCCTGCTTGAGCGTTCATGCTAAGCAGTCCACCAGCAAACCGCAGCAAATCACCGAAGTGATTCTTGCGGGATCATTCCAACTCTCGTTCTCCAGTGCGCACCGGGCGATCGAGAGGATGATCGCTTCCCATAGGAGCGCCATTCATGCGCATCTTCTGCATGTTCCTCATGAGATAGATCGGCGATGCGTATCCGCTCCAGATATGTATCAGCCTGGTGAACGGAACGATGAGGAAGACGCAAAGTCCGATGAAGATATGGATCTTCTGCGGGGTGGCTGCATCGATCAGGTGCGTGTAGGCATCAGGCTGGAGCGTGACCAAGGCGATGGCCCAGTTCACGAAATCCAAGAGGCCTTCGCCTGATTTGTCGTAGAGTGCTGCGTTGACAACACTCGTTGCACCCATGATGAGCACTGCGCCAACCACCACCAAAACGAGCCAGTCGCTCGGACGCGAGGTCTTGCGAATGCGCGGGTTGGTGATGCGTCGGTGGATCATCAGCGTGATGCCGATGAGGCAGAGCACTGCGCAGGCACCGCCTGCGATGATCTCGAGCACTTGGGTCATTTGCGGCGTGATGCCGAAATCTAGAAGGAATTGCTTGGGTACGAACAGTCCGAATAGGTGTCCGAAGAGCAGCCCGATAACGCCGACGTGGAAGAATCGTGCGCCCCAGTTGATCTCTTTCTTGCCGCCCAGAAGCTCCGAGCTTTGGCTCTTCACCGTGTAGGGGTGCGTGAGGAAGCGGATGAAGCTCCCCACCAGCCAAACTGTGATGACCACATAGGGAAATACCTGATAAACAATGAAATAGAGAAGGTGTGTAAGATCCGTATCCATAGTCATCACTTCTGCTTCCTTGGCTTGGCAGCTACTTCATAATCCTTGAACGTAGGTGCGATCTTCCTATCCATCGGGCCTCCGAAGATCTTCGATGCGCGATACCGCTGATCGCGGCCGCCGCCCATGTTCATGCCTTGTTCACCTTGTTTGAGCACGCTCGCCTCGTGGTCGCGGTTAGCGGTGGGTATCACGAAGCGATCCTCGTAGTTCGCGATGGCAAGCAGCGAATGCATTTCGCAAACATCTTCAGGCGTAAGGCCGAGCGCGCGAAGCTCGTCGATCTCGGGAGCTTCTTTGATGGCATCGAGCGGCAATTCGCTCTTCAGGTACTGATCGAGCCCTGCTGAATCGCTGTAGTGCCTTACGACGGAACGCATGAGCAGCAAGCGCGATAGGGCATCTTGGACGACCTGGGTGTTTCCACCAGCAAGGAGGTTGGCGAGATACTGGATCGGTATCCTCAAGTCCTCTGCTTTCGGCAACATACCGTCCATCGAGAGCTTTCCTGCATCGATAGCGTTCGCGATCGGGGACAAGGGGGGAACGTACCAGACCATCGGAAGCGTGCGGTATTCGGGATGCATGGGGAAGGCGAGTCCCCATTCGATGAGCTTACGCACAGGTGATTTCTGTGCCGCCGTGATCCACTCATCCGATATGCCTTCAGCGCGTGCCTCTTCGATAACATCGAGGTTGAACGGATCGAGGAAAACGCTGCGCTGCGCTTCGTAGAGATCGGCATCGTTCTCGGTGCTCGCAAGCTCTTTTATCTTGTCGGCATCGTAGAGGACGACCCCCACATAACGAATGCGGCCCGTGCATGATTCAGAGCATACGGTTGGGCATCCGCTCTCGATACGGGGATAGCAGAAGATGCATTTCTCTGCTTTTCCGCTCGACCAGTTGTAGTAGACCTTCTTGTATGGACAGCCGGTCATGCACATGCGCCAGCCACGGCATTTATCCTGATCGACCAAGACGATGCCGTCCTCTTCGCGCTTGTATATGGAGCCTGATGGGCAGCTTGCTACGCATCCGGGATTCAGGCAATGGTTGCAAAGGCGCGGGAGGTAGAACATGAACGTATTCGCATATTGCGCATAGATCTCGCGCGAAACGCCCTTGAGGTTGATATCCTCTACCGCTTCAACATCTACGCCACCAAGATCGTCTTCCCAGGCAGCGCTCCCTTCGATCTTGTCCATGACTTCGCCCGTTATGTAGCTGACTGGCTGGGCGGTAGGTGCCGTTTTCATGAGAGGCGCCTTTTGCAGCTTCTGGTAATCGAAGGTATAGGGTTCGTAGTATTCGTCGATGGTCGGCAGCAGTCCATTGCTGAAGATGCCAGCCAAGAGCCACGAGCGAGGCCCGCGCTTCAGCTGCAGCTTTCCGTTCTTGACCTGCCAGCCGCCCTTCCATCTGTCTTGATCTTCCCATTGCTTCGGGTAGCCGGTGCTCGGCTTCGTCTCGACATTGTTGAACCAGACATATTCCATGCCCGGTCGATTCGTCCATACATTCTTGCAGGTGACCGAACAGGTATGGCACCCGATGCACTTATCGAGGTTCAAGACCATCGTAACTTGAGCGCGTATCTTCATAATAGCGTCTTCCTCCTTGTACCTCGGGCTAGCAGTCTTTCGCGACGACACGTTTGGCTAAAATATCGGCTTCTGTCTCGGCTTCTTCATCGAGCCACTCAACAGAGTCGAGCTTATGGAGCCAGATGAAATCGTCGCGATTCGGGCAAATGGTCCCGTAGTAGTTCAGGTGGAACGAGAGCTGCGCATAGCCGCCGATCATGTGCGTCGGATTGATCACGACGCGTGTCGGAGAATTATGGTCGCCACCGCGAATGCCCGTGATATTCGAAGCTGGCGTGTTCATGATCTTCTCGGTCGCATGCTGCAGGATCGAGAGGCCTTCCGGCATGCGTGAGGTGAGGATGGCGCGTGCCACCATCGCACCATTGGCATTCCAGAATTCGACCCAATCGTTGTCTTCGATGCCAGCAGCTTTCGCGTCCTTGTCGTTGAGCCAGATAGTGGGGCCCCCTCGCGAGAGCGAGAGCATGCGTTCGTTGTCGTAATAGGTCGAATGGATGCCCCATTTCTGGTGGACCGTCGTGAAGTTGAGCATGATGGTGGGATGCCCGTTATCGGCAGCATGCTGATAGCCAGCCAACGCTCGCTGGTCTGCGGGCGGTCGGTATTGGGGGAATTCCTGGCCGAACGCGCGCATCCATTCGTGATCTTGGTAGAAATGCTGCCTGCCGGTGAGCGTTCGCCACGGAAGGTTCAGGTTGATGTTCTGCCAGAACGCGATGTAGGGGATCTCATCGTTTTCGGTGCCGGACCAATCGGGCGCCGTGAAGGTCTTGCGCGATTGGATCTGAAGGTCGAAGAAGGTGAGCTTATCGCCTCGATGCTCTTCAGAGAGCTGCTTGCAAGGAACGCCGCTTTGCTTCTCGACGAAATCCCAGCTGTTGTAGGCAAGGCTGCCGTTGGTCTCGGGCGAGACGCGCATGATCATATTGGCTGCCGCGATATCAGAATCCATCTTCGGACGACCTTGGGCAACGCCTTCCTTCATCGTGCCGTTGAGCTCGGCCAGCTCTTCGATCTCCTGATCGAGACCCCATTTGATGCCACGATTGCCGCCGCCGTTCTCTGAGAGGCGTGGGCCTACCGAACAGTACATATCGTGGATGTTGGCGTAATTGCGCTCCACTTCAACGATATGCGGGGCGGTCTTGCCAGGCACGAAATCGCATTCTCCTTCGTACCAGCGCTTCACTTCGAGCGGTTGTCCCAGTTCGGATGCCGTATCATGACCAAGCGGCGTGAGCAGCACATCCTTCACGGAGCCGAAACGCTCAGGATAGGCACCGCCGAGTTGCGAGATGCGCTTGGCAAGCAGCTCGAAGATCTCCCAGTCGCTTTTGGCTTCCCAAGGGCATGAAACAGCCTTCACGAACGGATGGATGAAGCTATGCATATCCGTTGTGTTGATGTCGTTCTTCTCATAGAACGATGCTGCGGGAAGAACGATATCGGAATAGAGACTCGTGGTGGACATGCGGAAATCAAGGTTGACCAAAAGGTCGAGCTTGCCAGTGGGAGCCTCTCTCCATTTGATGAGCTCGGGCATGAGGTCCTCTTCTTCGGCGGAAAGCTCTTCGCCAACGATGCCGTCTTGAGCGCCCATGAGATGCTTAAGGAAGTATTCCTGTCCTTTGCCCGAGGAGCCCAAGATGTTCGAGCGCCAGACGAAGAGGTTGCGCGGCCAATTGAAGGGCTCATCGAGGTCTTCGAGGCTGAAGTGGATATCGCCGTTCTTGAGCGCATCAACAAGATAGTCTTGCGTTGTTTGGCCACTTGCCTTTGCCTTTTCAGCGATGTTGATAGGGTTGACATCGAGCTGTGGAGCGGTGGGGAGCCATCCCATCTTCACGCTCTGGAGGTTGCAATCTATATAGGTGCCGCTATAGCGCTTCGCATCGGCAAGAGGGGAGCGCATATAGGAAAGCGGCATGCGTTCATAGCGCCACTGATCAGCATGCTCGTAGAAGTAGCTTGTTGCGTTCATCTGGCGTGAGGCAGGGATCCAGTCCTGTGCGAATGAGAATTCTGCCCATCCGGCTTCGGGGCGGATCTTCTCCTGCCCGACGTAATGGCACCAACCGCCTCCAGGAACACCTACTGTTCCGCAAAGCATGAGGATGTTCATGATGCCACGATAGGCATTGTCGGTCTGATACCACTGATTGAGTCCAGCGCCCATGAGCACGCATGCTCTTCCCTTGGTGGTAGAGGCTGCAGTTGCGAATTCTCGCGAGAGACGTATCACGTCTTCAGCGCGTACGCCGGTTATGTCTTGCTGCCAACGAGGCGTGAACGGAACGTTATCCATCTCGCCCTTGGCCACCTGACCGCCAATACCGCGGTCAATGCCCAAGAACGCGCCAAAGAGATCGAAGACCGTTGTGACAAGGGCTTCTCCTTCGGCTGTCTTGATACGCTTCACGGGCACTGCGCGCTCGAGCACGGGGCCATCGTCGGTGTTGCCAGGGAACAGCGGGATGCTCTCATCGCCAAAATAGGGGACGTTCAGCGCAACCACTTCGTCTGAGGAATCGATGAAGCTCAAGCGAGGATGGATGTCCTTGCCGGTCTCTCCATCGATCTCGAGGGTGTTCCATTTGCCCTCATCGCCGTTCGCTTCCTGCTCCCATCGGTAGCCGATCGAGCCTTGCGGCACGGCAGGGGCATCGCTCGTCTCATCCCATACGACCGTCTTCCACTGGCTATTGCCCGCCTTGGCGTAGGCTTCAAGATCGCTCGCGCGCAGCGTGCGCCCTGCCACATAGGCATCTTTGCCCGCGCGCTTATCGAGGCAGACCAGCATGGGAAGGTCGGTGAACTTCCGTACGTAATCAGTGAAGTAAGGATCGGGGTTGTCCAGGTGGAATTCCTTGAAGATAACGAAGTTCATCGCGAGAGCCAGAGCAGCATCGGTGCCTTGCTTGGGATGCAGCCACCAGTCTGCGTCTTTCGTGCTCTCGCAGTAATCGGGACAGATATTGACGAGCTTCGTGCCGTTATAGCGCGCCTCGATCATGAAGTGCGCATCGGGCGTTCGTGTCATGGAGATGTTCGTGCCCCAGCAGAGGATGTAGTTGGAGTAGTACCATGCTTCCGACTCGGGCACGTCCGTTTGCTCTCCGAAGGTTTGAGGTGACGAAGGTGGAAGGTCGCAATACCAGTCGTAGAACGAAAGGGGCGTTGCGCCGATGAGCGACAGATAGCGAACGCCAGCGCCATAGGAGACCATGGAGTAGCCGGGGATCGGCGAGAAGCCCGCGATGCGATCGGGGCCATATTTCTCGATCGTGTAGAGGTTGGCGGCCGCTATGATCTCGGTGGCTTCATCCCAGCTCGTGCGAACGAGATCGCCAAGGCCACGTACTTTCACGTAGCTTTCACGGGTTTCGGGATCTTCGACGATGCGCTTCCAGGCTTCGAGGGGCTCATGATGAGCGCGCTCGCGACGCCATGCATCGCGAAGTTGAGCGCGGATGAGCGGATGCTTGACGCGTGCTGCGCTGTAGAGATACCACGAATACCCTGCACCACGAGGGCATCCACGCGGTTCGTGATTCGGAACGCCGCAAGGGGTAGGAGGGTAGTCGGTTTGTTGGGTTTCCCACGTGACGATACCGTCCTTCACGTAGATCTTCCAGCTGCATGATCCTGTACAGTTGACACCGTGGGTGGAGCGCACGATCTTGTCGTGCGCCCAACGATCACGATAGGCATCTTCCCAGTTGCGGTTCTCGTCGGTGACTTCGCCCCAACCGTCGGCGTAGCTCCCAACGCGTTTCTTGAAGAACAGCGAACCTTCGGTGAATTTCGACATATGAACCCCTATTCATCATGGCCCGAGCGGTGAATGTTGTTCGGGCGCGTGGATGTTGTTCTTGGCATGAAGCCCTGACGTTGAACTGCCTTTCCTAGCAGCGGTTCGGCGCATTCTTCCTATCGTAGAAGAAGATGTTGATGACCAAGATGGCGGCAAAGATGACCGCGGATACTGCGAACATCACTAGCGGGCTCGTGGATGCGAGCAGAACGCCGATGGTGAATGGTCCGTATGCTCCGATAGCGGAGGTCCAGCCAACTACCGCACCACCTTGAACGGGCGGGAAGAGCACGGCCATCTGCTGGGTGGTAGAGGCGTTGCCGCATCCAGTCCAGAAGAACACCCACCACATCGCGATCATCCAGACCCAGCAACCCATAACAGAGTCGGGCTTGTAGACGCATAGGAAGATGAGACCGATGATCACCGCTGCAGCCATGATCGTGGTCACGCGTCCGCCACGGATCTTGTCCGAGACCTTGCCTGCTCCCACACGGGCAAGAGCGCCGATAGCAGGTCCGACCCACGCGAAGGCGATGGCCGAAGGCGCGCCCTCGATATGGTTGAAGACGCCATCTCCCATCAGCGCGAAATGCGCGCCCAAACCTGCGAAGGTGGCGAACGTTCCGTAGTAGAACAAGGTCATGAACCAGGTGTGCTTGCTCTTGAAGATGGAGAACTGCGTTTTGAAGTTCGCGGTAACAGGGACCGAGCGCAGCAAGACGATAGCCAGGATGGAGAGGATCACTACGAGCGGAACCCATATCCAGCCAGCGTTCTGGAGCCAGATATCTTTGACTTGACCCGCCACTACTTCATGCTGCGGAGAGCCTAAGATCCCGAATACGGAAAACGTGATGACGATCGGCGTTACGAATTGGACGAGAGAGGTGCCGAAGTCTGACAAGCCGCCTTGTACACCAAGTGCAAAGCCACGCTTCGACTTCGGGAAGTAGTAATTGGTGGACGCCATGAGTCCCGAGAAGGTGCCGCCGCCGATACCAGCAAGGAAGGCGAACAGCATCAGCACTTCGAAAGGAAGCCCCGGGTTCGTTACCGCATATATCCAGCAACCAAGCGGAACGAGCAACAAGATGGTTGACATGAAGACCAGCTTGCGCGTACCCATTATGGGCGGTAGGAAGGTCCATAAGATACGCAGGGTGCCTGCTGAGAGGCCTACCATCGCCACGAGCCAATAGAGCTGGCTTGCATCAAGGTGGAAACCGACGGCGTTGAGATGCGGTGCCAGTGAGGGCACGAGGTACCAAGCGCAAAAGCCGAAGGTCAACGAGAAGGTGGAGATCCAGACCGTGGTCCAAGCCAATCGCTTGTCCCATTTCTTCGGGTCTTCAGGATCCCATTCTTTTATATCTGCTTTCATGGCGATCACTTCCGTTCTTAGTGAATGCAACGGCCTCAAAACAGCGGTTGAAATACCGTCTACATAAATCCTCCATGAGCATACCGAATCTTGTTTATTCAACAGTGCGTGTTGGATTGTTCTAATCTTTTTGTAGGTCTTTTGTTAGTCACTTGTTACCTATGCTGCTCGCCTGCGTTTTCATGTGAGACCTTGTGCCCTACGAGCTTGGATGCTCATTCGTTCTTCGGTTGAGGTTGCCTATAATGAGTTGAACACTGTTTTTGTCGATACCGAGCGCCTGTTCGTGTTTGAAAGGACTCTACGATGATCTGGGAATTGAAAGCTCTTGCCTGTCTTCTGCTCTATCCGGATGACGACCTTCTGGAAAACCTTCCCGAGATCGATGCGGTGTTGCGGAAGAGCGAAGAGTTGGAAGCTGGCTCGAAGAAGCGCCTGGATGAGTTCGTCGCATGGGTCAAAGGGACGGACCTTACCTCGCTCCAGTCCGCTTATGTGTCGACCTTCGATATCGGCAAGCATGCGAGCTTGAACCTCTTCGAGCACACGCAGGGCGATTCGCGCGATAGAGGACACGTGATGGTGGAGCTGAACAGGCTCTACAAAGAGCATGGACTCGATCTGACCACCACCGAATTGCCGGATCATCTGCCCGTCTTCCTTGAGTTCATCGCAGGGCTCGAGCGTGAAGATGCCATGCTCTGGCTCGAGAGCACGATCGAACCCATTCGCAAGATCGATCGAGAGCTCCAGCTTGATGAGAGCCCTTGGGAAGCCGTGAGTGCGGCGCTGATCGACTTCGCGGGGGCGGAGCGCGAAACATCCTCTGAGCGTTCGACTGCTGAGATGATCCCGTCGCTCGATGCGGAATACTTCGAAGCTCCAGTCACTTTCGGCGGTTCCGTCAACCCCGTTTCATCCTCAGCAGCGTTCTAAGCTCTCCTACGAGTACAAACGCGGCATCAATAACAGAAGTAAATATCCTCCGTTTTTTGATTCCCTTCTTTCTTTTTTTGCAAGGATTTGCAGCGCTGAATCGTGTTAAGAGAAGAGAGGAAGTATAAGAGGAAGGTTACCTCATGAAGAAGCACATGAAGAAGCGGTCTTTTGCTTTGTTAGCAGTGGCGGTATGCGCTGTTCTAGCGATCCCTGCGCTTGCATTTGGTTCGGCGGCCGTGTTCTCAACCGAAAACGCAGTGCAAGCTGAGAGCGCGTTCGGTATTGAGAGGCAGGTCGATCAGTTTGACACGACCGTTCCAGCCGCGAACGAGCAACCTGAGTCCGCTCAACCGAACGCGGATGATCGGTTTGCTGCGGTTACGAACAAGGCATCTCGTCCAGCTGCAAATAGCCAAAGATTCATCGACGAGAATAGTAATGGTGTTTGCGATCACTATGAACAGGGAACCTGTGATTCTTCTTGGTGTGCTGGTGAAGGCTTAGGACAGGGGAGGGCAGGGAAAGGCCCCAATTCCTCTGCAGGACCTTCATCAGGGAATAGACATGAACCAGCTTGTGGGCAAGGATATGTTGATGCAGATGGTGATGGAGTGTGTGACAATCGAGGGACTGCTAATTGCGAAGCAGCCAATCGTGGCCACCATGGCAGACATTCCTGATAACGAGTATTAGCGAAAAGGCATGATGTGCGCAAGAGTGACGACATTGAGAGAGCGATAGATACCTTTGGGTCAACGGTGTGGCGTGTATGCGTTACCTTCTTCCGGCATAGCCACGACGCGCAAGATGCTTTTCAGGAGACATTCTTGAAGTATGCGCTTGCCGAGGAAACGGATTTCCAGGATGACGAGCATTGCAAGGCGTGGCTCATCAAGGTGTCGTCCAATGTATGTCGTGACATGCTGCGTGCGGCGCATCGAAAAGACCATTCGTTCGATCAGGAAACTGAGAGTCCATGCTGCGAGTTTTCTGTGGATGAAGACCCAAAAGAATCACGACATTTAGAGATAGTGGAGGCATTCCGTTCGTTGGATGATCCGCCGCGCCTTCCTCTTTTTCTATCGCTTTATGAAGGCTATACCGCGCCAGAGATCGCAGAGATAGTAGATGCTCCTGTAAACACGGTCTATTCCTGGATAGCGCGTGGAAAGAAGATGTTGAAGGAGGCGCTGTCATGAGAGATCATGAGCTGGAAGAACAGGTTAAAGCTGCCTTTGATAGCATCGAGCTGCCTCAAACGGTAAAGCAGCAGACGCTTGATCGCGTTCTTGACCGCTCGTCTGCTGATGCGCATGTGGATCGGTCAGCTTTATCGAGTGCAAATGAAAAAGCCCCTGTCATCGAGCCTTCTTTTAAGAGGACGAAGCGTCGAAAGACCATGACGATCTTGAGCGGAGCACTAGCTGCATGCCTTATCGTGGCGGCTGCTCTCTTCGCTATTCCTCAGCATGAAACAACGGTAGAAGAAATCCTTGAACCTACGGCGTTCGTAGACATAGACATCAATCCCTCGATCCAGCTAAAACTGGACCAGTCGGGAACAGTAGTGGATTCCGAAGGCATCAATGATGATGGAGTAGAGGCTCTTTCAAAGGTTGCTCTTGAAGGTATGAGCTACGAACAAGCGCTGAAAACACTGGCTGAAAGCGATGCTCTCGCTCCGTATTTTGAAGAAGATGCATTCGTTGCGGTGAGCGTATCTTCTCAGGATCAGGCTCAGGAACAGGCTTTGATCCATGCGAGTGAAGCATGGCTTGCGAGTGTTCCTTGCAGGAGTACATGCAGTGTTGCAAGCCAGCAATTCTATGAAGAGGCTCATAGTCATGGCATGGGTTGCGGCCGGTATGCTGCAGCCGTCAAACTGATCGAATTGGACCCCGATACTACGCTCGAGGAGTGCTCTCGCCTATCCATGCGCGAGTTGCATGATCGCATTGCTGCCTGCGCGTCGGATGATCCAACAGGGTCAAATCAGGGACAGAATGCAAACAATGGAGCGCATAGGGACTTTGATAACGGTCGGGGCCACGGTGCAGGTAGAGGCCATGGTGCCAACCATGGGTCGTATCATGGCCAGAGATGAACCAGTGTTCTATAAAAAAGTTTGCTCATAAAACAATTGTATGAAGAGTGCTTTCACCACGGCCTTCTTGATCATTGCATCCTGTTCGTTGTTCGGGTGGTAATGCAATGCATTTCGCGCTGAACTTGCCGCTGAACTGCCTAATCAATGGCCTCTACTCAATAAGTAGTGAGGGTATTGTTTTGCGGTATCTGAACAATACGTAGCCTTATGTGATGCCCCTGTGTTCCGCGACCTATACTATGAAAATCGTGCTTGGCAAGCTTGGTGTGAACATGTTCAACGGGCCGTCAAGCAGAAGGGGGAACCTTTACTATAAGGAGGAATAACATGGCAGATTACTACGGAACAGATACGGTCGTTTCGGACCTTCGCGACGATGGCCTTTTGATCATGCGCATCAACCGACCAGATGTTGCTAACGCTTTGAATGGCGAAACGTCTCGCGCGATGGAGAACATCATGAACAATGCCGAGACGGATCCGGCGGTCCGCGCGATCATCGTTACGGGTACGGGCAAGGTCTTTTGCGCTGGCGAGGATCTTTCGGAGCTTTCTGAAGGTGGCGAGTGTCAGACGGTCACCGAGCATGGTTTCGGTGGTTTGACCGCACGCGTTTGCTCGAAGCCGATCATCGCGGCTGTGAATGGTAGTGCTGCAGGTGGCGGTATGGAGATCGCGATCTCCTGCGACATCGTGGTCGCCAATGAGAATGCGAAATTCGGTTGCACGGAAGTTGGCCTTGGCATCATCGCTTCAACGGGTGGCATCGTGCGTCTTGCTCGCGACATCAACCGCAAGGATTGCATGGAGTTGCTGTTGACTGGCAAGAAGATCAAAGCACCTGAGGCTAAGGAGCTTGGCTTGATCAACTATGCTGTTCCTGCGGATGAGGTCATGGATAAGGCGATCGAGATCGCTGAGACGATCTTGCAGAATGCGCCGCTCGCGCTCAAATGGACCAAGTATCTTGTCCATGCTTGCGACCAGATGAGCGAAGAGGATGCTATGCGCTATTGCGATGCTGCCTATCGCTTCCTTGAGAAGACGGAAGACGGCATCGAGGGCCCGCTGGCCTTCACCGAAAAGCGCGAGCCGAAGTGGGTCGGCCGCTAGTCTTCGGACGGACGCTGTCTCGCAAGACAACAGCTTGAACATACCCTCCTAAAGATAAGGAAAAGGCACGCGCTCGGAGGTGCCTTTTCCTCGTTTATAGGCCAGACCGCATGCTCAATCCATGCGGTCTGGCCTTTTGTTCGTGAAGGGTTTGCTAGAAACCGCTCGCAGCTTTGAGGCGGTAGATCCCGTCGTCTGTGAGCACCATGCGCTGAACGATGCCCTGCGCCACGAGCGTTTGGATCATGACGAACGTTTCAAGCAGCAGGTAGTAGCGCGCAACCGCGGGAAGCTTGTACCACTGCTCAGGCTCAGGGCGCTTCGAACAGAGGCGGGCCACCGTCTCTCCCATGCAATAGGGGTGTGCGGCGATAGCACGCAGCACCTCACGACGGCGCTCAGCTTTGCGATCGATGATCTCATTGATGCGGTCCGAGAAGCCCTCCTTGATCGGGCTGCCATGGCCAGGGAGCACCAGGCGGGGTTTCAGCTTCTGTACCTTCTTCAGGCTCTCGAAATAGCGCTCGTAACCGTCTTCGCCAGTGAAGAACGAATCGATAGCGGGCGTGGTGATGGTAAGCACGTGATCGCCACTGAACAGGATGCCCGCATCGGCATCGAAGAGCACGAGAGAATCGGGAGAATGCCCAGGCACCTCGAAGACCTGGAGCGTGCGATTTCCGACCGTGATAGTGTCGCCTTCCTTAACGGGGCGAATATCAAAGCGCTCCTCGTCGATGAAGATCGTTTCGCGGTTGCAGGCTTCGTACGCTTGCGCATCAGCAGGACTTGCACCCATCGCCAGCATGCGGCGGAAGAAGAGCTCATCGATCTCGGAAGCGGTCGGCTCATGCCTGCTCTCGAACCCGATCCGTGATCCGTAAATGGGCGTACCTGGCGCCAAGATGTTGTTCACCTGACCAGAATGGTCGAAGTGTTGATGCGTCAAGAAGAGCTTGAGCTTGCCGAGATCGACCCCGATTGCTTCGAGCGCCTCGCGCATGATGTGATAGGACTGTTCGCCAGGCGCACCAGCATCCACCATCAGCCACTCTCCATCGTCGTAGACCAGATAGCTATTGGAAACACCATCACCAAGATTCTTGAAGCGCACATGGGCTGAATAGACGAGTGGATCTTTGCAGACCAGCTCCCAATGGCATTCGGGCTGCAGTTCATCTGGGTGCTCGCGTGTGAGCAAGGGTTGCTGTTGAGGCTGTTGTTCGAACATAGATGCCAGCTTACCAGACGAAATTGCCCAAACGGATCTTGAGCGCCATTACGAAACTTGAACGTTGCGCAAGGCGCCGTCGATCGCTAGTTCAACATGCTTGATTCCTGGAGCGATTGTCCACGTGTCTCCGGTGCCATCATGACCGAAAGCACCAATCCCAAAATGACGAGTCCTGCAGCTACCAGCATGGTCGGTCCAACGCCGAAGTTCTCGAGGAAGATCGGCGTGCCGTAGGTCGAGATGATGGTGCCGATACGCGAGATCGAGATGGAGATACCCACCGCTGATGCGCGCACATGGGTAGGGAAGAGTTCATTGGGGTAGAGCCACTGCAAGATGCCCGGGCCACCGCTGAAGAATGCGTAAAGTCCGAATGCGATGATCACGACCCAGATCGGTGCATCAGGGAAGATGCCCAAGATCACGAGACCGACAGCCATGAAGAACAGCGATCCGATCAGAAGCGGGCGTCTGCCCAAGGAATTGAGCCAGAACATGGCTGGGATCGTGCCGATCAGGAAGAAGAGGCTCACCGCGCTCTCACCCAGAATGGACATGCGTCCTTCCGAAAGGCCGAACGCGCTCATAATATCGGGGCCGAACGTGTAGATCGCGTACATAGGAACGACCTGGCAAAGCGTTAAGATGCCCAGGTAGATGATGCGCTTGAAGTAACCTGCCTTGAACAGGAATCCGAGCGAAGTCTTCGTGGGCTGCTCGTCCTCATGGATCTCGATATCCTCACCGAACACGCGGTCCATGACTGCACGCGCTTCAGCGAACTTCCCTTTGCTCTGCAGCCAGAGTGGGGACTCGGGGATGTCGTGCCTGCCGATCAAGAGGATGATGCAGGGAACGACCGCGCTGCCGAGCATCCACTTCCAGCCATCTTCTATCCCTACCAGTGCAAAACCGACGAAAGCTGCGGCTGTTGCGCCCAAATACCACGCAGCCGAGACCGCGCCCATCGAGATGGACCGGTGCGCCTTCGGGGTGAACTCGGCTATGAGCGAGGTGGCGATGGGGTAGTCTGCGCCTACGAAGAGACCTATCGCGAATCGCGCCAAGACCAGCTGGAGCGGGTCAGCGGCGAAGACCGAGAGCACTGAGAACACTCCGATGGCCACTACGTCGATGATGAACATGGCGCGCCGGCCTACCAGGTCGGTCAGCCAGCCGCCTAGGATCGTGCCGAAGAAGATGCCCAAGAACACCGAAGCGCCAACCGCGGCGCTCCACATGGTATCGAGGGCGAAGAGAGGGGTGATCTGGGTGAGTGCTACGCCGATGATGGCAAGGACGTAGCCATCCAGGAAGGATCCGCCGCTCGAGAAGAAGGTGATCTTGCGCAAAAAGGGCGTCATCTTGACATCATCGATGGTCTTGTTGACAGCCTTCTTGACCTTAGTTGCTACATCATCGACGGTGGCATTGGTCGCGCGTTCGCTCGCACCTCCTGAAGCGGGAGCAGACGCAGTTCCCGAAACAGCTGTTACCGCGCTACACGCAGCTACCGATGTAGTGGATGTAGGCGCCGAAGCAGCCGCACCTGCCGATGCGGCAACAGGTGCTGCTTGTGGTGGACTTACTGCTTGCGTGATCTTCTTGATCGCTCGTCTCATGACCTCTCACCTTATTCCAACGTTAGTTCCATTCTACGATTCCGTAATTCAGATGCGGTTTTGCTCCGGTCATATTGGCATCGGCATCGACCAATTGAAAGCGCCCTTCGTTCTCGCCAACGCGCCACATGCGCGTTGTGAGCGTTTGACCTGGTATGACCGGGGAAGTGATGCGCGTCTTGAAGCGCGTCATGCGTTCAGGCTGGCCCGGGAACCAGGTTGAGATGAGGTGGCGCATAGCGAACCCACCCAGGCTCACTCCGTGAACGATCGGGCGCGCAAGGCCTGTTTGCTCGGTGTAGGCCCAATCGATGTGCTGCTGATGCCAATCGCCCATCAACCGATAGATGAGCGGCATGTTGAAGGGGACCGTCTCGGTCACTTCGGCATCTGGCAAGCGATCGGGGATCTCCACCACATCGTGCGGAGGCTTCGGACCGCCCCAGCCACCATCGTTGATGCAGACGTCCCAGGTCTTGACCGTGCAAAGATGAGAGCCGTCGTTGCTGTAGCTCCTGCCTGTTTGCAGGGAAAGGCACCCGCGACCCTCGCCGCGGTCGTAGAGTGCGTCTTGCGTGACGAAGGTCTCGACACGATCGGACATCTTGAAGGGGGCATGGAGCTCGATCTCGAATCCGTAGTGCAGCGACCCTGAATAGTCGTATCCATAATCGAGCGTGCGCGTCATCTCTTCGTTCACCGTGAGCGGTACGCCGAAGATGGGCAAGACCGCCAGATGGGGGTCGTTCGCATCGCCTTCGTTGAGGTATTCAAGATCGGTGATGCCGTCGTAGCCCGCATTGCAGCCGAGCGCACAGATCTCCAAGTCCCTGAAATCGTACGAGCGTACGAAGGGGCCGAACTCTTTTCCAACGATTTCGGTACTGATCGCCATGGCGTTCATCAACCTCTCTCATCATTTGCGCGCAGGAGCGTATGATCGCCTGCGCAGTGCGGAGCGAAACTGAGTGCAAGTTCTCGCTTTCCGCGTGGTCAGCTTAAGAGCTTCTTCTCGATCTTCATGCTGCAAGTACGCGGGAAATCTTCAACGACCTCGTAGAAGGTGGGGACCTTGAACGATGCCATGTGGTCCTTGCAGTACTGCTCGACTTCCGCAAGCGTCATGCTCTCGCCTGGTGCGAAGCGAACGAACGCCTTGATGGCTTGATCGCGGATCGGATCAGGAACGCCGATCACCGCAGCCTCAGCGATGGCAGGATGCTGTTCGAGGATCTCCTCGAGTTCGGTAGTGGAGATGTTCTCTCCTGACCTCTTAACCATGTTAACCTTGCGATCGACGAAGTAGAACCAACCGTTATCATCCTGATAACCTTGATCTCCTGTTTTGAGCCAGCCGTCGACGCTGAAGGTATTCTCGGTCGCTTCGGGGTTGTTGTAGTACTCGAGCATCACCGAACGGCCACGCTCGCCTTTTATCTGGATCTCGCCAACTTCGCCAGGGGGCAGTTCGTTGTCCTCCATGTCGCAGATACGTGCCTTGTAGCCGAGTCCTGCGCGTCCCACTGAAGGCCAATTACGTGCGCCAACGGGCGGATCGGTGATAGCCCAGCCGATCGATTCGGTCGAGCCGTAGGTGTTCATGATCCTCATGTTGAAGCGCTGCTCGAACTCCTCCTTCTCCGCATCGGTGATGGGGATGAAGTAGAGCACCTCACGCACGCAGTGGTTCTTCTCTTCAGGGTCGACTGGTTGGAGAAGCAGCGTACGCAGCATCATGGCAACGCATTGGATGACGGTGGCCTTGTAATGGCGGATCTGCTTCATGAAGCGGGTCGCCGAATACTTCTCGACGATGATGAGGGAGGCTCCTGCGGTGATCACGGGCATCAGGGCGGCCAGCTGGAAATTCGAGTGGCACGCGGGCATTGAGGTCAGCACACGATCGCTGCCGCGCAGCGAGACTTCCCAATCTCCGTACAGCCCCGAGAACACCATGTTCGCGTGCGTGAGCACCACGCCTTTCGGGCGGGAGGTGGTGCCTGAGGTATAGATGATCTGCACGGGATCGTCGGAGGCAAGCTCGCAGGAATCGCGCAGGATCGCGCTCTGTTCGCAGCGCATCATCCAGAAGTCGTAGATGCCCTGCTGGCCTTCTTCGACCGTGCCGAGCGGCGTGTAGATGCTCGAGAAATCGATATTGCTCTTGGGTGATTCAGTTCCCGCGCGCGCCACTACCACGCCTTTGGGGAAGTAATGGCCGCGTGCGAGCAGCTCTTGGTACGTCTCGTAGAAGAGCGGCTCGACCACGACGCAAATCGCGTCCGAATTCTCAAGGATGTATTCAGCTTCATCGGCGAGATATTGCTCGTTGATGGGCACTGCCACCGCGCCGATCTTCGCAAGGCCGAACAGGCACATCAAGAATTCCGGTGAGCTGTGGAGGTGAAGGGCCACGTGATCGCCCTTCTCGATGCCGAGATCGAGAAACACATTAGCAATACGGTTGACGTCCTCGTCGAATGCGGCATAGGTGTATTCGAACACATCGCCTACGCGGTTCTGGAACGTGAGGAAGTGTCGTCTTCCCTTGCGCTCGACCACGCTTTGCCACAGGTCACGGAGCGTTTCGTTTCCTACGATGTCGGCCATTTTCGTCCCCTCCTACGAAAAGATGCTGGTAGATTTTCATTCCCCCTTCTCATAACGAACGCACGCATGGCAGTGCTATCTGGCGTTCATGGTCGGGACCGAGCCCGTGTGTCCTGAAAGCTCATGGTGAACGCTTGCGCCTGACCCTTCGAGCGCTCGTTCGTGATGAGAAGAAGACCTGCCTAAGGATTCCCCCCAGATCCCCTCCGGGGCAGGTGACCGGAGGGGATCGTTTGGAAAGATCGGGAGCGCTGCAGCTCGCGGCGGCGCGCGCAACCCGTGAAGCTTGGCACTGTTGCCAGGCGGTGAGCTAGCCCGCTTTGACCACGTTGGCCGCGATCAGCTCGTCGATCTGCTCGGGCGTGTAGCCGAGCTTGGTGAGCACATCGATGGTGTCGCCGCCTTGTTCAGGCATCGGACGCCACACTTGGCCAGGCGTCTGCTCGAAGCGCGGCATGGGGGAGAGGCCTTTGAAGGTGTCGCCATCCTTGGTCTCCCATTCGATGAAGTTGCCACGCATCTTCATATGCTCGTCTGCCACCATGTCTTCGAACTCATAGACACTCTGAGCAGCGATGCCCTGTTCAGCCAGAACATCCTCGAGCTCGAGCTTGGTGCGCTCAGAGAGCCACTTCTCGAGGCGCTTCTCGAACTCGGGTGCGATCGGCATGGAGAGCCATAGCGATGCCGTATCGTCCGGCACCTCAGGCGATCCCCATACGTCTCCCATGCCCAAGGTCTCGAGCATCCACTTGTTCTGGCGGATGCCGAAGAGGTTCAGTGCGATGAAGCCATCAGCGCATTTGTAGACGCCGATGCCGCAGAGGTTCTGGTTACGAGCACCAGCACGCGGCCACTTCACGCCATCGTTGAGGTAATCGACCAAGTAGTACTGGCTCATGTACATGATGCCTTCGTACATCGCCCAGTCAATGCTCTCGCCCTGGCCAGTGCGCTCGACCTTGTGGAGCGCTGCGAGCGTTGCTGCGATCAACAGGTAGCTGTTGATGTAGTCGCCGGAGTAGGGCATCGTGATCATAGGCTGCTCAGGCGTGCCGTTCTGGCAGGTGAAGCCTGCATACGGGCCGACCGTGCCATCGTAGGCGGCGCGCTTCACGCGATCCGGGTCGCCATAGGCGCCGAATCCTGAGCAGTGTACGATGACGAGCTTGGGGTTCGCGGCCCACAGATCCTCGTCCGTGATGCCCTTGCGCTGCCAAGTGCCGCCCTTGGAAGACTCGAAGAAGATATCGGTATCTGCGAGCATCTTCAAGAGCACTTCTTTGCCTTCGGGGGTGAACTGGTTGAGCGCGACCGAGCGGCAGTTGCGGCGTTCAGCCTGAGCTGCGTTCTTCGCGTCGCGGACCGTATCGCCGTAGCCCGTGTTTTCGAGCCAGGTCACATCTGCGCCCCAGTCAGCCATGATGTTGCAGGCACGCGGCACTGCTTCTTCCATGGCGGCGAAGACGACCTTCACATCATCCAAGACACCGAAGTTTGGTTTTTCAGTTGGGATTGCCATGAGGTTCCTCCTTGTGGTTTCTCTTAGGTTCGAAGCTAGGGCCTAGCGATACTTCTTCAGGGCGTTCTTTGCGGTAGTGAGGATCATCATCTCGTCGGTACCACCAGAGATGCGATCGACGCGCAGGTCACGCCAGAAGCGGTTGATGCGATGCTCGCTCGCGACCGAGATGCCGCCCATGATCTGCATGCCATCGTCGACGACCTTGAAGGCGGCGTTCGCGCAGTAGTACTTGCACATCGCTGCTTCGCCAGCATCGAATTCGCCATTATTGTTATCGGCGTTCCATGCTGCTTCGTAGAGCATGTTCTTCATGGTGTTCAGGCGAATGGTCATCTCGGTGATCTTGAGCTGGTTGAGCTGGAAACGACCGATGGTCTTGCCGAATGCCTCGCGCTGATTGGCGTGGCGCAGTGCATCCTCGTATGCGCAGATGGCGTTGCCATAGTCGCAGGCACCTACCAGCCAGCGCTCGAAGTTGAAGTCGGAGACGCCGCGGTTGAAGCCGTTGCCTTCCGTGCCGAAGATATCCGACTCATCGAGCTCCACGTCGTTGAAGTAGACCTCGCAGCAGCTATCCATGCGAAGACCGAGCTTGTCCAGCGGGCCCAGTTCGATGCCCGGCTTGCTCATGTCCACCATGAACTCGGTGAAGATGCTGGGATCATCGGCGTTCTTCGCCATGACGACGAGCCACTTCACGCCCTTGGAGGAGGTGATGAAGGTCTTGGTGCCGTTCAGGTAGATGTGACCGTCGCGACGCTTGTAGTTGGTGGTGAGAGCAGAGACATCGGAGCCTGCGCCTGGTTCGGTGCAAGCGGAGTTCCAGATCTGCTCGCCGGTGCCCAGATATGCCATGACCGCATCGATCTGCTCAGGCGTGCCTTCGCGGATGATGGTCTCGAAGCCGGGCAGCTGATAGAGCACGTAGGTGGGGCCGCCGTACTGTCCGAGCACCTCATAGACTGCCATGAGGGTGACCAGCGGCTGCTCAAGGCCGAGTCCGCCACGGTCTTCGGGGAGCATGATCTGATCGAAACCGAGATCGCAGAGTCCCTTTACCCAGCGAAGCGGGTACTCATGCTTTTCGTCGCACTCCTGGAAGTACTGATCCCAGGGCTCGCTTTCCATGTACTCACGATAAGCCTGGACGATGAGTTCCTGGTCGACGCTTAGTTTGAAATCCATTGTTTTCCTCCTTTTGGGGTGCTACTGCGCACTTCGCGGTAGCAAACTTCTTCCTTATTGTCTTGGTGGAGTTCACTGTTTGCCCCCGTGAACCACCTCAAGACGATCGCCAGCTTGCGTTCATAGCAAGCGTGTCGCTAATGGGGTAGGGCGGCCGTGCTAGGCAAGACCGGGTTCTGCGATGCCAACCTGCTCCTTGAAGAAGGTGGCACCATGCTCGAGCGCATCGTTAGCTGCGTCGAGCGCTTTGGTGTAATGCAAGAATGCATGGATCACGCCTTCGAACATCTCGAACTGATACGGGATCGCATACTGATCGCAGATGGCTGCGAGCGTGCTCGAGTCATCGCGCAGCGGGTCATACTCTGCTGCTGCGATATAGCAGGCAGGCATGTCGTGCGTCATATCGTTCAAGAAGAGATTCGCGTAAGGCGAGGTCTTCAGCTCTTCGATATCGTTCGCATAGAGCTGCTGATAGAACATCCAGTCTTCTTCGGCAAGGCCATCCCACGGGCCACCCAAAAGACGCATGGATGAAGAATCGGTAAGGCCGAACCAACCGTAGTAGAGCAGCAGGCACTTGATATGAGCGATCGAATCCGTGGTGTCGCGCAGATAGAAGGTTGCGGCCAGGTTCAGGTGTGCTCCACCTGAATCACCCGCGAATCCCATGCGCTCGGTATCGATGCCATAGGCTGCTCCTTCTTCGTGCAAGAACTGCGCAACGAAGGCGACCTCCTCCACGGCTGAAGGGAATTTCGCTTCAGGGGAGAGGCGGTAATCGACTGCTACTACGATCGCGCCCGTGTTGCGGGCGAGGATGCGGCAGATGCGATCATGAGTGTCAAGGTTGCCGAGAACGAAGCCGCCTCCGTGCACGTAGACGATAACAGGAGTGGTTGGGCTTTGAGCTTCCTTGCCAGCAAGTGCTTCGTCGGTCGGATAGTAGAAGCGTACTGCCATGGGGCCATGAGGACCGGTGAGCTCTTCATCGAAGGAGAGCTCCATGACCGGGCCACCTTCCACCCAGAACTCACGGCCGAGCACGTAGTTCTCACGCATGATATCGAATCCGACCGAGGTGTCATTCGCATCGCCAGCGAGGGTGGCCTCTTTTGCGAGGATCGCCTTCATCTGAGGATTGATGCGAGCCAGTACATCAAGCTTATTCACAAGTTTCTCCTTCTTTGGGTGGGGTGCCTTCGGTGGGAAGACACCCCTTTGGACGGTAGATTGAGCAGAGACAGTGGGGAGTTTGTTCGGTGATCGTGTCTCAAGATCACCTGATCGAGTGTGCGAACCTTACGCTTCTTGCGCTTGTACGTCCGCTTCGATCTCTGATTCGACTTCTTCTTCGATGATGTCGTTGCGGTGCTTCTTGATGGAGCGGAGCAACATGACCAGGCAGAAGATGCCGACCACTGCCAGACCGATCTCGATACCGAAGATGCCGTTGAAGGCTGCGGTACCCTGAGCGTCGATCATGGAGCCGTACCAGGTGTGGATGAAGACGTCGGGCAGGAAGCCGATCACGGAGAGCAGACCAGCTGCGGTGCCGAAGATCTGCATCGGGATCTTCACCTCTGAGAGTGGGGACGAACCGATCGAGAACGCGCCGTAGGTTGCGAAGCCGAACAGTACGACCATGATGGATACGATGATGGCTGCATTAGGATCATGCGGATAGAAGATGAATCCTATCAGTACTGCGATCGCGAGGACGAATCCGCCGATGATCGCCTTCGAAGGACTCTTGATCTTCGTCGCTATGAAGCCGACGATCGGGCCAGCCAGCAGACCAATACCATAGGTACGGATGAGGCCGATCACGTTAACGAGGTTGCCATCTGCATTGAAGCACTGGGTCAGATATGGCGTGGTATAGGTAGCGCCCTGATAGACCGCGTAAACGCAGAAGTAAGCGACGCATGCCCAGATAACACCGGGGTGCTTGAAAGCTTGCACTGCCTCAGCGAGGCTGAAGAGCTTTGCATCCTTGTTGATCTCACCCTTGAAGTCGGGGATCAAGAAGAAAGCGATGATGCCCAGTACAGCGATGATCACTGCCAAGAAGACTAGCATGACCTGAACACCGGTAGCAGCATTCGCGATGGAAGCGATGATGCCCGCGTTGATGAGGCCGAGCACGAGGCCGGTAACGCCATAGATAGAGTAGGAGATACCGATCTTGGACGCGTACTCATCTTCTTCGCAGCAGAGCCTGACGACCTTGAAGCGCGTGCCCCACCAGATGAGGATGGAGGTGACGCCCATGGCGACGAAGAGCGCGAAGCAAACTTGGACCGAAGGAAGCGTGGCGTAGATCGCTACCAAGACCGCCGTGGTCAAGAAGCCGACCGTTGCCAGGGTACGCATGCGGAACTTGTCAGCTACGATGCCTGAAGGTAGATAACAGATCATCGCCGCGATGCCGTAGGCGGATACCATGAGACCGAGGTCTGCATTGGAACAGCCGAGTGCTTGCATCAGCGGATCATAGAATACATTCTTCAAATACATTGGCGCGTAGATGATCGATGATCCCATCGAGATCAAGATCACGAGCGCCCACTTGTGGAGCGTTGAGATGTCGCGGTACGTCACCTCACCTTTGCTCTTTGCTAGGAGTGACATTAGCGTCCCCTTTCCTTTTTCCTTGGCTACTCTTCAGAGTGCCGCCTTCTGTTTCCCCTCTGCTTACTTCGTTTTACGTTCGTTATCTCATAGTGCCCAGTTTTGCGATCTGTTGTCCTTTTGTCGCTTTACTGTGAGTCGTTCGCGAACTGGATCTTATGAACCAACGAAAAAGACGTAAGCTGCCAGCTTTTACCGACGTGCTCATCTTGCTTGAACACGTTCATGAGCGCATCACATGATGCGTGGGATTATGAGGTTGCGACCAAAGTGGGGAGTGGACTTTTTTTGGTGAGCGAGCGACATACTAAAAAACTAGTGATGCTTCTGACCTTATGTTCTGTATGCTGATACTATACAAAGAATGAAAAATCCAGCGAAGAAGCAGCGTGCGTTCGTTTTGAAGAAAGGCAGCGAAAAAGGTAGATCACTATGCAAGATACTCGATCAGCTCTTGACGAAGTGGAAGAGCATGAGCCGATTCAGAGTGTTGATGAGAACACTTTGGGCGCATCACCAAAAAATACTACGAAACAACCCGTTGTTGATCGCTTGATGACCGTTCATCCGGCGCTCAAGTACCTTGGTTTCTCGCTTTTGATGGCCTATCACTATCTGATGTGGTTCTGCCCGTCGAGCTTCTTCAAGACCGACCTTTTGGCTGCCAGCGTCACGGTAGCATGGCTCTGGAATCTGGTCGGTACGGCATTCTTCATGATCGTTACCGTGGTCTTCTTGGGGCGCAAGCGTCATCTTTCTGATTACCCGTGGGTCATGAGGGTCGTTACCGTGCTTCTGATCGTTGCGACTGCTCTGCTGCTCTATGGGGCACCTATTACTAGTTCTACGTACGTGATCTATATATTCAGCTTCGTTGCTGGCGGTCTTGAGGGCTTGATGTGGATCTTATGGGGTGAATCCTTGACACGTGCGCGAGCGAACTTCTCGGTGGTGCATATCGGCACCACATTCGGCGCGACCGTGTTGGTGGTTATGATCGTAAGCCTGTTCATTCCCGCGGATCTCTCGCCGCTCTTCGTCGTGCTGCTCGTGGCGTTCTCTGGTGTGTTCCTTTATGCGCATAAGAAGGTTCCCGCAACCTATCCCGTGCTCTTGCCGCACGATACGGTCAAACCGGCGTATTCGAGCGTGCTAGCGGTCTGCAGTGTTGGCTGTTTTACGGGCGTTGCCTGCTATTATCTGGTGGCCATCGTTCCGTGGGAATGGTTCTCGATCGGCGAATACATCTTCGAGATCGGCGTGGTGACCGGTGCAGCGTTGATCTTGCTTGTCTCGGGGCTTTCGGTGCTCTTCAAAGCGAAAGCTTCGATGTTCAGGCTCTTTCCGTACTACTTGGTCTTCGCTATTGTGGGGCTGACCTTGTTCCAGAGCCACGAATCGCTCTATCCGGTTGCCTTCGTGGTTGGGCTGAGCGTCTCGTCGCTTTTGGAGATATCGCTCATCATGTACTTTGGCACGTTGATGCGTAGGGGGTTCTTCGCGCCTGCGCTGGCGGTCACGTTCTCGCTCGCTTCGATCCGTATTGGTATCGCGCTGGGGAATTGCCTTGGGCTCTTCTACGAACGTCACGTTGAGATCGCCCAGCTTGCGGTCACTCCTACCACGCTCATCTTCATCTGCGTCCTGGCATTCGTGTTGGTGCCGGTTGGAAAGCTTGAGCCGCGCTTCGTTGCGCTCACCACAGCCCCCGTTGCACCGTCCGAGATCGATACGATCTGTTCCCATATCATCGCAGAGTTCAAGCTCTCAGAGCGCGAGGGTCAGATTTTGAAGTTGATCGCGCGGGGCAACACTGTGAACAGTATCGCGAACAAGCTCTATATATCGCCGCACACGGTGAACACGCATATTCGGCATATCTATGACAAGGTGGGTATCCATAAACGAGGAGAGTTGCTCGAATATATCAATATGAAGAAAGAAGAGCAGGTCTAGCGCGCGTTCGGGGTTGCCGTGCTGCGCACGGTGGCTTGCAGGTGCTGTGTTGTGGCATCCAACGCAAATGAAGCGCTCAAGTGGAAAAGCGCACGAGAGGAAAGAAGGTCAAGCATGAAAGTGGTCATCGTTGGTGGAGTAGCAGGTGGTGCAACGGCAGCGGCGCGTCTTCGTCGGTTGGACGAGCACGCGCAGATCATCGTGTTCGAGCGATCGGGCTATGTTTCTTATGCTAACTGCGGGCTACCTTATTACATTGGTGGCACTATCGCTGATCCTGAGGCACTCACGCTTCAAACGCCCGAGAGCTTCCGCGCGCGGTTCAACGTGGATATGCGCGTGAACCATGAGGCGACCGCGCTCGATGTTCAGGCGAAGACGGTTACCGTGAAGAACCTGGTAACAGGTGAAGTGTTCAAGGAATCGTACGATAAGCTCATCCTCTCGCCGGGTGCGAAGCCCACGCAGCCGCGCCTTCCGGGGGTTGGGCTCGAGCATGTGTTCACGCTACGCACCGTGGAAGACACGTTCCGCATGAAGGAATTCATTGATGCGCACCATCCGCGCACGGCAGTGATCGCGGGCGGTGGTTTCATCGGGCTTGAGCTGGCCGAGAACATGCGCGAGATCGGCATGGAGGTCACTATCGTGCAGCGTCCGCAGCAGCTCATGAAGCCCTTCGACCCCGACATGGCGGCATTCATCCACGCCGAGGCGCGCAAGCATGGCATCAAGCTGGCGCTCGGGCACACCGTGGAAGGCTTTCGCGAAACGGGCGATGGCGTGGAAATGCTTCTCGCAGATACTGATCCGATCCCAGCTGACATGGTAGTGCTGGCCATTGGTGTCACGCCTGACACGCACCTTGCGCAAGAGGCGGGTTTGGCAATGGGCGTGCGCGGCAGCATCTTGGTGAACGACCGCATGGAAACCTCCGCGCCCGATATCTATGCGGTAGGCGACGCCGTGCAGGTGAAGCACCTGGTAACGGGCGAAGAGACGCTCATTTCGCTAGCGGGTCCCGCGAACAAGCAGGGGCGCATCGCAGCTGACAACATTTGCGGCATCCCGAGCACCTATCGCGGCTCGCAGGGCAGCAGCGTCATTAAGGTCTTCGATATCACGGCGGCTTCCACAGGCGTCAATGAAACGGTGGCAAAAGCAGCGGGGCTTGAGGCTGATCACGTGATTCTCTCGCCCATGAGTCATGCGGGCTATTATCCGGGCGGCAAGCTCATGACCATGAAAGTGGTGTTCGAGAAGGAGACGTATCGCCTGCTCAGCGCCCAGATCGTGGGGTATGAGGGCGTTGACAAGCGCATCGATGTATTGGCAACGGCCATCTTCGCAGGCTTGCGTGCGACCGATCTGAAGGATCTCGACTTGGCTTACGCGCCGCCCTATTCATCGGCCAAGGATCCGGTGAACATGGCGGGCTTCATGATCGAGAACATCGAAGAGGGCATCGTGAAGCAGTGGTATTTAGGCCAACTCGAAGAGCTACAGGATCGCAGCGCGCGTGGGGAAATCACTCTGCTCGATGTGCGCACACCTGCCGAGATCGCGTTCGGGCGTATTCCTGGGTTCATGAACATCCCGCTCGATTCCTTGCGCGATCATCTTGATGAGCTGGACCCTGCGAAACCAATCTATGTGATCTGCCAGAGTGGCCTGCGTAGCTACGTGGCGTGTCGTATTCTGGCAGGTTATGGCTTCGATGCGTTCAACTTCGCAGGCGGATACCGCTATTTCCAGACCGTGGTGAACGACCGCGCGCTCATCGAAGCAGCCTTTCCGTGCGGCGCCGATCAGTAGTGGAAGATTGTTCGTTATGGGAGAAGAGGTACGAGCGGTCAACCTTGCGCGCGCTGAAACGCGAGCTTGCATTACGAAAGCTCTCGTAAAGCTTACACAGGAAAAGGCGCTCTCTTCCATCAGCGTAACGGAGCTCTGCCAGGCTGCGGGCGTTTCGCGCATGGCGTTCTATCGCAACTACGATTCCAAAGAAGAGGTCTTCACTGCTCGGCTTGAAGAGGTTATCGCAGATTATGCGCGTGTCACCGAACCGCTCTTGAAAGCGGGAACGCTTTGGTATGATGTTGGCCACTTGAGCACGTGCTTCGAATTCTTCAAGAACAATGCAGCGCTCATGAATTGTCTGTTTCGCTGTGGGTTCACGGGGTTGCTCGTGAAATCGATCTCCGATTTCCTGATCGGCCGCTATGGGAATGGCACCCCTGAGGGCAATTACATCCTAACGGCTTTTGCAGGCTCGCTCTGTGCGTGCTATCCGCTTTGGGCCAAACGCGGTTTCAAGGAGTCGCCGCGGCAGATGGCTGAGCTGCTCGGGCGATTCTATACTGCCATCCCTTCTGCCAGCAATTAGTGGCTCTGCTGCAAGCCGTAAGCAGGCTCAGAGTTTTCACGGTTTTGCGAATCTTGCGGTTTTCGCAAGGTATCTCACGGACAGCTCGAGCTGGCTATACGACCGGCCTCGCTGATCGCGTTTCAACCACTCGGCTTACGCTCTTTCTTACCTTTCGTGCTGAACAATTTGCGCCTTTCTGTAACACTCTGCATCGCGGAGCAGAAGACCGCTCTGTCAAACGTTACAATTTGTAACAGATGAAGTCAGGAGGCAGCATGCGCACAGCGGTGATAACGGATACGAACAGCGGGATCTCGACCGAAGAAGCAGCGGAGATGGGCATTCGCTCCATCCCGATGCCCGTGCTGATAGATGGGGAGATCTATCTTGAAGGGATCGATCTTGAAAGCGAGAGTTTCTTCGCGAGCCTGACCGAGGGCAAAGCGGTAACAACCTCGCAACCTTCCCCAGGGGTCGTGTGCTCTGCATGGGAAGAGGCTTTGAGCGAGGGGTCCGATAACGTGGTCTACTTGCCGATGTCTTCGGGACTCAGCCATTCGTGTGAATCCGCCCAGCTTGCTGCCGCAAACTACTCAGGGCGCGTTGCGGTGGTGGACAACGGACGCGTTTCAGTGACTTTGCGAGCAGCCGTTGAAGATGCGCTTGCGATGGCGAATCGGGGAATGCCAGCGGCTCATATCAAGTCGGAACTTGAACGAAGGGCGAAGCTTTCGAGCATCTATCTTGCCGTCGATGATCTGGGCTATCTCGTGCGTGGGGGAAGGGTCACGCCTGCTGCTGCAGCGCTTGCTTCTGTGCTGAAAGTGAGGCCCGTTCTGTCGATTCGAACGGGTCAGATCGAGCCGTTCTCTAAGGAGCGAGGCATGAAGAAGGCGGTGGCGAAGATGTTCTCAGCAGCCAAACACGATGCCAAGAAAGAGTTCGATCTCAAAGAGGACGAGCTGGTGGTGGGGGTTGCGAGCGCGGGGATAGACCCTGAACGCGAGTTGGAGTATCTTGAGCGAGCAAAAGCGGAGTTCCCTGATGCAAAGGTGTTCTTCAACAGGCTTCCCTTCTCTGTTGCGGTGCACACGGGACCCGGCGCGCTCGGCATTGGCATCCATGCGCGTCCGAAACAGTTGGCAAATCTGGATTCGTCGAGCGCTGAGCAGCAGGGCAGTGCTCAGGCCGAAGCGAATACGCAATGAATAGCCTGAAACGAATTGACCGATCTAAAACTTCTTTTGAAGGAGCTTAGCCTATGATTCGCATCATCACCGATTCCACTTCATCACTTCCGAAAGATCTGCGGGAGAAACTTGGCATCCATCTGCTCAACCTTGTGGTCAACCGTGGTGGCGTTAGTCACGTGGAAGGCGAGATGGACCTCGATGCGTTCTATGCCGATATTTACGAGATGGCCGATGATATTCCCACATCAAGCCAGCCTTCAGCGTTGAGCATAGAGACTGCGCTTGAAGAGGCGGCCGCAGCAGGCGATGAAGTGCTCGGAATCTTCATCAGTGGCAGGATGTCAGGCACGTTCGAGGGGGTTGCGCGTGCGGCGAGAGAAACAGCCAAGCGTCATCCCGATTTCAAGTATGCGCTCATCGATAGCATGACCAATTGCATGGAGCTAGGCTGGGTGGTCGTCGCAGCGTGCGAGGCACGTGATGCGGGCGGAAGCCTTGAGGAGTGCGTCGAGGCAGCTACACGTGCGATGTCTTCGACGCGTTTCATCTTTGCGCCTGAGTCGCTCAAATTCCTGGAGAAGGGCGGCAGGATAGGGAAGGCTTCGGCGCTGTTGGGCAACATGTTGAACATCTCGCCTATCCTTACGGTGAAGAATGGAGAGGCTGCAACATTTTCCAAGGTGAGAACCCAAAAGAAAGCGCTTGCCAAGATGGTCGACGTATTCAAGCGCGATGTGGAGAATCATGGGCTGCGCAATGTTGCTGTTCACTATATCGGCTCATGCGTTCCTGCGTTCGAGTGGGCACGCGAGGTGATCGATCCACTGGTTGGCAAGACCGTGATGGTGCTTCCTGCAAGCCCCGTGATCGGCGTGCATGTGGGTCCTGCTATGGGGCTTGCCTACGAATGCGCTGCGCCGATCGAAGGCAAGTTCGTAACTTCGCCCGAGATCATTGCTTCGTAGCTGCTCTTACTCCCGTGCTGCAAGGCGATCGCTTTGGCACGAACCTGCGTGTTCGCTCAGTGCATTCTGGAGCAATCGGTAGCGTCTTACAATCCCGTCATAAACCGCACAGCATGCCTTCTGGGCGCTAGACTGCATCGTGTAGTTAGGTGTCTTGGATGATTCGTTGCCTTCAGCGAATTCCAGGAAAGCGCATGGCGAAAGGCGGTGGAGTAGATGGGCGCTCTAGGCTCTTTTCTCTCGAGCTTCTCTGAGAGCTTCACGGCTGCGGTGATCATGTGGCCCTTCCTATCCTTCCTTCTTACGATGCCCATCTTGGCTTTCCTTTACCATCGTGATGGAAGGCTGCGCTTCGCATCAGCAGCGGCCGCTTATTGCAGTGTGCTCTATCTGGCGGGATTGGCTTGTTTCACGCTCTATCCGCTTCCAACAGGTGATGCGGGACCAGGTATCACCTATGGCATCCCGCCCCAGTTCAATCCGCTCAATTTCATCTTTGACATCGTGAAGGATGGGTGGAAAGCAGTATTCCAGACGCTCTTCAACGTGGTGCTCTTCTTACCGCTAGGCTTCATCGCAGGGCGGTTCTTGCAGATGAAGCTACCTGCTGCGACCATCTTGGCGCTTGTCGTGAGCTGCTTGATCGAGACCGCACAACTCACAGGACTTTTTGGCATCTACCCTTATGCTTACCGCACCTTCGAAGTGGACGATATCATCTTCAACACCTTAGGTGGCGTGTTGGGGTGGTTCTGCGCAAAGCTCTTCGCGCGAGCGCTGCCACAAGCACCGGTCGGCTCGCCCGAGATCACGCATGATCCAGGGCTGATACGACGGGTCGTTGCCCTTTGGATCGACCTCATCCTGATCGCGCTGGTAACGTTTGGCCCGTGGATGTTTTTCGACCTTGCCAGCGAAGTGCTCTTTGACAAGGCGTTTTCTCTTTTCGGAATGAATGCTGTTCAGACGGAGAGCGTATTGGCTATGGCGTGCTTCGTGATCGCTTTCAGTGGGGCCGAACTCGTCTTTCCTTGGGCGAAGAGCGGCAGCACGCCAGGCGGTCTTATCGTGCGGATGAGCTTTGAGACGCGAGAGCGTTCGGGAGGTAAGCGGGTGCTGTTCTACCTGGTGCGCGGGGCGTTCCTGATCGCGCTCTTCGCACTTCCTCAGATCGTGGTCTTGTTCACGCTGGTCTTCTATCTCATCACCCGCAAGATGCCCTATGACTATCTGCCCGGATAATACTGGCTTGCTCCTGGCGGTAGGGGCAAACTGCATAGCTGCCTTTATTCGGTGGTAGCCTGATCGTTCATCCTCTATAATAGTTCCATCAAACGACACTATGTCACTTAGAGGAGTGTTCGCATGAATTATCGGAAGCTTGGCAAGACAGGACTTATGGTCAGCGAGATCGGGTTTGGCCCTGAGTGGATGACGGGAACGCCGGAAGAAACGCGCGCCATCGCTGAGGTGTTGCGTGAAGCAGGCGTGAACTATCTGGACTGCTGGATGCCCGATCCTCATATTCGTGCGAACCTCGGCTATGCCATGAAGGGGCACACGGATGAATGGATCGTCCAGGGGCACATTGGTGCCTGCTGGGTGGATGGTCAGTATCTCCGCAGCCGTGATGTGGCATTGGTAAAACCTGCCTTCGAAGATGAGCTTGCACTGCTCGGCGTTGACCACTTCGAAGTAGGCATGATGCACTATATCGATAGTGTGGATGAATTCCGCGCCTGCCTAGATGGTCCCTATTATGAGTATGTACAAGAGCTGTTGCGTGCGGGAACCATCCGCCATGTTGGTCTTTCGACTCACAACCCCGAAGTTGCCCTTGAAGCAGCGCGGAGGGAAGTGGTGGAGGTCATCATGTTCTCGATCAACCCTGCCTTCGATCTGATGCCTGCTTCTGAAGACGTGAATGATCTGTTCGGGGATTTCGAAGAGGCGGGCGAGCAAATGGAGCCTTTGCGTGCCGAACTCTATAGCTTGTGCGAAGAGAGGGAGATAGCGCTTACGGTGATGAAGCCGTATGCCGGTGGTCGTTTGCTCATGGATGAGCAGTCACCGTTTGGTAAGGCGCTCACTCCTGTTCAGTGCATCCATTATTGTCTGACGCGTCCTGCGGTCGCTTCTGTTTTGGCGGGATACCAGAGCGTCGAGGAGGCGCAAGCTGCACTCGCTTATGTGCAGGCAAGCGAAGAGGAGCGCGACTTTGCCCAGGTGATCGCTGATTCCCCTGCGCGCAAAGCATACTTCGGGCAGTGCACGTATTGCGGTCACTGCCAGCCTTGCGCGGTGGGCATCGATATCGCTACTGTGAACAAATTCGCCGATCTGGCTTCGATCCAGGATACGGTACCGCAAAGCATTCGTGCGCACTATCTTGAGCTGGACAAGAATGCTTCCGATTGCATTGCCTGCGGGAATTGTGAGCCTAATTGCCCCTTCGGCGTGAAGATCGTCGAGCGCATGGAAGAGACCGAGCGCCTGTTCGCGCAAGGTTAGCTCACAGAACCGCGTACTTAACTGCTACGAGGTAATGCTCGGGTTGTATTCCTTTAAAAGCTTTAGCAGCTCTTCTGCGTGGGAATGACGCTTTTTGGTAGCTGTTCCCACGATGGCGATGGAATCGTAGCAGCCATATTTCTTGAAGAAATCGGGGATCGCGTTATCGGCTTTAAGTTCTTCGGCGTACTTCTTAAAGTATTCTTCGTAGGGCATGCCTGCATCTAAATAGGCATCGAGTAACGACTTCGTGGGGGAGTATTCGACATCGTGCACGTAATCGGCATGAGCGATCACGTGGGTGAAGTATTCGAGATCTTCTTGCTTTGTGAAGCCTGAAAGCTGATTCGTGTTCTTGAGGCGGATGTCGAGCACGAGTGTCGCCTTCCATCCGAGTATCTTGTTGAAGAATTCTTCTGCGGTTGTTTGATATGCGCTCAGTACGTTGATCTTCATTGTTACCCCTCCAGCCGTGCGTTACCAGTTTCGCTCTTGCAAGTCCAACACGTTTCAAGTCTAAGACACGAGCAAGCTCTAGTTCGACGACGGTAGGTTTGCGTTACGGTCTTGATGATTGCGTGTTACGGAACGCTTCGTAAGAAAGAATCTGGAGAGCGTTTCATTTTTGTGGCACGGCAAGACGTTCTGCAGCGCGATGAAAAGAGAGAGCTGCCATCAGGGTTTCCTTATGTTCACAAATCATCGACCGATTGGTTGCGGCGTCTGAGCTGGTTATTGCTTGTTCTAGAATCAAGGCTGTTCAAGACATTCGGCAATCCAAGGCATCCAACAGCCTGCACAGATGGGTCTAGCATGAGACAAATCGGAAGAACAAAGGAAAAGTCGACGCTCGGAAAAGACTCGATCGTGGTCGGGTTCTCGCTCTTCGCGATGTTCTTCGGTGCGGGCAATTTGATATTCCCCCCCAACCTTAGGGCAGTTGAGCGGTGACCTTTGGGCGTGGGGATTGGTCGGATTTCTGCTCGTTGATGCTGTTCTCTCGTGCCTCGGCGTGTTCGTGGTAAGCCGCCTGGGTGGTCCACGTGGAGCCTTCGACGGGACGCTCGGAAAGATCGGCGGCACGATCCTAACAACGGTGGCTATCTTGTGCCTTTGCGTTGTCTTCGCCATGCCACGTACGGCTGCTACCACCTTCGAACTGTCGGTCGCGCCCTATCTTGGCGAAGACGAGAATTCCTTTTTGGTTCCATTCTCTATCTTGTTCTTCGTGATCGTGTACCTGCTCACCTGCAGGAAGTCGCGGGTAGTTGATATCATCGGCAAGTTCTTCACGCCGACGTTGCTAGTCGGTGTGCTCGTGCTGATCGTGGCTGGGGTCGTTGCTCCTATAGGAGAGATTCAGCCACCTCAAACGGATTATGTATTTCAGGAGGGCATTCGCTCGGGCTATCAGACCATGGATGTTCTCGGGGTTGCAGCGTTTTCCATCATCATCCTGGATTCTGCCGTTGTGAAGAGCTATACCGATCCTGGTAGGAGTTCGGCGCTTCTTGCTCGCGCGAGCATCGGGGCGGTAGTGATGATCGGGCTGGTCTATGGCGGATTGACCTACCTCGGCGCGACATCGGTATCGCTGGGGACAGGCATGTCGCAGGTTGGGCTGCTCGTTGCTATCGTTGAGAGCGTTTTGGGGGATGCAGGCAAGATCCTGTTGAGTGCGATCGTGGCGCTTGCGTGCGTGACCACGGCTGTTGCGCTGGTAAGTTCGGCTGCGGATTTCTTCAGTCGGCTGTTCAAGAACAAGATCTCCTACCAGGCGCTTTTGATCATAGACTGCGTGATAGGTGCGCTGATCTGTGATATCGGCCTCGATAACATCATTCGCTTTGCCGATCCGGTGCTGGGCGTGGTGTACCCACCCTTCATCACCGTGGTGGTGCTTCTGATCTTCAGGAAGCAGATCAAGCTGCGCGAAGTCTACCAAGGGGCTGCCATAGGTGCGCTTGTGGGCGGGATCGTGGTTGAGCTGGCCGTGACCAACGTGGCTACTATCGTTCCGCTCGAACTGCTCCCGCTGTCTTCGATGGGCTTTGGCTGGATCGTGTTCGCTTTAATGGGCGCCTTAGTCGGAATGGTGGTGGGCCTTACCAGGCGCAAAGCTTGAATTGGCTTACAATGAGGTCAGCCAAGAATTCACTCCGCAAGGATCAGCATGACGAACAATACGCCACCCGAACCGCCAAAACAACCTAAGCCTTCAGTTGTTGTATCGTCCTCGAAAGCTGAGCGGATCCTCCTAATCATTTCGTGCATCTGCATTATTGGCGGGGCTGTGCTCTTCATCTACAGCGAACAAGCCGTAGGAATCGGACAGGAAGGTGTGGTGAACAAATTCCTGGGGAGCCTTGGAATGGCAGTGGCGAGCATCGGCATGTTCATTGTCGGTTGCTTTTTCGTGAAGCGCATCGTGCTCGGCCTCAAGTCTATGAGCGCAAGTGAGCGTTCAAAAACACGAAAGGCCTTTGCAAGGCAGCTTTCGATCGCAGCCCTTAACGTTCTTGTGTATGGCGCGCTGTTCATCCTGCTCTTGGGAAGTCTTACTGCGTTAGATGGCGCGAGCGTGGGAACGTACTTTGTTGTATTCGCAGTGTGGGCTGCTTGCATAGCATCATTCGTTCTTTACCGGCGGCATCGCAAGAAGCATAAGGTTTCATATGAGCTTCTTAAACAACCTGCGATAACGGCATTTCTCTTTTTGTTTGCAGCTGTGATCCTCGCTGTATTCATCAGGTCTGACACTCCTGATTCCTTTCAGGATCTGATCGAGGGTCCTGAAACAGCCGAGGTGCTTTTGGTTGAAGCTGATATCGATCATCCATCTGCTCGTTACAGCGTGATCATGCAGGATCAGCATGTACTTACATTCTACACCGCTGACGAAGAGCGCATTGTGCTCGTTGTGCCGGAAAAAGATATTGCAGCGGCTAAAGTGATCAACGACTATGGGAACTTTGTCCATCTCACCTATTACCCGCGCGCCCAAGTGTTCTGCGAAGCAACGCCTTGGGAAACTGGGGCGCAGGACATGGGGTCAGATCTGCTTGAGAAGTTGGTTGAAGAATACGATTTCGAGCTGTAAGAGGATTTGAACAGGAATAGCTAATGGGCGAACGGCGCAACCGAGAGCTGGAGGAAGCGTATCGCAACAGTCAACCTTTGTCTCGAGCGTGACCCGAACGCCTCGCTCTTGTGGAAGTAGCAAGACGTTCGGGTTGGCAGAAGACGCATCCTACTGATAGCGACGGTGGCGGGGGAGCGCAAGCAACACGCTCAGAATCGCAACAATGATCACGCTTGTGCCAGCAGCGCACACTGCTTTCAGGTGGATCGCAGGAATACCCATCAAGATGCCGATGATGTAGGGGATGAGCCAAGCAAGCCAGACCACTGTGCTGAAGGTGTGGAAGCGCTTTTGTGCCTGTTCGCTGCCGCGCAAATAGGTCCACGTTGCCCACGTTGCGTGAACGAGCATCAAAACGATAGCTACTACGCCTGTGATGCCATGGACACCCATGCCACCAGCAGTTTGCGCGGCCATCGAGCTCATCATCAGTGTGCCTGTTGTGTCGCAAGCAAGTCCGATCCAAAAGAGCGTTACGTATTTCCGTGTGAGCGTGCCGCTGCGGCGCTCTCCGAAAACTCCACAGGTATAGAACACGAGCGCGGCGCTGATCGCTATCGTTGAGAGAATAAGAAGCGGTGACATGATGACCTCATTTCTTTTCTTGGGATCGTCTCTTCAATAGAAGTCGATCTTCTGTTCTCGGTTCGTAAAATGAACATGATTCATTTATTGAACAATGTTCATATTAGAACCATTTTGTGCGGTGTCAAGATATTTGAACGAAGTTCATAATGTCGTTATACTGGTGTCATATTCTCGATCTAAGGACGCTTGAAATGGGCAAACGATCAGTTATTACCAGTGAAGAAATACTCGAGCAGGCCTATCAGCTTGCCTGCGAACAGGGGCTTCGGTCGCTTAGTATTCGTTCGATCGCTGCCGCATGCGATGTTTCGGTGGGGACGGTTTACAACTCGTATGCAAGCAAGACCGAACTGATCAACGATGTGGTGGGTATGTTCTGGCAGCGAGCCTTCGCGGAAACCATGAAGACGCTTGCCGCGCATGAAGGTAATGATTTCATCGCTTTTTGCGAGGCGCTTTCGCAGAGTCTTAAGAGCGCACTCAAAGAATTCAGAAAAGAGTTCCTCTCTGATCTTTCTGCGCTCAGTGAAGGCGATCGCCTTTCGGCGCAGAAACGCGAGCAGCAAAGCTTCATCCACGCACGTGCAGGGATAAAGCAGGCGCTGCTCAGTGATCCAAGAATTAAGCAGGACCAGCTAACAGGTGCGATGGCTCCCGAGGCTCTTGCGGCGCTCGTCTGGGAGACGCTGATAGATTCTGCGCGCGATGACATGGGCTACGACAAGACTCTCTTCGAGCTTCTCCGGTCTGCCTTGTATTAGGTCTTTAGACACTCTTCGCTCTTGCAAGGGATCAAGCAGGTTGTGCTTCTAGTCGAATACCCGATCGGTCGGCAAGCTGTTGGTAGTCTGGCCCGAACCAAAGTGGCAGCTCTTCTTGGCGCACAATGAGTGGCATGCGGTGATGGATGGGAGCCATGTCTGTGTTTGCCTCAGTCGTCACCATAGAAAAGGTGCCTTCGCGCCAGATACAACCGATGAAGAGGGTACTCTGACCCGGAATGCGGAATTCGTATTGACGTTTGATGGGTTTTCCTGTTTTGGGTGAGGGATAGGTTTCTTCGCGATGTGTTTCGAAGAAAGCGGGGACGGGAAGAATGCAGCGCCGATGTAGCATGGATTCTTGCCAGGTTGGCTTTGCGGCGCTTTCGATGCGTGTGTTGGATACAACGCCTGGTTTCCAGGATTCCTCGAATCCCCACGAAAGCTCTCGTACTCCCAGCGATCCTGGTGTGAAAGCGGGGGAGAGTGCGTCAAATGGTGCAGTCATCGAAGTTGATGATTGCGTAGCAGTATCAAAACTAGGCACGATGAGGGGAGCTACCGACTTCGGATAAGCTTCCGTCGTTCGAACTGGCCAGTCTGGGTTGAAGTTCAGCGGAACTCCAACTTCGAGCTTCATCACAATGTCGAGCACTTCGTCGTAGGTAAATATGATGCATCTCTTACACATAATTCAATAGTATCAGCGAATGTTCGCAAGTTGCACGTATAAGATATAGTTGATGTTCACTCATGATTCTTTGATATGCATGAATCGTCTCGATTTCTTTTGCGGTTTCGCCTTCGGTTTTCTGCGAAAGGGGCGAGCATGAAAGTATGATAGAGCGATTGGAAGGGGAATACGTGAAGGGCTTTAGCCTTGATATACTGGATCGCTCTCATGCCGATCAGCAGCGCGAAGAGATTCCGAAGCAGCTTCAAACGCCTGCGCCGTCGGATGCTTTTAGTGTCTATTTGCTCTTCAATCTCGAAGCCGCTTATGATTTCGGTCACGTGATATTGGCGCTGGGACCGATAGACGGCTCGCTTGAAACGTATTCGTTCTATCGGCAGGGTACTGCTATCAAAGCACCAGCGCTCATGGCCTGTTTTGAGCATCCTCTCACCTTCGCGCAGATCGAGGCTTCATCGGGTTGGATCGTGCATGGTCAGCCTGGCAATTACTGGAACGAGCATGTGAACGCAGCTCTTGCACTCTGGTGCACAAAGGAAGCTTTCGATCAGATACGAGCATTTGCCGAAGAAAGGCGTGCAGATCCTGGTGTTTATGACCTCTTTTCATACAACTGCCTCACGTTTGTGATCGAAGCACTTGCGCAGGGTGGTGTCTCTTTGGAAGTTGGAAGTGGCAAACGGTTGCGAACGTTTATCCCGCGCAATGCGTTTCGTCGCGTGAGCCAAGTGGCGGGTGCGCATAAACTGGGAGCATGGAAATACTGGTTCCCCCTTGCTCAGCTGCCAGAAAACGGCCTTCGAACAATCTCCGACACGCCTGGCAAGGATCGCCCTCTGAAATAGTTTTCTGAATTGCGGCAACCTGTTGCAGTTTCCTTTTTTTGAGAAAATGAGATTTATCTTCTGTATACAAGAGTATTAAGGGAGCTTCTTTCCTTGATCCCAGTCAGTTTCCTGAATAAGGGTATTGAACAGCTTTGCAGGATCAAACTCGTTCAGTTTGTCGTAGCGTGTTGTTTGGTAATGGGTATCGTTGTCTGGTGAACCATAAAGATCGATGTATCTTTCCATCAGTTCATACACAAATTCAAGGGCCTCATTGGCTGTTGATCCAATTGGTGTATTGAAGTTCTTAACTGGAATATGGCGAGGTGAACCACAAACTTCTTCTGCATAGTAGTAGTGGTAGTTATCTTTTGGATTCATCCGAATTGCAAAATCTACATTATGAATAAGGTGTCGGTATTCCTTTTCTTGTTTGGACCAGGTTGCCGATATCGCAATAGTGTACGGGCGGCTAGATGGACCGGTCCAGACAGAATAAGACATTTTTCGAGCGATGGCGCAAAGCTGTGTAACAAGGTTTTGGAACTCAATATCACGGAAGCGCCTCCAGTTTGAATTACGTTCTCTTACGTGCAGACGCCAAGTGTCTTCCGTGATGGCTTCAGATGTATCTATTCTGAATACCGAGGCTAATTCTGAAAAACCTAACTGATAATCATGCCGGAAATCTGCGTATTTGATTGTTTTTAATAATACGGGTATCTCGCAATCTCGATACAGAAGGGGCAGAATGGCATTCTTCCCAGCCAGCATCTTTTTATCCCAGGCAACCGCTATTTCTGATCTTACCCATTCGGAAGCAAGAGCTTCAGGAGAGAGGACGATCGCAAAATACTCAGACTCTCTTAAGCCTTCCTCGACGCGCCAAAAGATAGATTCACCAACTTTGATCTCATACTTATCTACCCAAGCATCAATTCCAAGGCAGCTTAAGTCTCTCGCAAGCTTTTCTACAAAGGGCTTATCTATACTTGTATGGCTCAGAAAAACGCTTGGCATGATATTTCCATTCGATTATCTAGTTATTTAAGCTTGCCTGTACAATTCTATGGTTCGCCATTTTAATAAAAGGGCTCATTTGAACAGTATAAGTCTGAATTAGTAGTATTCATGTTTATCGCAGCATTCAGCGCCTGAAAGGATGACGCAGTATTTTCGGAAACGAATGTGGCTTAGTGAGACTTCATGAAACGCGATAGCTCGAAGTGACAGCGATTTATTCCTGGTATTATCTAATTATATTGAATAAACAGGCATTTGCGGCAATATTGGTACTACTGGAGTTTCAGTGAACGAATATCAGGTTACAGCAACTGAAAAAACGAGAATGGCTGCTTCGGATAATGAGACCAAAGCCCTTCTTCACTTAATGTCTAGAGATAAAGATGCAAAAAGGATACGCTATATCGTCGTTGACCTCTTTAATGATGTGACAGGAGTTGATAGTTTTGGTCGGACTCTTTGGGATATACAGTCGAAAAAAAGCAGTCTAGTCCTGCGGAAATCGGTCGTGAGCTTGTAACGCTGTTTAAAAACTATATGAGCATTTTTTCATCGAATTTCACCAGGTATATTTTGTTTTTAGGGGGTATCACAAAAAGCGTATGTGATGATCAAGAGGTTCGTCAATTTCGTTATTGCGATATGAAGAAAAAGGCAAAAGAGACGGTTCGTCGGACCTTGTTGGAAGAGATTGACAAAAAGACTTATATGGAACCTTATCACAATGATGGCCTTATAGATGACGAGTCTATCGATAAGTTTTTGTCTATCGTAGAGTTCGTAGTGGCAGATAAAAACAAAGAATCTTATATTCAGGATTTTTTTAATCAAGCTCCCGTAAAAATGCCCGGCACAAAAGAGCTTAGAGGTGTTTTTAACGAAGTACGTAATATCCAATCATCTAAAAAGGATATTTACTGCGAAGGAGAGAGTCTGACCATGCCGAGTGAAGCGCTTAATTTTGGTAAACATCTCGATCGGAGTGATGTCGAAACATTTGTTCTTGAGCGAGTTCTTATTCATGACCCCTTCAGAATTGTGCCAAAATCGTTTCTTAAAGTATTAGATCAATTACCTGAAGAACAATACAAACCGGCGATTGAGCAATGTCAGATTGACGTTGCTAAGCAATTAGTGGATAAGAGCTCTGCAGAGGCGTTCTGGACATTATTCAAAGAGATTCTTCTTATTAAGAACTCCGAGCCTCAAGCAGATATTGAAGCAATTTTTAATTTGATTGACTCAGCCAAATTGGAGGGTTGCAGACATATGACTGCTCTCTCACTCAAATTCCTTATTTCGTTAGTTCTGGGGGGACTAAAATGTTAATCATCAAAGCTGTTTATGTGGGAGATTCATCTATTGCGTTTATCGAAAATAGGTTTAAACCTGGTATTAATGTTGTTTTTAGTACGGATAATCATGTCGGGAAAACAATTGTAATGCAATCACTTATGTTCGCATTAGGTAGTAAAGATGGCTTTCCGCCCTCGTTTCCTGGACAGAATTACTTTTACATTGTGGATTTTGATATTGATGGAGTTTCTTACTCTGTTCTTAGACAGAAAGATGCGTTTTCGGTATTAAGTAACGATGGTTTACGCTACTTAGAAGGAGAGGGAGAGTTCAGGAAATTCTGGAACGAGGAAATTGGGGAATTGCCTCACATTATAAAAAACGATAATGACCATATGGTCTATTTGTCTCTTTTCAACCAATTATTCTTTGTTCCTCAATCGGACCGATCATCTTCTAGCCTGCTCAATCATGGTTTTTATAAGAAAGACGAGTTCTTTTCCATGATTGCATCGATAAAAGGGCTTGTTAATTATCATACCGACCAAAGAAAAATAGCTGAACTTAAGGAACGCCGAGAAACACTTAAAGTAGAGCAGAAACGGCTGTTCAAGCAAATTAGAGAGTTTAACGCAGAGGATCCAGCTTTGGCTGTTATCAGTTCTGCGGTCGATGGTCAGCAGTTTCAGAATACGATGCAAGCTATTGATGATTTACAAAAGACTATTGGAGATTTGCAGCGAAAGCGTAACAAAGAGTACGCTCGAAAAAAGCAGCTAGAGGAGTTGCTAACGGAACTTCGATCAATGAATAGAACATTTGATGCGGGAAGTTTAGTGTGTCTTAAATGCGGCTCCGATCAAGTTGGGTTTCGGGCTGCAAAATCAAGAATGACATTCGATGTTACGACACCAGAAATGCGTAAAAGCATAGAGTTTTCTGTTTACGAAAAATCCCAGGCATGTCAAAGTGAGATTAGGCAAATAAGCGAAGACATCATTAAAGCGCAATCAGAGCTCAATGACCTACTAAATGGACGTAAGTTTAGTCTTCATGATGTTACGGTCTATCAAGATGATGTGGTAGATCTCAACGAGCTTGATGATAAATACAAGAAACTTGAATCAGAGCTTGATGAAATCAAAGAGGAACTATTGGTTTTTGAAACAACAGATAAAGAATTGCGAGAAAAGAGAAATTTGCTTCGGGACCAGATCGTTTCTAGCATGAATGCAGTGTATAGGTACTTCGACGAAGACGATCTTAATCCATACGAAGATATTATGACTAAGAATGGTAAACCGTTCAAAGGAAGTGAAGAGACAGAGTATTTTTTGGCGCGTTGTTATGCTTTGGCTCTTACTTTGCATCACAAATACCCTATAGTGATCGATTCGTTTCGCGCAGAAGATCTGGCAACTCATAGAGAGGATGGAATTTTAGAAGCCTATAAGCTCTTGCCAAATCAAGTTATCTTTACGACAACAATAAAAGAGGAAGAATTGGGTAAGTATTCAAAGGATGAGGATATTAATCCTATTGATTATTCATCCTTTAAGACGAAACATTTGCTGCAAGAAAAATATGCTTTAGATATGAAGGCGAAGTTGGCAGAATTTGGGGTTGTTGAGGTGGGGATTTAGCTTACAGCGATATAACTGAGGCTACTATCTATTCTTGCGAAACAATCAAACTTCCTTCTGAGAATAAAAAGAAGAATGTCGACAATGGGGTTCGAGAAGGTTCTTTTAAGATTAGATGCAGGATTTGTTATTTCTTTTAGCTTATTTGGAATATAGGCTATGTAGACGCTTAGACCATCTTGTTCAAAAAAAGTGTATTTCCAATCAAGATAGTTTTCCATATTGCGTAATTCATATAGTGGAACGTAATGCATACCATAAATGTCATTTGAGATATACAATTCGTCAGTTATGCCGAGTTTGAGTTAAGGATCAAAAAATGCGAGGGCTAACCCATCCTATTTTGATAAGGATTTGTTGTGCAGAGTTCTGATCAGACGATTCCTTTCCTCTTTCTATTGGTCAATCCCATCTTTGATGATTGGTCCAAATGCTTTACGCAAGGGTTCTACATCACGTCATCGCCTGGCATCTCTTCCGACATCTGCGTATGACGCTGGACATTTGATATACATATGGCACTACCAAAACACGGTTTTCGCCCTTCGCGTCATGAATATCCTTCATGGTTCCTTAGAGGATTTTTCAAAGGTGAGTTAGCTGCTCCCTATACTCGACTGTTCGTTGAAGAAAGACACTTCTATTGTGAGCGCTGGAATGAGCAAGAAGAAGAGCACCTCAGTATTGATAAGGGAGACGGGACCTGTTTATCGCGTTATGGCTGCTCTTGGGCTGTGCTGTTAGAAGCAATCTCGCTGAGCGTCATCTTGTTGAACTGGCTGTTTCCTGCTCAATACAGAAATCATTGTTTGTGGTTGCTTATAAATGCTTACTGCTGCAAGCATTGCTTGCTGCGCTTCATCGGCCCTCTTGAAAGCTTTCGAACTTTTCCTCATAACGTCCACTGCCGTTCTGGTTGAATATTAGCGAGAATCTATTCTTTTGCTTGATAATTCAAGACCTCTTCCTCAAGCTTTTATTAGCCATCTTATTTTTCTTCCATCAAAAGCGACTGTTAACTCCGTCGCTTTTGATGCGTTTTTAGTATCTGCAGGATCACATTCAGCTTTCTAATGCAGGTAACCCTTCGCTTCAATTGCCAGTAGTGTAGCCGAATTCCTGTTCCGTCTACTTCTGCGCGCTATCCTTAAGGTCTGCTTGTATGAGTATGATGTAGACATTATCGATTAGAATCGACCTGATGTGGCCAGTTTATTCCGTCGTTATAAGAATGTGTATGATCGCGCTTCCGCTGTATAGTTTTCGTGTTTGCAAAGATAGTCGAGCGATATGTCAAAAGTCTTTGCGGTCACTTTGCGATGCCTGCTCTTGGGGTTCTTGCCTCCGAGTTCATAGCTTCTGATTGTCGTTCCCGTAAGCCTAGTTTTCTTTGCAAGCTCTACATATGTCAGTCTTAATGACTGCTTTCTTTTGCGAATTCTCATTCTGCATATTGCATCCTTAAAACTTACAAAGAAACGACTTCATAACGTAAAGGCTCGGCGCCCACTTCAAAAGAATCAACGAGATACATATTCCCTTCATCACTGAAATATTGAACTTTTTTGCCATCCCAGGGCTTTGCGTCCCACGTCTTCTCACCAATACCAACGACTAAAATAGGGCAAGTGCCAAGATCTCCTCTCAAAACCCTCTCTCTGGCTTTTTCAAAGTTGGCAGTTGTAGTTGTTCCGTAATCTACGGGCTGCTGCTTTTTCTTAAACTGGGGATGAGAATCGACAAATTCGCTCCAAGCGTTTCGAGTAATACGTTTTGTGTCTTCTTGGATTCTGGTAATGAGAAACGCAGCGTCAATCAGCCCTTCCTCATGCCACGCTCGATATGCAGCGAAATCTCTATCAAGATTGCCATCTTTCGGATTCCATTCCACATCCACGGCGATACGCTCTTTAACGTTGTCCACTGAATAACCTTTTTGATATGTTTGCGATATCAAATGCTCTTCAGCTCTCGATCCCAATGGATCATTTTCTACTGTTGGAGCATTTTGGCCAGGAAAAAGAAAAGCTCGCTTGTACAAGTCGACGCGGGCCTCAATCCAGCCTCGTTGCTCGAATGCGCCGTCTATTAGACGAGGAATGGGACCTCGGCTGCCGCCTTTTGTAAGCAAAAGACGCGAGGTTAGGACAAAGCTGTCCAGCACATCAAGAATATCTTCGAATGCGCTCGGATTCACGACAGAGGCAATCTGTGCCGCTGAGCCAGTCTCTAAAAATTCGTATTTACACAAAATGCTTTCAGGAAGGGTTTGTAGATATGTTTTCGTTTCAATCATGCTTATATGATAACCCTGCTTTTCTCAAGCCGCTTACAATATATAGATCTAAAAATAGATCTATATTGCTATACTCAGAATGCAATTTAGTATCTAGGAGTGCAAATGGATATTGAACCACTGCCTCAAGTGCCCGGAGGTTTTTCTACTATTCTCGCCGATCCTCCTTGGCGATTTAGCAATAGAACAGGGAAGGTTGCTCCGGAGCATAAACGTCTGGGGCGATATGCAACAATGTCTCTAGATGAAATAAAATCGCTGCCAGTTTCTGAGGCTACGGCAGAGAACGCTCATCTTTATCTATGGGTTCCCAATGCTCTTCTACCTGAGGGTTTAGAGGTCATGAAGTCTTGGGGATTTAAGTATGTTTCTAATATTGTTTGGGCAAAACGCCGGAAAGATGGCGGTCCTGACGGAAGAGGCGTAGGGTTTTATTTTCGAAACGTCACTGAGTTGCTTTTGTTTGGGGTAAAAGGACGAATGCGGACGCTTGCTCCAGGAAGAAGCCAGGTGAATATGATAGAGACGCGTAAACGTGAGCACAGCCGTAAGCCTGACGAGCAATACAAGCTCATTGAAGATTGCTCTCCAGGACCCTATTTGGAACTATTCGCAAGATATCCCCAACCCCATTGGGAAGTTTGGGGAAACGAAGCTGCCCCTGATGTCGTGCCTCAAGGTAAGGTTTATAAAGGATATGAAGGCGGCTTGATAATGCCAAAAATCATGCCCAATGAACGCTTACCCGAAGATGTCTCTCTGAAAATTGGCGAAGCCTTGAAAGAAGAATACGACTCCGGCGCTTCAATCAAAGAGCTTGCTGCTAAGTACGATTACTCGATCCAGCGCATTCGAAGTCTATTAAGTAAGGCAGGTACCTCTTTTCGAAAACGCGGGCCTCAATCTGTAATATCAGAGTGAATATAAGATAAGTGCAAATTGAGCAAATTCATCTGCTCGTCTATGTGTACGTGAGTATAGTTCGAGCTTTATGTCTGAAGTATAAGCTTAAGCTCGCATTGTTGTGATGATAAGTCTATTGAATAGAGCAACGTTCAAACGTTCAGCGCAGGCCAATCATGAGAAATGCCCTCTCGGCAACCAGCGAGCGCGCATTTTTGAAACTATGATTCAAGTGGCTTGGAGGTAACTAGAGCGCTCGCTAGCATATCAAATCACGCAAAAATGCACTTGATCAAAACCTCACGACAATGTGCGCAATTATTCCCACTCCCCGGAATCAAAAGGGATTTGGTGTCATATACGTGCCAACTTGTCCGTTGAGTCTCTTATAAAACGGTGAATAGCCGCAGGTACGGCGAGCAAACAGCATCATTTTGTACTCACACAATTCTTCCATCTATTAATGTGTTTCGGGGAATAAATTCGGTATCCTTCAGAAACCCAGCATGGGTTGGGCTTTTTTTTTTACCCGCGAAAAATCGAGTGAGTACACGCAACCGAGTATACTTTTGAAATCGAGCCAAAAATCGACCCCAGGAATAATGTAGAAATAAATTTTCGACAAGAAATCTAGTGGTCTACCTGTGAGAGCAAAAATGGCTGAGTACAAAGTGAGTACGCTTTCAGATCGTGAATTTGCCCCAATTTCGGCAAAATCTGAGCAGAATCGACGCTAATTCCGAATTTATTCTTCTGTAAGCCGTTCGGTACAATACATGAGGAGTAACCGCGTAACGCTTAATCAGGGAAAAATCCACTGGGACAAATTGTCCCAGTGGCTCTGAACTGGGAATTGTTGAAGGTGATTGACTGAGTGTAGAATAGAGTATACGATTACAGCATGATAGAGTTAGCCCAGACAGAAGAGTTTGCGAAATGGCTAAAGCGTTTGAAAGACATCGACGCTCGAGCACGTATTAATGCGCGGCTCAAACGCATTATGTTGACTGGTAATCTTGATGATATCAAGCCAGTCGGCGGCGGCGTATACGAGCTTCGCATCGACTACGGTCCAGGATATCGCGTGTACTACTCGCAGTGCGGCGAGGAAACACTTCTCCTTTTGATTGGCGGCGGCAAGTCATCGCAGCAGAAAGATATTGAGAAAGCAAAGAGGATCAACACAGAGTACGAGTGATGGAGACAAAGATGAAGAAAGCAACCAAATGGGATGCATCTGAATATCTAGCGATAAAAGAAGACATGGCAGCCTACCTCAATGCTGCCCTGGAACATGGTGATACTTCAGTGATTGCGGCTGCCCTTGGCGACGTTGCCCGTGCAAAGGGAATGACTCAGCTCTCAAAGGAGACTGGGATCACTCGCGATGGTCTTTACAAGGCTCTGTCGCCAACAGGCAATCCCTCTTTTGATACAGTGCAAAAAGTCATAAAGGCTTTTGGGCTAAAGCTTGATGTGGCGGTAACGCTAGTGAGATAAAAGTGGCGCCAGTTGAGTAAACTATACAGCTTTCAATTCCTAAAGCTGCTCAAATACTTTGCTATCAGCATCCTAATCAGGAAAGAGGAGCAAGCAGATGAAAACCGTTGATTTTCATTGTCATACTAAGGCAACAAAAAAACATGAAAGCGAATTGCGTACGGTTACACCGGAACTATTTGCTGAGATGCTTGATAGAGCAGGAGTCGAAATCGCTGCAATAACGAATCATAACGCGTTCGATCTGCCTCAATTCCAAAATCTGGTATCCGTAACGCATGATTTTGCCCAAATATGGCCTGGTGTAGAACTTGATGTGCAAAGAGAGGGTGAGCATTGGCACATGCTGGTCATATGCGATCCCGATAAGGTCGAAGAATTTGATTCGACGCTATCATCAATTGTAGGCGACTTAAAGGCGGACGAAGTTCTACTAGATTTTGAAACAGTATGGAATGCGTTTTTGCCCCTTGATGCGCTATTTATTTCGCATGTTCACAAAGAGCCGGCAATATCCGAAAAGCAGATTCAAGAGATACTTTCTCTTGCTGGCAATCAACGCTGGAGACTCTTTTTTGAGCCAACAAACTTGCTATCAGTGGGAATAATGTCAAATCACGGCTTCAATATGATAATTGGTAGCGACATTCAGGATTGGAATGAGTATCCCGAAAAATATTGCAAAGAAAAACGGTGCACGCTCAGATTAGATATTGACGGGTTCAAACAGTTTTGTCTCCTCGCCCAGAGAAACGAGGTTGTAGTCGACACGCTTTTGAATTCAAGAGCTCTAACACCAATGCCTGTTGCTCCTCATAAAACTGTTAGTTTCACCCTGCCTATCTACCAAGATATTAATGTTATTTTCGGACAGAAAGGCACTGGAAAGACGGAGATAATCAAATCTCTTTATGAGGAGTATAATCAGCGAGGTATTCAAAGCAGCACATATTTTGGTGGACAAAAGATCTCTGACTTTGACAATCTTCTTTCAACTGCGCCAATGAAACGTGATCCAGAATTGTTCGGTAGGTCAAATTGTGAAGCAGAAATTGAATCTATTCTTAATTGGAGCGATGAAATCCCAACGCCAATCGAGAAATATAAACTATGGATTACAACAAAAGGAAACAGTAAAAAGAAAAGCCAATTTAAGCTTTCCGAATGTCAAGAGCTGCCAGAAATCTCTACTGCAGAATACGAGAATACGAAGCAAGATATCCAGATAGTTAAACAGTTCAAAGCTGAATATGACGCACGTTCGATCGGTTCATATCTTATTGAAGAAGACGAAAAGGAACTATATAAGTTATTAACCAAATTGATGGTCAATATATCGAATAGAAGAAAAGGGCTATTTATCGATATCGAATCAACCCTTATGACAAATAAAGCGCTAAATCAAATAAAAAATCTTATTGATAAAAAATCGGATACAGTTTCAAAACCGAGCAAGTGTGGCTTATTCAGCTATATTGCAAAACGAATCACCTTGTTGACACTTGTTGAACAGGTTTTAGAAAATCTTTCAGAAAAAACGTACGATGTTCCAGAGTATCTTGGTAAGCTGGAGGACAAAGGAACCCTCCTACTTGTGAGTCGATGGAGCTATTTGAATAAAGCCTCTTTAGCTAAAGAGTTTGCCTCTTCTGGAGCAAAGATTAGCGACCTCAAAAAATGGAAAAGATCTCTTGAGAACATTCGTGAAAAGGTATTTTCTGAGGAGCTTCCAGAAGCAATTGAAGAGTTTGCAAACATTGCGCAAGATACAGGGATTAATTCTCTGGACAAGTTTATCGGTACTAGTAAGTTTATTCAAATCGAAGGCTCGGAAGACCAATATAATCCCTCTGATGGCGAAAAGGGGATTTTACTGCTTGAGAGAAAGCTCAATGCTGATGCAGAGGTTTTTTTACTAGATGAGCCAGAAAATGGAATGAGTAATCTTTATATCGATAGTATTGTGCGCCCTATCATTGTGGATCTCGCGAGAAGCAGAAAAACTGTAATAATCGCAACTCATAATGCAAATATTGCAGTGAGAACACTTCCATACCAGTCTGTGTATAGAGAGCATGTTGAAGGAAATGAATACCGCACGTATATAGGTAATCCGTTTATTAACAGACTGATTGATCTTGATGGGCGGGCTGATGATATTGGTTGGGCTGAATGCAGCATGCGAACCCTTGAGGGCGGCTCAGAAGCTTTCTATAGCAGGATGACTATCTATGAGGCAGGAGAATAGGCCAATGGAATACAAAATGACAGTAACAACAAATGAAAACAACGAAGATGTCTTTAGGCTTTTCTCCGATGATGATTTCAGCCAAGATGTTGTGCTGACGAGCTCTGAAAGCGCAACGGATCTAAAAAAGCTATTTTCAACTCTATTAACATCATTAATCAACGATGGTAGTACCAATGTTGCATACGAGGACACCCCAACATACAAAAACGATATGTACAAAGAGGTATGCCAGGAATACGTGAAGGTATTGACGCTAGAAATTAGCAATGCAAAAACTCGACTAGCTGAGGACGGCTTATTTGACGAGATTCCCGAAGAAGAGCAGACGGCGAAATAGCAGAATCTGCCAGCACGTCTTACAAATTACAAGTCATATCGTCCGTTCACGAAGCATGCTAGAGCGTCTTGCCGTTTCGGAATCAGTTAATGCCCTAATTGCGAACTATGGTTTGCTGAAAAAAGTTGAAGCAGGCTTAAAGACAAACAAAGACTCCATTAGATTGTAAACGCTTTATTGGCAATATTCCTTTCTGTATTTAGGGATCAACAGGAAGGAGAACATGAGTACCCACAAGGACAGAACAAGAAACTGTTGGGTTTCATTATGCCGATTCAAAGATGCGAACGGCACACCAAAGCGAACGACAAAACGTGGGTTCAATACAAAAGAGAAAGCGGAGGATTGGGAACGAAGGCTCAAATTCGAGGCGAATATCAGGACCTTTCTGAGATTTTCGAATCTATGCCAGAGATGTCAAGCCGACAGTCGTTGCAAGCACCTGGTAGAATAAGGCCGTCATCTTCAGAGACAAAATCGAACCGTATTTGGGAGAGACGTTCATCAAAGGCTCTCCTCTCAAGACATACTGCTCTGGCAAGACCTCATGCGGTCTATGCGTGGCAAAGACGGTTCACGCTATTCGCCCACCTATCTCAGAACGACAAACAATCAGCTCGATACGATCCTCAATCATGTAGCCAACTTTTATCGGCTTGAGAGAAACCTCATGAAGGGACTTCGTAAGATGGGAAAGAAGGGATGCAGCAGCGCTTTGAACAGGGCGTTTGGGTAGTGGCATGCTGTTTTCCGCTATTCCCACTCTATTGTTGCGGGTGGCTTGGACGTGATGTCGTAGGCGACGCGGTTGATGCCGGGGACTTCGGCCACGATGCGGCTTGAGATACGCGCAAGCACATCGTAGGGGAGCTTCGCCCAGTCGGCGGTCATCGCATCGCTCGACTCTACGGCACGCAGGATGATCGGGTGCTGATACGTACGCTCATCGCCCATAACGCCTACGCTGCGCACATCGGGCAACACCGCAAAATACTGCCACACGCTGCGTTCGACCTCGGGTCCGCCCGCGCTCTCGCGCACAACTTCGCCATTACGCTCGCCGCTGCGCTCGAACAGCTGCTCGTTATAGGCATCCAGCTCCTCACGCACGATCGCATCCGCATTCTTCAGGATCTCAAGCTTCTCGGGCGTCACTTCGCCAATGATGCGGATCGCAAGTCCCGGTCCTGGGAACGGCTGGCGATGCACAATATGATCAGGTAGCCCCAGCGCCGAGCCCAGTGCACGCACTTCGTCCTTGAAGAAGTGATCGAGCGGCTCGATCAAATCGAAATGTACCCCGTCGGGGAAGGGGATCAGGTTGTGGTGGCTCTTGATCGTAGACGCTTTGCCGCCCGTTTTGCGCGCGCCGCTCTCGATGATGTCGGGATAGATCGTGCCCTGCGCCAGGAACTTCACGGGTTCACCGTCGTCCGCAACCTCCTCGGCCACAGCGAAGAATTCCTTCCAGAACTGCTCGCCGATGATGCGACGCTTCGCCTCCGGATCGGTCACGCCCGCCAGCAGTTTGGCATAGCGATCCTCGGCATGCACATGGATGAAATCCACGTCGAACTGCTTGGTGAACACCTCTTCGACCTCTTCCGGCTCGTTCTTGCGCAAAAGCCCATGGTTCACGAACACGCACACCAGCTGCTTGCCGATCGCCTTCGCGCACAGCGCCGCAACCACGCTCGAATCCACGCCGCCCGAAAGCCCGAGGATCACGCGGTCGCTTCCCACTTGCTCACGGATGGCCGTAACAGAATCATCGATGATCGAGTCCATGGTCCAGTTCGGCTCCAGCCCCGCGATCCCAAACAGGAAGTTTGCCAGCATCTCCTGGCCATATGGCGTGTGGCGAACCTCAGGGTGGAACTGCGTGGCGTAAAGCTTGCGCTCGGGGCATTCCATGGAAGCCACGGGGCACACGTCGGTCACGGCCGTCACTGTGAAGCCCTCGGGCACTTCGCTCACCGCATCGCGATGGCTCATCCACACGGTCTGTTCGTGCGGCGTTTCGCCATACAGCGCCGACGTGCCGCCGCAACCCGCGCAATCCACGCCGTCAACGCGGGTGAGGGGAGCGGGCCCGTATTCGCCCTTCTCGGTGTGGCTCACCGTGCCACCGAGCGTTTTTGCCATGATCTGCTGGCCGTAGCAAAAGCCGAGCACGGGGATTTCCAGCTCGAAGATCTCGGGGTCGACCGAAGGTGCATCTTCGGCATACACGCTTGCCGGGCCGCCCGACAAGATGATGGCACCGGGGTTCTTCTCACGCACCTCATCAGCAGAGATGTCGCACGGAACGATCTCGGAATACACGTTCAGGTCGCGCACGCGACGCGCAATGAGCTGGCCATATTGCGCGCCGAAATCGAGAACCAATACGGTTGAGAGCGGGGTAGAAGTGGCCATGCGTGTCTCCTTCTGGGGTTGCGGATGAGCTTTGCGGGATGGCGCCTGCGAGCTACCAGTTTTGCTGGCAGAGTTTCGCTCGCGCGATCCGCGGTCGTTTCAAAAACTAGGCTTTCATCTTACCCGAAACGCCCTCGTCTGTCGCACGTTTCGCCGGGAAAATCGAGCGAAGCGAAGTGGCGCCCGCTAACCCACCAATCCCATGAACGCGACCAGCAGCGGGATGAACACGAACGACCCCACGGTAGTGATGATGGTAGCCTTCGCGGCCAGCTGCGCGTTGCCGTTGTACTGCGCAACGAACGTCGGGCACATCGATCCGGCGGGCATCGCGAACATGAGCATGAACACGGCAGCCAGAAGCGGCGAAACTCCCAGCGCGGTGAAGCCTCAGTAGAAGAGCGCCGGCAAGATCAGCTGGCGGATGATCATGTAGGGATAGAGCCGCATCTCTTTCACCACGTTCTTCATGGGCGAGCGCGCCACGATCACACCCACAACCAGCATGGCGATAGGCGCGGTGATCCCGCCCAAAAGCGAGAGTGAATCCTGCACGAGTTCGGGAACTTGCCAACCGGTGAAGAACAGCACGAGCGCCAGCACGCTCGCGATCATCGAAGGGTTCACGATCGAACGCCATGGGATCGACACCTTCGCATCCTCGCCGTATTCCGCGCGCAGCGGGTCATCCTTAGCGAGCATCACGAACCCCACGCCGTAAACGAACACCGCCAGCACCATCACGTAGATGCTCGCGTAGATGACCGACTCGCTGCCCAGGATCGCGCCCACCACGGGAAGCCCGAGAAAGCCTGTGTTGTTGCAGATCGTGACGAACTGGTACACCACACGCTCGCGCTTCGGAACGCGCAATACCACCACCAAGAGCCAACCGACCAGCAGAAGCAAGAACCCCTGTGCAATCGCCATGGCGAACGTGATCCCGACGGTCTCGCCCGCATCGGCGGCCGAAAGTCCATGTACTGATGCAACCACCATGCAGGGCAGCGTGATGTTCAATAGCAGCTTCGTGAGCTTCTGGTTCGTGTATTCGTCAAGATAATCGAGCTTTGCGGCAAGAAATCCCACCGCAGCAACGATGATCAATATTGCCATCTGGGAGAGCCCGTTCAGTGCGCTTTCCACTCGTGTCCTTTCTTGAGTTTCAACCTGCGCTACCTCAGTTTGCCATACTCCTCGTCAGAGACGGGCTCGAGCCATTCGTTCGAGCAATTCTCGCCTGGTACGGTGAACGCCAGGTGCGCGAACCAGCTGTCGGGCGCCGCGCCATGCCAATGCTTCACGCCGGTGGGGATGTTCACGACATCGCCCGGCAGCATCTCCTGTGCCGGCTGACCCCATTCTTGATAGTAGCCGCGGCCACCCACGCAGATCAGCATCTGTCCGCCACCCTCATCGGCATTATGCACGTGCCAGTTGTTGCGACACCCCGGCTCAAAGGTCACGTTCGCGGTCGGAACCTGCTCAGCCGTGAGAGGCGCAAGCCAGCTCTTGCCACTGAAATACTGCGCGTAGGCATCGTTCGGCTCGCCCACGGGGAACATCAGCGTGGCGGCGAAGGCTGCAAGATCGGAATCGTCCGCGGGTTCTTCATCACCCCACACCTCTTTGGCCAGGCGAAATGCCGCCCACGCTTTCGGCCAGCCTGCATAGAAGGCTGCGTGGGTCAAGATCTCGGCGATCTCGCTGCGCGTGATTCCGTTCGCCTTCGCGCTCTGCAGATGAAACGCGAACGAAGAATCGGTGAGTCCTTGCGCCATGAGTGCCACCACGGTCACCAAGCTGCGATCGCGCAGTGAGAGTTCTGCCGTGCGGCTCCATACTTCGCCGAAGAGCACATCGTCGTTGAGTTCTGCGAACTTGGGTGCGAAATTGCCCAGGGCATCGCGCCCCGCTGTTTGTTTGACCATGGTTTCCTCCTGCTGTGTTGTGTTTCTCGTATGGATGCAGTTCCTTATGCTGCTCGGAATTCGCAGCCGATGGAACCCTTTCTTACTATGACCATTGTTTTACTTGAACTATGGTTTAAGTCAAGGAACTCACTTTACTTGTGTAAATTCACTTTACAAAAGTTTTACTTGTCGCTCGTCTGAAAGCCCTCAGCGCCCTACAGGCTTTCTCGTAGAATAGTAAAGGTTCGTCCGCGAAGGTTGCGCACACAGAGTGCACGGTTGGCATCCGCGCCAGGCAGTATACTCTGCACCACGTCGCGCGCCATCAGCCCACGAACGCTTTACCTATATAAGTAAGCAAACGCACAAGGAAAGCAGCATGATTCTCGAAGCGCTCAAAGCACTCTTCATCGGCATCGTTGAAGGCATCACCGAATGGCTTCCCATCTCTTCGACGGGCCACATGATCCTGGTCGATGAATTCGTGAAGCTCGACGTGAGCGATCAATTCCTCGCGCTTTTCCTTGTGGTCATCCAGCTGGGCGCTATCATGGCGGTCATCCTGCTTTATTTCCACAAGCTCAATCCTTTCTCGCCGAAGAAAACGCACGCTGAAAAGCGCGGCACGTGGCGCCTCTGGGGGATGGTCGCGATCGGCTGCATCCCGGCGGCTATCGTGGGCTTGCTCCTCGACGACTGGGTGAACGAACACTTTTACAACGCCTACACGGTAGCCATCATGCTTGTTCTTTATGGCGTCGTCTTTATCGTCATGGAACGCCGCAACCGCAAGAAGGCACTGCGCCTCATGGAGGTTGGTGCAACACCTGCGGGACGCGAGATGCTCGAAGCTCCCGTGCGCGGTCGTCATGCCCGCGTCGAGCGCGAACACACAGAGGTCAGCGCCGAAGAAGCACTCTTCAAGATCCGCAATGTAGACGATATCGATTGGAAGACGGCGCTCAAGATCGGCTGCTTCCAGGTGCTTGCTATCATTCCGGGCACGAGCCGTTCAGGCGCTACCATCATCGGTGGCATGCTCTGCGGTTGTTCGCGTACCGCCGCCGCAGAATACACGTTCTTTCTGGCCATCCCCATCATGTTCGGCTGGGGCGTAGTGAAGGCAGCAAAGTTCATGATGGAAGGCCTGGTTATGACCCAGACCGAGATCATGGTGCTGATGGTGGGCATCATCAGCGCGTTCATCATGTCGGTCGTTGCGATTCGCTTCCTCATGGGATACATCAAGAAGAACGACTTCACCGCGTTCGGTGTTTACCGCATCATCGTCGGCATCATCGTGGTCGCGTTCTTCACCATTCAGGGTACCGGCTTCATCATGCAGTAAGCGCTTGACCAAACCGCGTAATAAGTACGCACCGTTTCTTACATTGCAGCATCCACGTGTATAAACAAGCTATAATCGAACCATGAGTCCAAACGAGCACAAACCCATCTCCGAAGCTGAGAAGATAGAGATGCGCGATCGCGTGAATGCGCGCATCGCTCATTGGTGCAGTTTTGCGGCGCTCGTTATCATCCTTATCGATTTCGCAGCGTTCGTCATCGGGCAAGACGATTGGTTCTGGACGGTCGCTGGCATCATGCTCTCGATCGCGCTTCTCGCTATCGCCATGCTCAATAATCCCATCGGATCCAATTCAAAAAAATAGCTACCGCGAACCATCTTTCGGGTGAGTTTGAACAGGCTAACCTTGCGGCGTTTGTTATGATGAATCAATCATGTCATTCATGGGCCGCTGCTTCGCGCTTCCTGCGTCGCGCGTGACCGTTCTCACGCCCCACGCGCACCTCGCGCACTCCGATCAGCGTCCATTCGGGAAGGGTAAACGATGTCACAACAAGATTCTTTTGCTCAGATCGAGCAACACCGCGAAGCGATCGATGCGATCGACAAGCAGCTCGTGGCTCTTTTGAACGAACGTGCTGGTCATTCGCTTGATATTCGCGCACTGAAACCTGAGGCCAAGATGGGTCTTTTCGACCCCAAGCGTGAAGAGGAGATCTTCACCAAGGTCTGCTCGTATAACGAAGGTCCGCTCTATAACGAGAATCTGCGCGAGATCTACACTGCCATCCTGAAGGTCATGAAAGAGGTTCCTAACCGTGATTAAGCCACTCACCAATCTTCCCAATTACGGTACTAAAACAGACGAGATCACCATCTACGCGGGCCCGTGCTCCGTGGAGTCCGAAGAACAGTTCTTCGAGGTCGCGGAATGCATCGCCGATCTGGGCCTTTCGTGGATCCGTGGTGGCGCATTCAAGCCGCGTACCAACCCGCACTCCTTCCAGGGCTTGGGTGAAGAAGGCCTCAAGATCATGAAGGCTGGTGGCGACAAGTACGGCCTCAAAACGCTCACGGAAGTCATGGACTCGGCTCACACCGAACTGGTGCATTCCTATGTGGATGGTTTGCAGGTGGGCGCGCGCAACATGCAGAATTTCTCTCTGCTGAAGAAGATCGGCGAAGTCACGAAAGACTCGCACAAGATGGTCCTTTTGAAGCGCGGCCTGGCGGGCACCATCTCCGAGTGGCTTTCCGCTACCGAATACATCACCATGAACGGCAACGATAATGTAGTGCTCTGCGAACGCGGTCTCCGCACGTTCGAGACCACCACGCGCTTCACGCTCGATATCTCGGCGGTGCCGGTCATCCATAAGCAGTCGCTCTTCCCGATCTGCATCGATGTTTCGCATCCCGCAGGCGTGCGCGACCTCGTGCCATCGCTTTCCTATGCTGCAGTGGCGGCAGGCGCCGACTCGATCATGATCGAAGTGCATCCGAATCCGTCCGAAGCCCTCTCCGACGGTCCTCAGCAGCTCACGCCGGCTCAATTCCGCGAACTGGTTGAGCAGCTGCGCGAGATCGCTGCAGTCTTCGGCAAGAAGATTGTGTAGAGATTTCGATCTGGCGATCGAAATCGTACTCGACACTGCGAAAGCCTGGAGCATCCATCCTGGCCCCTTGTTTCGAATACGGCGCGCACCGAAGTGCGCTTGATTCGAAGGCGGGGCCATTATGGACACCCCAAGCTTTCTCGCTGACTTACTACGCCAACCTGTAAGTATCTTAGAATTGTTATAATTCTGATCTCTTGTTCTGAGCAAGCGCCTAAAAGCGTTTGGCTCAAAGGTGGTTATGATGAACACCTCGGACCATCTCGCTAGCTTATGCCCTTACCAGTTTTTGGAGTTGCTATGCCTATCGATCTTGAAACCTTGAACGAACCTCAGCGCGAAGCCGTGCTGTGCACCGAAGGGCCGCTTCTGGTGCTCGCGGGCGCCGGCAGCGGCAAGACCCGTGTGCTCACGCATCGCATCGCGCATCTGGTGGTCGATCTTGGCGTTGCTCCCTGGCAGATCATGGCGATCACCTTCACGAACAAGGCAGCCGCAGAAATGCGCGAGCGCTTGGGCCAGCTCATGGGCGGGTACGTGCGCGGCATGTGGGTCTCCACCTTCCATAGCATGTGTGTGCGCATCTTGCGTTCCGATTGCGAGCGCCTAGGCTTCGCACCAGGATTCACCATCTACGACGACTCCGACTCAAAGAGCCTCGTGAAGCGCATCATGGCCGAACTCAACATCGACCCAAAGCGCTACCCCGAGAGCATGGTGCGCAATCGTATCTCGAAGGCGAAGAACGAACTCGTAACGCCCGAGGTGTTCGAAGACCGCTACAAAGACCCTACGGCGCAGGTGGTCGGGCGCATCTACAAAGTGCTGCAAGAACGCTTGCGCGCCCTCAATGCGTTCGATTTCGACGATCTGCTCCTCTACACGTATCTCTTGCTCAAGAACCATAAAGAGGTGCTTGAGGTCTATCAAGATCGTTTCCGCTACCTATTGGTGGACGAGTATCAGGACACCAACCATGCTCAGTACGCGCTCACGCAGCTGCTCGCGGCGAAGCATCGCAACATCATGGTCGTAGGCGATGACGACCAGTCCATCTATTCTTGGCGCGGCGCCGATCTGTCGAACATCCTCGATTTCGAGAAGGATTATCCTGAAGCGCACGTGGTCAAGCTCGAGGAGAACTACCGCTCAACAGGCAACATCCTCGCGGCGGCGAACGCGGTCATCGAGAACAACTTGATGCGCAAGCGTAAGACTCTCTTCACTTCGCAAGGGGAGGGCGAGAAGATTATGGTGTTCACCGCCTCTGATGAACGCGACGAAGGCCGGTGGATCGCTGCCGAGATCGAGCATCAGCACGGCAACGGCACCTCATACAACCAAATGGCGGTCTTCTATCGCACGAACGCGCAAAGCCGTATGCTCGAAGATATGCTGCTGCGTGCGGGTGTGCCGTATCGCCTCGTAGGAGGCACGCGCTTCTTCGATCGCGCCGAGATTCGTGACGTGATGGCATATTTGAACCTGGTCGTGAATCCTGCAAACGATGTCGCCGCGCAGCGCGTCATCAACGTGCCGAAGCGCGGCATCGGCAACACTACTATCGAGCACATCCGTACGGTAGCTGCGGGGAATCGCTGCACGTTCTTGCAGGCTGCTGAGCTTTGCATGCTCGATGAGGGCATCCGCCCGAACACGCGCAAGGCCATCGCTGAATTCGTGGGCATCATCCATGAGGCGCAGCAATACAGTGGCGATCTGCGCAAGGTCATCGAGATGATCGTCGACAAAGCAGGCATCATCGAGTTCTATCGCAACAACCCCAGCGAAGACTCGCAGAGCCGCATCGAGAACATCCAAGAGTTCTTCGGCGTGGTCGACGAATACCGCGAGACCCATGAAGATGCCGATGCGCTTTTCGAGGCTCCGAAGGTGGGCGAGGACCAGAGCGCCGAAACGCCTCCCGTGCGCGTTTTCGAAGCCGATTCGCTTTCCGATTTCGTCGAATGGGTCACGCTTCGTACCGACATGGACACCATGGCCGAAGACGGCGCGGCGGTTACGCTCATGACCATCCATTCTGCCAAGGGTCTCGAATTCGATTGCGTGTTCGTGGCGGGCTTGGAGGAATCGATCTTCCCGCACAGCAATTCATCGTTCGACCCGCAAGGGCTCGAAGAAGAACGACGTTTGGCTTATGTCGCCATCACTCGTGCGCGCAAGCGCCTCTACCTCACGGCAGCGCTCACGCGTCGCATCTTCGGTCAGACGAACGCCAACCCGGTTTCTCGTTTCATCGGCGAAATACCCAACGAGCTGCGTAAATCGATCGGTGTCGGCTCTTCAGGCTTCTCAGGATCGGGCTGGGAGAAGCGTGGTAGTAGGCGCGGTATTGCGGGATCGGGTACCGAAGCGGGCGGCGGACGCGTGTTCGGTCAATCGAGCGCATCGAATGCCAAGCGTGATGCACGCAGCGCTTCTGTGGGCAAGAAACCCGCTGCAGCCATGAGCTTTGCGGTCAACGACACGGTCGATCACAAGGTGTTCGGTCGCGGCAAGGTCGTGAAGGTCGATGGCGATACGCTCCACGTGAAGTTCGCGCGCAACAATCAAACGAAGAAGCTGCTCAAGGACTATGCGCCGATCGTCAAGATCTCCTAGGCTTCTCTGCCTGGTTCTCCGGCATATCTTCGCCTCCGTTTCTTCACGGCTTTCTTCGCACCTTTCTTCATGCGTTCGCCCGCCTGCGCGCTTCAGCGAATCGTTGCGGTTTCTATGCATGCGCGTAAGCGAAACGCGCTACAATAGCAACGCGAAATGAAGTTCGTCTCTTCTGCAGTGAAGCAGACCTGAACGATCTCGTTTCTGGCATCAATCACTCGATCGATAAAGGAGCACCATGGCAATCCCGGTACTCATCGTAGGGCATAAGAATCCCGATAACGATTCCATCTCAGCTGCTGTTGGCTATGCCTACTTGAAGAACGAGCTCATGAAGCGCACGCTCGAGCAGAACCCTGAAGCAGAGGAATACGAATACATTCCTGCGCGTCTCGGTCCGCTGCCGCAGGAGAGCGAAGCGATCCTGAACGAGTATTCAGTCGCTGCGCCCGAGCTCATCAACCATGTTCACGCGCGCATCCAAGATGTCATGACCACCGATCCCATCGGCCTCTCGCTCGATTCCACGTTGCTCGACGCAGGCCGCTTGCTGCGTCGCCACAACAAGCGTGCGGTCATCGTCACCGACGAGGAGGGCAAGTACAAGGGACTCGTTTCCTTGCGCATGGTGGCGAATCGCTGCGTTTCCGCTATGGATCATTGCGATGGTGATGATTGCGCCAAAGACCTTGAGAACGCCGCGAACGATCTTGCGGCTTCGCTCTCGCAGCCTGTCTCCGAGCTCATCGAAGAGGATGTCGTCTTCCTGAACAAGGATGACCTTTTGAAGGACTCCGCGCCATCCATTCTCATGAGCGAGTTGCGTGAAGGCATCGTGCTCGACGATGAAGGTCACTGCATCGGCATCGTCACGCGTACTGACGTGGCAAAGCGCCCGAAGCGCAAGATAATCCTTGTCGACCATAACGAACGCAGCCAGGCTGCTAACGGCATCGACGAAGCCGAGGTCATCGAGATCATCGACCATCATCGTATCGGCGACGTTTCCACGGCGAACCCCATCCGTTTCATGAATATGCCGGTCGGTTCTTCTGCCACCATCGTCGCGCTGCAGTTTATGGAGAACGCCGTCGAGATCCCGCGGAGCATCGCTGCGGTTCTGCTCTCTGCCATCATGACCGATACGGTCATCTTGAAATCGCCCACAGCAACTCAGATCGACGAAGAGGTCGCCGAAAAGCTCGCTGCTATTGTGGGCTCTCCGGTGAAGGACTTCGGCATGAAGGTACTTTCTTACCGCGGGGGAGACGCCGATCTTCCGATCGAGAAGCTCGTTACGGCAGACTCGAAGGAATTCGTGGTGGGCGACGACACCATCCTCATCGCACAGCACGAAACGGTCACGCTCGATGTGGTCATGCAGCGTGAGGACGAGATCCGCAAGTTCCTTTCCGATCTGCGCGAGAAGAACGATTATGCCTATGTGCTGCTGCTCGTTACCGACATCTTCGAAGAGGGCAGCATGTTCATCGTCGAAGGCCTTCACGGGCACGTCGATCGCGTGTTCGGCATCGACTCATCAAAGAGCGTGTGGGTGCCTGGCATCCTTTCGCGCAAGAAGCAGGTTGCTGCTCCGCTGCTCGAGCTCTAAGCCTCAAGCGCTATCCTTGCAAAAGAAAAGGCCAGCTCATCTGCTGGCCTTTTTTGTTTGATTGAATTCGGAAGGAACGGTGCGCGTGCTCGTTCGCAACTTCAAACGCTAGTTCATATCCTCGAGCTTGCCGTGCTTCTCATAGCGGGTAAGACGCGAGATCTTGTTATCGTCGTCCACGAACACGACATGCGGAGCATTGGCGGGATCTTTGAACTCTTCTGGCGTCATCTGACAATAGTTCATGATGATCACCTTATCGCCCACATTCACCAAGTGTGCTGCTGCACCATTCAAGCAGATGACTCCACTGCCTGGCTCTCCTGCGATCACATAGGTTTCAAGGCGATTGCCGTTATTGCAATCGGAGATGGTAACGAGCTCGTATTCCATGATGCCTGCGGCTTCCATGAGATCGGAGTCGATGGTGATCGATCCGACGTAATCGAGCTCAGCCTGAGTTACGGTTGCGCGATGGATCTTGCCCTTCAATACATTGAGCAACATGCTGGTGATACCTTTCTTTCAATTCCTATTCGAAATCGTAGAGGTAATTATCAATAAGGCGCGTCGAGCCGATGTACACTGCGATCGCGACCAAGCCGCGCTCAGGTAATGTCTCGACGGGCTGCATATTACCAAGATTAACCACTTCTACATAGTCAATTCTGGCAAGCGGCTCTTCTTCGATCGTCTCGGTAACTGCTTGGGCGACACGAGCGGAATTTCGTTCACCGCCCTCGATCATCTCCTTCGCTTTGAAGATGGCGCGTGAAAGGCAAAGTGCTGCTGCGCGCTCCTCGGCGGAAAGGTAGGTGTTACGGCTGCTCTTCGCCAGACCGTCTTCTTCACGCACGATCGGGCAGCCGACCACTTCGAGGTTCATGTTCAGATCGGAGACCATGCGCATGATGATGGCGAGCTGCTGGGCATCCTTCTGGCCGAAGAACGCCTTATCGGGTTGCACGATGTTGAAGAGCTTGTTCACAACGGTGCATACGCCGCGGAAATGCCCCGGACGACTTGCACCACAGAGCGTGTCGGTGAGCGTCTCCATAACCACGTAGGTGTTGTAGTTCTCTGGATACATCTCTTCAACGCTGGGGTGGAAGACCACATCCACGCCCTTCGATTCGGCGATGCCCGCATCGCGTTCAAGATCGCGCGGGTAGTTGTCGTAGTCTTCATCGGGACCGAATTGAAGCGGGTTCACGAACACGCTCGTGACCACGCGGTCGCAAGCGCTGCGTGCAGCTTCCATGAGCGACATATGGCCTTCGTGAAGCGCGCCCATGGTAGGGGTGAGGCCAATCGTGAGGCCTTCAGCTTTCCATGCTGCAACACGTGCTTTCATCTCGGCAACAGTGGTGATGATTTCCATGGTTTTCCTGTCTTTCAGAACTTGGATGAATCTAATAGAACGGATCGAATAACGAACCTATTAATACAGTTTATCGAGCACTTCTTCGCCCACATCTTTGAAGCAATGCTCAGCGGCGGGGAAGGTGTTCGCCTTCACTTCGGCATCATAATCTTTGAACGCTTGGGTCATCTGCTCACCGATGTTGGCGAAGTTCTTCACGAACTTGGGCTTGAAATCGGAGAACAGCGCGAGCATATCTTGATAGACCAGAACTTGGCCATCGCAGCCAGGTCCTGCACCGATGCCGATGGTGGGGATGGAGATGGTCTCGGAGATCTTGCGCGCCAAGTCGGCCGGGATGCATTCGAGCACCACCGCGAACGCGCCAGCCTCTTCGATACGCTTGGCATCTTCTAAGATCTCGCGAGCCGCTTCGGCTGATTTGCCTTGCACCTTGTGGCCGCCAAATGCGTTGATCGACTGCGGCGTAAGGCCCAGATGCGCGCAGACCGGGATGCCCGCATCCACGATGGCGCGGATCTGCTCGCAGACTGCAGCGCCGCCTTCGAGCTTCACGGCATTCGCGCGACCCTCCTTCATAAGGCGCCCCGCGTTCGTTACTGCATCATAGACGGAAGCCTGATAGGACATGAAGGGCATGTCCGCGATCACGAGCGCATTCTTCGCGCCACGCGCCACGGGAGCCGTATGGTGGATCATGTCCTCCATGGTCACCGAAAGCGTATCTTCATAGCCCAAGATGACGTTTCCGAGCGAATCGCCGATGAGCAGCGAGTTTACCCCTGCCTCATCCATGAGCTTTGCCGTTGAATAGTCGTAACAGGTGAGCATCGAGATCTTCTCGCCCTTTTGTTTCATCTCCTGAAACGTTGCGACCGTGTTCTTCATACCGACCGTTCCCCTTCGAACGAACCTTGACCTGCCTGCTATAAAAAAATGCACGTATGTTCGGGTGGATACTACGTGCATTTACAGCCTCTTTTATCCTCAGTAGAGGAATTGCGGCCATTATAACAGGGTTTGCCCCCTTAAAGGCGATGTTTTTTGCATAATAGGGCGAAAAACGTATAGGAAGTAACTACCGATAGAAGCGCTCGTGCATGAGGGGCAGGTCGCCCGTGGTTTCCTTGCTGCCGTCCACCACCGCAAAACGACCGCTAAGGTATGGATACGCCCGGATGCGTGGCGTTTGACACCCCTATAGCGCAGTGATAGAGTTCATCTTCGCGTCTCGTATGAGTCGCTTTGTTTTTGCGTGCGTAACTGCAGAACGCACACAAAACGAACGTTGGCATGAAGAGTAACGAAAAGGAGTTGAGTCTTGCCTACTATCAATCAGTTGGTCCGCAAGGGCCGCCAGAAGTCGGTGGAAAAGAAGAAGACCCCGGCACTCAAAGGTAACCCCCAAAAGCGTGGCGTTTGCACCCGTGTTTACACCACCACCCCTAAGAAGCCGAATTCAGCACTGCGTAAGGTCTGCCGTGTGCGCCTCGTGAATGGCATGGAAGTCACCGCATACATTCCGGGCATCGGTCACAACCTCCAGGAGCACTCCATGGTGCTCATCCGTGGCGGTCGTGTTAAGGACCTTCCTGGTGTTCGTTATAAGGTTATTCGCGCTGCGCTCGACTGCGCTGCGGTCGATAATCGCGCTCAGGCTCGTAGCCGCTATGGCGCTAAGAAGCCTAAGAAATAAGCTTATCTTTATTTGTTCACCCAACCTTCATTAAGGTTATTCACTGAAAGGAAGTTATATGCCGCGTCGTGCAGCAGCAGTCCGCCGCGAAGTGCAGCCGGATGCAAAATATAACAACCGTTTGGTCACTCAGCTGATCAATAAGGTTCTCTTGGACGGCAAGAAGTCCGTCGCTGAAGGCATCGTCTATGGTGCTTTCGATATCGTTGCCGAGAAGACCGGTCAAGATCCGATCGCTGTCTTCAAGAAGGCAATGGAAAACATTCGCCCCACGCTCGAGACCAAGTCCAAGCGCGTTGGTGGTGCTAACTATCAGGTGCCGATCGAGGTCAACTCTCGTCGCTCCACCACGCTCGCTATCCGTTGGCTCGTGGATTTCTCGCGCAAGCGCAAGGAGAACACCATGGCTCAGCGTCTCGCGAACGAGATCATCGATGCTTCCGAGAACACCGGCGCAGCCGTGAAGAAGCGCGAAGATACCTACAAGATGGCAGAAGCAAACCGTGCATTCGCACACTATCGTTGGTAGGAGGGAGCGAACATGGCTAATTCAAGTCTCGAAAACACTCGTAACATCGGCATCATGGCCCACATCGATGCTGGTAAGACCACCACTACCGAACGTATCCTCTACTACACCGGCAAGACCCACAAGATCGGTGAGGTTCATGACGGTGCTGCCACCATGGACTGGATGGTTCAGGAGCAGGAGCGCGGCGTAACCATCACCGCTGCAGCTACCACGTGCTTCTGGGAGAAGGACGGTCAGGAATACCGCTTCCAGATCATCGACACCCCGGGCCACGTAGACTTCACTGCAGAAGTCGAGCGCTCGCTGCGCGTTCTTGACGGCGCAGTTGCGGTCTTCGATGCGGTTGCTGGCGTTCAGCCTCAGTCTGAAACCGTATGGCGTCAGGCTTCTCGCTATGGCGTCCCGCGCATCGCTTACATTAACAAGTACGACCGTGTTGGTGCCGATTTCTTCCACGCTATCGACACCATGCATGATCGTCTTCATGCACCTGCTGTTGCTGCTCAGATCCCGATGGGCGCTGAGGATAACTTCTGGGGTGTTGTCGACCTCGTTACCATGACTGCATGGGACTTCAAGGCAGACGATAAGGGCATGACCTATCCTGAGCCGATGGATGCCATTCCTGAGGAATTCATTCCGGTTGCTGAAGAGCGCCGCCAGATGTTGCTCGAAGCAGCGGCTGATTGCGACGACGATCTGATGGAAAAGGTCCTCATGGAAGAGGAAGTTTCTGTCGAGGAACTCAAGGCAGCTATCCGCAAGGGCACCATCGAGTGCAAGATCCACCCGGTCTTCGTTGGTTCTTCCTACAAGAACAAGGGTGTTCAGGAGCTGCTCGACGCGGTTGTCGACTACATGCCTTCTCCGCTCGATGTTCCGCCGATCAAGGGTATCAACCCTGAGACCGACGAAGAAGAAGAGCGCCCTGCAGATCCTAAGGGTCCCTTCGCATCGCTCGCATTCAAGATCATGACCGACCCGTTCGTTGGTAAGCTCACCTATCTGCGTGTTTATTCCGGCTCGCTCGATTCTGGCTCCTATGTGCTCAACGCATGCAAGGACAAGAAAGAGCGTATCGGCCGTCTGCTCCAGATGCACTCCAACAACCGTGTTGACATCGATTCCTGTACTGCAGGCGATATCGTTGCTGTTGTCGGCTTGAAGGACACCTCCACGGGCGACACGCTGTGCGACGAGAACGCACCGATCATCCTCGAGTCCATGGAATTCGCTGATCCGGTTATCGACATCGCGGTCGAGCCGAAGACCAAGGCCGAGCAGGACAAGATGTCCATCGCGCTCCAGAAGCTCGCTGAAGAAGACCCGACGTTCCGTGTTTCTACGAACCACGAGACTGGTCAGACCATCATCGCAGGTATGGGCGAGTTGCACCTCGAGATCATCGTCGACCGTCTGCTGCGCGAATTCAAGGTCGAAGCTAATGTCGGTAAGCCTCAGGTTGCTTATCGTGAGCGTCCGGGCAAGGAAGTCATGGGTGCTGAAGGCAAGTTCGTGCGCCAGTCTGGTGGTCGTGGTCAGTATGGTCATGCGGTCATCAACATGTATCCGCAGGAGCCGGGCAAGGGCTATGAATTCGAGAACAAGATCGTTGGCGGTGTTGTTCCTAAGGAATACATCCCTTCAGTCGATAAGGGCATCCAGGAGGCACTCAACTCTGGCGTTCTCGCGGGCTACCCGGTCGAAGATGTTCGCGTTGAACTCGTCGACGGTTCTTACCACGAGGTCGACTCCTCTGAAGCTGCCTTCAAGGTCGCTGGTTCTATGGCTATCAAAGACGCGCTCAAGAAGTCCAATCCGGTCATTCTCGAGCCCGTTATGAACGTTGAAGTCGAAACTCCTGAAGAGTACACCGGCTTCGTCATGGGCGATATCCCGTCCCGCCGTGGTCTCATCCAGGGTCAGGAGCAGCGTGGCGACGCGATCGTCATCACTGCGAAAGTTCCGCTGGGCAACATGTTCGGCTACGCAACCGACCTTCGTTCCGGTACTCAGGGTCGCGCGGTCTACACCATGCAGTTCGACTCGTATGAGCCGGTTCCCAAGAACGTTCAAGATGAAATTATCAGCAAAGCAGGTGGCAATGCGTAAGCCTTCTGGCTTACGTACGCGCCCCATAATGGAGGTAAGTTAAGTGGCTAAAGAAAGTATTCGCATCCGCTTGAAGGGTTACGATCATGAGATCGTGGATCAGTCCACGCGCCTCATCGTCGATACCGCACAGAAGACGGGTGCCAAGGTTTCCGGTCCTATTCCGCTGCCGACCGAGCGCAATCTCTATTGCGTCATCAAAGGCCCGCACGTCAACAAGGACTCTCGTGAACAGTTCGAGATGCGCACGCATAAGCGCCTGATCGATATCCTCGATCCGACCCCTTCTACGGTCGATTCTCTCATGCGTCTCGATCTTCCTGCCGGCGTCGATATCGAGATCAAGCTGTAGGGAGTGATATTTGATGATTAATGCTATCTACGGAACTAAAGTCGGTATGACCCAGCTCTTCGACGAAGACGGCACGGTCATTCCTGTTACGGTCATCGAAGCAGCACCGAACACGGTCTGCCAGATCAAGACCACCGAAACCGATGGTTATGAAGCAGTTCAGCTTGGTTTCGGCACCATCAAGGAGAGCAAGGTGAACAAGCCCATGGGCGGTCACTTCGCTAAGCATGGCGTTTCTCCTATGCGTCATCTGCGTGAGGTTCGCGTTGATTCTGCTTCCGAGCACGAGCTCGGCGAGAAGGTCACCGTTGCGAACTTCGCAGAGGTGAAGAAGGTTGACGTGACCGGTACTTCCAAAGGTAAGGGCTTCGCTGGTGTTATGCGTCGCTACAACTTTGGTGGCGGCCCTGGTGGACATGGTGCTCACTTCCATCGTGCTCCTGGTTCGATCGGTCAGTGCGCAAGCCCCTCGCGTGTGTTCAAAGGCGTTCGCCTTCCGGGCCACATGGGTTGCGATACCATCACCACCAAGAATCTTGAAGTTGTTCGTGTTGACGAAGATATGAACCTCATTTTGCTGAAGGGTTCCGTGCCCGGTGGCAAAAATGGTGTAGTTCGCATTCGTATGGCTTAAATACACTGCGAAGGAGTTTTTAGATTATGACTACTATTGATGTAAAAAACACGAGCGGCAAAAAAGCGGGTAGCGCTGAACTTGCTGCGAGCGTTTTTGAGATCGAACCGAACATGCATGCTATGCATGAGGTCGTTCGTTCACAGCGCGCAGCGCGCCGTGCAGGCACGCACAACACGCTCACGCGCGGCCAGGTTCGCGGTGGCGGTAAGAAGCCATGGCGCCAGAAGGGCACCGGTCGTGCTCGCCAGGGTACCATCCGTGCTCCTCAATGGGCAGGCGGTGGCACTGTCTTTGGTCCGCACCCTCGTTCCTATGCGTTCAAGGTGCCTTCGAAGGTCATCAAGCTGGCTATGCGCTCTGCGCTCTCTGCTAAGCTCGCTGACAATGAGTTTGTCGTGGTTGATTCCATCACGTTCGACAAGCCTTCTACGAAAGAAGCAGCTGCGATCCTCGCTAAGCTCGGCTTGGACGGTAAGCGCATCACGCTCATCCTTGAGGATGACAACGTCAACGGATATCTTTCTTTCCGTAATATCCCTGGTGTTCGCGTGCTTGCAGCATCCGAGCTCAACACCTACGATTTCATCGACAATAAGGCCCTCGTAGTAACGAGCGCTGTGCTTGATCGCATCGAGGAGGTGCTTGCATAATGAAGGATCCACGCGAAGTCATCATCCGCCCCATCATTACGGAACACTCCTACGACATGATGGACGAGAACGTCTATACGTTCGAGGTCGCAAAAGATGCCAACAAGGTCGAGATCAGTCAGGCTATCGAAGAGATCTTCAACGTAACGGTCGTTAAGGTGAACACGCTTAACGTCAAGCCGAAGCCCAAGCGCGTGCGCTATCACGTTGGCCCGACCCGCACCTGGAAGAAGGCCATGGTCACGCTCGCTGAAGGCGACACGATCGAGATCTTCGCTCAGTAGAGCAGGATTATCGGACATACCTTGTCCTTATGGGAGCTGGTTCACGCCAGCTCCTTTTTTATGACGAAGATGACAAACTACCCGGTCATTCGTTATCTCGACCATTCAGGGTAATTCAAGGACCTCATGGGCGCTGTTGCTTACAGGTATATAATGAGCGGAAGATTTGCAGCTTCAAGGAGAGAGACATGCTACACGGCATCGCGCCCGCAGCCTATAACAATGATATTTCCTTCAGGGCACCAGTGCTCGAAGATAAGATCATCATCTACCGCGGGAAGCAGGTGCTGGCCTTCGTTGAAGGAGGCACGATGCGCGCACCGCTCTTCGCTGATCTCTTCGATGAGAGCGAACTTGAGAGCATGCGTGCGATCTATCTGTTCGCGGTGGGCGAGGATGTCTATTTCATGGCAGAGGTCCCCGATGAAGCGATCGATGCCGTGCTCGCACGTCAACCGTATGATGCCTCTTCTGAAATGGACGGATGGGCCTTCCTCCCTTTGCAGAAGCTTATCGAGTACCATCCGAAACGGGAGCGCTTTGCGCTCATGGTAGGGCATGAGTACTGGAACTGGTACGAATCATCGCAGTACTGTGGACGCTGTGGTGCTAAGACCGAGCATGACCGCGTAGAGCGCATGATGCGTTGCCCTGCATGCGGTCTTATGATCTTCCCGAAGGTGTTCCCAGCGGTCATCGTTGCGATCACGCGCCCCGATGGCAAGGTGCTTGCAACGCGCTATAAAGGGCGCCCGTATGCGAACTATGCGCTCATTGCGGGCTATTGCGAGATGGGGGAGACCGTCGAGCAAACGGTCCATCGTGAAGTAATGGAGGAAGTGGGCTTGCGCGTGAAGAACTTGCGCTATTACAAAAGCCAACCCTGGCCCGATTCAAGCTCGCTTCTCTTCGGCTTCTTCTGCGAACTTGAGGGCGATCCTGAGATTCGTCTCGATGAACACGAGCTTTCGTTCGCAGAGTGGCTCGACCGCGAAGAGCTCCTTACCGATAACGATCACTCTCTCACGCGCGAGATGATGGGCGTGCTGCGCGAACATCGTGAGACCGATTTCTGCATCGTCGAGGCAACCGCGCAGGCTTAACCAAGAAGGAACGCGCTTCGAAGGATCGACCGCACTGAAGCGAATGGGCTGCTAGAAGAACTTCCTCGCACGGGGAACAAACGTATCCTCGAGCGCATCTTCGCCGCCCACGATCTCGTTCAGTTCGGTGGTGATTGCATCCTGGCGCATGTGGTTGTAGAGCAAGTGCAGCTCGGAGAGGATGTCATCAGCGTTGTCGGTCGCGCTGCGCATGGCGATCTGGCGCGCGACCTGTTCACCTGCCGCTGAATTGATGAGCATGTAATAGAGATAGCCTGCCAGGTATTCAGGCAGAAGGCGCTCGAGCACATAGGCGCGATTCGGTTCGTAGTTGATGCGACCCATCAAGTTCTTCAGTCGCGGATCCTTCTCGCTGATGCCGCCGCTGAAACGCACATGGTGCGGATCGAACGCGGCCATATCGATCGGCATCAAACGCCATTCCACAGGAGTCTGCGAAAGAATCCCGTGATGGTGGTTGTAGAGCGCGAAAGCTTCGTCAAGTTCGTTCGCAAGGTAGTATTCGACCAGGTAATCCGCTATCGCATCAGCTTGTTCGATGGTGGGCGAGGCCGACTGATCGATGAATGATTGGATCGGCGTATAGCCTTTATGCTTGAAGAAGTTCACCGCAACCTTGCCGCAGAGGATCAAGCTCACCTGCTTGCCTTCTTGCTCGCAGGTTCGCACGCGTTTTTCAGCAAGGCGCAATACGTCGTTGTTGAAATGTCCGCACAGCCCACGATCGGAAGTGATGACGATGATGGCGCTATGCCGTATATCGTCATGGGGCGTGGCAAGCGGAACGGGATCAGCATATTCTTCAGCCATGTTCGTGAGCATCTCGCGCATGACGCGTGCATAGGGTTCAGCGCGCGAGACGCGTCGTTGGGAACGATAGATCTTCGTCTTCGCGACCATCTCCATGGTGGAGGTGATCTTGCGTGTCGAGGCGACCGAAGAGATTCGACGAGATATGTCGTGCAGGTTTCCCATGTGCCCTTCCTGTATTCCGTTGCTTCTTGCCTTAGCGTAGCAAAAAACGAGCGCGTTTTGCCTTCGTTGGATAAGTTGTAATTTGCCACCTGGTTTTGTTGTAGAGTAAATACGACAAACCCATACTTTATGGTGAAATTTTTTGAGCGCAAAGACAGGAGGAAGCATGATGTATACCTTGAAACCTCACTCAACGCCGCTTCCTTCTCAAGCAAAAACAGAGGCAGCCAAGCAGGGAAGTGAACAGCCTGCCACGCCTCAGTTTCGTGATATCACTGAAGACGACGATGGCTATCACCCTTATGCCGATGTTCCCGATGCACGTCCGCTCTTCGAACCCAATCCCTGGGATTAGGTGACAAACTACCCGACCCTAGCACATAGTCGCGCTCTCCGCTGATCGAGTAACCATCTTCAGCGCTTGAGATTCGTGCCGTTCATCGTGCCGCTTACCCGTTTATAACGAACTGCGAAAATTATTCTTGAAACCACGCGGACACACCCGTATACTTTTCATTTGCGTCTGACTCTGTATGGATACACCCGGACGCGTGGAAACTCGGAATCGTCGGTTTCTTTCTCCCAAAAGAAGCCTTGGCGGTGATGGAGTCCACACAAGAGAAGAGGGTTGAGCAATTCGGCTTTACCCGTAGAAAGGAAAAAAATGGGAGTTAAACAGTACAAGCCCACAAGCCCTGGCAGGCGCTTCCAGACTGTTTCCGATTTTGCTGACATCACCAGCACTACTCCGGAAAAGTCTCTTCTGCGTCCTCTGCCCAAGAAGGCTGGTCGTAACAACAACGGCCGCATCACCACCCGTCATCAGGGCGGCGGCGTGAAGCGCCGTTATCGCGTGATCGACTTCAAGCGCAACAAAGACGGCATCCCCGCCAAAGTTGCCACCATCGAATACGATCCGAATCGTTCTGCGCGCATCGCACTGCTTCACTATGCAGACGGCGAAAAGCGCTACATCCTTCATCCGCGCGGCCTGAATGTTGGCGAGACCATCATCTCCGGCACCGATGCGGACATCAAGCCCGGCAATGCACTGCCGCTTTCCGCTATTCCCGTTGGTACGCTCGTCCATGCTGTTGAGCTTCAGCCGGGTCGCGGTGCTGCACTCGCTCGCAGCGCTGGCACCAGCATCCAGCTCATGGGCAAGGAAGGCGATTACGCTATTCTGCGCATGCCTTCTTCCGAAATGCGCCGCGTGCTCGTTACGTGCCGCGCAACCGTCGGTGAAGTCGGCAACGCTGAGCACAGCAACATCAAGATCGGTAAAGCTGGTCGTAATCGCTGGAAGGGCATCCGCCCGAGCGTTCGCGGTACGGTCATGAACCCGGTCGACCATCCGCATGGTGGTGGCGAGGGCAAGAACAAGTCCTCCGGTCGTCATCCGGTCACCCCGTGGGGCGTTCCCACCAAGGGCCATCGTACCCGCAATCCCAAGAAGGCTTCGAGCCGCTTGATTATCCGTCGTCGCAAGAAGTAGCGCTTTAGGTTTGAGGAGAAACATTGAGTAGAAGTTTGAAAAAAGGCCCCTTTGTTGAGCCGCGCCTGCTCGAACGCATCATTGCGATGAACGAATCAGGCGATAAGCATGTCATCAAGACTTGGTCTCGCTCATCGACCATCTTCCCAGAAATGGTCGGTCACACCATCGCTGTTCATGATGGTCGCAAGCATGTGCCGGTCTACATTTCAGAATCTATGGTCGGTCATAAACTTGGAGAATTCGCTCCAACCCGCACCTTCCGCGGTCACGACAAATAAGAAAGGGTGAAACATGGAAGCTAGAGCAATAACTCGCTATGTGCGCGTTTCACCTCGTAAAGCACGCATCGTGCTCGATCAGATTCGCGGCAAGAACGTAGTGAAAGCACAGGAGACCCTGCGCTTCACCAATCGTGCGGTTGCAGAGATCATCGAGAAAACGCTTAACTCTGCTGTTGCTAATGCAGCGCAGAAGGGTCTCACCAACCCCGATCGTCTCGTGGTGAGCGCCTGCTACGCCGACGAAGGCCCCACCATGAAGCGCATTCGTCCGCGTGCTAAGGGTTCGGCATCCCGTATCCGCAAGCGCACCAGCCACATCACCATCATCGTATCTAACGGAGAGGAGGCATAGTATGGGTCAGAAAGTTAGCCCTACCGGCTTCCGTCTCGGTATTACGGAAGACTGGCGTAGCCGCTGGTATTCAGATAAAGACTATGCGAAAAACCTTGAGAACGACCTGGCTATCCGCAAGTTCCTGAACAAGCAGCTTGCCCATGCCGCTGTCTCACGCGTCGAGATCGAGCGTGCAGGCGACAAGATCAAGGTCATCATCACCACGTCACGTCCCGGTGTGGTGATCGGTAAGAAGGGTGCCGAGGTCGACGCTCTTCGCAAGAAGCTCAACGAGATCGCAAACGGCACCGTTTCGGTCGAGGTCGTTGAAGTGAAGCGTCCCGAACTCGATGCTGTGCTCATCGCTCAGTCTGTTGCAGAGCAGCTCGAGAATCGTGTCGCATTCCGTCGCGCAATGCGCAAGGCTGTCCAGTCCGCTATGAAGAGCGGCGCTAAGGGCATTCGTATCCAGTGCTCTGGTCGTCTCGGCGGTGCTGAGATGAGCCGTCGTGAGTGGTACCGTGAAGGCCGCGTGCCTCTGCATACCCTCCGCGCGAAGATCGACTATGGTTTCGCTACGGCTGCAACCACCATGGGTTCGATCGGCATCCAGGTTTGGGTCTACCACGGCGAAGTGCTCCCGGGTCAGAAGGCTCCGCAGCCTGCACTCGAAGGTTCCTCGCGTCCTAATCGCGGCCGTCGTCGCAACAACGACAGGGGTGATAAATAATGTTAGTACCAAAGCGTGTTAAGCACCGTAAGGTGCAGCGTGGTTCGATGAAGGGCAACGCCAAAGGTGGCACCAAGCTCAACTTCGGATCCTGGGGCATTCAGGCACTCGATCGTCATTGGATCACCAACCGCCAGATCGAAGCTGCTCGTATCGCAATGACCCGTCGCATGAATCGTACGGGTAATGTTTGGATCACGATCTTCCCCGACAAGCCTATCACCAAGAAGCCTGCTGAAACCCGCATGGGCAAGGGCAAGGGTAACCCAGAAGGTTGGGTAGCTGTTGTGAAGCCCGGTCGTATTATGTTCGAGATCGACGGCGTTGATGATGAAACCGCACGTGATGCACTCCGCCTTGCAATCAACAAATTGCCCATCAAGTGCAAGATCGTCAAGCGTGAAGAAGGGCAGGAATAAATGAAAGCAGTAGAGATCCGCGCACTTTCGGCTGACGATCTTCAGTCGAAGCTCAAAGAAGCGCGCGCAGAGCTTTTCAATCTGCGTTTCCAGATGGCAACCGGTCAGCTCGATAACACTGCCCGTGTCAAGGAAGTTAAGAAGGACATCGCTCGCATCCAAACCGAGATGCGCGCCCGTGAGATGAGCGCATAGCTCACGCGAACTGTTAGAAAGGTAGAGAATAATGGCTGAAGAACGCAATTCTCGTAAAGTTCGCCAGGGCGTGGTTGTAAGCGCATCTGGTGATAAGACCTGTGTTGTTGAAATCATGGAACGTAAGCCTCATCCGGTCTACGGCAAGATGGTGAACAGCACCAAGAAGCTCCACACGCATGACGAGAACAACGAAGCAGGCGTGGGAGATGTTGTAACCGTTATGGAGACCCGTCCTCTGTCGAAGCTGAAGCGTTGGCGTCTCCTCGAGATCGTAGAGAAGGCTAAGTAGTAACGCTTGTTACCACTTAGCTATCATCGAAAGGGATAAGCACATGATTCAAATGCAGAGCATGCTTTCCGTTGCCGATAACTCCGGCGCACGTAAAGTGCAGTGCATCAAGGTCCTCGGTGGCTCTAAACGCCGTTACGCTGGTCTTGGTGATGTTATCGTTTGCAGCGTTAAAGAAGCAATGCCGAATGGCAACATCAAAAAAGGCGAAGTCGTCCGCTGTGTGGTCGTTCGCGTGAAGAAAGAAGTTCGTCGCAGCGACGGCAGCTATATCAAGTTCGACCAGAACGCTGCGGTGCTCATCGACGCCAATGGCGCACCGAGGGGCACGCGTATCTTCGGTCCGGTCGCACGTGAGCTTCGCGATAAGAAGTACATGAAGATCGTGTCTTTGGCACCGGAAACGCTGTAAGGGGGTTAAGGACATGAAGATGAACGTCAAAAAGGGCGATCGCGTACGCGTTCTCACTGGTAAAGATGCTGGTGCAGAAGGTGTCGTTCTGGAGGCCTACCCGCAGAAGCAGCGCGTCAAGGTCGAGAAGGTCAACGTGGTCAAGAAGCATCTCCGCCCCACGCAGGCTAATCCTTCAGGTGGCATTTCTGAGATGGAAGCACCGATCCACGTTTCCAACGTCGCGGTCATTTGCCCGGATTGCAAGAAGCCCACGCGTATCAATAATCGTCGTGAGAACGGCAAGAAGATTCGCGTTTGCAATAAGTGTGGCAAAGACATCGACTAGAAGTTCTGGATGCGCTCCTTCTGAACGCTTTCTTCGAACACATCGCTGAACGAAGTCAGCTCGGTTCGAAGACGCGCCCATAAGGAACACCCCAAAACTTCTAAAGCGAGGGTGGCTTCGAAGATACGCCCATAAAAAGCACTTCGGAGCTTTTGTCCTCAAATCTTTAGGCTTTCGTTGCTGAGCATATCAACAACACTGCTCTTCCTGGATCTGCTGAAAAGGGAAGGGTTATGACCCTCAGGTAAACTTGAGGGACGCAGGGTCGGAAATCCTGCGTTTAATTCATCGAAGAAAGGTAAGCAAATTATGGCTACTCCTCGTTTGAAGGAAAAGTACAACAACGAAGTGCGCGACAAGCTCTACAAAGAGCTCGAGCTCACTAACGTCAATCAGGTTCCCCGTCTCGAGAAGATCGTCGTCAACATGGGTGTCGGCCGCGCGGCTGGCGATTCCAAGTTGCTCGATGGTGCTATCGCGGACCTGCGTGTCATCACCGGTCAGCAGCCGATGGTCACTCGTGCAAAGAAGTCCATCGCAGGTTTCCATCTGCGTGAAGGTCAGGCAATCGGTGCGAAGGTCACCCTTCGTGGCGATCGCATGTGGGAGTTCTTCGACCGTCTCATGTCCACCGCGCTTCCTCGCGTGCGTGACTTCCGCGGTTTGAACCCCAAGAGCTTCGATGGCCGTGGAAATTACACCATGGGTCTTAATGAGCAGCTGATCTTCCCGGAAATCGAGTACGATAAGGTCGATCATACGCGCGGTATGGACATCACGTTCGTTACCACGTCGGAGAACAACGAGGGTGCTAAAGCGCTTCTGGATGCGCTGGGCTTCCCTTTTAAGAAGAATGCCTAAACTCAAAACAAGAGTTGGTAATAAGAAAGAAGGATTTGAATGGCTAAGAAATCGATGATCGCCAAATCAAAGCGAGTACCGAAGTATTCGACTCGGCATCACAACCGCTGCAGCCGCTGTGGGCGTCCCCATGGCTACTATCGCAAGTTCGGTCTGTGCCGTATCTGTCTTCGCGAACTTGCTAACCGAGGCGAACTTCCCGGCGTGACCAAAGCTTCCTGGTAAGCATCAGTCAAGTTCGATCACGTGCTGAGTGTCGAGAGTCAAGGCGTGGTCACTAAGGGTGCCCGCGAACCGGCTTTTCGTCTCATCAAGAACAAAGGAGAAACAAAACAATGAGCATGAACGATCCTATTGCAGATATGCTTACGCGCGTGCGTAATGCGAACTCTGCAGGCAAGCTTACGGTTTCCATGCCGTCGAGCAAAAAGCTTGTCGAAATTGCCCGCATCATGCAAGAAGAGGGCTACATCACTGGCTACGAAGTGGAAAGCGCAAATCCGCGCGACATCCTTGAGATCACCCTCAAGTATGGCGAGAAGAAGGCGCGCACCATCCGTGGCATCAAGCGCATTTCCAAACCAGGTCTTCGAATCTACGCTGGCAAAGATGAATTGCCGCGTGTTCTGGGCGGTTTGGGTACTGCGATCATTTCAACGAGCAAGGGCGTAATGGCCGACCGCGATGCACGTAAGAACGGCATCGGTGGCGAAGTCATCGCTTATATCTGGTAGGAAGGGAGGAATACTGTGTCACGTATCGGTAAAATGCCCGTCACTATTCCTGCCGGAGTAGAAGTTAAGGTCGATGGCCAGACTGTTGCGGTCAAAGGCCCCAAGGGCGAACTCACCCGTACCTTCAACGACATGATGGATATCAAGGTCGAAGGTAATGAAGTAATCGTCGAGCGTCCGGACGATAGCCGCGAAGCAAAGAGCTTCCATGGCCTTACGCGTACGCTCATCAACAATATGGTTCAGGGCGTTTCTGAAGGTTATTCCAAGAAGCTCGAGCTGGTAGGCGTTGGCTATCGTGCAGCGCTCAAAGGCAAGGACCTTGAGATCCAGCTTGGTTTCTCGCATCCGGTCGTTGTCGAGGCTCCTGAGAACATCACCTTCGAAGTTCCCAGCCAGACCGAGATCATCGTTAACGGCATCAGCAAAGAGCAGGTTGGCCAGGTTGCTGCAGACATTCGCAAATGGCGTAAGCCCGAACCTTACAAGGGCAAGGGTATTCGCTATGAAGGCGAATATGTACGTCGCAAGCTTGGTAAAGCTGCTAAGTCTGAGTAAAGACGCACAAGCTAGGAAAGAAGGAATTTAAGCATGAAAAAGCTTCAAAAGAAACAAGCCGGCTTGCGTCGCCGCCACACCCGTGTCCGCGGCAAGATCTCCGGCACGGCAGAGCGTCCTCGTCTTTGCATCACCCGCTCTAACGCGAATATGTACGCTCAGGTTATCGACGATGTCACCGGCAAGACCATCTGCGCTCTTTCAACGCTCGGTCCCGATTTCAAGAAGACGGGAAAGACGGGCGCAACGGTCGAAGGTGCCGCAGAGCTCGGTAAGCTGATCGGTAAGAAAGCACAGAAGAAAGGCGTCACCGAAGTGGTCTTCGATCGCGGTGGCAACCTCTATCATGGTCGCATCCAGGCTGTTGCCGACGGTGCCCGTGAAGCAGGCCTGAAGTTCTAAGAGAGGGTAGAGGTAAATGGCTCGTAAACAAGAAAACAAGGCAGACGTTCCTGAGCTCGAAGAACGTGTTGTCTATATCAATCGTGTATCCAAGGTAGTCAAGGGCGGTCGTCGCTTCGCTCTTACTGCACTGGTCGTCGTCGGCGATGGTAACGGTCGTGTTGGCGTTGGCATGGGCAAGTCCCAAGAAGTGCCTATCGCGATCCGCAAGGGCATCGACGATGCGAAGAAGAATATGTTCACTGTTCCGCTTACGCCGGAAAAGACGCTTCCGCACGAGATCCTCGGCATCTATGGCGCTGGTAAGGTGCTCCTGAAGCCGGCTGCTCCTGGTACTGGCGTTATCGCTGGTGGCCCGGTTCGTGCAGTCCTCGAGCTTGCAGGTGTCACCGATGTCCTTACCAAGTCCCTTGGTACCGACAACGCTATGAACATCGTCAAGGCGGTCGCTGCTGGTCTTCAGGAAATGCAAGATCCTGAAGAGGTGGCCAAGCGTCGTGGCATGTCCGTTGCAGATCTCTATGGTTGGAAGGAGAAGAACTAATGGCTAACGCTAAAAAGACTCTCCGCATCACGCAGGTCAAATCTGCGATCGGCAAGAAATACGATCAGGAGAGAACGCTCAAGGCGCTCGGTCTCGGTAAGATCGGTCGCAGCGTCGATCAGGTCGACAATCCGTGCGTACGCGGCATGATCTTCAAGGTCAAGCACCTCGTTGAAGTCGAAGAGATCAAAGCAAAATAACAACTGATGGTCGGTGTGCAAAAGCACTCCGACCTTTCAGCATTTTTAAGTCTGCCGACTAGCGAGCTGTCGGCCTCTGTGAGAACAGAGATAGCGAAACAAAAAGGAGAAACAAACACATGGAACTCAAAGATCTGAAGCCAGCTGAAGGCTCAAAGCGCAATCGTAAGCGCGTCGGTCGTGGCCCTGCATCCGGTAATGGTAAGACCGCTGGTCGCGGTATGAATGGCCAGAAGTCTCGTGCTGGTGGCGGCAAAGGTGCCGGCTTCGAAGGTGGTCAGACTCCTCTTGCACGTCGTCTTCCGAAACTTCCCGGTTTCCGCAACTTCAATCGCGTTGAATATGTTCCGGTGAACGTTTCCCGTCTTGATGCGAAGTTCAACGCTGGCGATCTTGTCGATGCTGATACGCTCTATGCTGCAGGTATCATCAAGAACACTACCGATCCCATCAAGGTTCTGGGTGATGGTGAGATCACGAAGGCACTTACTGTTCGTGTCGATAAGGTTTCTGCTTCTGCAAGAGCAAAGATCGAAGCAGTCGGAGGAAAGGTTGAGGCACCTTGCTAAATTCGCTGGTACAAGCGTTCAAGGTTCCCGAGCTGAGGAATAAGATCCTCTTCACGCTCGGTATTCTTGCGCTCTATCGACTTGGCGCCTACATTCCTGTTCCTGGCATTCCCTTCCATGCGTTCGCTGATGCCTTTTCTGAGCAGGGAGTCGGTATGGCGATGCTCGACCTCTTCACGGGCGGTGCATTGTCTAACTTCTCCGTGTTCGCACTCGGCATCATGCCCTACATCACCGCATCGATCATCATGCAGCTGATGCAGGGTGTTATCCCCGCAGTTGGGCGCTGGGCGCGTGAAGGCGAAACGGGAAGGCGCCGTATCACTCAGGTCACGCGTTATCTCACGCTTGGTCTTGGTCTTATCAATGCGGTCGGCTACCTGCTGCTGTTCAAGTCGGCATCGTACGGCATCGTATTCAGCCCTGAGGTGCCTGGCTTCTTGAGCGATTTCTTGGTCGTCTTCACGTTGGTTGTCGGCACGGCGATCATCATGTGGATGGGCGAGCTCATCACGCAGCGTGGTGTTGGTAATGGCATGTCGCTCATCATCTTCACCTCGATCGTCGTTTCGGTTCCTTCTGCGATCTTCTCGTCGATCAACCTTCAGTCCGATCTGGGCATGGGCATCGCGACCACCGTGTTCATCCTGCTCATCGTGCTCGTCAGCATCCCGGCGATCATCTTCGTCGAGCGTGCACAGCGCCGTATCCCGGTCAGCTATGCTAAGCGCGTTCAGGGACGCAGGATGATGGGCGGTCAGAGCTCATATCTTCCGCTGAAGATCAATGCTGCTGGCGTTATCCCGATCATCTTCGCAAGTTGTTTGATCTATTTCCCGGCGCAGATCGCAGCACTGTTCAACATCGACTGGCTCAACGTGGTCGCTAATGCTATCTCGGCAGGTCCGGTCAACTGGATCATGACCGCGCTGCTGATCGTGTTCTTCGCATACTTCTACACGTCTATCGTGTTCAATCCGAATGACACGGCAGAAAACCTCCAGAAGCAAGGTGGATTCATCCCCGGTATTCGCCCAGGTGCTAATACGGTGCAGTACATCAAGAATGTCTTGCGTCGCGTTACGCTGCCAGGCGCGATCTTCATCGCGATCATTGCGGTTGTGCCTTCGATCTTCTTCTACTTCACCAACAACACGCTCATTCAGGCGTTTGGTGGTACTTCGATCCTCATCATGATCGGCGTTGCACTCGATACCATGAGCAAGATCGAATCGCAGTTGAAGATGTACAACTACGATGGCTTCTTCAAATAAACTGGCGTGATCTCCTAAGAGAGTTCATCACAGGTATAAACCCTTCTTCAGTCATTCTATGAAGCGCTGGAGAAGGGTGCTTTTATAAAGGGTTTGGGGATAAAACGATTGAAAGGATTAGATAATGAATATCGTTTTGTTAGGCGCTCCTGGTGCTGGTAAAGGTACGCAGGCCGCCAAGCTCGTGGAAAAGTATGGTTTTGCTCATATTTCCACTGGCGACATCCTCCGCGCAGCGGTGAAGAACCAAACACCGCTCGGAATCGAAGCAAAGAAATACATGGACGCAGGCGATCTTGTTCCTGATGAGCTCGTGATCGGCCTCGTGAAAGAGCGCTTGAAGGACGATGACACCAAAGCTGGCTTCATTCTCGATGGCTTCCCGCGCACCTCTGCTCAGGCAGTTGCGCTTTCAACCGAGCTTGCTGAACTCGAGCGCCCCCTCGATGCAGCGTTGCTCGTCGATGTTGATAAAGAAGTTATCATCGGTCGTTTGACCTCACGTCGCGTTTGCCGCGACTGTGGCTACATCGGCACGGAAGCTGATAAGGTCTGCCCGAAGTGCGGCGGCGAAATGTATCAGCGTGACGATGACAATGAAGCTACCGTGCGCAATCGTCTTGATGTTTACGAGAGCTCCACGGCTCCACTCATCGACTATTATCGCGGTTGTGGCTTGCTCATCGAGATCAACGGCGATCAGGATCCTGAAGTTGTCTTTGCTGATGTCCAGAAGGCGCTCGATCTGTAAGCCTACGGTAAATATATAAGGGTCACGCCCCTAAAAGTAAAAGAGCCTTCGAAGCAGTGATCCATTCCGCGCTCGTGAGATCGGAATGACCTTTCACCTGCTTCGAGGGCTTGTATTGTTATGAAGCATTTTCTCTTTCAACATAAGCAAATCGAAGATCGCTTGCAAACGCTGCGCAGCGTGCTGACGTTTTGCTTCGGCATCGGCTATATTGCCAATGTCTTTCTTGCGCAGCCTCTCCTTGCGCTGATCAATACCATCATGCTCGTTCTTGCGGTGATCTTGAGCTTCATCGCCACGAAGGGATCAACGCGCATGATCACCGCGATCCTTCTCTTCGTTGGTGCATTCCTGCTCATTTACGCGCAAGCTCCGCTCGATGTTTGGGAAAAAGCGCTCTTGGAGAATGGCTACCTGCTAGCGATGTTCATCATGGTTCCGCTCATCAGCTTGCCGGTGCGCTACGGCGGTTACAACGAATCGCTTGAGGCTCTATTCGAGCGCTTTGGGAATAGCGAGAGCCGCTTCTATGGTCTTGTGAGCGTGATGACCGCGTTTCTCGGGGTGCTCGTGAGCATCGCTTCTGTGCCGCTCACCTGCGAAGTTGCTCGTTCGAGCCGCTTCGCTGGTAATGCCCGCGTGCTTGCGACCGCACTCAGCCGCGGGTTCATCACCTGCCTTTTCTGGGCGCCCACCACCGCCACCATCGCGCTCTCGCTGCAGCTTACGGGCGCCGACTGGCTCTCAGTGCTGCCATTTGGCCTGCTCTTCGCGATCGTGGCTGGCTTCATCGGCTGGGTCATGACAACCCTTCGCGAGCGTTTCATCATCGGGCGTTCCCGCGCGCAGGATTCTTCAAATGAGCGCAAAGGTGCTTCCATCGATACCGATCTCGAAACTGGCTCCTCTCGTTCGTCAGATAAGGGGAAGGACGCTGGATTATCTCGGCCAGGCGCAGGCGCGCTCGATCACAAGAAGATCGCCGAGTTGATCCTCTTCTCCGTGCTCTACATCGTTGCTGTCATGCTGGTCGGGGAGTGCCTCGGTATCTCGACCATCGTGGCGGTCGCCTTGATGTCGATCCTCATTCCGATCATCTGGATGGCGGCTATCAAGCGCACGGTGCTGTTCAAGCAAAAGGTGAAAGAGGAGTACGTTGCGGTCAAACTGCCCAATGTGAAAGGTCAGATGATCCTCTTCACAGCGGCTGGTGTACTGGCTTCGGGAATCAGCTATTCGGGTGTCGGAGAGATGGTGGTGACGGCTCTGCTGCAGGTTACGAACGAAGGGGTGCTTGCGGTGACCATCCTCGTCATGGCGCTCGCGTTGGTCTGCTCAGCTTTTGGTGTACACCCGCTTGTCTACACTACGGTTATCGGCGGTTCCCTGAGCGCTGCTCAGCTAGGGGTTAGCCCCGTGTACTTGGCGCTGCTCCTTGCTATGGGCTGGGCGCTCGGCAATGCGGTGTGCCCGACTTCGGCGAACACCATTGCTGTATCGCAACTGGTCGAACGTTCGCCCTTCAAATTAGCCTTGAACTGGAATGTGTCCTACGTGTTAGTGAGCACGGTGATCCTGATTGCGTTGCTGTGGTTGGGGCATTGCCTTGCGCTATGCTGATCTCTGAAGCGGCTCTTTCTTGTATTGATCACATCCATTGGTCAGGTGGTTGCGAAAAAAATCAGGCCAAATGAAGGCCAGCGCACCGAGTGCATCTATCAAAGTGCTCGCGCTTTTGTTTCTGCAGGGGTTCTTTTACAATGAATCTCAATGGATTTTGAATACCACATAAACCGTCATCGCGAGCAGGTCAGCAAAGGCCTGAAGCTTGCGCGCAATGTGCTCGTTATCATGCTGATCGCGCTGTTTCTTGAAGTATTCCTCTTCAACATCAATCATTATCGCTCAAGCGGATACGAGACGATCTCGCTCGACGATGAGCTCACCTTCACCGAGACAAAGGGCGAATCGTATCGCATAACGGCTGCGAACCATCTTTTCGAGATCCACGATCTCAATAAAGAGGTCAAGAACATCCACATCGAATTCGACCAAGCGCAACCCGCTCAAGTGGTTCCGATACAGATCAACTTCACGGATTCGGCGCATGAGTCGTATTTCTACGACACTGAATTCACGGCGGGCATCCCGCTCGTAGACGTGAGCACGAATAACTGGCAAAGTCAGTACATCTATCTTGAGACAACCGGCTACGTCGATGACCTGCGCATCGATTTCGGCGACAGCGAAACGCTCTATCCGCTGGTGCTCAAGTCACTCACGATCAACGCTCCTGAGCCGTTCTTCTTCAATAACCTGCGCTTCATGCTGGTGCTCGGCGTCCTCCTCCTTATCTATTGCTTCCGCCCGAAGTCTGCCATCTATCGCATCTTCATCGTCAAACACGAGCGCAAGGCGAAGGCGGGCATCATCGCTACGATGCTCGTGGAGATCGCGCTCGTTTCGAGCTTCATCCTCATGGGATCGAATTTGGTGGGTGTGGCAACTTCAAGCTACAACTCAGGATCGTGGGACGGTAAATCGCCCGTCACGTTCTTCGAGGTGGGCGGTGACAACGCGCAGCAATATGCAGAGCTTGCGAAATCCATGACACGGGGTGAGCTCTACTTGGAAGAAGAGCCGCCCGAATGGCTCGTCAAGATGGATAACCCCTACGACAAGAGCGCGCGCGATGAATTCCAGAAGGCTACCGGCGAAGAACCGCTCTTCGACGTGGCCTATTACGATGGCCACTACTACGTCTACTTCGGCGTGCTGCCCGTGCTCATCTTCTACCTGCCGTTCTACCTGGTAACGGGTGCGAACTTCCCGACCGCGATCGGGGTGCTCATATGCTGCATCCTCTTCATCGCCGGCTGCACGGCACTGCTCCATCGCTTTGCGCGCTTCCACTTCAAACGGGTGAGCCTTGGCCTGTTCCTGCTCTTGCAGATCCCGCTCATCTTCTGCTCGGGCATGCTCTATCTCGCGAAGTTCCCCACGTTCTATTCGCTGCCGATCATCATGGCGTTAGCGCTGGTGGTGTGGGGCCTTTACTTCTGGATGCGCGGAAGAACGAGCAAGCGGGCAGGGAAGTGGTACTTGGTAGGCTCGCTGTGCATGGCGCTCGTGGTCGCGTGTCGCCCGCAGTTCCTTGTCTTCTCGCTTCTGGCCTTTCCGCTGTTCTGGCGCAAGTTCATCACTTCACGCTATATCACCACGCGAAAGGGCATGCGCGAGTTCGCTTGCCTGGTCTTGCCTTACATGATCGTTGCGCTCGGCGTCATGGCGTACAATTACGCACGCTTCGGCTCTCCTACGAATTTCGGCGCGAACTACAATCTCACGCTCAACGATATGACGCAGCGCGGCACGGTGTTCGGGCGCTTCTTCCCGGCGCTCTTCGCCTACTTCCTGCAAACCCCCTCCACCGATGCTACCTTCCCGTGGCTGCTGCCTACGCCCTTCGATACCACCTATATCGGCCAGACGGTGAAAGAGGTCACGTTCGGCGGCATCTTTATGTGTTTGCCGGTCCTGTGGGTACTCTTCTTCTCGAAGCGCCTGTTGAGCTTCCGCATTCGTCAACACGAGACGCGAACCGTTGCGGGCGTGATCCTTCTCATGATCGTTGCTGGGTTCGTGGTCGCGCTGCTCGATGCGCAGATGGCGGGCATCCTGCAGCGCTACTATGCCGATTTCACGTTCCTGTTCCTAGCGGCGGTGGTACTGCTCTGCTTCATAGCAAATGAGGCGATCGACCATCGTTCTGCCACCTATAAGGTTTGCCAGCACGTGCTCATGGCACTGGTGGCGATCAGCCTCTTCTACTCCATGCTCATGTGCTTCGTCCCTGAAACCGGGTGGCTTTCTGAGGCCTACCCGTGGGCCTACCAGAACCTCGTTGAGATGGTCGTCTTCTGGAGTTAGTCCACACGCGGCGCTTCGCCGCTGAAGTGCGAACGCGCAGCAGGAAAGACCTTCCGCTCCCATCCGTTCTTTTTGTTCGTTTAGTGTCTGTTCAATGGATAGACCGTCAATTCATTTGCCTTGCACGCGCACTCACCCCTTTTACCGAATTGATGCGGTTATGCCAAGAACGAACCCTTCGGTCTGGGGGTTCGTTGCTACAATGAAAAAGCGCATTTTTAGCGCAGCCTAAGTTGAGAGGAGAGGTATGTCACAGCTGACCGAAATTCGCTGGCATGCACGCGCTGGTCAAGGCGCGGTAACGGCAGCGAAGCTCGTTGCAGATACGGCAATGTTGCAGGGCAACTTCATCCAGGCAATGCCTGAGTATGGTCCTGAGCGTACGGGTGCACCCCTGAAGGCTTACACCCGCGTGTCGAGCGAGCCCATTGAAGTCCACAACAACATCTTGAACCCGGACATCGTCATCGTCTTGGACGATACGTTGCTCGCTTCGACCAATGTAACGGAAGGTATGCCTGAAGACGGCATCATCATCTTCAACACCACCATGACCCCCGCAGAAGCGCGCGCTGCAGTGAACGCTCCTGCTTCCATGCGTGTTGCTACCGTCGATGCAACCGGCATCGCACTGGCAACCATCAAGAAGGACATGCCGAACACTCCTATCGTTGGCGCGCTCGCTAAGGTTGCTGGCTTGTTCCCGATCGACCTCGTGAAAGAGCGTCTCGTCATCACGTTCGGCAAGAAATTCAGCCAAGAGATGATCGACGCGAACCTCGAGTCCGCCGATCGCGCATATGAGGAGGTGCAGGAATAATGGCAGAGCAGATCTCTTACAGCGGCACCGCTGGATTCGACTACGATGGCTTCGATAACTGGAAGCTCTCTGATTATCCCGAAGGCTATGTCTGCCCGAACCCTGGCACTTCGGTCAACTGCTATACCGGTGGCTGGCGCTCCATGCGTCCGATCTGGGATAGCGAGGCTTGCACCAACTGCATGCTCTGCTGGGTCTACTGCCCAGATTCATCCATCGAAGTCAAAGATGGCGAAATGACCGGCATCGACCTGTTCCACTGCAAGGGCTGCGGCGTTTGCGTGAACGAATGCAAGTTCGATGCGCTCACGCTCATCTCTGAGGCAGAAGCTCAGGCTCAAGAGAAGGAAGGGGAGTAAACCATGGCTGAAAAGAAACCATTCTCCGCTACCGGCAATCAGATGGTCGCTGAGGCTATCCGCCAGGCAAAGCCAGATGTTATGGCAGCCTATCCTATTACTCCTCAGACCACCATCGTCGAAACGTACGATAAATTCGTAGCAGATGGCCGCGTTCACACTGAATATGTTCCGGTCGAATCTGAGCATTCAGCACTTTCTGCTTGCATCGGCGCTTCTGCTGCAGGTGCACGTGTTGCAACCGCAACCAGCTCTCAGGGTCTGGCCTACATGTGGGAGGAACTCCACATCGCTTCCGGTATGCGTTGCCCTATCGTCATGGCTAACGCGAACCGCGCCATCTCTGCTCCTATCAACATCCATGGCGATCATTCCGACGTTATGGGTGCTCGCGATGCAGGCTGGATCATGTTCTTCGCTGAGACCGCTCAGGAAGCATACGACAACACGGTAATCGCATTCCGCGTTGCTGAAGATCCTAACGTGCTGCTCCCGGTCATCACCTCGCTCGATGGCTTCGTTACCACCCACGCCATGGACGTGTGCGTGATGGAGGACGACGAAACGGTCGAGAAGTTCGTGGGTGAATACAAGCCGCTCTATCCGCTGCTCGACACCGAGCATCCGGTCGGTCATGGCATGTTCGCTACGCTCGGTCCTGATTACATGAAGATGAAGCGCATCGAACGCAATGTCATCACCAATTCGATCGACATCATCGAAAAGCATGGCAAGGAGTGGGCAGAGATCACGGGTCGTCCGTTCGATCTCGTTGATGCTTGGGGTTGCGAAGATGCAGACTACATCGTGGTTTGCTTGGGCTCCAATGCGGGTAACGTTCGCTTCGAGGCACGTAAGCTTCGCGAAGAGGGCAAGAAGGTCGGCGTTGTTCGTCCGCGCGTCTTCCGTCCGTTCCCCGAGAAGCAGATCGCAGAGGCATGCAAGAACGCAAAGGGCATCGCGGTCATCGACCGTAGCGATTCCTTCGGTTCGCCGTCTGCTCCGCTCGCACTTGAGGTGCGCAACGCACTCTATCGTGCAGGCTTGAACATTCCAGTTTCTGATTACATCGCAGGTCTTGGCGGTGCTGATATCACGCTCGACCAGATCAAGCAGGTTTATACCGAGCTTGAGCAGGGCGGCAACAGCTCGCTTACCTACCTGGGTGTCGAAGAATAAGAAAGGGGCACAAAATGGCTAATATCAAAGAATTATCTGCTCGCCCCGATGAGTTGGCTCCAGGTCATCGTCTTTGCGGCGGTTGCGGCGCATCTATGGCGGTTCGCCAGGTGCTCATGGGCTCTAACGATTACGACGTAGTATGCGCAAGCGCTACGGGTTGTTTGGAAGTTTCTACCACCATCTTCCCTGATAACGCATGGAACGTTCCGTTCATTCACAATGCGTTCGCGAATGCTGGCGCTACCATCTCTGGTGTCGAGGCTGCTTACAAGGGCCTCCAGCGTGCGGGCAAGATCCCGGCCGATCGCAAGATCAAGTTCGTTGCGTTCGGTGGCGACGGCGGCACGTACGACATCGGTCTTCAGTCTCTGTCCGGCGCGATGGAGCGCGGCCAGGATGTCGTGTATGTCTGCTACGACAATGGCGCGTACATGAACACTGGTATCCAGCGTTCGTCTGCAACGCCGAAGGGCGCATGGGCAACCACCTCTGAGGTTGGCAAGGTCGAGCAGGGCAAGACGCAGGTTCGCAAGGACCTCACCTCTATCATCGCTGCTCACGGTGTACCTTACGTTGCTCAGGCAACGGTTGGCAACTGGCGCGACCTGGTCAACAAGGCTGAGAAGGCTATTGCGGTTGACGGTCCGGCATTCCTGAACATCCTCGCTCCCTGCCCACGCGGTTGGCGTATCGGTTCGGGCGACACGGCTGAGATCTGCCGCTTGGCAGTGAACTCCAAGTTCTGGCCGCTGTTCGAGGTCGAGAACGGCGTTTGGAAGCTCACCCCAGTTCGCGAGAAGAACCTCATTCCGGTCACGGAATTCCTGAAGCCACAGGGTCGCTTCAAGCATCTCTTCAAGCCCGGCAACGAGCACATCCTCGAAGAGATCCAGAATGATGTTGATAACTACTGGAAGTATCTCGAGGGTCGCGTTGAGGGTTCGAAGGACCTCACCAGCCCGATCGAGTAAGTTTGGTTTTCAACCAGCGAATGATTCATTCGCACCATGCTCATGCATCAGAACGGCCCGCATCCCGCGGGCCGTTCTATATGTGTGTGCTAGGGTGCTAGGGATCGGGTAATTTGACACACTTCAGTGTGTCAAATTACCCGATCCCTAGCACCCTATGCCTTTTATGCTCTGATTGGCAAGGACTCTATGATCGCTTGGATATCAAGGTACCAGCGCCAAAGATGAATTAGATCGTATACAGAGCTACAATCTTAAACAAAAGAGAGACCCGCTTAACCGCGAGTCTCTCTTTTAGCTTTATGGTAAAAGTGCAAGTTTGTGGTTTTACAGCTCGACGATGGTCTTCTGACCCTTTTCAGCGATGAGCGCTTTTGTAAAGGAAACCTCATAGACCACAACATTTTCGCCGAAGCCTTTCAGCATCATCTCGAAGCCAGGACGATGCGCAATGAGTGTGTCTTTGATCTCATCGATCGACCAATCGCTCTTCGAGACGGTGGCATTCTGCACACGAACCACCGGTCCAGGGCCTTGAGGGATCGTGGTGAAAGCTACGGTGTCGTTCGCTTCGAACTCCTTGACCTTAGGTGAGAGAGCTGAAGTAGGGAAGACAACCACGTTTTGCTTTTCGTCGAAGAAGATGTCCAAGATGCGCACATTGGGCAGATCTTCGACCGAGCTTGCAAGCGCGATCAGGGAGGTGTTCTTCATTACCTCGGCGAGTTGTTCTTTTGGTTTCATGTTTTCTCCTAACAAGAGGTTATCAGTCATAAATGAATGGTAGCACCATCCTTTAGCCCGCCTTCGCGCCCCGAAAACAAGTTTGCAAAGCGTTATCATCGTGATCTTCGAGCGTGGGTATTGACGAATAGGATGCTTACGCTATAGTTTGGTAAAGCAAAACAAAATAAATCTTCAGGGCAGGGTGAAATTCCCGACCGGCGGTAACAGTCCGCGACCCTTGTTTGGTGCAAGTCCAACAAGGCTGATTCGGTGAAATTCCGAAACCGACAGTATAGTCTGGATGGAAGAAGATCGATCGCTGTATCGTTGTGGTCATATGCCCTGGAACGTTATGTTTCAGGGCTTTTTTCATGGCAGCAACTGCATATATGTTTGCAAGTTTGCGACGTGCGATCATGTACGACACCTTCTTGTGCCAGCAGCTCTGAAGAGCTTGGCCACTAGTGGCCAAGGAAAAGATCAGAGGCTGTTGAGATAAGGAGGTGTTTTTGATGGGTGAGCACGAACAGGCGAATGCGACCAGTGAAGATACGCAGGGCGCGAACGAGCATGAACGTTACATGGCGCGTGCGCTCGAACTGGCAGCGCGCGGTGCTGGCTGGACCAACCCTAATCCTCAGGTGGGAGCTGTTATCGTGAAAGATGGCTGTATCATTGGTGAGGGCTGGCACACTGCCTATGGTAAGCTTCATGCCGAACGCGAGGCGCTGGCGCATTGCACGGAAGACCCACGTGGCGCGACCATCTACGTGACGCTCGAACCCTGCTGTCATTGGGGAAAGACGCCGCCTTGCACGGAAGCTATCATCGAGGCGGGCATCGCGCGCGTGGTGGTGGGTGCGCCTGATCCTAATCCGCTCGTGGCAGGCAAGGGCTTCGAGGTCCTGCGCGAGGCAGGTATCGAGGTCATTGAAGATGTGCTTTTGGACGAATGCCGCGCGATCAACGAAGTGTTCTTCCATTACATCCAAACTGGCTTGCCGCTGGTCATCGCTAAGTATGCGATGACGCTCGATGGCAAGATCGCGACCAGAACAGGCGCATCGCGCTGGATCACCTCTGAGGCCGCGCGTGCGAAGGTTCATGAGGATCGCCATCGGTATGCGGCGATCATGGTTGGTATCGGAACGGTGCTGGCGGACGATCCTGAGCTTACAAGCCGCATTCCTAACAAAGAAACGAAGAACCCCTTGCGCGTGGTGGTTGATTCTTCGGCGCGCACCCCGCTTACTTCGAAGCTCGTGCAAACAGCGCACGAGACCCCCACGCTGATCGCGGTAGCGGCGCAAGCTCCGCAAAAGCGCATCAAAGCGCTTGAAGAGGCGGGCTGCGAGGTGTTCGTTTCGCCGGTGCGTGAGACGATGCAACCCACCGAACACGATCGTGTCGATCTTACTGCGTTGCTGGCATATCTCGGCAAAGAGAAAGCAATCGATTCGGTGATCGTCGAGGGTGGTGCAACGCTGCTTTGGTCGTTCTTTTCCCAAGGTTTGGTCGACCGTGTGCAAGCTTATATCGCCCCAAAGATCTTCGGCGGCGTAGGTGCGCCAAGCCCTGTTCAGGGGTTGGGGGTTGAAACGCCAGCGAACGCGATCCAGTGCAGTACGCCAACGATCACACAACTTGGTCAAGACATCCTTCTCGAATGCGAGGTGCAGAAATGTTTACCGGAATAGTCGAGGCGGTGGGCACGGTGAAGGCCCTGCGCAAGGGCGCGCACAGCGCCATCATCACGGTCGAAGCGCCGCAGATCTTGGACGATGTTCACCTGGGCGACAGTATCGCAGTGAATGGAGTCTGCCTGACCGTTACGGCGTTCACCGCGCATACCTTCGATGCGGACATCATGCATGAAACACTCGATCGCTCGGATTTGGGTGCGCTCCATGCAGGCAGCAAGGTGAACGTTGAGCGCGCCATGGCGGCCAACGGACGTTTCGGCGGTCATATCGTTTCAGGCCACATCGATGGTGTGGGCAAGATCACGCGCATCGAGACTGACGACAATGCGGTCTGGTTCACCATCGCGGCTAATCAGAACATCCTTCGCCATGTGATCCTGAAAGGCTCGATCGCTATTGACGGTATCAGCCTCACGGTGGCGCGCCTCACAGATGACACATTCAGCGTCTCAGTGATTCCGCATACGCGCGCCGAAACGAATCTGGCGCAGAAACGCGTGGGTGATGAGGTCAACCTGGAAACCGATGTGATCGGCAAGTATGTGGACCGGCTGCTTTCCCTTGGTCCGCCAAGCAGTTCGTCGCCCGAGCACACGCAAGGGATCACCAAAGATTTTCTGCTGATGAATGGGTTTTAAAGAATACGTTAGTACGTTCGTTTGAGATAAGAAGGAGCAAGCATGTTCAAATTCAACACCATCGAAGAAGCGCTCGAAGACCTGCGCCAAGGTAAGGTTGTCCTCTGCACCGACGATCCAGATCGTGAGAACGAGGGCGATTTCATCTGTGCGGCCGAGTTCGCCACCACCGAAAACGTGAACTTCATGGCGGTGCACGGCAAGGGCCTCATCTGCATGCCGATGAGCATCGATCTTTGCAAGAAGCTGCAGTTCCCGCAGATGGTCATCGAGAACACCGACAACCACGAAACGGCGTTCACGGTCTCGATCGACCACGTGGATACCACTACGGGCATCTCCGCTGAAGAGCGCGGTCTTACGGCGCGCAAGGTGGTCGACCAAGATGCGAAGCCGACCGATTTTCGCAGGCCAGGGCATATGTTTCCGCTCATGGCAAAGCCGAACGGCGTGCTTGAGCGCAACGGCCACACGGAAGCGACGGTTGATCTCATGCGCCTGGCAGGCCTTCAAGAGTGCGGCCTCTGCTGTGAGATCATGCGCGATGATGGCACGATGATGCGCACGCCCGAGCTTATCGAGCTGGCGAAGAAGTTCGACCTGAAGTTCATCAGCATCAAGGCGCTGCAGGAATATCGCAAGAAGAACGAGAACCACGTCACCGAGATCGCAAACACGAATATGCCCACGAAATATGGCAACTTCCGTGCGCGGGTGTTCGTGAACAAGCTCAACGGCGAGCATCACGTTGCGTTGGTGAAGGGCGATATCGGCAATGGGGAAGACGTGCTCGTGCGCGTTCATTCCGAGTGCTTGACCGGCGATGCGTTCGGCTCGATGCGCTGCGATTGCGGTGATCAGCTTGCTCAAGCCATGCGCCAGGTGGAAGAAGAGGGTCGTGGCGTGGTGCTCTACATGCGCCAAGAAGGCCGCGGGATCGGCTTGGTGAATAAGTTGCGTGCCTACGAGCTGCAGGATATGGGTATGGATACGCTCGAGGCGAATCTGGCGCTCGGTTTCGAAGGTGATATGCGCGAGTACTACATCGGCGCGCAGATCCTACGGAGCTTGGGTGTGAAGACGATGCGCCTGCTCACGAACAATCCTGACAAGGTTTACCAGCTCAAAGATTTCGGACTCGAGATCATTGATCGTGTGCCGATCCAGATTCCGGCGACCGAGCACGACCATTTCTACCTGAAGACCAAGCAGGAGAAGATGGGTCATCTTTTGAGCATCAATTAACCAGCGAATAAGGCAATTGTGCTTTTGAAAAACTAACAACTGTACCTAACAAACGAAAGGAAATCACATGAACACACTCGAAGGAAATCTCATTGCAAAGGGCCTCAAGATCGGCATCGTTGGTGCGCGCTTCAACGAATTCATCACCTCGAAGTTGATCTCGGGAGCGATGGATGCGCTCGTTCGTCACGACGTGAAAGAGGAAGACGTTGACGTAGCATGGGTGCCTGGCGCATTCGAGATTCCGTTGGTGGCAAAGAAGATGGCAGAGAGCGGCAAGTATGATGCAGTCATCTGCTTGGGCGCGGTCATTCGTGGTGCCACCTCGCATTACGATCTGGTCTGCAACGAAGCGGCGAAGGGCATCGCGCATGTTTCGCTGGATACGGGTGTGCCGGTCATGTTCGGCATCGTGACCACCGACACTATCGAGCAGGCCATCGAGCGCGCGGGCACGAAGGCGGGCAACAAGGGCTTCGATTGCGCGACGGGTGCTATTGAGATGGTTAATCTTATTAAATCGATCTGACGATCGATTTAACGAATCGATGCTGCGAAGACACGAGAACGAATTTACTCAAATCGATCTAACGATCGATTTTCGAATCGACGCTGCGAAGACACGAGAGCGGATCTTGAGCTTTCTACGCTTTCTTTCACGTACAAAGTACGCTCAATCGCGTATCGAGTTCAAGCTCTCGCTCTCGTGTCTTCTCGCTGACTTTACCAACTATGCGAGTTTAAAAAATGATAATAAAGTAAATTTGCTGAAGCACTGATAGGGGCGAAAAACAAGTGAGTTTTCAGCTTGTGTTAGGGCGATTTTGTATCATTATCAATGACGTGACTCAATTGATTTAGTGGGACGGTATGAGCAAGGGCACGATATTCTTCGATTATGACGGCACGCTTCATGACAGCATGAAGCTCTATAGCCCTGTGCTCCGTAAAGCGTATGCGTGGCTCGTGGACCAGGGCATTGTCGAACCGCAGGAGTTGCGCGATGAAGAGATCTGTCGCTGGCTCGGGTGGCAAGTCGAAGATATGTGGATCACCTTCGTTCCTGGCATCGATGAGGCAACATGGCGCACTGCCGCGAAGATGGTCGCGGATGACATGAATAAGGGTCTGCATGCGGGGAGAGGTGCGCTCTTTCCAGGAGTGAAGGAGATGCTCGAAGAGCTTTATGCGCACGGCTTTGAGCTTGCTTTTCTCTCGAATTGCGGCAGACCCTATTGTGACAGTCACCTGCGCATTTTTGGCATCGACCACCTGTTCGCTGCCACCTATTGCGCCGAGGAATTCGGTTTCATCCCAAAATGGCAGATCTATCAGCAGGTAGCGCCCCGGCATGTCGATCCACAGGTGATGGTAGGGGACCGCTTTCACGATATCGAAGTGGCAACACGGGCAGGTATTCCCTCGATCGGTTGTGCATACGGTTACGGCGATCCATCCGAGCTTGAAGCTGCAACCATCACGGTCGATTCACCAGCCCAAATCCCTGCTGCAATCCAGCGTTTGATCTAACGATCGTGCTCTTCCTGCGCTTCGATCACGCGTTCGAGCTGAATTTCGAATTGCTTTGCGGCAGCACGTGGGAACCACGCAGGCAAGAGCTCGTTTCTTGACAAGGTTTCAACGATCTCATCTTCGAACCCATCCAGTTTTCGCGCATCGAACCATGAGTAATCACGCACCAAAGCAAGTTGGGATGAAGGGTATTCCGAAAAAGGATGTGAGGTGTGGAAGAACGGCCGCGACCCAAAGTCAGATTCGCGTTGCGCGCTGTAATAGAACCCTCGACCATTGTCGAAAAGCGGGGCCACTCCTACGAACTGCAGCGTTTTCGAATCGCGGATGAGTCCCAAGTTCATATCGTGCCGGTCGATGTTTGCCGTAAGAAAATCGCACACGATCATCTTGGCAAGTTGGCGCTCAATATCTGCTACTCCTAGCTCGTTGCAAACCTCAACATATTCAGCATAGTTGTACGGCTCAAATTGTGGCCTGCGAAAACAACTCATGACCTCACGTAAGGGAACGAGCTGCGTGTGTTCGGTGATAAAATTCTCACAGACTGAATGAGGTTTCCCTTCGTACTCTTCGATCGAATACGCAACGAAATCTTGTGGCTCAAGCAGGCGCTTATAAAGCCTACTGGCAAGCAACTCGGCAAAAGGCTCGCGCTCTCCCTGACCGCTTCCCTTGATGAGAAAGTTCTTGCCGTCGCGTTGCTCCCACCATTTAGGAAGCATGCCAGGCGTTCCGCTTCCGGGTCCTTTTTCGTTAATATTACCTACGTAAGGATTATGAAAGTAATTGATCTCATTCCAGCCGAGATCAGAACCTTCAGGCCTGAACCAATATTGATCGGTGAGGTTTTGCCCGAACGTTTGAAAGAGAAGTTCTGCTGGATCTTTGCAGCCGGTTTTAGCGAGTATCTCACGAAGACCAATGCGGTTTTCGGGGATATAGCGGTCAGTGATCCAAGAGGTGAGCTGGGCTGTAGTTGGCTTACCAATTCCTCTACAGGCTCCGACCGGGCTTGCGATCACGTGCTCGTCCGTCTCCACCTTTACAACGCGCTTTGACTCATTGTCGAATACGAAGTGCAAGATGGCATCATTCTTATTCATGAGCGTATAGGTCTGGATAAGATCGCGCCTCTTTTGCCCGTAGGGGGGTCGGCCTGAAACAGTTCCGCTAGCAAGGCGGAATCGAACGGACTCTTCGCTCACTGCCCAGGATTTGCCAAATTTCTGCGCTTCAAGATCACCGCTATGAATGAGCGCCACCACACGGCGTTCGCTTACGCCGAGCAATTGGGCTGCTTCTGCGCTTGTAATATTAGTGACGTTCATATTCTCTTCCATGGATGGTAGGAATCTAGCCAGAAAAGTATACCGCATTCAGAATAGTTTCATAGTTCAATATTGGCGAAAAACTATTCCGAATGCGGAACAGTTTTACAGAACTTGAACAGGGTACGTGTTCTGGCAGCAGAATAGTTGAAGCGTTTATTGAACTCTACCGCCAGCACTGGTAGTTGTACTGCTCTGGCTGTTCGCTAGGTTCTTGCAAGCAGATGGTCGGCAGGTCGCGTGGAACATCTTTGCCCGTGAAGAAGAAGCCCGCCTCGGCTAATTGGCTCGCTTCGCTTTGATAGTCGTCTGCTGAAGTTTGCGTGTAGGCGCGCTCCTCGTTGCTCAGCTGACCGCGTACTTTTGCCGGCACGCCCATTACAAGCGATCCATCAGGGATAACAGCCCCTTTGGTAACCACGGCGCCCGCGCCCACAACGCAGTTCTTGCCCACTACAGCGCCATCCAAAATGACAGAATTCATGCCGATGATGGTGTTGTCCTTCACGGTTGCACCATGGATCGTGGCATTATGACCAACGGTCACGTTGTTGCCGATCGTGCAAGGGAAGTCATATTCAACATGTATCACGCAGTTGTCTTGAATGTTCGTGTTCGTTCCGATCACGATCGGTTCACGTTCGGCGCGCATAACCACACCGGGATAGACCGAGGAATGCTTGCCGATGGTGATGTCGCCCAGAAGCGTGCAGTTGCGCGCTAGATAGCACTCTGGATCAAGTTTGACTGCATTGATTTCCATGTTCACTCCTTCAAGATCTCGCTCTTACTATTATATGCTCTACTTTTTGCAATCTTTGGTCACGCTGCAAGGCTCACTACGCAAAAAAGGACCCGCATGAAGCGAGTCCTTTGAGTAGCAGAAGGGGAGATTCAAACGTTTTCCCTTGTGCCTGCTTGCCAGCAACTTTCTCTGTTTGCTTAATCCTCCAGCAACTTTTCGACCGCAGCAAGCTTCACGCAGGCCACGAACACCTTCATGGCCTGGTCGAGCTCCTCGAGCGGCGGCAGGGTAGGAGCGATGCGGATATTCGAGTCCGCGGGATCATTCTTGTAAGGATACGTTGCGCCTGCGCCCGTCATGGTCACGCCAGCATCTTTCGCCAGCGAAACGATGCGCTTCGCCGTGCCTTCAGGAGCATCGAAGGAGATGAAGTAGCCACCACGCGGGTTGCTCCAGCTTCCGCAGCCTGTTCCCTCAAGCCCGTTGCTCAAGGTCTCGAGCACCAGCTCGAACTTCGGACGAATGATAGCGGCATGCTTCGCCATGTGCTCAGCGATGCCATCCGCGTCCTTCAAGAACTTGACGTGGCGCAGCTGGTTGATCTTGTCATGGCCGATCGTCTGTACACCCATGCGTGCCTTGATGTCCGTGATATTCTCAGGGCTTGCTGCCATAGCCGAGATGCCAGCTCCCGGAAGCGTGACCTTGGAAGTCGAACCGAACTTGAAGTAGCGATTTGGGTTTCCAGCTTCAACACAAGCATCGGCAATATCGAGCAACTGGTCCTGATCAGCCACATCGTCATAGAGGTGATGAACGGTGTAGGCGTTATCCCAGAAGATGCGGAAATCGTCCGCTGCGGTGGGCATGGATGCCAGCTTGCGCACGACCTCATCGCTATACGTAACACCGCCCGGATTGGAATACTTCGGCACGCACCAGATACCCTTCACAGAAGCATCATTTGCCACGAGCTCTTTGACCACGTCCATGTCGGGGCCATCTTCGTTCATGGGAACCGGGATCATCTTGATGCCGAATGCTTCGGTCACGCCGAAGTGACGATCGTAGCCCGGAACGGGGCAGAGGAACTTCACCTCTTCAAGCTGGCTCCAGGGGGTTGCACCTAGCGTGCCGAACACCCAGCAGCGCATGACAGTGTCATACATGATGTTCAAGCTCGAGTTGCCGAACACGATCACGTTGGCTGGATCGTCGTCGAGCATCGAAGCCATGAGCACCTTCGCTTCCTCGATGCCGTCCAAGATGCCGTAATTGCGCAGGTCAGTGCCAGCTTCATCAACACATTCGGTGGTCGAAGAAATGATATCGAGCATGGGCATGCTCAGATCCAACTGGTCTTTCGCGGGCTTGCCGCGAGCCATATTGAGAGAAAGGTCGAGCGCGCAATATTCGTCGTATTCCTTTTGCAGCGCATCCTTGAGCGTCAAGAGTTCGTCTCGCGTCATTTCTTCGTAGGTGGACATACCTTTTCCTTTCGTATTGCGTCCCATATGCGGAATTTAACCGTATGAAACACTCATTATAGGGGATGCTTAGAGTATAATCCGCTGCGGCTATTTTCCCAAGAACAACCGGCGAAGGTGGCCAGAAGCAACGAACATAACTGAAGATAGAAACGAAAAGGGAGATGTATGGTTACTGGTGACTTTTGGGTATTGTTCGCAATGCTCCTTTATTTCATCGTGGTCGTGATCATCGGCTTCATCTATGCGAAGAAGTCGAATCGCTCGACCGAAGAATACTTCTTGGGCGGCCGAAGCCTCGGTCCGTGGCTCACGGCGCTTTCCGCGGAAGCCTCCGATATGTCGGGCTATTTGCTCATGGGTCTTCCTGGTCTTGCATACTTCTGTGGTGCGAACGAAGCGGTCTGGACGGCGATCGGCCTGGCCATCGGCACCTACCTCAACTGGAAGTTCGTGGCGAAACGCCTGCGCAAGTACTCCGAGGTTGCCGGCAATGCCATCACCATCCCCGATTTCTTCTCGAATCGTTTCCATGATAAGAAGAACATCCTCATGACCATCGCTGCGGTCATCATCCTGCTGTTCTTCAGCATCTACGTGGGTTCATGCTTTGTGACCTGCGGTAAGCTCTTCGCAACGCTCTTCGGGCTCGATTACGCCACCATGATGGTGCTCGGCGCGCTCGTTGTGTTCCTCTATACGTTCGTGGGTGGTTATCTGGCGGTTTCCACTACCGACCTGATCCAGGGAACGATCATGATCTGCGCGCTTGTGATCGTTTTTGTCGGCTCGGTCGCGCAGGCGGGCGGTGTCGAGAACACGGTCGCCTTCTTGAATTCGCTGCCGGGCTTCTTGAACGGCACTCAGCAAGCGGTGCCGATCGTTGACACGAGTGGAAATCAGCTCATCGTCGATGGTCTGCCGGCGTTCGGCGAACCCACCGAATATGGCATCATCGCCATCATCTCCTGCCTGGCATGGGGCCTTGGCTACTTCGGTATGCCGCAGGTGCTCGTACGCTTTATGTCCGTCAAGAACTCCGACGAGATCAAGAAATCCCGCGTTATCGCAGTTGTCTGGGTCGTTATTTCGCTGTTCTGTGCGGTTGCGATCGGCCTGATCGGTCGTGCGGTGCTGCCTACTGAGTTCCTCACGAATTCCGCGGCAGAGAATATCTTCATCGTGCTCGCACAGATGATGCTGCCTTCCTTCATGTGCGGTCTTGTGGTCTCCGGCATCTTTGCGGCGGCCATGTCGTCCTCTTCGTCTTACCTGCTCATCTCAGGTTCAGCGGTTGCAGAGAACATCTTCCGAGGCTTGATCAAGAAGAACGCCACCGATGCACAGGTCATGATCGTGGCGCGCATCACGCTCGTGGTGATCTTGCTCTTCGGTATCTTCATCGCGATCGACGAGAACTCGATCATCTTCCAGGTCGTTTCTTACGCCTGGGCGGGCTTCGGCGCGGCGTTCGGTCCGCTCATGCTGCTCTCGCTTTATTGGAAGCGCACGAACCTGCCAGGCGCGGTTGCAGGCATGCTCACGGGCGCGATCGGCGTTGTGGTGTGGCATGAGCTTATCAAGCCGCTGGGCGGCATCTTCGGCGTTTACGAGCTGCTCCCGTGCTTCTTCCTGAGCTTGATCGTGATCGTTATCGTCTCGAAGCTCACAGCGGAGCCTTCGAAAGAGATCACAGACGAGTTCGATTCCTATCTGAAGGCAGATTGCTAACCTAAAAACCGTCTGTCGAAAAATTGCGCATTATTTTTGAGGGAAATACGAACGAAAAAACAACCCTGAGCACTGCTCGGGGTTGTTCGTTTTTGGGAGCAGATTGATAAAAACATAGACTGAACAGGTAAAACGCCAGTATAAGAGCAGGGGAGAATCGCTGAAAAACATGGATACACGCGGGGGCGTGGTAGCTGTTGACAACAATCTTTTCCTCACCTATTATTCATTTGCTCGAAATTGCCGAAGAGGCATATTTGAGCAGGCAGCTTGAAAATTACACATGAGACAAGCGAAATTATGGAAGTGTACCAAAGCGGTCAAATGGGACGGGCTGTAAACCCGTTGGCTCAGCCTTCCAAGGTTCGAATCCTTGCACTTCCACCATTTTGCCCACATAGCTCAGCAGGTAGAGCACTTCGTTGGTAACGAAGAGGTCAGCAGTTCAAGTCTGCTTGTGGGCACCAGTATTTGGCGGTGTAGCTCAGGTGGTCAGAGCACACGGTTCATACCCGTGGCGTCACTGGTTCGAATCCAGTCACCGCTACCAAATTCACTCGCTTACAACCGTAAGCTTTGTAAATTCTCTTTAGACAACCTTAATAAGGAGGACAGAATGGCTAAAGAAAAGTTCGAGCGTACTAAGCCGCATGTTAACATCGGTACCATTGGTCACGTTGACCACGGCAAAACTACGCTGACTGCAGCAATTTCTAAGACCCTTTCTTCAAACGACGGTTCTCACGGCTCTGCAACTGCAGACTTCACCGCTTTTGAAGACATCGATAAAGCTCCTGAAGAGCGCGAGCGTGGTATTACCATCTCCATCGCTCACATCGAGTACGAAACCGACACCCGTCACTATGCACACGTTGACTGCCCGGGCCATGCCGACTACGTCAAGAACATGATCACCGGTGCTGCTCAGATGGACGGTGCGATCCTCGTTATCGCAGCAACCGACGGTCCTATGGCTCAGACTCGTGAGCACATCCTGCTCGCTCGTCAGGTTGGCGTTCCTTACATCGTCGTATTCCTCAACAAGTGCGACATGGTCGACGATGAAGAGCTCCTCGAGCTCGTTGAGATGGAAGTTCGCGAACTTCTCTCCTCTTATGAGTTCCCTGGAGACGACACCCCGATCATCCGCGGTTCTGCTCTCAAGGCTCTTGAAGGCGATGCTGCTTATCAGGACAAGATCTGGGAGCTCATGGAAGCAGTTGATAGCTACATTCCTACTCCAGAGCGCGACGTTGACAAGCCCTTCCTCATGGCTGTTGAAGACACCATGACCATCACCGGTCGTGGTACCGTTGCTACCGGTCGTGTTGAGCGTGGCGTTCTCCATGTCAACGACGAACTCGAGATCGTTGGTATCAAGGACACCGAGAAGACGGTTTGCACGGGCATCGAGATGTTCCGTAAGCTCCTCGACGAGGCTCAGGCTGGCGACAACATCGGCTGCCTCCTCCGTGGTATCAAGCGTGAAGACATCGTTCGTGGTCAGGTTCTCTGCAAGCCCGGCTCTGTTACTCCTCACACGGAATTCGAGGGTCAGGTTTACATCCTTACCAAGGACGAAGGTGGCCGTCACACCCCATTCTTCGATGGCTATCGTCCTCAGTTCTACTTCCGCACCACCGACGTTACCGGTGTTGCACACCTTCCTGAAGGCACCGAAATGGTCATGCCTGGCGACAATGTTGAGCTCCGCGGCGAACTCATTCACCCGATCGCTATGGAAGAAGGCCTCCGCTTCGCTATCCGTGAAGGCGGTCGCACCGTTGGTTCCGGTCGTGTTACCAAGATCATCAAATAGCACGATTTAACCTAGATTGCTTGGCTGGACTCGCTAGATGCGGGTCCAGCTATCCGTAAGTTCATGTGTAAACACAAGCGCACGAATAGTAATTAAAGGAGAATTCATGCGTACTTTGGTCACTTTGGCATGCACCGAGTGCAAACGCCGCAACTATACGACCAAGAAAAACAAGCAGAATAATCCTGATCGTATTGAGTTCAAGAAGTATTGCAAGTGGTGTGGTCACCACACGATGCATAAGGAAACTCGTTAAGATTAGGCGCTAAATAGGCCAGTAGCTCCAATTGGTAGAGCGGCGGTCTCCAAAACCGCATGTTGGGGGTTCGAGTCCCTCCTGGCCTGCCAGCTTGTTCTAATAAGCAGCTTAATAAGCTGCTTGTTTGGCGTTATAGACTGTTGGATTTCCAGATCAGGAAGTTGTATGGCAAAAAAGTCAAAAACACAAAGGGCGAAAGCTTCTGCTAAGAAGGCAGCGAAGAAAGCCGCGCAAGAGCGTGGTGAAGTCGTAGTAGCTGTTGAAGAGGAGCCCAAGAAAAAGGGATTCCTTGCGAAGAAAGAAGCTAAGAAGCAGGAAAAAGAAAAGCAGGAATCACTGCAGGATTATCAGATCAAGCAGGAAGAGGCTAAGCCGAAGAAGCGTCGCTTCCAGTTCTTCTTCGATGTCCGTGCAGAGATGCGTCGTGTTACCTGGCCGAGTCGACAGGATGTTATCCAGTGGACGGGCGTGGTCATCGTCGCGCTTATCTTCTTCGGTATCTATACCCTTATTTTGGATGACTGGATCGTCACACCGCTTCTGTTCGCGATCTCAAGTTTGGGAGCATAGGCTATGAGCAAAAAATGGTACGTCTTGCACACCTATTCTGGCTATGAGAATAAGGTCAAGAAGAGTCTCGAGACGCGCATTGAAAGCCTTGGTCTTGAAGATCGTGTCTTCGCTATTGAAATCCCCACCGAATCTGTCACCGAGATCAAAGAAGGTGGCCGTAGGGTGGAAACCGAAAAGAAAGTGCTTCCCGGATATGTTCTGGTTCGTATGGATCTTGACGACCGTAGCTGGGCTGCGGTTCGCAATACCCCTGGTGTCACCGGCTTCGTAGGTAGCCAGGGAAATCCTGAGCCGCTCACGCGCGAGGAATACAACAAGATCATGAATCGCACGAGCCGTGAAGCGCCGAAGAAAACCTCCACGTCACTTGAAGTGGGCCAGGCAGTTAAAGTTGTCTCAGGTGCACTTGCAGAATTCGATGGAGTCGTTGCTGAGGTATCGCCCGAATCGGGCAAGGTCAAGGTTCTCGTTACCATCTTCGGTCGCGAAACCCCCGTTGAGCTGTCTTTCGATCAGGTGGCTCGCATCTAACCTCTACAATGCAATCTTGTTAACAACGCGTAGATATGCCCGTGTGTGGACGGGGCTTCTCATTGATACGCTTTGTCATATATGGAAATGAAACTATTCAGTTGAAAGGAACACTGAAGTGGCTGCTAAAAATGTAACGGGCTTCGTTAAGCTCCAGATTCCTGCTGGTGGCGCAAATCCTGCACCTCCGGTCGGTCCTGCATTGGGTGCCCAGGGTGTTAATATCATGCAGTTCTGCCAGGCTTTCAATGCGGCAACGCAGGACCAGGCTGGCACGATCATCCCTGTTGAGATCACCATCTATGAAGATAAGACCTTCGATTTCGTCTGCAAGACCCCTCCGGCTGCCTTCCTTATCAAGGAAAAGCTCGGCATCAAGAGCGGTTCTGGCATTCCTCAGATCCGCAAGGTTGGCGAGCTTTCGCTCGATCAGCTGCGCGAGATCGCTGAGATCAAGATGCCCGACCTCAATGCGAACGATATCGAAGCTGCGATGGAGATCATCGCTGGTACTGCGCGCTCCATGGGCGTGAACATCGAGGGTCGCGAGCCGAAGAAAGAATACGTCATCACGCGTCGTCTTAAGGCTATCCTCGATGGTGAAGGTGCTTCTCCCGAGGCATAATCATTTATTGACCTGCAGTGCTTGAAGCATTGCTCAATGTGGCAGAGAAATCTCGCTATGACCACGAAAGGAAAGAACTATGGGTAAGAAATATGCTGCAGCTGAAGCTCAGGTGACCGAAGAGCTCTATGCTCCGCTTGAGGCTATGGCGCTCGTGAAGGATATCGCGTTCGCGAACTTCGACGAGACGGTCGATGTGGACATTCGTCTGAACCTCGATACGCGCCAGGCAGATCAGCAGCTTCGCGGTACGGTGAGCCTTCCTAACGGCTCTGGTAAGACGGTTCGCGTTGCGGTCTTCGCTGAGGGCGACGCTGCTCGTGCAGCAGAAGAAGCTGGCGCAGATATCGTCGGTTCCGATGACTTGATCGCTGACATCCAGGGCGGCAAGATCGATTTCGACGCAACGGTTGCTACGCCGGAGATGATGGCTAAAGTTGGTCGTCTCGGTCGTATCCTCGGTACGCGCGGCCTTATGCCGAACCCCAAGCTCGGCACGGTCACGCCAGATGTTGCAAAGGCAGTCAAGGAGCTCAAAGGCGGCCGTGTTGAGTATCGTGCCGACCGTTATGGCATCTGCCATGTTGTTCTCGGCAAGGTGAGCTTCACCCCTGAACAGCTCGCTGAGAACTACGGTGTTGTCTACGATGAGATCCTTCGTATGAAGCCTGCGGCAGCTAAGGGCCGCTATGTGAAGTCCATCACGGTTTCTTCGACTATGGGCCCGGGTGTTCCGGTCGACAGCGCAGTCAATCGCGCCTATACGACTCCTGCTGAATAGTCTCATTACCATACTGACGCTTAAAGCCCCCGCAACGCGGGGGCTTTTCATTTTGCGGGATAAACAGGGGTATAATGAATAAGTTGCAGTTGTCTCCACGATGGGATAACTAGGTAAAGATTGAAACAGTAGGGAGAAACGCGTGAGCGAAAAGACCGAATCAATTAAAGAGACTGCCCAACAAGCGATCGGTTCAGAGAAGATGAGGGAAGAGCTCGTTGCAGATCTGTCGGGATCTTCGCGCCGTGCGCGTCAAGACGCAGCAGCGGTGTTCGCGCAGATCGCAAAAGCAGATCCCGAGATCCTGGTTCCCTATATCGACGATTTCATCGACGCACTCAAGCGACCAGAAGCTCAGACGCGCTGGGAAAGCCTCGAAGTGCTCACCACCCTTGTTCCGCTCGCTTCGAAGAGCTGTGATAAAGCGCTTGCTGATGCTGAAACGGCGCTGTTCGATGAAGAGAACGGTTTCGTTCGTTTGGCTGCGCTTCGTTTCTTGTGCAAGCTAGGGGCAACTACTGCTATGCGTTCTGAAAAGGTTTGGCCGCTGCTCGACGAGGCTATTCAGTGCTACCACGGCGATTATGAATACCAAGATATGCTCATCGCGCTCATTGGCTTTTCCGAGGGTAAGATCGCTCCAAGCGTCAAAGAGGGCCTTAAAGAGCGTATGGCGTTTGATGCGGAAAAATCCAAAGGTGCGCTCAAGCGTCGCAGTCAGCAGATCATCGACAATCTTAACTAAAGCGAGGTAATAATGGCGAAACACACGGTTACGCTCATCCCGGGCGACGGTATCGGTACGGAAACGACCGCTGCAATGCAGCGTGTGGTGGCGGCAGCAGGCGCGGACATCGAATGGGAGATCGCTGAAGCAGGCGCTCATCTCATGGAAGAGTTCGGCACGCCACTCCCGCCCTCAACTATCGATGCGGTTCGCAAGAACAAGGTCGCTATCAAAGGCCCCGTCACCACTCCGGTAGGTACGGGCTTTCGCAGTGTGAACGTGGCGCTTCGTCAGGCGCTCGATCTCAATGTGTGCTTACGCCCAGTCCTCTCCATTCCGGGTGCAGGTGGCCGCTACGAAGACGTCGATCTGGTCATCGTACGCGAGAATTCTGAAGACCTCTATGCGGGTATCGAGTTTGAAGAAGGTTCGCCAGACGCACTTGCACTGATCGATTTCGTTGCAGAAAAGGGTGCGGGCACCATCCGCAAGGATTCGGGCATCTCCGTCAAGCCGATCTCCGAAACTGCTTCACGCGCCATCGTCGAATATGCGTTCAACTACGCTGAGAAGCAAGGCTACAAGAAGGTCACCGCTGCTCACAAGGCGAACATCATGAAGCATTCCGATGGCTTGTTCTTGCGTTGCGCACGTGAAGTTGCTGAAGAGCATCCGTCCATTGAATTCAACGACAACATCATCGATGCGTTCTGCATGAACATCGTTATGGATCCCTCTCAGTTCGAGGTCATCGTGTTCCCGAACCTCTATGGTGATATCGCGAGCGATCTGTGTGCTGGTCTGGTAGGTGGCCTCGGCATTGCACCGGGCGCTAATATCGGTCCAGAATACGCGGTCTTCGAAGCAGTACATGGCTCAGCGCCCGACATCGCTGGCAAGGATATCTGCAATCCTACAGCCGAGGTTCTCTCTGCTGCAATGATGCTCGATCACCTTGGTGAATTCGAGATCGCGCAGCGAATTCGCGATGCGGTGCGCGCGGTTTATGCGGAGGGTAAGGTGCTTACGGCTGATATCCGTAAAGCCACTGGTTCAGATGCCCCTGCTGCAACCTGCACGGAATTCACGGATGCGCTCGTTGCTCAGCTCGAGCGCTAATACCAAAAATCTTGTAAAACCTTGTTCGTCATGGACCATGATGTTCATTTCGTTTTAGTTTAAGGAGCTTGCATGAACAATCGCGCAGCGCAACTTACCGTTGGTACCAAAAGCTATACGTACTTTCCTGTTTCTCAAGTAGAAGGCTATGCAGCGCTTCCGTATTCGCTCACCGTACTTTTGGAGAATATCCTTCGTAATGCTCGTAGCGACGAAGAGGCGAAGATCCTCTCTGAGCGTCTCGTTGAAGCAGGAACGAAAGGCGTTACGGGCGAAGAGATCGAATTCAGTCCTGCGCGCGTGCTCTTCCAGGACTTCACGGGTGTGCCGGTCTTCGTCGATTTTGCCGTTATGCGTGAAGCATGCGCTGAACTGGGCGGCGATCCGAAGAATATCAATCCGCAGATTCCCTGCGATCTGGTCATCGATCACTCGGTCATCGCTGATGAATCGGGCTGTGCCGCTGCTCTTGTGAACAACATGGAGCTTGAATTCGAGCGCAACAAGGAGCGCTACGATTTCTTGAAGTGGTCGCAGGAATCCTTCCAGAATGTGCGCATCGTGCCTCCTGGATCGGGCATCTGCCATCAGCTCAACATCGAGCGCTTCGCAAGCGTGGTCATGACGCGCGAGGAAGCAGAAGGCACGCTCGCGTATTTCGATACGCTCGTTGGAACCGATTCGCATACTCCTACTGCAAACGGCATTGGCGTGCTCGGTTGGGGAGTGGGCGGCATCGAAGCTGAAGCTGCTGCGCTCGGGCAGCCCATCACCACGCTCGTTCCGCGTGTGATCGGCGTTAACCTTACCGGATCGCTCCCAGCGGGCGTGAGCGCGATGGATCTCTCGCTCACCTTCGCTCAGATGCTCCGCGCAGAAGGAGTGGTAGGCTGCTTCGTTGAGGTGTTCGGCGAAGGCGTGCGCTCGCTTTCTGCAACGCAGCGTGCCTGCGTCTCGAATATGACGCCAGAATACGGTTGCACCTGCACGCTCTTCCCGGTTGATGAGAAGACGCTCGATTATCTCGCGCTCACGGGTCGCAGTGAAGAGCAGATCGCGCTCGTCGAGGCCTATGCTAAAGAGCAGGGTTTCTGGGGATATGCGGATGCTGCCCCTCGCACCTATTCCAAGGTGCTCACACTCGATCTTTCAACGGTCGAGCGCAATCTGGCAGGTCCTTCGCGCCCGCACGATCGCATTCCGTTTGCAAAAGCTCACGAGACATTCCGCTCTATCTGCGCTGATCGCGATCTTGATCTTTCAGATACGGTCAAGGTCGAGATCGCAGGCCAGACGTACGATCTTACTCACGGAGCGCTTGCGATCGCGGCAGTAACGAGTTGCACTACGGCAACCGACACGTCGATGATGATCGCAGCTGGTCTGCTCGCGCGCAACGCCGCCGCGCAAGGTTTGAAACCGCAACCATGGGTCAAGTGCATCCTCGCTCCGGGAAGCCGCGCAACCGAAGATATCCTGGCAGCCGCCGGCCTCATCGAAGGCTTGCAGGACTTGGGCTTCTACACCTGTGGCTTCGGTTGCATGAGCTGTATTGGTAATTCGGGTCCGGTCTATCCGGCAATGCACGATGTCGCCGATTCCATCGAGCTAGCGAGCATCCTTTCGGGCAATCGTAACTTCGATGGCCGTATCTCACCGGATGTTTCACAGAACTATCTCTGTGCCCCTGCGCTCGTTATCGCTTATTCGCTGGTGGGCACGATGGACTTCGATTTCGAAACCACTCCTATTGCCACGAACGCAGAAGGCAAGGAAGTCTTCCTGCGCGATATCTGGCCCAACGATGAAGAGGTCGCACGCCTGCTCGCTCAGTGCTGCACGAAGGCTACCTTTGATGAATCGAGCGCAAGCTTGTTCGAAGGCGATGAGAAGTGGCGCTCTCTCGGCAAAGAGGCGAGCGATACATTCGCCTGGGATCCCGATTCCACCTATGTTCGTCGTGCGCCCTATTTCAACGGCATGGAAAAAGAGCCCAGTGCTCCAGCACAGATCAAAGACGCCCGTGCGCTTCTGAATTTGGGCGATTTCATCACGACCGACCATATCTCACCGGCAGGAGCCATCGCGCTCGATTCGCCGGCAGCGCGCTATCTTGAAGAGCATGGCGTCCTTCCCGCTGATTTCAACACCTATGGCGCACGCCGCGGTAATCATGAGGTCATGATGCGCGGCACCTTCGCGAACGTCAAGCTCATGAACAAGCTTGCCGAAGGGAAGAAGGGTGGCTGGACAAAAGACCTGCTCGATGATCAGATCAAGGCTGTCTGGGACGCTGCTGAAGATTATCAGAACAACGAAACGCCGCTCGTGGTGCTCGCCGGGAAGATGTACGGCAGTGGCTCTTCGCGCGATTGGGCCGCAAAAGGCCCGATGCTACAAGGCGTACGTGCGGCCTTTGCTGAGAGCTTCGAGCGCATCCATCGCTCGAACCTGATCGGCATGGGCATCCTGCCACTTCAGTTCGAAGAAGGCCAGAGCGTTGAAACGCTTGGGCTCGATGGAACCGAAACCTTCACGATCGCGCCGATCGATTTCTCGAAGGGCTTGCCTGAGCCTGCGCATGTTGCGGTCGAAGCAGTGAAACCTTCAGGAGAAAAGACCGCCTTCAACATGATCGTGCGTATCGACACTCCTACGGAAGGTGAGTATTACTTCAACGGGGGTATCTTGCAATACGTGCTTCGTTCGCTCGCGTAGGGATCGTTCATGGCATCGCCAGTTGTTGAAAAGCTCGGTCAGATCATCACGAAGCAAACCGCTGCTTCGCCCGATCATGCCCGAGCGCTTCTGATGGCTGCCTATTCCTGGGTGAATCTCGCGGGCAGGTTCCCGCGGCCTCGCAATGTGCGCGCAGCAACCGAACGCGTGAATGGTGGTATTGCAGGAACGATCGTCGATTCGTTCCGCCACCCTGAAAATGCGGTCATGGTGAACATCTTCATGCCGTGCGAGATTCTCCACGCCATGGAGCTCACGCCTATGTTTCCTGAAGGCATTTCAGCCTATGTTGCAAACACCGCTTGCGACGAGGTGTTCGTGGAGACTTCAGAATCTCACGATATCGCCGAGACCTTCTGTTCGTACCACAAGCTCATGATCGGGGTAGCGGAAACGGGTATCATGCCCCGCCCGCTCATGATTGCGAACACCACGCTTGCCTGCGATGCGAACCAGCTCTCATTTCCGCGCCTTGCGAAATTTTACGATGTGCCGCACTATGTCATCGATGTGCCCACTACCGCCGATGAAGATGCGGTGGTCTATGTTGCAGATCAGCTGCGTGAACTAGTATCGCTGCTCGAGGATGCCACGCATCGTTCGCTCGATCCTGAAGCATTGCGCGCTACTATGGTGAATTCGCGACGAACGATCCAGGCGTATCAGCGTTCGCTCGCGCTTCGCGGCAAGGTGAGTCTCGATACCACCATGACTAGCGAACTTTGCGCCATGATCTCCACGCACATCATGCTCGGACGCCCTGAAGCGCTTCGCTTCATGGAAGATGTGCTCGCTGTGACCGAGCGCGCACGGGGCACTGAACGCTCCGATAAGGTGCGTCTGTTCTGGATACATACCCTGCCGAATTGGCAAGAGTCGATGCGCGATATCTTCGATGCCGGTCCTGAATGCGAACTGGTCGGTACCGATATCGCTGCTGAATCGATCGATCTTCCCGACCCTGATCACCCCTTCGAGAGCATGGCGCGTCGCCTCGTATATGGCGCGATGAACGGACGCGCAAAAGAGCGCTTGGCATTTGCGCTCGAGCAGGCAAAGAACGCCAATGCCGATGGAGTCGTGGTGTTCTGCCACTGGGGATGCAAGCAAACGCTTGGTATCTCGCAGCTTGCTAAACAGTATTTCGAGCAGAATGGCCTACCTACGCTCGCGCTCGACGGTGATGGTTGCGACTCGCGCAACGTGGCAGATGGCCAAATGGTCACCCGTGTGAATGCCTTCATCGAACAACTGAAAGCCTTGCGCGCATGATCCACTACAGCTGCAAATACGCACCTATCGAGCTCTTCGCTGCCTTCGGTGAAGAGGCCTGTTTGCTCGATAGGGAAGAGGAGAATTTCGAGCGCGCTGAGGCGCTCACGCATGCGAATCTCTGCTGCCATGCGAAGTCCCTTATTCAGCAGAGCCTCGATAAGCGCAATGTCATCATCATGGATTGCTGCGATTCACTGCGTCGTGTCTACGATGTGCTGGATTTTGAAGGAAATCAGGAGCATCTCTATCTGCTCGATCTTCCCCATGAGAACAATGGCTGCGCACGTGAATTGTTCGCTGGCATCCTTTTGAATCTCGTGCATGATCTTGAGCGATCTACGGGAAGATCCTTCAACACTGAGCTGTTCATCCAGGCCTGTGTGCAGGCCTCGTGGGAATTCCCTCAAGAAGATTTCATCGCGCTTCTGGGTGGACGCGTGAGCCCAGAGCTCGAAGCATCCATCGCAGGCAATATGTCGCTACCTATCGCGAACCTTACGTGCTGTGGAAGCAGAGGGCTCGAGCCGCTTCCTGAAGGCGCGCAAAGCCTCAGCCTTGAAGAGCTGATGGACTGGTATGCGCACGCGCTCCTGCGTATGGTGCCCTGTATGCGCATGACCGATGTGAGTGGCAGGCGCGTGCTCTTCGAGAATCCATACCTGAAGGGCATCATCTATAACACGGTGAAGTTCTGCGATTTCTACAGCTTCGATTATTCCGCGCTCAAAGACGAGACGGATCTTCCTATGCTCAAGATCGAATCCGACTATATGCCTATGGCGCAGGGTCAGCTTTCAACGAGGCTCGAGGCATTTTCGGAAAGCTTAGGGCTTGATGCGCGTCAGCAAACGAACGAGAAAGTGTTCAATATGCAAGGAACGTACTACGCAGGGATCGATAGCGGCTCGACCACCACGAATATGGTCGTGCTCGATAAAGAGGGTGCAGTGGTGGCAAGCGCTATCGTGCGCACAGGCCCGAAGGCCGAACGTGGAGCCCGGGAAGCGCTCGAAGCGGTCTGTGAGCAGCTTGGCGCAACCGAAAAGGACTTCGCAGCCATCATGGCTACCGGCTACGGGCGCGATAATATCCCGTTCGCAACCGACACGAAGACCGAGATCAGCTGCCATGCGCATGGTGCGCACTACCTCAATCCCGAGATCCGTACGATCGTGGACATCGGTGGACAAGATAGCAAGGTCATCTGCCTTGATGAAGCGGGCGAGGTCTCGAACTTCATCATGAACGACAAGTGCGCCGCAGGTACGGGGCGCTTCCTTGAGATGATGGCGCGTTCGCTCGAGCTTGACATGGATCAAATGAGCACGCGCGGGCTTGAATGGAAAAAGGACCTTACCATCTCGAGCATGTGTTCTGTTTTTGCAGAATCGGAAGTTATTTCGCTTATCGCGGATAATCATTCAGATAATGATATTGTACATGGATTGAATAAATCCATCGCATCGAAGACTGCTTCGATGGTGAAGCGCGCGCGTGGCGAAGCTCCCTTCATGATGACCGGGGGCGTTGCGCGCAACAGCGGGGTGGTGCAGGAGCTCGAATCGCGTTTGGGCGATGCGCTCTTCATCACCGACGCTCCAGATCTGTGTGGCGCGCTCGGTGCAGCGCGCTATGCATGGGAAGAACGAAAGTAAAGGAGATATCCCGTGGACGATCCTCGTAAGCAAGGACCGCAGCAAGGACCGATCGATTGGTCGGAATTCATCAAGCAGGCTCAACAATCAGGCGCTGGTGCCGATTTCAACAAGATCAAGTCGCGCTTCTCACATCTTAAGAAGCGCACGATCATCATCGCAGCGGTGGTGCTCGTGCTCGTCTTGGCGCTTGCGTATTGGTGGTTCCATCCGGCCATCAATATCCAAAGCATCGATCTGTGGGGCTTCCTCGTCGTTATTCTGGCGCTTGTCACGTTCGTGCTGTTCGTGTTCCGCCAGATCTACCAAACAGGCATGGGTAAACGCGAGAAAAGCCCTAAGAAAGTAAAGCTCTTCTCCGGCCTCATGGCTATCCCGATCGCTATTGCGGTCATCGGTGCTGTTGGCTGGCTTGCTTCGCAATCCTTCTTCCCGGGCAATGCCGAGAAGTATTCAACGGTCCTGGTTACCGAAGACGCCGATTTCGCTACCGATATTCCTGAAGTGAACTATAGCGAGATCCCCTTCATTGATAAGGATTCTGCGATCCTGCTCGGCAACCGCACCATGGGTACCATGGCTGACTACGTTTCGCAGTTCGAGATCTCCGATCTCTATTCGCAGATCAACTATAAAGGACAGCCAGTGCGCGTCAGTCCGCTCAACTATGCCGATTTCTTCAAGTGGTGGGCGAATAAAGATGGAGGCATCCCTGCCTACGTTATCGTGAATATGTCCACGCAAGATACCGAGATCGTGCGTCTTGAAAACCCCATTCGCTATTCAGATTCCGATCCGTTCTTCTATAACGTCGATCGTCATGTGCAATTGAGCTATCCGTTCTACATGTTCGATGAGAAATCGTTCGAGATCAACGATGATGGTGAACCGTTCTGGATCTATCCTGTTCAAAAGCGTACGATCGGTCTGTTCGGCGGCACGACCATCCAACGTGTTGTGCTCTGCAACGCTTCAACCGGTGAATGCCAAGACTTCGCTATAGAAGATGTTCCGCAATGGGTCGACCGTGCTTATCCGGCAGAACTGCTCATCGAGCAGTATAACTGGAGCGGTGCACTTTCAGGCGGCTGGATCAATTCGTGGCTCGGCCAGAATGGCGTGAAGCAGACTACGCCCTCGACCGATGGTAAGAGCGGTTTCAATTACATCGCGCAGGACGATGACGTGTGGGTCTACAGCGGTGTTACGTCAGCTACGGCCGATAACTCGATCATCGGCTGCGTCATGATCAACCAGCGTACGGCTGAATCGAAGTTCTATTCCGTAGCAGGTGCAACGGAAGAATCTGCTATGCGCTCAGCCGAAGGCCAGGTCCAGCATCTTCAATACGATGCCACGTTCCCACTGCTCATCAACGTTGATGGACAGCCCACCTATTTCATGGCGCTCAAGGATGCTGCTGGTTTGGTGAAGATGTATGCGATGGTCGATATCCAGCGCTACCAGAACGTTGCGGTGGGCGACACGCTAGCCGCTACCGAGAAATCCTACAAGCAGCTCTTGGTGAGCCAGGGGGTCAATGTGGGTGGTTCCGATGCTTCGGCGCATCCTTCTGCAGGAAGCACTTCGGGAACGATCGCATCCATCTCGCCGGTCGTGCTCGATGGCAATTCCCACTACTATCTCATTCTCGATGGGCAGCAGGCGATCTTCGATTGCCCGGTGGCGAGCGTAGTCGATGTCGTGCGCTATAAAGTGGGCGATGTGGTCGTGCTCAACCACGGCTCTTCGGAAGGGAATGTGGTGTTGGTCGATTCGATCGGAGAGTAGCCGTTCGCGTGTTCTTCGAGCAATTACCCTTGACGAGGTATGTGTGCACTGAAATAATGTATAGGCTTTCTTAAAGCATACGGAATAACTGTTCCGCTACCCAAGACAGCAGGTACGTACGTTTAATTGCGCTTGCGCAGCCCGCCGAGGTGGTTAAGAGAAGCTCACATTCATGGCTTTGTCGACCCCTGCTGTCATTGGCGCAGGGGTCGTTTCTTTTCAGAATTCGATCCACTCAACTGGGGCGGAACCCGAGTTTTGAAGAGAAGGAGGTGTAACGTAAATGCCAAGCATAAAGAATGTCGATGCTCTTGCACAGATCAAAGAGGATCTTGCTGATGTTCAGGCGGTCTGGGTCGTCGATTATCGTGGCCTTACTGTTAAGGAAGCACAGGAGCTTCGTCGCAATATCCGTGAAGCTGGTGCGGTCATGAAGGTGTACAAGAACACGCTCATGCATATCGCACTCAAGGAACTGGATATGGCAGACATGGACGAGATTCTTTCCGGCCCTTCAGCATTCGTCTTCGCTGACGGAGATCCAGTCGCTTCAGCGAAAGCTCTTCGCGACTTCTCGAAGGACAACGAAACGCTCGTCATCAAGGGTGGCATCATGGACGGCAAGTTCGTCGATGCAGAGGCAGTCAAGAAGATCGCAGCTCTTCCTTCGCGCGAAGAACTCATCGCGAAGCTTCTCGGTTCGCTTCAGAACCCCATGTCGCAGATCGTGCGCGTGCTCAACGCACCGCTCGAGCAGGTCGCTCGCACCATCGGTGCTATCGCCGACCAGAAGAATGCAGCCTAAACGCTGCCTAGCCTTAGGGCTTGAACAGGCAGCATAGATGTTGCCAAAAGAAATGATAAGTATGCCACGTAAGGCATAACGATTAAAAAAGGAGTCATACCATGGCTGTAACTCGCGAAGAAATTGTTGAAGCATTGAAGGAAATGCCGGCGCTCGAGCTTTCTGAGCTCGTTAAGGAACTCGAAGAGGTCTTCGGTGTTTCTGCTGCTGCTCCTGTTATGGTTGCAGGCGCTGCTGGCGCTCCTGCTGGCGATGCAGGTGCTGCAGACGAGAAGTCTGAATTCGACGTTATCCTCGAGGGCTTCGGCGACAACAAGATCGCTGTTATCAAGGCTGTCCGTGACATCACTGGTCTTGGCCTGAAAGAGGCTAAGGAGCTCGTCGAGGGCGCACCTTCTCCTGTCCAGGAAGGCGTTGCAAAGGACAAGGCAGAGGAAATGAAGTCTCAGCTCGAGGAAGCTGGTGCTGCTGTAACCTTGAAGTAAATTCAAAAACTTCAATTGGTCTTTCAAAAAGGGCTCGACTGATCAGTCGAGTCCTTTTTTTGTATCGGCGAAGCGCTGGGGAAACCTTCCCCTGACACTTCGTCGATACCTGCAAGAGAGATGAACAATGATGTTTGATGTTGAAAACTAGTTGTTCGATTCGTGCTTGCGAGCGGCAATCTCGAGCAAGGTATCGTTTAAGAGTGCATAGACTTCGCGCGTAGAGCCATCAAGGCAATCAAGGTGCTTTTGGATGGTCGCCGTGTCGCCACGCTCTGCAGGGCCGGTAAGAGACGCTATAACGCCGTCTTGCGCCACATGCTCAGCGTTCCCTAGAAAGAGGGGAGCAAGGGCTTTTTCGGCGTTCTCAGGCGTGAATCCACAGCGAACAAGCTCATCGCAGGCACGTTGGTAGAGTGCGATAACCTGATTTGACGCAAGGACCGCAGCAGCGTGATAGCGCACCTTCTCTACTGCATCGATCACTTGAACCACGTTGCCTTCATCGGCGATGAGAGCGACCATTTCCATAAGGTGTTCCGAATCACCTTCGATCGCAAAGAATGACTTATGGAGCTCTTGATAGGTTTCGGTCTTAGAAGGTACCGCGAAAAGCGGGTGAACTGAATAGCCGAACGCTCCACGCTCTTCACGCCCTGCAAACACATCAGAAGAAAGCGCACCGCTGCAGTGAGCGATGTTCTTGTCTTGTAGATCGATGTCGCTTGCAAGGATCTCGTTCCAGACAGGCTTGATCTGTCCATCGGGGACCGTGATGAACACGGTATCACAGAGGGGGATAAGCTCTTCAAAATGCTCGAACGCGCGCGACTCGCTAAAGTCAGCAGCTTCTTTGGCGCTCTTATACGAGCGGCTAGTAAAACCAATGATCGTATGATGAGGGGCAAGATACTTAGCGAGCGTGGTGCCGACTTTACCTGCACCGATGAAACCGAGCTTCATAGTAGCCCTTTCGATTCACGTTATACCAAAACAACGAAACGTACGATCAAGTACACACAGGCAATAGCCGTACAAACGATCATGATCGGGAAGCCGACCTTCGTGTATTCCATGAAGGAAAGGGGATAGCCGTGGCGTTCCGAGATCGAGGCCATAACAACGTTGGCAGACGCACCGATGAGCGTACCGCAACCGCCGAGGCAGGCACCCAGTGAAATAGCCCACCACAAAGGAGCAACATCGACACCTGAGGCGCCCATCGTGGTGATGATAGGGATGAGCGTTGCCACCAGCGGGATGTTGTCAAGGATAGAGGATATGATCGCGCTCGCCCAAACGAGGATAATGAGCGTGAGCAGCAAGTCGCCACCGGTCAGCTCCATCATTCCTTCAGCCATCATCTGGATGACACCCGTTTCTGCCATGCCGCCAACGACAACGAACAGGCCGGCGAAGAAGCCGATCGTGGTCCATTCAACTTCGCGGATGGTCTTCTCCATATCCGCACCACTGATAACGAGCATGATGCCTGCAGCAGCCAGCGCGATAACGCTCGGCTCGATATGGAAGAATCCATGGGTCACGAATGCTGCAGCCACGACCACGATCATGATCACGCTCTTATGGAACAAGCTTCTGTCATGGATCGCATCCGCTTCGACCAGATGCATGACAGCTTCACGCTTGTCATCGCTCACGCCAAGCTTGCGTCCGTACATGAAGTAGAAGATCGCAAGTACGGCAGCCATGATGAGCAGAACACACGGCGCGTCGTAGATGATGAAGTCGAAGAACGAAAGATTCGCTGCCGATCCGATCATGATATTGGGCGGATCGCCGATGAGTGTTGCGGTACCACCGATATTCGATGCAAGGATCTCGGTGATGAAGAACGGGATCGGATTGATATCGAGCAAGAGCTTGCAAACCGTGTAGGTGACCGGACCGATCAACAGGATCGTGGTCACGTTATCGAGCAGTGCTGAGAGCAGGGCTGTGATGATGGAGAAGACGAGCATGATAAGCCACGGATTGCCCCGTACGAGCTTCGCCGATTTTATCGCTAGGTACTCGAAGATGCCCGACCCTTTGACCACGCCTACGAAGAGCATCATGCCCACCAGAACACCAAGGGTGTTGAAGTCGATATGCTCGACACTGGTATCGAAGTCGAGAATGCCGAACAGGATGAGCGCGACTGCACCACAAAGCGCAGCAGTGGTGCGATGGATCTTCTCTGAAACGATGAGCGCCATCACCACGACGAAGATGACGATGGAGATGATCTGAGCTGTAGTCATGAGGTGTATTCCGCCTGTTTTGTCATGCGCTAAGAGCACGCCCGAAAAGCGTGCGATCACGCACAGATTTCCAATGGATTTATCAGTTGTACTTTACCCCAAGTGAGCATTTCCCCATGCGAAATATTCCATTCGCGAGTGCTCTTACCTGCAAACGGCATCCAAGCGAAATCTGAGTGCATTTCAAGAGACAAAAGAGGAGCTTGCGCTGGGTAAGGAGCACAGGCTCAAAAGGGTAGTCCTAAGATGAGTTGCGGTGAAGATGAACTACCAGATATCTCCCTCATGCGCGGTACAATCGACCTCGGTGAGCTTACCTGTGGTCGAATCGATGATGAAGCCGCGCACGCATACCGAAGAAGGAATGAGCGGATGGTGTTCGATCAGGTGCACGGTTTCATGCACGCTCTCTTCGCCATCGCCGAATCCAGCGAGCCAATTCTCGAAATCGATGCCGCAATAGTGCATCAGTTCGATATGGTCGCGCGGAACACCTGCATCGAGCATATGAGAGATCATTTCTTCGGCATTCATATGCTGTGCTCCGCAATTGCTATGGCCAACCACCATGATGTTCTCCACGCCCAGCTCGAAAATCGCGACGAGCAGGGAACGGATCACACTGCCGAAGGGGTGCGCGATCACGCCGCCCGCATTCTTGATGATCTTGGCATCGCCGTTCTTAAGGCCGAGCGCTGCAGGAAGCAACTCGGTCAAGCGCGTATCCATGCAGCTCAATACTGCAAGCTTCTTCTCAGGATACTTATCGGTTTCGAATTGTTCGTAGCGCTTCTCTTCAACGAAGGTCTTGTTGAACGCAAGGACTTCTTCAATGGTGTTCATAGCTGCTCCTTTTAATAGTTGCGTTGCTCTATTGTGACAGGCCTGTGACAAAAAACGAAAGGCCAGCATAGCCAGCCTTTCTTGTGTGTTTGGATCAAGCGCGCTTATCTAGCCGTAGATCTTCTTGAAATCGGCGTAAGCCCGATCGGCCTCTTCCATGATGTCGGTGATGATCTTTGCCGCAGGCTTCATCTCGGTGATGAGTCCTGAGATCATGCCAGCGGAAAACGCCCCGCGCTCGATGATGCCATCGCGTGCAGCTGCAACGGTTCCACGACAGAACTGATCGAGCTCTTCGCTCGATGCGCCTGAGTCATGCAGTTTCCAGTATTCTTCGGTCCAGGGGCTCTTGATGCAACGCACCTGCTTCTTGCCGTATTCACCGGTGAGCACGGTATCGCTATCGCTCGCATCGATGACGATCTGCTTGTAAACATCGCTGATGGGGCATTCTTCCGCTACAAGGAATGCTGTGCCCATCTGAACGCCTACTGCACCCAGCATGAGCGCCGCCATGAATCCCTTGCCATCAGCGATGCCGCCCGCTGCGATAACGGGAATATCCACCGCTTCGGCAACCTGGCGCACCATGGGGAAGGTGCACATCTTGCCGATGTGTCCGCCGCCCTCCATACCTTCGGCTACAACAGCGGTCGCGCCCAGATCCTGCATCTTCTTCGCTGCGCGAGCGTGGGGAATGAGGCAGATGACCTTGATGCCGCCCTCCACGAGGATCGGAACGATCTTCTCGGGGTTGCCTGCGCTGATCGTGCAGATCGGCACCTTGAGCTCAACGCACATGCGCGCGCACTCTTCAACGATGTCGCTTTCCATGATCAGATTCACCGCGAAGGGCTTATCGGTGATAGAACGTGCGATCTCGACTTGCTCTTTGACCCATTGGCCATCGTGAAGCGTCGAGGCGATCACGCCGAGTCCACCCGCTTCACTTACGGTCGCAGCGAATTTACCATCGGAAATATGCGCCATCGCACCCTGGATGATGGGGTATTCGATTCCGAGCACATCGCAAAGTTCTGTTTTCATACCAGCTCCTTCATTGAGGCGTTAAATTCATCCTCTGATTATATCGCCCTGGTGCAAAACGAAGTACTCAATCTTTCGGGTTATTTCCGTTCTTTCTATTCGTGGCGTTTGTATCTTTATTATTGGTCATGCTTTCGGATGTTCGACATCACAGTGAAAAAGCGAAGATAGGGCTGAAGATAGGACTATTGCTAACAAGACTATTGCTAGAAAAGCACTCAACACTACCGCTTACTAATACCAAAGGTTTTCAAGCATAATTTTTTTAATCGATATGAGCACGCGCATCAACGAAGATTTCCTTGCGCGAGGGTATGATTCTCGGCCGAAAAATGCTCTCATGGCGGCGGATCATGGGTGATTTGTAGTTCGATTTATATATAAAATCGACGATATATGAACATCTTGTGAAGAGAAATCCGAATTTCTAAAATTACCCCTTGACGCACCCCCTACCCGCGAGGATAATACTGCTTTGCGCGACTCACGAGTGGCGCTCGCGACGGGCCTTAGAAACCCGGCGCGGAGAACCTTGAAAACCGGATACTGTAGAGAACTAATTAGAGTAGTTACGTAAGCAAGAATTGAAGCTAGATAAACCTGTCGATCCTTTAAAAAGGAATCGATACACAGAATCAAACTTGCAGATGGTCCTTTAGGCCATCTCCTTTAAATGGAGAGTTTGATCCTGGCTCAGGATGAACGCTGGCGGCGTGCTTAACACATGCAAG
>ERZ825896.26-NODE-26-length-183033-cov-11.533988_pt1 | contig 183033 bp, 202 predicted proteins | sample MGYA00519858_ERZ825896 | MGnify/ENA primary metagenome ERZ825896 (study PRJEB31778, sample SAMEA3449214) | human gut metagenome | biome: human gut; feature: human-associated habitat; material: faeces | place: United Kingdom | collected 2010/2012 ... | reverse complement strand
ACGGCGAACCGCCCGTCAGGGCCAGGTTCTGGTCATAGAGCTTGAAGCCGTTGGTGAGTGAAAGGAAGGTGCAGATGGTGATGGACGGCATGACGTTCGGGATGGTGATATGCCAGAGGGTCTTCCAGCCGGAAGCGCCGTCGATCTTTGCGGCCTCGAGCATATCCTCCGGGATGGCCTGCAGACCCGCGATATAGATGATCATCATATAGCCGATCTGCTGCCAGCACATCAGTATGATGAGGCCCCAGAAGCCGTATTTTGTTTCGAGCACCACAGCGGTATCAAAGTGGCTGAGGATGCCGTCGAAGATCATGAGCCAGATATAGCCCAGGACGATGCCGCCGATCAGGTTCGGCATAAAGAAGACCGTCCGGAAGATATTCGAGCCCTTGATGCCCTTCGTCAGGACATAGGCGACGGCGAATGCCAGCACATTGATGATGAGCAGCGACACGAGCGCGAACAGCGCCGTGTACCAGAACGCGTGCAGGAAGCCATCGTCCTGGAAAATGGTCTGATAGTTCTTCAGGCCCACCCAAGTCCATTTGCTGGTCGTCTTGAACTTGCAGAAAGACAGAAACAGGCCCTTGGCAAACGGATACAGGAAGCCCACGCAGAACGCGGCGAACGTCGGCAGCAGGAAAAGCCAGCCCCAGCGCTGGATCGGCCGGCGGATCAGGCTGCATGACAGCGACGCGTCGTCATGTTTTCTTTTTTTCATCACGCTTCTCCTTCGTGTTAAAATTTCTCAGACCGGCGTCCGCCGCTGCGGGCGTCCGTCTGAGAAGTTTTAAAAACGGCTTCTCTCATAAAGAAGGGGGCGTGAGCCCCCTTCTTCAGTTCCTATTTGGTGTTACGCGTTTTCCTTCGCATACTGGGTTGCCCAGCCCTGCACGAATGCAGTCTCGACAGCGGACCAGTCGCCGGTGCCGGCAGTGTACTGGGTCAGAGCGTCGACAACAGCTGCACGCCAGTCGTCAACAGCGGGAGTCCAGTTGAATGCCCAGGTAACAACGTAGTTGCCTTCAGCAGTGTACTTGTTGGCATCCTGGAAGAAGACATTCTCCGGATCCTTGGCGTCCTTGAACGGGCAGGGACCAAACTCTTGTGCCAGCATCGTGGTGCCTTCATCAGAGGTAACGACCCAGACGAGGAAGTCGATGGTAGCCTGAATATCTTCTTCAGAGGATTCGTTGTTGATGGCCCAGCAGTTCTCGGTGCCTGCGCACAGGCCGGCCTTTTCTTCGCCGTCAACGCCGCAGTAGATGGGGATCATAGCCAGATCAGCGGGATCCATGCCGAACGTGCCGGTCAGGTTGGAGTATTCCCAGGTGCCGTTCTGATAGAACGCAGCCTTGCCCTCGCCGAATTCAGCCTCGGACTCGTCGCCGGTAGCGGTGGCCAGAGCAGCGCCGGTGGTAGCGGAATCAGTGGTGTAGAGATCCCAGATGTTCTTGAAGTTCTCGAGGTAAGCGCCGGTGATGGTGGCGGGCTGTGCGGTCACGCCGTCGTCACGGAACTCGTAGTACAGCGGCATGTTGGCCAGGTGGCCGGAGAAGCGCCAGCTGGAGGAGCCTTCGAGGCCGGCGGAGGAGAATGCGTCGAAGCCGAGCTCTTCAGCACGAGCGTGGATGTCGTCAGCGACAGCCTTCAGGGAAGTGAAGTCGGTGATCTCGTCGATGGAGTGGCCGGCCTTCTCAAGCAGAGCCTTGTTGACGATGATGCCGAATGCTTCGTAGCAGTAGCCGATAGACAGCGTCTGGCCGTCTTCACCCTTGAGGTTGAAAGCGTCGGTGGTCATCTGGTCCATGATGGCGGTGCCGTCCAGCGGATAGCAGTAGTCGCCGTAGGAGTTGATGGCGCCCTGGTTGCCGCACTGGAAGAGGGTCGGAGCGGAGCTCTTGTCCAGCTCGGCGGCGAGGGTGGTGTCGTAGGTGCCGGAAGCAGCGGTGACAACCTTGACGGGAACGCCGGTCTGCTCGGTGTAGGTGGCGGCGAGCTTCTGCCAGGCTTCGTCAGCCTCGGGCTTGAAGTTCAGGTAGTAGACAGAGCCGGTCGCTTCGGTCGTGGCGGGCTCTTCCGTCGTCTCAGCGGGTTCTTCGGTAGTTTCTTCGGTGGTTTCTTCTGCAGCCGGGGTAGTCTCGGTCGCAGCGGGCTCTTCGGTCTGTGCGGGCTCGGTCTTGGAAGCGCAGGCAGCCAGACCCAGAACCATCACGAGAGCGAGAAGCATTGCGATGATCTTTTTCATGATATTCCTCCTGTAGTACTGTTTTTGAATTTTGGAAACGTTTCCATTTCCTTTGACCATATTATACTACATTTTGTCGCTTTGAGCAATCAAAAAATGGTCTGAAATAATTTTCAGCGTTTTGCCCAATTTTTATTCTATGTTTTTGTCTATTTTGCTTCCTTCTGAAGCCATGCTTGCGTTTTGCCTGTGCAGCCGATATAATAATACAGAAATTTCTTCCGAAACCGAGGTCCACCGATGAAACTGTTCAATTATGATTCCCCATTCTGGTCGTTTATGTCGCGGCTCGCGGATCTGATCATCCTGAATCTGCTCTGGATCGTGTTCTGCATCCCCGTCGTGACCATCGGCGCGTCGACGACCGCCATGTACCGCGTCACGCTCAATATGGTGCGCGGCGAAGGCAGCGGCGTCGTGCGCATGTTCTGGGACGCGTTCCGCCTGAACCTCAAGCAGGCGGTGCTGATCTTTCTGATCCTGCTGATCCCGGTTCTGCTGGTCGTCTATGAGTTCTGGATGTATCTTTCCGGCGCGGTCGGGCAGTCGATGTGGCTGGGGCTGGTGTTCTGCTGCCCGTCGCTCATTTTGGCGCTGGTGCTCGCCTACGTCTATCCCCTGCTCGCGCAGTTTGACAACAGCATCAAAAATACGCTGAAAAACGCCTGTCTGCTTGCCATCGGCTCGCTCCCCTACTCCCTGGTGATGGCAGCGCTCAACCTCCTGCCCGTGGCGCTCTTCCTGTTTGCCACCAGCTTCTTCTTCCGGACAGCGATCTTCTGGGTCCTGATCGGCGGCGCGCTGGTCGCCTTCGCAAACAGCTGGCTGCTGCGGAAGGTCTTCAAAAAGAATTTCGGTCTCGATTGATCGTAAAAAACTATCGCCGGACGCGAAAACGCGTCCGGCGGTTTTTTATTTTGCGTAGATGAGGCCAACCAGGGCGTTGAGCCATCTGGCGGGGAGGACCTTTGCCAGGAAGCAGAAGAATTTGTACTGCAGACCGATGGTATTGACGGGGCGCACGCCCTTGCGGGTGGCGACGCGCGCGATGAACGCGCCCGCCTGCTCCGGCGCCATGCCGGCCTGCTCGTCGCGCTCCATCCCGGACACGGACCGCGCGATGCGGCCGCCGTAGATATCGTCGCCCAGCTGGTTCTTTTCCCGCGCGGCGGTGAAGCCCGTGCGGATATCGCCCGGCTGCACGCAGCAGACCTGAATGCCAAAGGGCTTTACCTCGTTGGCGAGCGCCATCGTATAGGAGTTGATGGCGGCCTTGCTGGCCGAGTAGTAGGTCTGGAACGGGATCGGGATTGCGCCGGCCACAGAGCTGAGATTCACGATCCGGCCATAGCCCTGCTTCCGCATGACGGGCAGCACCTGCCGGTTCATGCGGACCATGCCGAAGAAGTTCACGTCCAGCTGACGCTGCGCCTCCTCGGTGCCGGTGAATTCCACCGCGCCGGAGATGCCGAAGCCGGCGTTGTTGATCAGCACGTCGATATGGTCCTCCCACTGCAGGATCTGCGCGACTGCGGCGGCGAGCGTCTCCTCCTTCGTGACGTCGGCCACGATGTGCTGCATCCCGGCCACGCCCTCGGCCCGGCGGGAAAGCTCATAGACCGTATAGCCCCTGGCGAGCATCGCCTGCGCCGTGCAGCGGCCGATGCCGGAGGTCCCTCCGGTGATCACACATACCTGGCTCACAGCGCATACCTCCTCAAAACCTCCGCGATCACGCCGACGGCCTCGTCGATGAGCGCATGCGTGTGCGTGGCCATCAGGCTCGTGCGGAGCAGGCACTCATGGGGCGCCGCCGCGGGCGGCAGAGACGAATTGACATACACGCCGCCCTCATAGAGCTCCTTCGCGATCGTGAGCGTCGGAAGCGGCTCATAGGTGTAGATGGGAATGATGGGGATGCAGTCGCCGTTGGACGGGCGCATCTTGATGTTCCGCTCGTTCAGAAGGCCGCGCATGTACTTTGCGTTCTCCTGCAGCGTCGTGACGAGCTCGGGATACGCCTCGAGCTCGCGCAGGGCCGCAAGGGCCGCCGCCGTGTTTGCGGGCGGAATGGAGGCAGAGAAGATGAACGGACGCGAGCTGTGACGCACGAAGTCTGCCACGCGGCTGCTGGCCGCCATATAGCCGCCGAGCGAGGCAAGAGACTTGGAGAACGTGCCCATGTAGATATCGACCTGATCCTCCAGGCCGTAATAGCTTGCCGTGCCGCGGCCGCCCTCGCCGATAACGCCGAGGCCGTGGGCGTCGTCCACCATGACGCGTGCGCCGTATTTCTGCGCCAGCGCGCAGATCTCCGGCAGGTTGGCAATATCGCCGCCCATGGAGAACACGCCATCGGTCACGATGAGGCAGCCGGCGGTGTCGGGCACCTTCTGCAGCTTCTTTTCCAGATCCGTCATGTCGTTATGCTGGTAGCGGAGCATCTTGCCGTAGGAGAGCTTGCAGCCGTCGTAGAGGCTGGCGTGGTTCTCGCGGTCCATGATGACGTAGTCATGCAGACCGACGATCGAGCTGATGATGCCGAGGTTCGACTGAAAGCCCGTCGAGAAGGTCACGACGGCATCCTTGCGCAGGAACTTCGCCAGCTCGTCCTCCAGCTCCAGATGGAGCTTCAGCGTCCCGTTGAGAAAGCGGGAGCCGGAGCAGCCGGAGCCGAGCGTCCGGTAGGCCTGTACGCCCGCTTCGATCACGGATGAATTCGTCGTGAGGCCCAGATAGTTGTTCGAGCCCAGCATGATGCGGCGCTTGCCCTCCATGATGACCTCGGTGTCCTGCCGCGATTCCAGCGCGCGGAAATAGGGATACACGCCCTGCTCCCGCACCTCGTCCTGAATGTACCGCTGATAACATTTTTCGAAAATATCCATAGCTTCCTCCTTCGTTACAGAAGCGCTTCCAGCGCCAGCAGCACACGCTCCGCGCTGTCAAGCTCCGCGGGGGTGAACTGCGCGGCGGCCGTGCGGATCTTCTGCTGCAGCGCGTCTTCCTTGTCCTCGTCAAAATAACCGGTGAATTTTTCCGACGTCGTCAGCACGACCTCCCGCCGGTCGCGGGCCTGCACGTGCTTTTCCAGATAGCCCTTCGCCGTCAGCTGGTTGACCTTATAGGTCGCGTTCGGCTGAGAAATGCCGATGGTCTCGGCAAACTGGGACACGGTCGGGCTGCCAAGCAGGTGGATGATGTCCGCGGAAAACGCCTCTGTCGCGCTGAGACTGCCGGGCTTTTCCCGCACGGCGGCAAACAGCTTCCGGTAGCAGAACAGGCGGTATTTCCGGAACAGCTGCGCAAACGTCTCGCCAAGCATGCGTGGTCTCCTTTGGTTACATAAAAATTTTTAATTAAATTTTTTGAAGTAGTTAGAGTATAGTGCAGCCGGTTTTCTTTGTCAAGATTTTTTTGTGCAATCGGCGCGCATCTGTGCTATACTCAGAAAAAAGGAGGCACGGATATGAAGGTACTTGCAATTATCGACATGCAGAAGGATTTTATCGACGGCGCGCTGGGCACGAAAGAGGCCGTTGCCATCGTCCCGAAGGTCGCGGCGCGGCTCGCGCAGGCGCGGGCGGACGGCGAGACGGTCGTCTTTACGCGCGACACGCATCACGCGGACTATCTATTGACGCAGGAGGGGCGGAAGCTGCCGGTGCCGCACTGTCTGGAGGGCACGGACGGCTGGCAGATCGACGCGGCGCTTGCCGTTGAGGACGCCCCGGTCTTTGACAAGCCCGGCTTCGGTTCCCCTGCCCTGATCGAATATCTGCGGTCGCTCCCGGCGCTCGAGGGCGTGGAGTTCATCGGCCTGTGCACCGACATCTGCGTCATCACGAACGCGATGATGACCAAGGGTGCGCTGCCGGAGGTCCCGCTGTCCGTGCGCGCGGACTGCTGCGCCGGCGTCACCGCGCAGAGCCACGAGACCGCCCTGCAGGCCATGCGGATGTGCCAGATCTCGATCGTGTAAACGCTTGACAGCCCGCCAAGGTCCGCTATAATAGGAGTCAGACAGATGGTTCACATACGGATGAAGCCGAGGTAATTATTATGCTTGAAGATCAGGATTATCAGGAGATCGCCCATATTTTCAAGGTCATTCTCGAGAGCGATATCGGGCCGAAGATCAATCGCCTCGCAGAAGGCCAGCAGCTTTTGCTCGAGACGCTGGCTCCCAAAAACCGCGTGGAAGAGCTGGAGGATGAGGTCTCTTTTTTGAAGTCCGTCATCCGCATGCACAGCGAGCAGATCGCGGAGCTGAAAAAGAGCATTACCGCATAAAAGAACGGGCTGCCGGCAGGCAGCCCGTTTTGTTTCGTTTTTTACAGTTCTCCCGGGAACAGCGCGTCGATGGCGGCCGCGGCGGCGGCCTGCTCGGCGCGTTTTTTGCTGCTGCCGGTGCCCTTGCCGCAGGGCTTGCCGTTGAGCAGGACTTCGACATCAAATTTCTTGTCGTGATCGGGGCCGGACTCGCCGATGAGCTCGTAGCGCAGGACCTGATCCTTCTTGCGCTGCACCAGCTCCTGCAAGGCGGTCTTGTAGTCAAAATTATGCGGCTTTCCGGCCGGGACATCGCAGAGGATCAGGCGGTCGATGATCTCCTTGGCTGCGGAAAAGCCGCCGTCCATATAGCTTGCCGCGATGACGGACTCCATAGCGTCGGAGACGATGGAGTCGCGCTTGCGGCCGCCGCCGTGCTCCTCGCCGTGGCCGAGCAGCAGGAAGCTGCCCAGACGGATGGTTGCAGCCGCGCGGGCCAGATTCTTTTCGCAGACCAGATCCGCGCGGATGCGGGTCAGCTCGCCCTCGGGCTTGTCCGGGAAGCTGCGGTACAGATAGTCCGCCACGACAAAGCCCAGGATGGAATCGCCCAGAAACTCCAGACGTTCGTTGTCGTGCAGGCCGCGCTCCCGGTTTTCATTGGCATAGGAGCTGTGCGTCAGCGCGTTTTCGAGAATGCTCTTGTCCCGGAACGTGTAGCCCAGCCCGGCTTCCAGTTCACTCAGCATGTTGATACTCCTTTGGAACGACCATATGGTCGATATTTGCTGCCAGTGTCCCGGCGACATCCGCCTCGACGGCGCCGATGGCCTGCCGGATGGCGTTGCGGATGGCCAGCGCGTCGGACGAGCCGTGCGCCTTGATGACAGGCTTGTTGAGGCCGATCAGCGCGGTGCCGCCGGTCTCGCGGTAGTCCATTTTCTTCTTGAACGCCTTGACGCCGTCCATGCACAAAAGCGCGGCCAGCTTGGTCAGCAGATTTTTCTTGAACATGTCCTTCATCATGGAGGCCATGAAAAGCGCCGTGCCCTCGATCCCTTTGAGCAGGATATTGCCGGAGAAGCCGTCGGAAACGACCACGTCCGCGCCGCCCAGCGGCACGTCACGCGCTTCGATGTTGCCGGTGAAGTTGATCTTCCCGGCCTCGCCCGCCTGCTTCAGCAGCGGGTAAACGGCCTTCTGCAGCTCGCCGCCCTTGGAGTCCTCTGCGCCGATGTTGAGAAGCGCCACGCGCGGGTTTTCGATCCCGAGGACCTTTTCCGCGTAATACGAGCCCATGAAGGCAAACTGCAGCAGAAACTCCGGCGTGCAGTCCGCCGTTGCACCGCAGTCGATGAGGACGCACTCCCGGCCGGTCTTCGTCGGGATCTGCGGGCCCATGGCCGCGCGGCGGATGCCCTTGACGCGCCGGACGATCAGCGTCGCCGCAGAGAGCAGTGCGCCCGTCGAGCCGGCGGAGACGAACGCGTCGCCGCCGCCCTCTTTGAGCATGGTCAGTCCGACGACCATGGAGGAATCCTTTTTCTTTTTCACGACCGTCGCCGGGTCGTCGTGCATATCGACGACGTCGTCGGCGTTGGCGATCTCCACGCCCTTGGGAAGCGTCTCGATTCCCTGGTCCTTGAGCGCCTGCAAAATGGCCTCGCCGCGGCCGACCAGTACGGCCTCGCAGCCAAAGTCCTTCGCGGCCTGGATCGCACCGAGCGCGATCTGATCCGGGGCGTTGTCGCCGCCCATGGCGTCTACGAGTATTCTCATTCGGTTCCCTCCTGCCCTGTCATTTGATCGATGATCGCAAGCGAACGCTGTGCGATGGCGAGATTCTTGTTGGCCTTGCCCTTGACGCGGCGGTCCAGCGGCGTTAGGATGCCGAAGTTGACGTTCATCGGCTGGAACACGGTCACGCTTTCATCCGAAATATAGGCCGCCAGCGCGCCGATGGCCGTCTCGCGCGGGAAATCCGGGAGCGGCTCGCCCTTGAGCTTCGCCGCCATGCTGCAGCCGGCCAGGAAGCCGGAGGCCGTCGACTCGACATAGCCCTCGACGCCCGTCATCTGCCCGGCAAAGGCGACCAGCGGGTCGCGCCGGTCGGCATAATAGCGGTCGAGCAGGCGCGGGGAGTCGAGGAAGGTATTGCGGTGCATCACGCCGTAGCGGACGAACTCCGCATCGTGCAGCGCGGGGATCATGGAAAACACCCGCTTCTGCTCCGGGAATTTCAGGTGGGTCTGGAAGCCGACGATGTTATAGACCGAGCCTGCCGCATTGTCCTTTCGCAGCTGGACGACGGCATAGGGCTCGCGGCCTGTCTTCGGGTCCTTCAGGCCGACGGGCTTCAGCGGGCCGTAGCGCAGCGTATCCACGCCGCGGCGGGCCATGACCTCCACGGGCATGCAGCCCTCAAAGACATGCTTGTCCTCAAATCCGTGGACCGGGGCTTCCTCCGCCGTTCGGAGTGCCTCAACGAAGGCGAGGTATTCGTCCTTGTCCATCGAGCAGTTTACATAATCCGCATCTCCACGGTCATAGCGGGAAGCGAACCAGGCTTTTTCCATGTCGATGGAGGAAAAGGTGACGAGCGGCGCGGCGGCGTCAAAGAAGCTCATGTATTCCTGTCCGCCGAAGTAGCGCTGGATGGCGGCGCTCATCGCATCGGAGGTCAGAGGGCCGGTCGCAACGATGACCGGACCGGCGGGCACCTCCGTCGCCTCGGCTTCCACAACGGTGATATTGGGATGCGAACGGATCTTTTCCGTCACCATGCCGGAAAACCCGTAGCGGTCGACCGCCAGCGCGCCGCCCGCCTCTACGCGGTTGGCCTCCGCGCAGGCGAGGATCAGACTGCCAAGGCGGCGCAGCTCCTCCTTGAGCAGGCCCACCGCGTTTTCCAGCCGGTCGCCGCGCAGGGAGTTGGAGCATACGAGCTCGGCAAAATCCGCGCAGTGATGCGCAGGGGTCATCTTCTTCGGCTTCATCTCCGTCAGCGTCACATGGATGCCGCGCTGCGCCAGCTGCCATGCAGCCTCACAGCCCGCGAGACCTGCGCCGATCACGTTTACTTCCAGCATGCAAGCTTCCTCTCTATCTCTGCTCAGAACGGAAGATCGTCTTCCGGTTCCTCCTTTTTGGTGGTCTTCTTCGCTGTAGATCTCTTTGCGGTCGTTTTCTTGGCGGCCGGTTTCTTTGCGGCCGTCTTTTTGGCCGCCGGTTTTTCGGCTGTCTTTTTGGCGGCGGGCTTCTTCGCGGCCTTCTTTTCCTCGGCCTGCTTCTGGGCGGCTTCCGCCGCGGCCTCGGCGTTGGATTCCGCAGTCGCCGCCTCGCCGGAGGCGGTGGAGCGGCGGCGGTAGCCGCGCTTATCCTCCGGCAGGAAGTTGGAGCATTCGGGATTGGCGCAGAACGGCTTCATCGCGCCCTTGCCGGAACGCTTGAACATCGTCTGGCCGCAGACCGGGCAGTCCTGATCCGTCGGCACGTCCCAGGTCATGAAGCCGCAGGCCGCGCCGCGCTCACAGGCGTAATAGGCATAGCCGCGCTTGCTCTTGCGCTTGAGGATGGCGCTGCCGCACTTCGGGCAGCGGCCCGGCATTTTTTCCGTGATGGCCTTCGTGAACTTGCACTCCGGATAGCCGGGACAGGCGAGGAACTTGCCGAACCGGCTCGTCTTCACGACCAGATTGCGGCCGCAGATCTCGCACTTCTCCTCGGAGACCTCATCGGGCACCTTGAGCCGGGTATCCTTGAGCGCCTCCTCGGCGTCGAGCATCTCCTGATGAAAATCGGTATAGAACTCCTCCAGCACGTTTTTCCAGCGGCGCTGACCGGCCTCGACCTGGTCGAGCTGCTTTTCCATGTCGGCGGTGAATTCCACGCTGATGATATTGGGGAACCGGTCCATCATCAAGCCGTTGACGACCTCGCCGAGCTTGGTCGGCGAGAGCTTTTTATCGGTCTTGACGACGTATTCGCGGTCCTGGATGGTGGCGATGATGGCGGCGTAGGTCGACGGACGGCCGACGCCCTTCTCCTCCATCGCACGCACGAGCGAAGCTTCGGTATAGCGGGCAGGCGGCTGGGTAAAGTGCTGCTGCTTGTCGAAGCCCGCGGCCGTGAGCGCTTCGCCGGGGGTCAGGTCCGGCAGCGGTGAGTCGAGCTTTTCCTGCTCATCGTCGCGGCCTTCCTCATAGATGGCGGTAAAGCCGGAGAATTTCATGCTCTGGTGCGTGGCGCGGAAAACGTGCCTGCCGCAGGCAGCCTCGATGGCCGTCACGTCGTACAGGGCGTTTGCCATCTGGGAGGCGATGAAGCGGCTCCAGATGAGCTTGTAGAGCCGGAACTGCTCTTTGGTCAGATCGTGCTCGACCATCTCCGGATACAGCGCGACGTTCGACGGGCGGATGGCCTCGTGTGCGTCCTGCGCGCCGGATTTCGGCTTGTAGCGTCGCGGCTCGCCGCTGGCGTAGGCGTCGCCATAGCGGCTGCGGATGACGCTGCCGGCAGCGGCCAGCGCCTCCTCCGAGATGCGCAGCGAGTCGGTACGCATGTAGGTGATAAGGCCCACGGAGCCCTCGCCGGAGATCTCCACGCCCTCGTAGAGCTGCTGCGCGATCATCATCGTGCGGCGCGGGGTCATGTTGAGCTTCCGCGAAGCCTCCTGCTGGAGGGTCGAGGTGATGAAGGGCGGCGCGGGCGTGCGCTTCTTTTCGGATTTCTTAACGCCCGTGACAGAGAATGCGCCGGACTGCAGCTCGTCCAGAACGGCCTGCACATCCTGTTCGCTGGCAAGCTCGCGCTTCTGCGGGTCGCCGTAGTAATGGGCCGTAAAGCTGCCGGGCTTGCCGACGCGGCTGAGATTTACATCCAGCGTCCAGTATTCCTGCGGCTGGAAGGCGCGGATCTCGTTTTCCCGGTCGACGACCAGACGCGTGGCGACCGACTGCACGCGGCCGGCAGACAGACCCTTGCGGATCTTCCGCCACAGCAGCGGGCTGAGCTGATAGCCGACGATCCGGTCGAGCACGCGGCGGGCCTGCTGCGCATCGACCAGGTTCTGGTCGATGGGACGCGGATGCTGGATGGATTCCTGCACGACGCCGCGCGTGATCTCGTTGAAGGTCACGCGGTAGGTCGCATCGTCCGGGATGGACAGCAGATATTTCAGGTGCCAGGAGATGGCCTCGCCTTCGCGGTCCGGGTCCGTTGCGAGATAGACGCGGTCGGCGTGCTTTGCGGCCTTCTGCAGCTCCGAGATGATCTCTTCCTTGCCCTTGAGCGGATAGTATTCCGGCTCAAAGTCATGCTCGATATCGACGCTCAGCGTGCTCTTCGCCAAATCGCGCAGGTGGCCCATGCTGGCCTTGACCTGATAGTCGGGACCGAGATATTTTCCGATGGTTTTGGCCTTCGACGGAGATTCCACGATGACCAGATTCTGTTTTGCGTTCGGCATAGACGCCTCCATGTTATTTTTTCGCCAGCTCGTAATATCTCGCCGGCAGCCGCTTGACATAGCCCTTGACCTCCAGCAGCGTGAGCGCGGACAGGATCCGCCCCGCGGGCAGCTGGGTCTCGTCGATCAGCCGGTCGACCGGCTGTTTGCCGTCTTCGAGCAGCCGGAGCACAGCGGCTTCGTCCGGCGATACCTGCGGCAAAATTTCCTGTACGTCAATATAAGCCCTGTTTTCCTGCTTGTCAACGGCTTTTGTGTCAGTTTTTTCCGGCGCGGCGGCAGTTTCCGCCACAACGACGCTCCCGGCAGCCTCCTGCGCGGTGAGCGTCATGGGCCCGGCGGGCCGCTGCCGCTGCGGCAGCTCCGGATAGAGATAGGTATATTCCTGCAGGATATCCCAGCCCTCTTCCACGAGGATCGCGCCCTGCTTGAGCAGCTGGATGTTGCCCGCGCAGGTGGGATTGCCGAGGTTGCCGGGGAGGGTAAATACGTCCCTTCCCTGCTCGAGCGCGTGGCGGGCGGTGATGAGCGCGCCGCTCTTTTTCGGTGCCTCGACCACGACGGAACCGAGGGCAAGGCCGCTCAGGATGCGGTTGCGGGACGGGAAATGCTCCGGCAGCGGCGGCGTGCCGGGCGGAAGCTCGCTCATGACGCAGCCGTTGGTGCGAAGATCCTCAAACAGGCTCCGGTTGGCTGCCGGATAGTCGACGTCCACGCCGCAGGCGAATACCGCCACCGGCGGCGTTCCGGAGGAGACGGCGCCGCGCAGCGCCAGCGTATCGATGCCCGCCGCGCCGCCGGAGACGACGATCGCGCCGTAGCGCCCGAGCTCGTAGCCAAGCCGCTTGGCCTGCAGCAGGCCGTAGGCCGAGGCGCGGCGCGTGCCGACCATGGCGATGACGGGCTCGGCGTCAAAATCGGGCAGAACGCCCTGATAATACAGCACGAGCGGCGCGTCGTCAATGTTTTTGAGCCGCTGGGGATAGACGGCGTCCTGCAGCGTTACGATATGGATGCACTGCCGGTAGCACTGCTGCAGGATCTGGCGGGCCGGGGCAAGCTCCTTATCGGCGAGTGAGGTACGGCCGTCCGGCCGGATATCGGACGGATATTCCGCGTCCGAGGCGCAATAGACCGCCTCCGGCGTGCCGAACTGCTCAAGAAGCGCACGCAGCCCGCGCACGCCGAGCCCTCTGCGCCCGGACAGCCACAACCAGTACTCCAGCATAGGATTTCCTCTGTCTTTCTCTTTTCTATCTCAATTATCGCTTCATCTGCCACAGCACGATCGCCGCGGCGACGGCTGCGTTCAGCGATTCGCAGCGGGGCGACATGGGGATGATGATCTTGCCCTGCGCCGCGTCAAACAGTTCCCGGCAGATCCCCTGCCCTTCGCTGCCGATGATGACGGCGGCGCTGTGCAGCTCCGCCTGCCGCAGGTCGACGGCGTCAGCGGACATGGCCGTCGCCAGAAGCGGGATCCCCGCGTCCCGGCAGGCGGCGATCGCCTGCTGCCTCGTCATGCGGACGGGCTGGGTGCGGAACACGGCGCCCATCGAGGCCCGGACCGTCTTGGGGTTATAGGGGTCGGCGCAGCCGTCGAGCAGAACGGCCGGGATCTGCAAAGCGTCGGCCGTGCGCAGGATGGTGCCGAGATTGCCCGGGTCCTGGATGCCGTCGAGCAGCAGCGTGCCGGGCACCAGGGCCGCAGGCGCAGCCTCCGGCAGGCGGCAGAGGAAAATGGCCCCCTGCGGCGCGTCCATCAGGGAGATGGACTGCATCACGTCCTTCGGCACGCGGACGACACGGGTCTGCTCCGGAAGTTTACATAATTCTATTCCATCCTCCGCGATCACAGTCGTCAGGCCCGGATACCAGCGGGTGGCCTCTGCCAGGAGCTTGACGCCGTCGGCGGCAAATTCGCCCATCTTTTCGCGGTAGGACCGGGAGGTCAGCAGCTTTTTCGTATGCGCCAGAAGCGGGTTCCGGCGGCTTGTGATCCGTTCTTCCATCACGGCTTCACCCGCGCCAGACGGTCGTTCTCGCCCAGAAGGACGAGAGTGAGCTTGTCATCGAGCGGCCGGTTGGCGTCGAGCGTGACGTGGACCTTGCCGTTTTCGCGCACGGCAATGACGTTGACGCCGTATTTTGCGCGGATATCCAGCTCCCGGATGCTCTTGCCGCACCATTCGGGCGGCGTCTGCAGCTCGGCGATGCCGCAGTCGGGCGAAAGCTCGATAAAATCCAGAATACTCGACGAGGTCAGCGACTGCGCCAGCTTGATGCCGGACTCACGCTCCGGCACGACGACGCGGTCGGCCCCGATCTTCTCAAGCGCGCGGCGCTGCGTCTCGTCGGTGGCCTTGCACACGACGGTCTGCACGCCGAGCTCCTTGAGGTTCAGCGTCGCCACGACGCTGGTGGCCAGATCGCCGCCGATGGCGACGACGGCGCAGTCATAATTGCGCGCACCGAGCGCGCGCAGCGCGTCTTCATCCCGCGCGTCGCAGACGGCCGCGCAGGTGACCTTGCTTTCCATTTTTTGCACGAGCTCCGGGTGCAGGTCCACAGCCATGACCTCGCTGCCGAGCTCGTACAGCCGCTGCGCGACCGCGGAGCCGAAGCGGCCGAGGCCGACGACCAGATATGTTTTTTTCATTGTATCATCCTCATTTCAATCAGCCGATCATGATTTTTGTTTCCGCATAGCTCACGCGCTCTTCGGCGCGGTTGGCTGCCATAAAACCGACGCTGATGGTCATGATCCCGAGCCGGCCGAAGAACATCAGCACGATCAGAATGATCTGCGACGCCGTGCCGAGCGAGCTCGTGATGCCCGTCGTCAGGCCGACGGTGCAGAGCGCCGAAATGGTCTCATACAGCGCGTTTTCGAGGCTCACATGGTCTGCGATGCTCAAAAACGCCGCGCCGAGGCCGGACAGCAGCAGCACCAGAATGAAAAGCGCCGAGGCATTTTCGACTGCCTGCCGCGGGATCCGGCGCTTCATGACATGCACGCTCGTCCTGCCGCGCGCGGTCGACCACGCGGACAGCAGGATCACACCGACCGTTGCGGTCTTGACACCGCCGGCCGTCGAGCCGGAGGAGCCGCCGACGAGCATCAGCAGATCCGACGCTGCCTTCGACACGTCCGACAGCGCATTCTGGTCAAAGGTCGCAAACCCCGCTGTACGCAGTGTCACCGACTGAAACAGGGCCGCCATCAGCTTCTGCGGCGCTGTCAGCTCGCCGATCGTATTGGGATTGTTCCATTCCAGCGCGGCAAAGACGCCCGCGCCGCCGAAGATCAGCACCGTCGTGATGATCACAACGAGCCGGGAATAGACGCTCAGGCGGGAAAACCGGCGGTGATGCCGGATATCGCCCCAGACGGCAAAGCCGAGGCCGCCGATGATGATAAGGGCCATGATTGTAAAATTCACGACCGGATCCGTCGCATAGCGGCAGAGGCTGCCGCCCGCGTCCACATCCGCCAGCACGTCGAAGCCCGCGTTGCAGAACGCGGAGACGGAATGGAACACGCCGTACCACAGCGCCCTGCCGAAGCCGAACTCCGGCAGGAAGCGGAAAAACAGGATCAGCGCGCCCACGCCCTCGACCGCGGCCGTGCCGCGCAGGATGTTGCGCACGAGGCTCACGATGCCGCTGTAGGTGTCGCTGCCCAGCGCCTGGGCCAGCACCATGCGCTGCCGCAGACCGATCCTGCGCCGCAGCGCAAAGAAGAACAGGCAGGCGATGGTCATGAAGCCGAGACCGCCGACCTGGATGAGCAGCAGGATCACCACCTGGCCGAACATCGTCCAGTGCATACCGGTATCGACGCGGATGAGGCCCGTGACGCAGGTCGCGGAGGTCGCGGTGAACAGGCTCGTCAAAAACGGCGTCGGCCGGCCGGACCTTGCCGCGGCGGGCAGACACAGCAGCCCCGCCCCAAGCAGGATGATCCCGAGAAACACCAGCACGATCAGCTGGCCCGGCCGGATCCTGCGGAAAAACATTCGAAGCATAGTAGAAGGCCGTCCCTCCTGATGAAGTTATACTATATTATAGTCAGCAGCCGCACCGCCGTCAAGGAAAACCGTTTTTCGGGCTTGTTTCTGCCGGAAAAACATGATAAACTGATAAAAAAGCGTGAAACGAGGACATCCCGTATGCGTATCTCCCGTCTGCTCGTCTGTCTTTGCCTGCTGGCGCTGCTGTGCGCCTGCGCCGCGCCGGAGGCGGCTTTGCCGGAAACCCCGGCAGAGGCCACGGCTGCGCCGGAGCCGGTCCCGACCGAGCCGCCCGTGCCCGCCGAACCGGTGGAAGTCCCTGTCGCCGCAGAAGAACCGGAGCCGGAATATGCGCTTTTGCCGGCGGAGCCGGTATGGCTGCTGGGGCGGCTGACCGATGTCTATTCGACGCGGGAATCAGAGTGGATCCGGGCAGAGGATGTTCCGGAGGATGCGCCGATGCAGACTTTGAACGAGGTCTTTACAGGAGAAGAAACGCTGTGGGCCGCGGTGGCGGACATATTGGAGTCCGCCGCGCCGCTGCAGCCGGAGCCGGGCATTCTGGATGATCTTGAATCTATCAGCTTCGGCGGACAGGATTATGTAAAGCTGGAAGACGCGGCTGCGCGCCTTGGCCTCGAATGGGGGCTGGCGCCGGACGGGAGCCGGTATCTGGCGAAGCGGCAGACCGTCGGCGAGATCCCGGAGGGGTGGAACGTGCCGGTGTTGATGTACCACGCGGTGGGCGACGAGATCTGGGGCTATTCCGATCTGTTCGTCAGCGCGGCTTCCATGGAGGAGCAGCTGCAGTATCTGCAGGAGAACGGGTACGAAGCGATCTGGTTTTCAGACCTGGCGCACATCGAGGACTATGAAAAGCCGGTCATCCTGACCTTTGACGACGGGTATGACGACAACTACACCGTCCTCTATCCCCTGCTGGAAAAATACCAGACCAAGGCGACCATCTTCGTCATCGGCAATGCCATGGGCAGCACACACAAGATGACGCAGGAGCAGGTGTATGAGATGGCGGCCTCCGGCCTCGTCAGCATCCAGAGCCATACCTACACGCATGGAAATCTCAGCGCCATGGACGAGGCTGCGCTCCGGCAGGAGATGGAGCGCTCCAACGCCGCGCTGGCCGCCGCGACGGGCCAGATCCCGTATGTGCTGTGCTACCCGGAGGGAAAATACAGCTACCTGACGATGGATGTGGCAAAAGACTATTACACCTTCGCCCTGCGCATGGACGGCTGGACATACCAGACCGGCATGGATCCGTATCAGGTGCCGCGCAGCTTCGTTTCCCGCCGCATCACGCTGCCGGATTTTCTGTGGTTCATTGATCCATCGGGCAAAACAAATTAAACAGCAGCCTGCGCCGCAATATCTGCGGCGCAGGCTGTTTTTTACAGAGTATGATAGTAGGGGCAGATATCCTCGTAATGGCCGTCCTTCATGCGGAAGCCGCCGGGGATAACGCCGAGCTGGACAAATCCAAGGCGCTCATACAGGTGCCGCGCGTGCGTGTTGGACGCGACGACGGCGTTGAACTGCTTTTCCGTTTCAGTTCTGGCGGAAGATCTGCTCGCCGGTCACGAGCGGCCAGGTGCTGAGTGTTTCTCCGTCCAGTTCCGCGCGGTGCAGGTCGACTGCGGTGATCTGGTGGTTGTCATAGGTCGTATAGTAGTAGATGCCGCGGGTCGCGTTGCAGCAGGAGGTATAGATCGTGTATTCATATGCGCCGGGCTCGACCTCGCAGCAGCCGCGCTGCTGCTCTACCGCGCCGAGGATGTGGAAAAACTGGCTGACGTTCTCCGCCTCCGTGTCCCTGCAGACGGCGTTCAGCTTCGTATAGGCCACGCGCACGAAGCGGGACATGGACGACAGATCGCCGGGCAGGCCCAGCGCGCCCATGCCGCGGCTGTAGCAGTGCAGTCCCAGCGCCCCGGAGAACCGGTTTTCCGGCTGCCGCGGAGAGAGCGCCATGTAGTTATTCAGGTTGAACAGCTGCTGCGGGAACGGCGGGTTATTTGTCAGGACGCCCGCCGGGTCGTCATAGACGTGCAGGCCGTCGGCCATCGACTCAATGACGACGGCCTCGTCCTTGTCTGCAAGCAGCCAGTGCAGCTGCGCGGCGGGATAGTGCTCGCTGAAGGGTGTGCCGACCAGATTGAGCGCGTCCAGCCGCGCCCGCGCCTCGCGGACCGTGGCGCAGCGGCCGAGGATCCATGGGATCAGCTCAAACTGCGCCACGTTTTCCTTTCCCTCCCGCACCTCGGCATACTGCGCATTGCCGACGAAGTTCAGCCCGGCCATACCGAGTCCGGCTTCGTTGACGGCGTCATAGTACAGCGGATACCCGTCCGCGACGTGCGCCATACCGATCATGGCGTAATGCGCGTCCAGCCGCCCCATGTGGCGGAACGAGAAGGGATAGCGGCGCGGCGTGACGGTCACGCACTCGCCGTAGGAGCATTCGTAGTCCAGCGTCCGGCCGAAATAAAAGTCCTTTGTCTGAAAAGCTGCTGCAGTACACATGGGTCTGGTTCCTTTCTAAAAAGCTTTTCCCCTACTATACCCCATCCGGCCGCAAAAATCAACCGCGTATGTTCCGTCCTCAGTTACATTCCATAAACAGGAACGGCTGCGCGGCGTCGCCGGTCAGGCAGAGGGTCACGATGCGCCCGGTGTTGTTCCCTTCCAGCGGAAGGACACCGGCAGAGAACGCCTGCCAGACGGCCTCCCGGAACGCCGGCGGCTGCAGTTCTGTCGCACCGGCGTAGTCAAAGACCGCGCGGATGCTCGCGTCCGCGGTCTCATATTCCATATCGGCCGGAAGCTCCAGCGAGTCGAACCGCAGCTCGATCGACCCGTCCTGCTTGCATTGGACGCCGCGCAGATAGCAGTACCGGCTATGGTGCCCGTCGTCATAGACCGTGCGGGTGTAGATCCCGTCCTGATACGTCAGATAGTGCGAGCTGCGGTCCTGCCACGTGCTGCTGTCCAGTGGGAAATAGCTTGCAAAGGTATCGCGGAGCGCCTCTGCCCCGATCATCAGCGGCCAGCCGTTTTCGCGCGCATAGCGCTCGTAGGCAAACAGCGACAGCGCGTCCCAGGTCTCGTCGTCCATCGGCTGCGTGGCGATCGCTTCGGCGCTGAACGCCGGTAACTCTTCAAAGAGGTTGCCGTTCTGGCCGTCATAGGCCCAGAAAAGTGCGGCGAGGTCCTCTGTTCCCTCCCCGGTGCTCTGCTGCAGGGCTGCGCGCAGCTTGCCCTCTGTCAGAATGGTCATGCGCTCCTGCGCCCATTGCTCTGTGACCGGCAGGCGGATCGCCTCTTCCGGCGCCATCCAGCTGACGGCGGCGATGCCGCCATCCTCGATCCAGAGGGTCATCTCCGTCTCGTCGCACACGACGAGCTTTTCCGGCACGCCGTCCGTGTATTCGAGATAGCTGTATTTGCCCATGTACAGGATCTCGCCGCCGAGCAGCAGCTGCGCGGTGTGCTCATCCAACTGCTGCAGCTGCGGTGTTTCGTCCCGCGGGAAGCGGTTTGCCGCCGCGCGGTAGTCCTCCCCCGCCCAGATGCCGCAGACGTCGATCCCGGCGTCCAGCCGCAGATAGGCCGCGTTGGGGTGACGGATCTTCCCGTCCGTGCCCATCCAGCCCGCGGCCTGCGAGCCGTCCGTGAACTGCACGATGTCATAATAGTCCGTCCCGATCTCCATCCCGTGGTAGATCCGCGCCGACGCGCCATAGACCCGCTCGATATCGTCCTGTTCCAACTCGTAGATCGACGTCCCGTCGATCGTTAGCGCCGGCCAGTCGGCACAGGCTTCTGCCTGCGCGAACCACGCCACGTCCTGTTCGGTCGGCGTTTTGTCCTCGTCCGCAGCCGCAGCAGCAGGCTGCACAGGCTCCGGCTCCGGCTGTATGGGTTCCGGCTGCATGCCTTCCTGCTGTACACGTTCCTGCTCCGGCTGCGTGGTCTCCGCTTCGATCTGAGCCGCACAGGCCGTCAGAAGCAGACCCGCGCACAAAAACAGAAGCACGATTGCTTTTTTCATATTCTTTCCTCCTTATGCTGGAAGCGCGTTTTCGGCTGAGGACTGATATGTCCCGTCGAAGAGCGTATCCACGACCCAATCCGGGAAATGCTGAAACCACAGCTCTTCTCCCAGATCCTTGCGCGGGATGGTCCATACGGACGATTCTCCTGTCTCTGGGTTGAGCGTCAGCTCCTGCACAAGGACCTCTGTGCGCTCACCGGAGGCGGTATATGCAGCCCACCAGATAAAGTCGACGTACACATTCGGATCTCCGGGCGTCGGTTCCTCCGTGCCATATGGCGCATTGTTTAACCGCAGGATCAGCGTATACGAAAACGGCCAGATTTCTTCGTTTTCACGGATGTAGGAAACGATCTGATCTCGTGCAGCAATGAGATCGAAGTCGTAATGGCTGCCCTTGTCCAGAGAGCACAGATCGTTGTCTACCGCATCTTCCCATGTCCCATGATGGTCCATAACCGTATCGATTGCGGCATAGGAAGCCGGATACTGCGCCTGCAGTCCTGCTGCGTCTGCTTCATGCATGTGTCCGAATGCCCAGATAAACCAGGTCCGGAACCATTCAAGCGGCGTCTCGGCTTCCAGCTCCAGATCTTCCGGCCCAAGCAGACTCCGGAACACCTCAAACGCCATACAGGACAGATCATGATCGCCCCACGCGGTATTCTGAAGACTGAGGCTGTCAAGCCCGCAGTAAAAGCTGCCAATCAGCTGGCTGAGTACTTTCTCTTTTTGCGCCGTGATTATCTCGTATTCCAGGCTGCTTTTCCAGTCCTCCCGTGTTTGCAGCGTTTGAAGGACTTCCAGAAGCTCTTTGTAGGTGCCGAGATCCGGAGCAACGCTCTCCTGTTCCGGTTCTTCCGCCGGTTCGGCTATCGTTTCTTCTGCGGCAGGTGTTTCCGGTTCCGGCAGACGGATATCCGCCTGCCTTTGCTGTTTCTGGCAGCCGGTCAATATCAGCAAAAGCGCCAGCAGCGCGGCGGACAGTTTTTTCATTTGTTTCTCCTTTTCGTCAGGAAGCTGATGTTCTCGCCGTCATCATAGCACACCGGCGTGGAAGAAATTTCTTAAAAATTCTTAATTTTCGCCGAAACAGTACACCAGCCGCAGCTCCTGACCGTGTTCGGGCGTGATGTGGAGGATGGTGGTATCGGTTCCCCCTTCTACCTCCCAATGCGCCGTTTCCGTGCAGGCGGCAAGGAGGTCTTCGCGCGTCGCTCCGGCAGGCTCGATATGAAGGCGGTCGTCTGCCTTGCCCTCTGCCAGGAAATCATAAAGCGCAGAATGGTCGGCGTCACACCGCTCGTTGTCTACAGGGTTTACATAATCAAAAAGTGTCGCGACATGAAGCCGCTTCGGGCTGCGCAGCAGGGCGGTCATGCACTGCTTTTCAATGGGGTGCTCATCGTAATAGACACTGTCCAGCGTAAAACCTTCCTTTGCGAACGCGATTCCTCCCACTACGCCCCAGAACTGGTACAGCCATTCCTCCGGGGAAAACGTATGAAGCAGCAAGGCAGACAGCAGCGACGTCGAGTCGTTATACGTCTCCATGAGATACTGCATCGAAAGAACGTAGAGCCGCCCCAGCGCGGTCAGCGCGAAATCCGTCGTATAGGGCTCATTTTCGCCATCGCCGTACCACATGTTTTCGACCAGATACGTCGCGCAGCAGAGCGCCGCTTCCTCCGGCGTATCGCGCAGGAAGCTTTCCAGCGCCGCACCTTCCGCCAGAACGTCCGGGAAGGTGTCGATGGTCAATTCCTCCGCCGTCTTCCCGTCCGAAAGCGCCAGCATGTGCGCCTCAAAGTCTGCCTGCGGCATCACTGCCGCCGGTTCCGGCATAGCTTCCGCTGCGGCCAGATACTCGCCCAGCATACTGCTGTCCGACGGGAACCAGTCTCCGGCCGGTTCCGGCAGGACCCACGCCCCATCCGCATTCTGCACGGCAAGCGGGCCGCATTCGCCGGAGATCCAGTCGCTAGGATCGCCGCCCGGGAAAATTGCAAAGCCCGTGCAGACCTCCGCGCCGTCCTGCGTTTCCAGTTCCGCTCGCAGATACGTGTTCATCGCGCCCGAGTTCCACGACCAGCCGGGGCCGGTGTAGTCGTAGTAAAAATCGTAGTGCAGATCACAGATGACCACGGTCTTGCCGTCTTCCTCAAACGAGCCGTACACGCAAAGGCTCGGCAGGACGATATCGTTGTCGCTGCGCGGGTATCGCTGCGCGACCGCCGCGTCATACAGGACGGCCTCGCGTCCGGTCAGGGAAAACATGGACGCGGACGGGACCGGGAGCGCCGGCCGCTCCTGCGTCTGCTCTTCCTGACTTGCAACTGTATCCGCGGTTTCGGCTGCGGGTGGGGCGGGTTCCGGCTCTGTCGGCACAGGCTCCGGTTCCGGCTGGATGGGCTGCGGTGCGGTCTGCGCGGTGCAGCCAGCCAGAAGCAGGCAGATGCACAGCAGCAGGAATATAATCGTCTTTTTCATGGGTTTCTCCTTTCGGTTCGGCTTGATCGTTATGCCCGCAGGCGCGTTCATACCGGCGGCTGCAGGGCTTCCTCCCGCAAAAGCCCGTCCCCGCTTTTTCTTATTTCAGAAACGAGATACAGCCCGTTTTCTTCCGACTTGCCGCAAAAATAAAAGCTCTGCGGCGTTTCCTGTATCTCGAACAGGTGCAGAAAATAAATGGCATATGAATCGTCTGCGCCGTACGACAGCAAATGCTCACCCAGCGTCAGTTTGTCATCCAGCGCATAAAACTCCATGGTTGACTCTATCCCTTGATAGCGCATCAGCAGACGCTGAAAGCCCAATACAGGCGTGCCGGGGCTGTAACATCCATCCGGTGCTTCCGGCAGCTTGCCGAGGCAGGCATATGCTCCATCTTTACAATCGATCTGATAGAGAAACTGACCTTCACTCGTCTCGCGCATGAACCAGACGTTGGTGTCATCCGAAAAGATGCTCCGCGGCATCGGTCCCGTTTCCTCGCGCAGAAGCTCCCACTGCCCGCTGTTTCGCAGCAGCACGACCCAAAGCTGGCCAGCATCCGGATCCGGCTCGTTTTCCGCCAGCCAGAAGACGATACCGCCCGTCACCGGGACAGTTTGCCTAACCGTAAGCGCCTGTTCCTGCTTCCACACCGGCACGGCCTGTTCCGGGTCCTGCGCGGCAATGGCGCAGAAGCCCTGCTCCGAAAGCCACGTATAGATCACACCGCCGGTCAGCGCAAACCGTCCGCCGCCGGGGATCCAGAGTTTCGCCGCGCCGCCTTCCATCGGCATCCGATAAATGCCGCCGATCTGTGCAAAATACAGCATCCCATCGAACAATGCAAGCTGGGACAGGCTCCCGTCCTGCGCGGCGTAAATGCTCGCCGTCTGGCCATCTTTTCGCATACAGATCCTTGCGGTCTCCCAGCTTTCGGACTGGTCGATCCAGTATTCCGCTTCTCCGCCATGCACGACGATCGGCTCCGGGTGCCAGGCTTGCTCCGCAGCCGGAAAGCCGGACATGGCGGAGACGTCCGGAAGCTGCGCCTGTATGTCCTGCCATGTCCGTGCTGGCTGCACAGCCTGCTCCGGCTGAGTATCCGGTTCCGGCTGAGTATCCGGTTCCGGCTGGATGGGCTGCGGTGCGGTCTGCGCGGTGCAGCCAGCCAGAAGCAGGCAGATGCACAGCAGCAGGAGCAGGGCTGTCTTCTTCATGGTAGTCTCCTTTCTGGATGCTAATTGTAGAATTTCTCTTCGATTTTGACGACAACGCCGTCCTGCAGGGTCAGGGTATAGGGCGGGACGCACAGGCCTTCGTTGGCCTGGACCGCGGCGACGAAATCCTGCCATGTTTCGAAGGTGTACAGCCGGTCGTCACCCGCTCCGTAGACCTGAGAAATGTCATAGATGGTGACGGGGGTATCCGGGTCGACCTTGTAGGTGTAGATCTCGCCGGAGTCCTCCCGATAGTAGCCGTATTGGTACGCTTCGGGTGGGATGTTCATGCCTTTGAGCGCTCGCAGGTCTTCCTCGAGGGCGGAATTGAGCAGCGTGATATGCTCGACCGTGACGGAATCCGCGCGCACCTCCCGGAGGATCGCGGTCTGGCTCTTGCTGCCCTCCGCGCCCTGTGTGTACCGGTCAATGACCGTCTGCAGGGTTTCCGCGTCGGCGTCGGTCAGGCGCTTCTGGTAATAATCGTAGTGCTCGGTATCCATCCACACGATCATCTCTACCGTATCCAGCGTTTCATCCAGCAGATAGCTGCGATTCCGGATGTCGAACTGGTACACGCATACCGATTCCGGGTCGTTCTCGAGCATCGTCATGGAACCCTCGGAGAAGATCTCCTGCAGGGCCGCCGTGTCTTCCTCCGACAACGTATATTTTTCGCCGGACGGGACCGACAGCGTCATGGTCTGCGCCCGGGCAGCCGTCTCTTCGCCCGCCTGCTCTGCTTCCTGCCAATATGTTTCGGCATAAATGACGATATGGAACACGCGCTGCTGGACACGGGAGAAGTCGACGGATGCGCGCCACTGACCGGCGATACCAAACGACAGAGAATAATAGCTGTCCCCGATCAGGTGCAGGACCGCGTAATCCTCGTCGCCCGCCTGCCCGTACACATACTGCGTCTGCTTGTATTTCAGTTCCCGGTCCGTACACGGGAGCTTCGCCAGCACGTCGCCGATCGGATCGCCGAGGCAGATGCCGCGGAAGGCCGGCGCGTCCTGTGAGGTGGTATAGACAAGCTCATCGTTTATCACTTTTCCGCTCCAGGTCATTTCCATCAGCTTCGGTTCGCCGCCGCTGTGGTCCCAGAAGCGATAGGAGATGTTCTGATCGTCCACCAGAACGCCGTATTGGTTCTCGGTGAGCGGCCCCGTGATCGCTTCGACCTGCGCCTGCGTCATGCCGGTCTGCACACCGTCGGCGCGGGCCAGCTCCCAAGCTTGCAGGGGCTGGGACGGGTCATAGGTCCCGTCGTTGTGAAGCAGCTGCGGCTGGTCCTGCACCGGTCCTTCCTGCCGGGCGGTGGGATCTGCGGCCGCATCCGCGGACGGGCCGGTCTCCCCTGCCGCTTCGGGCAGAGTGATCTCCCCAGATTTCTGCCGCGTCAGCTCGGCAAAGGAGCAGCCGGTCGCGGACAGGACGAGGATCAGGGCCAGAACGACGCACAGGACGCTCGTGCGCTGCTTTTTCGTGAGGAACAAAATGCGCTCTTTGACCGGCGGCCCGGCAAGGCTCAGGGCTGCGCCCCTGCGCGGGGCTTGGGCCAGGATCGCCCTTGCGTAGGCAATGCGCTCGCTGTCGAGGAGCCCCGCGGCGACGGCCTCGTCGCACGCCAGCTCGGCATCGCGCTTGGAGACGATCGCGGCGAGCCAGACCAGCGGATTCCACCAGTACGCGACCACAGCGGCCGTCCGGCAGAATGACCACAGCGGGTCGAGATGCCGCAGGTGCGTCAGCTCGTGGCGCAGGATCAGCGCGGTCGTGTCGTTCTGCAGCACGTTCCGCGTCAGATAGACGGCCGGGATGAGGCCTGCAAGGCAGGGCGACGGGATGCGGCTTGAGACGTAAATACTGGTTTTTCCGTGTCTTCCGAGGAATTTCCGGCTTTTGCGCAGCCGGATCGTAAAGACCAGCCACGAGCCAAGCATCCAGAGGCCGAGCAGCGCGCTGCCGCTGAACCAGGTGATCCGGAAGATCTGCGTGGCCGTCAGCGGCTTCGCCGCCGGGTTTGCCGGTTCCTGCGTGACTGGCTGCGCGGGTGTTTGCGGCTGTACCGCCTGTGCGGGCGGTTGGGTGACCGGCGCGGTCTGCGCCGGGAACTCCGCGCGCTGCACCGGCGCGGCGGTCTGCTCTGCCGGAAGGACCGGCAGGGAGAACAGCGTCCCCGGCAGGCAGAGCTTCAAAAGCACCACGAGCCAGAGCGCATAGATCATCCGCTTCGGCACGCGGTTTTTGAACACCGCCCGCACCAGCAGGATGGCTGCGATCAGCGCGGAGAGCGTCAATGTTTCTCGTATCATGGCAGCTCCTTTCCCTCAATTCCCCGGCCGGCTGTCTGCCGGGCGTACCGTAAACGCTTCGCCGGGGCCTCCCGCGTCATAATAGGAGAAGAACCCCATGCGGCAGATCGCGCCGTCCTGCAGCTCGTATTCAAAGCTGCCCCAGAGCGCATTCATTGTTTCTGCTGCGTTGGCCTCCGGGTCGCCGACGCGCAGACCGCGCGGCGAGGGGTATTCGGGGCTCGTCGTATAGACGCAGCTGACGTAGCCGTCTAGCCCCTCCCAGTCCTCCTTGCCCGCCTGCAGGCGCAGCACGTGGACATATAGTCCGTCACGGCCGTATTTGACCACATCATAGTCCTCCCGCGAAACGCCGACCACACCAAGCTCCGCAAAGCCTTCGGTCACCGTCTGCGGAAGAATATCCCACCTGTCCCAGACGGAAATGCCGCCGAGCGTATGCTCACGGTCAGGGCACATCACGGAGCAGGCGCGCAGGAGATAGAAGCCGCCGTCATAGCATTGCAGCGTGTATTCCTTCCTCGCGTACGCACGATGCTCTGCCTTGGCAGCCGCATCCGCGTAAAAGTCGATAAGGTAGGTCACAAGGTCTCCGTCCTGCGCTTTTCCGACGAGCCGCGCCGTCCGGCCGTCGTCAGACCCGGAAACAGATGGGACGACGACCATGCCGGTTTGCCTGTCGTACGCCCTGCAGGCTGTGATATCAAAGCAATAGCCGCTGAAATAGCAGTCGAGCGTCCGGCGGATGACCGGGGTTGTGAAATAGAAGGTTCCGTCATCCGGGTCCTGATATTCCTTCAGTGTATCTTCATTCGTCCACGCCAGAAACAACTGAAACAGCTGCTCCGGGGAAAGATCTTCCGGCGTGTTGAACGTCAGGCCCCGTTCCTGCGCAAGCGCCGTTTCCGCGCCGCGCAAAAAGCTTACGACCCTGCGGTCCGGCGCCTGCACTGCGGGTCCCTGTTCCACGGATACAAACTTCGCGCGCAGCTCCGCGTCTCGCAGGAAGCTGTCTTCGGTTTTCCACCAGTCGGCGACGCTCTCTTCGCCGTAAATTTTACGGAAGCCCTGCGAGCAGAGCAGCGGCTCCAGGTCGTTATAGTAGTACCGGATGCCGGAGTTGACGCCAAAATCCAGCTCCAGCATGCCCCAGTAGGTGCTCTTGTCCGCAGGATCGATGTTCCGCGTCTCGATGTAGGTCTGCTCCTGCTCTGCCGCAAGCTCCAGAAAGTCCGGATCGTCCATGGTCCAGCACAGCTCGTGATTGGAAACGGGGAACAGCAGAAGGTCCTCCGCATCCGGGCGGACCTCGTCATAGAAGACGTCGAGCTTCCCTTCGGGCGCGTACAATCGGCAGAGGCGGATGCTGAGCTCTCCCTGTTCGGCAAAGAAGAGCGCGTCCCCGGCAGCCGCCATCTGCAAAATCGCCCCATCCGTCGCGCGGTAAATCGGCTCTGCCGCTTCCCCGCCATAATCGAGCCGGTAAATGGTCTGCGCGTCGAACGCATAGAGGCAGGCCGGGCCGGCCGACCAGCCGAGCGGCGCTTCCACCGGGTAAGCAAACAAGCGGGTCAGGGTTTCGTTTGCCGCCTGGTACAGGGAGAGGACGCCGTCCTCTGATAAAATTTCATAGTTTCCGTCCTTCATCCAGTCCGGCACGTCGTTCTCTGCCGGGTCATAGGGGCGGAGCTCCGCGAAATAGTCTTCATAGGAAAGCGGCGCGTCCGCTTGTTCGTCTGCCCACGGCGCTTCCGCCGGCTGCGTTCCAGGCTGGGCCTCCGGCGTTTTCTGGCAGCCCGATAAAAGGAGGCTGATACAGAGCGTCAAAAGGAGCATCCATTTTTTCATTGCGCGCGCTCCTTTTCTGCTGCGTCCAGAATGGCTTTCAATTCCTGAATGTCCTGCTCGGACAGTGTGCCGCGGTCGACGAGGTTCGACACCATCATGCCCACGCTTCCTCCGTAAACCTTCGACAAAAATGCTTCCGTTTCCTCGGGTTCAACATCTGAATACGTGATCGCGGCGCTGTATTGCTGAAATTTCCCGCTGTCGTCCATCGTGACCGCGCCTTTGGCGATAAGCCGCTTGAGCATCATGAAGATCGTCGCCCGGCTCCAGCCGGTCTCGGTGTCCAGCGCTGCAACCAGCTCCGCAAGCGTGCGCGGCTGGCGCTGCCAGAGTGTTTTCATCAGCTTCCATTCCCCGTCGGACAGTCTGAGATGTTCCATGCGTTCCGCTCCTTCCCGTGTGTTAACATATGTTATATTTCGAGGATAGCACAGGTGTTAACGTTTGTCAACAGAAAATGTAGCGTCACCCACGCGCGCTTTCTCCCCCTCCGCTCAGCTGTTTTCGGCGATGAAGAGGGCGGCGCGGCTGTCCATGATGCGGGCGGCCTCCTGCGCGGTCTTTCGGCCCTGGAAGAAGGCGTCCGCCTCGTCGAGGATGATGGTCAGGATCTCCTGATTGCTGCAGGCGCGGCAGTCTACGTGCTCCAGCACGTACATGAGGTCCGCCGCGACGGCTTCGTCAAACAGGAAGGTCTGCGTCCCGGCCTCGCCGACATCGACGCGGCCTTCTTCGCGGATGGCAGTCTGCTGATAGGTCTTCTGCGCGTCGATCTCCTGCTGCAGCTGTGCCTGCAGGACGGCCGTGCTGACCGGGAAGGCGTCCGCGATGGTCTTCTGGAAGCTCTCTGCGAGCATGGCCCGCAGGGCCTGCACTGCGGCCTCCTGCATGGAGGAGCCCGCGCAGACGCCGAGCTGCAGCACAGGCTGATAGGTCACGCCGCCGTCCGCGCTGAGGGAAAGCACGCGGAACGCGTCGCCGGTCTGCTCGTACCAGCTGTTCTGCATCTGGCGGTACACGGAGACGGAACGCATGGGCTGCTGCATGATGCTGTCCGGGCCCAGCTCCGACGGCTGGATGCGGGCGCAGGCGGTCAGAAGGTCCAGAAATTCCTCGCTTTCAAACGAAGCTGTACCGGTATCATAGTCCAGAAAGCGCTCCGCGGCGTGGCGGCAATAGACGCCGAGCAGATCCCTGCCGCCCCAGACGAAGCGAACGTCCGGGACCGCGCCGCGCAGCACATCCTCGACCGAGGTCTGCAGCGACGCGCCGAGCCTGGACGCGGGGCCGAACAGCGGGTCGAGCGTGAACGCGCCGACGATGGAATAGCGCTTCCCATCCACCTCGCAGGGCTGCTGCACGCCAGACAGCACCCCTTCCTCCGGCATCCCGTCCAGCGGCAGCAGGATGCCGTTCTTTGCGTACCCGGCGTACTGCGCGCCGCTCAGGTCGCTGCAGTCGAGCAGATCGGGGACATTCCCGGCCATGAGCTCGGTCGTCCGGCGCGTGACGGCGTCCGCATAGCTTTCGGCACCGTCGGCGTAGTTGACGATCTCGATGCGGACGGGCGCGCCGGAGGCATTATAGCTCTGGATCAGACCGCGCAGCAGCTCCTTGTCCGCATCAAAGTCGATGAGGCCGAGGGTCAGAGTCTGTTCCACAGTCTCCGGACCCGGCTGTGCCGGGCTGGCCGCTGCCTGCGGCTCCGGCAGCTTGATCTCCGGCTGGGGCTGCTTCTGACAGGCGGTAAGCAGAAAGGCGGACAGGATCATCAGTAGGCACAGCATTGCTTTTTTCATCATGTTCTCTCCTTTTCCGGCGTGTTTTGTGCTTCCACTATATCACAAATTTCCGGTAAAATTTCTTAATTATTTCTAAAATCGCTTCACTGGATCCGGTAGCCGGAGAGGACGAGGGTCAGGATCAGCGGCCAGAATTCTTCTCCGGCGGCGCGGAAATGGCGGGCGGCGGGGATTGCGTGAAAGGATACGACCCGGTTCGTCTCGTCCAGCCAGGCTTCGTAGGTGCGGTCTTCGTTCATGGTTCAGCGGCCTCCAGAAAATCGAATATTGTCGTAGTATATACTACGACAATAATGATTAAAATGCAACGATTTTTCAAAGTATAATAAACGAAAAATCGTAGGTGGTGATCGCGTGACAGACATTCTCGGCCTGATCCGGAAAAACCGCGAGGCCAGAGGCTGGACAGAATATCAGCTCGCGGAGCGCTCCGGCCTGCCGCAGTCGACCATTTCCTCCTGGTACAAGAAGGGCATGACGCCATCGTTTTCCTCGCTGGAAAAGATCTGCGAGGCCTTTGGGCTGACGCTCTCGCAGTTTTTTGCCGACGCCGAGGACCGGCTCGCGCTGACGCCCGCGCAGCGGACGCTGCTGGACAAATGGAGCCGCCTGACCCCCGGCCAGCAGAGCTCTTTGCTGGCACTGATGGACGCGATGCTGGAAAAATAACAGATCAGCGCCGGACAGTGATCGCTGCCCGGCGCTCGTTCGTATGCTTTTGGCTCCCTGAAAGAACAAGCACCCCGGCACTGCTGTGCCGGGGTGCTTGGGTTTCTCAATACATTTTTGCGCCTGCGGGGATGTGGGGGTCGAGCATGAGGAGGTGGAGCTTTTCTGCGCCTTCCTCGTGGTAAACGGCGGAGATCAGCATACCGCAGGAGTCGATGCCCATCATGGGTCTGGGCGGCAGATTCACGATGGCAACGCACGTTTTTCCAACCAATTCTTCCGGTTCGTAATATTCGTGAATGCCGGAAAGGATAACTCTATCCTCTCCAGTTCCGTCATCCAGCACGAATTTCAGGAGTTTTTTGGACTTCTTGACCGCTTCGCAGGACTTGACCTTCACGGCGCGGAAGTCGGACTTGGAGAACGTCTCGAAGTCCACGAAGTCCTTGAACAGCGGCTCGATCTCCACATTGGAAAAATCAATCGGCTCGTCCTTAATCTCGATCTCGACCGTACCCTTAGCTCCGCCGATGATACCGACTTCCTCAGGCTTTTTCTCCGACTTGGGAGTGTCCAACGGCTTCATCGTCGGGAATATTATCTCGGTATCATCGTAACTTCTCATAAGTTCTTATAACCCTTGTGTCACAACGTTTTGAGGACTTTTACAATAACGTAAGTTCTCATAAATTCTTATAACTTTTCGGTCAATTGGTGTCAAAACTGGTGTCAAACCCAGCTTAGGACACTCTGATTTTTCCTTCAAGATTTGCGAAGCTGGACATCTTCTTTTCCTTGGTCGCTTCGTTGTAGACATCCATCGTTGTCTCGATGTTTCGATGTCCCATAATCTCTTGGATTACCTTTAGGTTTGTTTCGTTCTCGCAAAGGCGAGTACAGAATGTGTGTCTGAGATTGTGTGCGCTGAAGTGTGGAAGTAAAACTGGTTCTCGGTGTTCTTGCTCTGCACGCTCTGTTTCCTCGGCATTGCAGTCACGAATAATTCTCTCAAGCGCTCTATTGATGACGTGTGGATTTAGCATCTCTCCGAACCGGTTCTTAAAAATGAAGTTCGTGTATCCATCAACCTCGCACTCGTTGAAGCCTTCCTCCATATGTTTCAATCGAATCTGGAGTAAAGCTGCTCGCACGTCAGAAAACATTGGAATGATTCGCGTGCCAGCCCGTGTCTTCGGAGTAGTGATGTGGAGCTCCATCTTCCCGCTTTCTTGTTGACGATATATCAAATTATGGTTAATGTCAATAATATTCTGCGTGAAGTCGCAATCTTCCCATCTCAATCCGAGGATTTCTCCGATGCGTGCGCCTGTCCCAAGCATGACCGTAAACAGCGGCATCCAGTGTTTGTACGTTTTCGAACTGGAAACAAAATCGAGGAACCTATTTTGCTGTGTCTCTGTCAACGCATGACGCTTTGGTTTCTCCCAGTTATGGCTCTTCTTGATTTCTGCAATCACACCGTCGGTAGGATTTGTTCTTATGAACCCATCCCTCACTGCTACATTAAAGACCGGATGAAGAATCGTATGAATTATCTCCATACTGTTTGGCTTAAATCCAATATCTTTAATGAGGTGGATGTAGAACCGCTTGATATCGCTATACTTGATGTCGGCAATGTTCTTCGCGCCTATTTCGTCCTGTACATACTTCCTGTACATATACTTATAGTTGGTTCTTGTAGATGCTTTAAGCTCGTACTTAGTTTCAATGTAGGCGTCATAAAAGCTGTTCAGCGTCATCCTGTACGCCGTATGGGAGCTGATGCCGTCATCAATATCCCTTTGGATTCGTTTTATCTGAGTCCTTAATGGTTCTGTGCTACGCTTACCATCAGGCGCTTTATCTGACTCTACAAGCTTCCAGCTATAAATCGCTCGGCGTACTCCACCAGAATCAGTATAGCGGTACATATACTTCCCGTCGCTTCTCTGCACCTCACCTTCTCTCAGAACTCTGCCTTTGTTGTCTTTTCTTTTTTCAGGCATGGCTACTCCTTTTGTCTGAAAATGAATATCAACATGGCATTCTCAATATACCATAGTCTGGATTCACTTTCAAGTTAGATGTCATATAAGGTTGAGTTGGTCAACAAATCGCTCGAATTTTGTACGTTTAATCTGTGGGCGTGTGCCATTCCAAAGAACAAAATCAGCGTCTTTATTTTCGCTGACAATCTTACGCAGCTTAGTTTCTCCGATGCGGAAGTATTGTGATGCCTCCTGAATTGTCAGTGTGTACCTTTCCCAAAATGGGATTTGCAGGGTGTTAATAATCTCGCCTCCTCGTGCGCTGCGCGTATGTAAAAAAGAAAGGGCTGGCAGTGAAGCCAGCCCCATGTCTACCTCTTGAGTAATAAGGAACCTAATCAACGATACTGATTACTATGTAAGCAATGACTACGATAATAACCGGAATCCAGACAGGCGCAAGTACCCACCACCAGCTCCAGTCAATCACGCCAATCAGCTTTAGAACGATAAAAACTACGGCGAGTACATCGCACAATCCAAGACCTTTCGAAGATGAGTCTTTCATGTGTGATTCCTCTTACGCCTTGCTGTCCGTGGAGCCCATACCGCCGTTTCTGACGCCGGTTGCATCATCGGAGTATGTAATCCCATACGGAATGAAGATTGCCTGTATAAAGCCGTTACCGGCTTCAACGTGCACAATCTTTTGACTCTTGCTGTCGTTTGTAATCTTGGCGAAGATGTGCCCCTCGTTGTCGGAGAAGTAATAATCGCTGTCGATAACGCCCATCGTATTGTCAAACTGCATACGGAACTTGAAGCCCAGACCACTACGCGGCAGGCAACCGAGCCACCAGCCCTCGTCAATCTTCACTCTGATACCGGTGGGAATCTTCATTGTTTCGCCGGGGCGCATCTCAAATGTAAATGGTGCCTTAAAGTCATAACCGGCGGAGCCAGTCGTTGCTCTGCTGGGGAGTGCAATTTCCTCCCACATCTTTTTAAGGTCATCTTCGATGGCAGGCGGCAATTCCTGCCCCCTATAGAATTCATCTTTCATCGCGTCACGGAACTGCTCAAAGCTGACCTTTTCAAATTCTCCAACTCTCTGCATTGTGTCCTCCTTAGCTATTTGTTTTGCAAGTACAAGATGGCTCACCCCACCAAGGCTTAACCGTTTCTTGGTAGGTTTGGAATGGTGGAAAATACATGGTATCGTCATCCTCGGTCGTTTCAGTGACCGTTTCTCTCACGACTTTTCCGTCCGCATCGTACTCGCGGACAGTTTCTTTGATTGTGCGTTTAATCATATGTCCTCCTTATTTTCGTTTGGACGTTTTACTCTGTTTTTGTATAGAGACCGCAGTGGCAGGTTCCACTTGCCATCTCTCTGAATTCCTTACACATACACTTTGTATCCTCGTTCTTTTCGAGGGAGCATGGGCAGAAGCCATTATTGTCTTTCAATGCTTTGCGCATATCGTTAACGAACTCTTTGTCTGGATTGATGTTGATTTTCATTGATGTCTTCTCCAATATGTTTAACTGTCGAACCTCTCTGCGTATTGATTATCAGAAGCGAGTTCGACGCCAAGCACTTCATCAAATATGTGCTTTTGGTTTGGGATGTATCGTCCGAACTTCACAATCACATTTCCATAAGTGGCAAGCTGTTGAATCCATTCAGGGACTTCTTCAAAGTAGTAACCAGTATAAATGACAACGTCGTCTTTGCACTGGAATTGACCGCGAAGAACCTCAAGAAACGAACACAGCTCATCAAATTGTTCAAGCGGTTCAAGCCCGCCAAACACGATTGATTCCGTAAGCGGATTATTCAGATAGCGGAGGCACAGTTGTTCGTCGTCAATACTGATGGGGGCGCTTGCACGCCACCCATCATTTTGACAGACCGACAACGGGATACCTGCTTCAATACAGCATTTACCGCCACAAGAAATCGTTCCAATGAACATCGCTGGCTTTTTATAATTAGTGAAGTCTTCATCCACAATTGTCTTTACTCTCATTCGCTCATAGCCTCCGCATAGCTGTACCACTGTCTTGTGTTAAACTCACGGAAACGGTCTTTGGAGTAAGCCCTTGATGGGACGAGATACCCAACAATGCGCTGGTATGTATCAAAGACAGGCTCACCGCATACTGGGCAATGGTCAGTGCCAACAAAGCCGTGATGGTTCTTGCACTCGTTGATACGGGTGTTGAACGCAAAGTAAATCACGCCAGCCTGAGCAATCTTGTTCAGCATCTTCCACGCTGTTTCCGTATTCGGGAAGTTGGATTCCAAATTGATGTGCGCGATGCTGCCGCCAGAACACTTTTCATCAAGGATTGAGCTGAGGCGGAGCTTCTCCTGAATGGTGCATTTCGCAGACAGCGGAATCCACTGGTTCGAGTAGATGAACTTGTCATTGTGGTCGTACAGAACGTTGTCTTTCTGGCACAGGATAACTGCCGCACGCTCCGCAGGAACACTCTCAATGTTAAAAGAGTAAGCATCGGTGAAGTTGTCCTTGACCTCATTCAGTACCTCAAAGATTTTGCTTGCAAAAGCGATGCCTTCGTCGGTGTAACTGATGTAACCAAACTCATCCGTCTTGGTGTAACCAAATGCCTCGATGACTTCATACAGACCAAGGATACCCATTGTGCAGTATTGCTTGTCCATCTCGACCGCGCCATCCTGATAGTTTGGGAGCAACCCCTTCTCAACGTTTCTCTGGATGATATGGCGTACAGTATCGAGTGTCTTACAACACAGCAACGCACGCTTTTTGAGCAGAGCAAGATACTTTTTCTCGTCGCACTCAGTTTCCAACGCAATCCGCATGAGGTTGATTGTGTTGACCTTTACAGAACCGATGGAGAGCGCTGTACCGCCAATCGAGTTGATGAACGCATTGAGTTTTGAGGTATCAGACAGCAGGCGGCAACAGTTACTCAGCGTGTTTACATCGCCGCTGATGAAGAAGTTGCTGTCATTCCACGTTACATTGTGGTCGGAACACCATCTGGCGAACTCTTCATCGACGAATTTGCCGTCACGGTAAAGCAAACTGTATGTCAGCACTGGGAACGTAAACATATTCTCGCTTCTGATTTGCGAAACGACCTCCATAAAGAGCTTTTGATGCTCAATCAGCTCTTCAACACAGTCAATTACATATGTTCCGTCAGGATATTGCACGCCGCCGAACAACGCCTCAATGTAATTCCGGTCAAAAATTGACACATTAACAAAAGCAGTCTGGTCGATGCGCATAAACGGCTGGTTCAGGCGGTAGATAAACTTCTGGAAGCACTGCTTGATGTAGTATTCGGGGTTCTTAATGAAGTGACCACTCTCACAGTCCTTTTTCCAGAAGTAATACGTCCAGATAAGGACGTTGGGGATGCCTACAGCACCGGAACTACGATTGCTCATGTAGCTGATATACTCAATTACGTCATCCATGAACGTTGTGAGGTGCTTTGGAGCCTGATTATTGTAGTTTTTGAGGAAGAAAAGACCCTCGGTTGCCAGTCTGGTCAGGTCATAGGCATAGCAGTACGGCAGATATGTAGAAGTAGACGCATCATGCAGATAAAACCCGCCGTTATACTCTGTTTCAAGCCATTCACGGGCTGTTTTCAGGTTGTAGCGCTTCTTCATCTCATAGAAAATCTTGTTGAAAGCGAACAGCTTATCGTGGGATTTACCCTTTTCATTCAAAAGACTGCGAATATCCTTGTTGGATGCGTTCGCATTGGCATCGATGGTCACGTCGGCGACATTCTTGTCAATAAAACCATCGATGAAATCCGAAAAGTTCAGTTGCGTTTCGTGGAAACCGTTCAGGTACTCGAAATCTTCACCATAGCGCTCATTGAGTGTGGTCATAGCCTTTTCAAAGTCCCTGTTCATTTTGAGTGGAATGTTCATTGCTTAATCTCCCTTCGCTTATTGTTGGTTCACCCAGTCATTTGCTGTCGAGAAGTCAAGTAATTTATTGTTCACACTAAGAACGGGCACCTGACTGATTCCAAGTGACAGCATCTCATCCACAGAATTGTTCTCTGTGTACTTGATACCCTTTTCTTCCAGCTTCTTTTTCAGAACCTTGCACTTTGGACATCCTGTTGAGTACAAAGTAATTGCCATTGGCACCTCCTTCCAACCTTTAAGGTCGTCTTCCTCTGCAAGAAGCGTAATTGCTGAATAAACATCAGCCCATGTTTCTACACGGAGCATCCCATTGGCTTCTGCATCATATTTTTTATTGTGTTGCGCAGTCATAAGGATTTTGAAATAGTTCCCACCCTCAAGATTGTGCGTACCATCATCGATGAGAACATCACCATTCACAAGCTGCTTGTGGGAAGTGATAATGACATCGTTCCACGTTAGGAACGGGAAGTATTTGAATAACACCCGTTCCATTTTTGATGCGAGCGTATGGTAGTTCGATGTGGTTACAATCAAGACCTTATGCCCATCTGCAATAAGCTTTTGCAAAGTTTCTGATGCACCATCAATTGGTTTAACACAATCCCAGAAATCATCCTCGAACAGTGGTGCGTACACCTGTTCATTCGTGAGCGTCGGGAATGCTTTAGAAATATCCCAACCGGTGATGTCTGTCAGCTTTGTAGTCGTCCCGTGTCGTGCATTTAAGTAATCAACCCAAGCACTCGCCAGTGACTCAATCGTGTCATCCATGTCAACCAAGATTGTCAGATGCTTCATTTAGCCTCCTTACAGTTCATCAATCGTCATTTGGTGAGAACCAAGGTATTCGACCAACCAATCGATGACATTTCTTTTCAGGTCAGTCATTGACCCGTTATTCGTTATGTAATAATCTGGCTCAACATCGTCGAGCGCTGTCTCAGAAGGGTGTGCTTGCTGCTCTGGGGTGAGAGGACTCTTAAAGTTTTTTCTGACAACACGCAAATTAACTGTGTCCATTCCAGCTTCTTTGAGATAATCAATCTCATTTGGGAATCGGCAATCAGGAATCAGCACATAGTCCCACTCATTTGGGAATAGCTCCAAAATTGATGTAACAAACCCTACCCAATAGTCAGGGCGTTTCTGCCGAATGATGTCTGTTCCGACATATTGAAGAATATGCCGACCAGCATCATCTTTCTGTCCGTCCCATCCAAAGAACTGCTTGCAAATATATTTGAGCAGGTCTGCGTAATGGGTAATCAAGACTTTATATCCGTCTGCTTCTAAAGCCGCTTTAAGCAATCCAGCAGTGGTGTCTTTACCGTTTTGCGCTTTACCAGAAATCGTAATGACTTTCACCTGTCAACCTCCTTTGTGTTGCTTCGCATACTTTCGGAATTTATCTATGGCTTGTCGAACATTCATTGGCGAATCTGGCGGTCGCCACTTGTGTTCGCCGCCGTAGTACAGCTCTCTGACCTTGCAAAATGCCGCAACCACAGGCTTGTCTGTATCATCCACTTTGTGTTCACAAACAATTGCAACTGCCTTCTTACCAGCCTTTGTAAAATCATCGACCATTCTTTGGATAGCAAGTCGTTGCCCGTATGGTACTCTTGCATCCTTGTGTTTTACTTCGAGGAGTATGTATTCTGAGTCGTGATACTCAATTAGCCCATCGATATCCGTAGGGTATATCCCGTTATCAAGTTCAAGCCCTTTGAAGTCGATGAGTTGTTTCATACGTTTGGGGTTCAGTATCTTGCTTTTCATAAGACCTCCAAATTCAAGCAGGTCTTGGTCGGTTGTCGTCATTGCCGAATAGCAATACAGCCGCAAGAATCACAACGGCAACTGAAAGCGCCCCATTCATTGTTTGTGCGGCATCATACCGCAGGTCTTTTTCTCTGAGCAAAAACCCATGAGCTTGCATTTGGGCATGAAGTAGTGGTCTACGATGTATTTCCATTCCTCCGAATAGTTCCCTAAAGCATCGCATACATCGTTGAATAGCCCCCTATATTCATGGTAGGCTCGATTGCACATTCTCTGATGCGACATATCCATCAGGTTACGCATATTGTGCTTACACACAATTTTCGTCTCCATGCCAAGCGGAAGCCCTAATGCTGAGTCCTCACGAGGAACACCAATAGTGTCGAGGCTCTCTAAGTATGATTTGATATGTTCCATCAAATCTTCATAGACTTCTTTCGCTTCTGGATTACCTTCGATGCTTGGCGGCGTAACATATCCAAAACCATGTTCATAGTCGATATATCGCGTACTCGCCTGAAGGCGTGTGGGCAGACCGCCGATATGGGTGTACCACTCACGGATGACCCGTGCCGAATACCCTTCAAGAGTCAAATACACATCAGGGAACTCAAATGTTCTCCCATGTCCGCTCTCAAGGCAGTCAATGCCTCTGAGATAATTCTTCTCATCATTACTGGTATTTGCTCCCCAGCAGATACCAGCCTCTACACCAATCATCGTGATTGGCTTTTTGTATGTATAATCTTGAACAATTACTTTCCCCATTCGTTACTTAACCTCCGTAAAGTTCTGGGTAACTGCTATAACACAAATAGGTATAGCCGTAATAGCTGCTGTACAGTTCAAGATAAACGCCGCTACCTTGTACCCCGCCAGACTGGAATACGACTGACGGTTCATTCAAAACACGTTCGCCACTTAAAAGGCGGGCTGCTGCTTCAACGCAGGGTTCAAACGGAGTCAGGTTTTTGAAATAGTCTGTATTCGCGTTAGCATATTGTCCCTCTGCGTGAATGACCTCTTTGATTGTGTCTGGGAACTCTGGCGAGTCAGCTCTGTTGATAACCACCTCGCCAACAGCCAGCTTCCACTCAAAGGGCAATCGCTTGTCGCCACATTCTGCCGTGATAATCTTTGATAGCTCAAGCAAGTCTTCAAAGAAAACCTTTGTCACGTTTAAGCCGAGCACATCGATTTTCTTGTTTCTGGCTTTCTCTGCAACCACGCCCGCTTCATAATCACCGTTTAAGCAACTCTGCTTCATTATGCTGAGATAATCAATATCATCAGAGAAGCCGTCTACTCCCTCCGTGTGGCGTACTACCTCCTCGGGTTCCTCAATTGTCTGGTTTGCGTCTGTCGCTGTGATAGCGGTTTCCAACGCATCGACTTCCGTTTTCTCCTCAGTGGTCAACAGCGTTTCTTGTCTGGCAGATGCGCTACTGCATCCGCAGATTGAAACGCACATCATAGATACCAGCAAGAAGATAGTGAAAATTTTTCGCATTGTTCTACCTCTCTACTGCCTACGAAAAAAGAGCTCCAGAGTGTTTTGCTCTGGGCTCTTCCACATAGTATGTTTAGCCTCTTACTTTTCTTATGCGTGCTGGAGAGTTTCTTTAATGGCAAAACTGCCAAGGAACTCATCCAACATTTTTGTATCGCCGGGATTCAGCGGTTCTTCTGCCCGTGGTGCTCTCGGACGTGCCGCTCTCTGTGCTCGCACCGGTCGTGTGGGTTCAGTAGCAGCGACCGGAACAGCACCGAACCAATCAACTGTCGCACGACCAGTGGCATTCCAATCAAGCTGCGGTGTCGTTACCGGTGTCGTTACTCCTACGAGGTCTTCCATTGCAAGGTCTACAAGCGGGAGGTCAATCGGAATCCCATCGACAAACAACTGCCCATCTCTATAGTTCATTTCTACTGGACGCGCAGCATTAACTGCTGCAGCAGTTACCGTCTCCGCCGCATTTGTCTCATTGATGGCATCAACAGCGGTATTTGTTACGGTTACATTGGCTGTTGCCCTTGTACCATTCCCAAAACTGACGGTTAACCCCATGTCCCGGAAGCAAATCGGTTCTCTGCTCTCAAGCTGGAACAGTCTGTTCTCATCGCCGACAACGATAATGTCATTTACCTCCATACCGTTGTAATACTCCATTCCGAGCATAGCCGGTTTGAGAATATCGCTGTACCCCTGCTCATTGACAATGCCAATTCTGTACCCACGATAAATACCGTGGTCAGTATTGCGAACATCAAACGTGACACCTGCGTGTTCAGAGAGGAATCTATAAACGTCTCTCGTTACAATCAACGCAATTTCGCATCCTCCACCCGTATAGGCTTGTACTCGCGCTGCTTTCTGAAGAGCCTCCTCCAAAGCATTGTTGAACTCTGCTCTCGTCACTCGTCATCGACCTCCTCAATTGGAGACACATTACACTCGCTTACGAGCTTGTCGAAGCAGTCACAGCAAAGCTGCAAATCAACATTGTCTCCGTCGTGGATACTGCCGTATCCGATATGTTGTCTATGTATAGAGAAATCTTCCTGCAGGTCAAAGAGGTCAAGCTCCTTGCCGCAATAATTGCAGACACGTTTGTCTGACAAGTTTCGCACCTCCTATGCACTTATAAAATCTGTGTTTTATATCACCCTTACTGTTGAAGCAGCAGGTTTGATTTTGAAACCACTGAGGAAGTCGTCCAGTTCCTCACCACCATATGTTCCATCGGTAAACCGCAATGGCTGTTCACAGCGTTCAATCTCAGACAGGATGACCGTGTTCAGGTCACTTAGGTATAGGATGCGGTTAAATGTGCGCCCCTTGAAATTTTGCGTGTCATATGCGGTAATGAAATACATAGCGGATGATTTCTTCGTGTTTAGAATGGAGTATGTATTAGAGAAGGACGCTACATCAAATCCTCTTTGCATTACCCACCCCGGAAGATTCCCCAACTCTATTTCCCTCCAAAGAATCTCGACCAGCTCTTTGGTATTACGCATATTATCAAGTACGACACACACTGAAACATTCTCTTGTTGAGAGCAGAACAATAGTGCTTCTGCCAATGTGTCTCCGGTTAACACTTCCATGTTTTCACCTCCAATTACAGAACCTTGTCATACGCTGTCAGCTTGAAATACTCACCATCGCGCTGGTAGCCTTTACAGTAAATAATGTCACCGACTTTAACCGGTTCTTTCTTAAACTCACGATTGAATAACGTGAACCTACTTTCCTTGCCGCTACCGATTGATTTTGTGAAGACGCTGTAAGCAAATTGCTCACCATCTCTTCTCCGAACCAGTGGCTTCATATCTGTTATGTATAGCTTGCGTCTGTCCGCTTCATTGCCAGACACATATCCGATATAGCCCATCACATCATAGAAGTTACGGACTTTGATAATATCGCTTAGGTCGTCCATGCCAACTGCTTTTACCGCATCTTCTGCGCCACGCAAAATTGACATCACATCAAGAAGTGTGTAGCTCTTAGCTTCGCCACCAGACTTTGTAACACCGACCGCGTATCGCTTCACAATTTCTTCGAGAGGTGTTCCATCAACCTCAGTCTTTTTGATTTGCTTCGCTTGCCCTCTCTTGAAGATATTAAAGAACAGGTCAACCATCCGAAGCAGCTCACGCTGATTGCCGAAATCAGAGAAGAAATCCAGCTTAATCAGAATATCAAGCTGCCTTGAGTTAATACTCGTTTTTTCATCGAGGTCTTTCAACAAATCCATAAAACAGGAATACTTGTTTTTTGCTGCAAGGTTGTACAGTTCATCGGCAAGACCAGCGCTCATATACTTGATTGACGTGAGACCCTTGGCGATGATTTTCCGCTCTCTATCGAAGAAGTATTCACCTCTGGACAACCCCCATTTAGGTAACGTAACTCGAATACCGACCTTATGGGCATAGCTTGTAATGTCAGCAGTCTTGTCCATATTGTCTCCGAAGATATTCAATGCTGCTGTTAAGAACTCCAATGGGTAATAGTAGCGCAAATATCCGCAGATATAACCGATGGACGAATAAGCGTCTGAGTGGTTCCACGAGAAGCCATACGCTGATGCATCCAGAATGATTTGCAGGAACGGCTTAATAACCTCTTCGCAACGCTCTGCACTCATCTTGTACGCCTTTGAGCAATAAGCCACAAAGCGTTCTTCAATCTCCGGCAAGAGCTTTTCTGTTCCTTTTTTCTTGGCAATCGCTCGGCGGACGTTGTCTGATTCCGCGCTTGAGTAGCCGCAGAACTTAACCAAGAACTGCATAATGGTTTCCTGCATTGCGATTCGTCCTGCCTCTGGAGCAAGGAACTCATTCAGTGCGTCAAAACCGTTATCGTAAAACTCGCCTTTGGCTACACTATCACGGAAGCTGGCACACGCAGGTCGGAGCAAGCCGTTACCAAATGACATCCACTTTAGCATTGAGAAATTTGGAATCTTTGACCGAGCAATATCGAGCGTGGCATCAGACATGAACTGCTTTAGATAATGCTGTGCGCTGTCAGACTCCCATTGGAAGATAAGCGTCGTATCGTCTCGGATACTTCTCCACACATTCATATCCTCCATATCAGTGTTGTCTGGCGTCAAGCGCTCAATCCCAAGCATTTTACAGGTATCGTTGATGACACCGATATTATCCAAGCCAAGGATGTCAAGCTTGACATACATCAAGTCGTCCAGCTCTTTCATGTTAATCATGGATACCGGATACTCGGATGTGGAGATACTGCACAGACCAACCGTTTGGTCAATAGGTAGGTCACTGATAAGGACTCCACTCGGGTGTGTACCGATGGAGACGATTGTTCCATTAACGATATCTACATACTTGAAGACATCTGGATACTTCTTTCGGATAGCATCTTCATGGAGCTCCGCTTCTTTGCAGATGTGGTTTGCCACTTGAAGATAGTTCATGTCTGCGCGGTCTTTATAGAGAGCGCGGCAAACATCGCGGATTGCACCTTTGAGTGCAATGGTATTAAAGGTAATAATTTCTGCTGAACGAATACTCGGCAGATTCATCTTATCTTTAAGCAGGAACCGCTTAATTGTTTCTCTGTCCTTGCCAGAATAGTCCGTGTCAATATCAGCGTTTGTAACACGGGACGGATTCATAAAGCGGAAGAAATTCAAACCATACCTCATACTATCCATCTGCGTAATCCCCAAGAGATACGCAATCATGCTACCTGAAACTGAGCCACGACCATAGCCGCACTGGATACCGTTTTGCTTTTCCCACTCACGCAAGTAAGTTTGGAGCAGCATAAAGTCAATTGACTTCGTTGCCTTGTAAACATCGAACTCTTCATCGATAGTTTTCTGCAACTCTTCCTTTGCGTGATGCTTGAGTGCATATGGGTGGTTCTCAACTGCTGTCTGAATCTTGTCACGGAATGTCTTCTCGGGTTCAGAGTAGATATGTGGGTACTTTGTACCTCTATCTAATTCAAACGGTTCTACCATATCTGCCATCACATTGGTGTTTTCAATGGCTTGCATATATTCTGCTTCTGGAAGCGACCCTTGCTCTCTATATGCAGCAACTAACTCGTCGTAAGTCTTAAACTTTAAGTCCCAACGTTCTTCACCATCAAACGTAATGTTTTTAGATGCCTGTAAGATACTTCTTCCTTTTTCATGCTCTGCATTGAGGACGTGCGTATCAGTTCCTGCAATCAAAGGGACACCGGTACTCTTGCTAAGCAATAACAGTTTTTCGTTGTAGGTGACCTGCTTTTCATCCATGTGGTGACCGACTTCTAAAAAACAGCGGTGCTTATTTCGTTCAAGAAAATCCAGATAATACTGCTGAACCTGTTCGTCACCTTTTCCAAGAACACCACCGACACAAGCCGTAGTGATGATAATGTTGTCAGATGTCGCAAACAATTCGTTGAACGTGATTCGTGGGACGTAGTAAAAGTGGTTGTCGGTTCTGCAGAAACTCTTAGACACAAGGCTGTTGAGTTCTAAGAACCCATCGTAGTTCTTCGCAAGCAAGACACAGTGGTAGTTGTCTCTGATTTTTTCGTCGATGTTAAGCGTAAGATATGCCTCGATGCCGTGGATATACTTCATTCCAGCAGCTTCGATAGCACTTTTCTTGTGCCACCACTCAAAAACAGAGCCATGCTCCGTAAACGCCATTGCTTTCATGCCGCACTCTTTGGCACGCTCTATGTATTCGCCGTACTTTGTAACGGAGTCAATGTTGGTAACACCGTTTGAAAGGTCACTATGCAAGTGGTATAGGGTGTATTGATTGCTCATCGCCATGACAGCCTCCCGTCGTAGAGTTTTTTCCAAGTGTCTTGACCTCTATCGACAGGACTGTCCTTATCGCCAAGCAAATCTTCCTTGTCCCAAATGTATTCAACGTTGACAAACTGCTTTAACCGCTTGATATTGTGGTCGTCCCTGATGCAAACATCCTTGTCAAGGGCAAAAACCACCCTGCACCCAAGGGAGACCAGCAGTTTCATCTGATTCGGATTAAGATGCGATGTCAAAATCGCACCAGTGTTGTGTACCCCATATGTATCTGCGAGTAAAACTGACTTACATCCTTCGAAAAGAATGATTTCTCCCTTTTCCCTGATGCCTTCCATGTTTTCTGCAAGACCATAAATAGTTTTCAGCTCACCCCACGCCATAAAGTAGGTGTATTTACGCAAACCTTTTTCTTTCCATGCCGGGTCAAGCGTTCTACCACCTACATTTACGATTTTTCCATCTGGATTCCGTATTGGATAGACCAATCTATCCGAAAAGCTGTCGTAGTACACGTCAAACTTGTCGAGTGAGCCTTTGGATATGCCCTCGCGCTCCCAAACAGCTAATTTGTCCGGTCTTTTTTCGTACCGTTCCATATAATCGTCTGGGAGCACAGTTGATTTTGACTGCTTCTGCACTTTTTTCGGCGGCATAAACCTCTTGGCGACCTCAACTGTCGCCAATTTCTTTCTGGTGACCACATTACCATCGACTCCGCTGTAATTCTTCAGTTTTTCGATAGCTTCGGCATAACCACACTTGTCGTAATACCGAATGAATGTCAGTACGTTACCGCCGATACCCGATGAAAAGTCGTAGAATGAGTTTGTTTCCTTACGAACGGAGAAGGAGGGGGTTTTCTCATCTTTGAATGGCGACAATGCCCAATATTCTCCGTTCTTTTCTGTGAACTCTGTATATTGCGAGATGTATTCAAGGATATCGACTGATTCAATCAGCTCAGATAGCTCCACCCCACCCCTCCTTCCGTATTTTATTTAATTATGTTGACAGGTTAAAAAGGTGTCTGTGGAATATGCTGTTTCGCCTGTTCATAGAGGATGTGATTTCCATCGAACAGCAAATCTATGTATTCGTCCTGCGTCATCTGCATACCATTACGGTTTACAGTTACACGGAGTTTTTTGTTGCCGCACTCGGCACCATCAGCTTCGATTTCCTCTGGGGTTTTATCGGAAATCATTGCAATGGTTGATGCGTTACGAGCAATTTTTGCACTATCGGCAAGCTTACCGGTAATCGTTGCTTGAGCGGCGCCAATACCAGCAATATTCATCTCACCGCAAATCTGATTCTTCACCATATCTACAAATCTGCCAAGCTCTTGGTAGCTGTCAAACGCATCGCCCTCGCCTTTACCCTTGAAGTAATCAACAATAAGAACATCAAGCCCTTGCGTATGTTTCACCTTATTCACAGCCGTAAAAATACTTTGTTGGTCAAACATTGGGATATAGATATGGGTGAACTTGCGTGTTTTTAACCATTCCTTTGCATCCAGAATACGCTTTTCCTCTTCGTCGCTGTAATTGCCAGATGTCAATCGCTTGTACTCAATACCAGATAGGTGTGCCAAGATTCTTGATGTAAACAGTCGCGTGTTTAGCTCACTGTCCAGATAGAGGACTGCGTAATCCTGCTTCAGCAAGTCAACTGCACAATTCAAAAGCATCATACTCTTGCCCTGCTTTTGCTCTGCGCCAAAGATGAACAGTTCTCCACGCTCAATGGTCGCATAATCGTTCAATGCAGGAAACTTAAAGGGAATACCTGCGTATCCAGCACCTTGCCTACCTTTGATTTCTTCCCAGCATTTATCTACGACATCTTTGTATGGCGGGACTTCATTTGTTGCTGAGAACTCCATCATCACATCATCCAGCATCTTGTAGATTTTCTGTTCGATGTTTTCTTCGGACGGCTGAGTGCAAAGCTTCTGGCACTCTTTGAGTTGCTGGAAAGTATCCCGCCTAAAAGCAGCATCCATAACATTGTTGACAAGCAGCTTATACTCTTCAACAGTATTTCGAGCAATGCTGTCACTGTTGTCCATCAATGTATAGAGCTGGTCGATGCTGAGCTCATCTGCAAAACGCCTTGTCGCTTCTTTAGCGGACAGCGCTTGGATAATGTTATACGGGTCAATCGTCGTAATCCCGTCTCGTGCAAGAGAACAAATTGCCTGATAGATATAGCGGTTCTCCTCGTTAGTGAAATGGTTTGGCAACAGTTGCTCTGAGTAATATGAGAACTCCGGGTGATGAATCAGCGTAGCGATAATGCCAGCTTCGCTCTCAACCCTTGCCATGTCTTCACTTGCTCTAATAATTCATCACCTCTTTCTCATCAACTCGTAATACTCACACATATCCTGCATTTCACACAGGTGTGTGCATTTGAAAAACTCTACTGATGGTTTGAAATCTGATTCCTCACGAATCTTTCCGATGCTCTTTGCAAGCCATTCTTTAGATTCGGCGTATGCCTGTTCCTTAAATGGCTCTATGATAAACAGCTTATCTCTAAAGCAGTTGAAGCAAAGACTCTTTGGCGTCTTACCATATTCTTCTTCAACTGCCGCAGAGTAGATATAAAGCTGTCTTAAATAAGCATCCAACTCTTCGTCAGCCTTAGTTGGTTTTGCTCTGCTGCTTCGTGGTTTCAAAATCCTCGACTTGTTGTCTACGACATATAGGTCACCATCTTTTTCCCCAAGGAAGTCTATGTAACCAACAAACGGGATACCGTTTACTACGAAGTCAACTTTCTTTTCGACACCAACCATGCCATACGGGAATGGCTGAAGTGCTTTAAGATATTGCAAGCCGCCAGTAAAGTAACTACTGAACACCTTCCTGTTTGGAGCACGTCCCACAACTTCAGTTTTGAAGTCTTGCAAGTACATATCGACAATCTGCCTTGGCGTTTTTTCACCTTTGTGATACAACTCAATAAGCTTGTGCATAAAAGTACCATAGCTTGAAAAGAACATATCCTTACCATGAAACCTCTTTATGTACTTCAAGTACCACCTATATGGGCAATCCTCAAAAGCCTTTATTCGTGAGTAGCTCCACACCATGTCATCAATGAGTGGTGCGTAGTTTACTTCTCCCATAGGCGATTACCTTAGAATGGCAACCGGCTGTCATCAATTTCGCCATCATCAACCGTAGGCTGAGGGTCTGTGGTTTGAGAGCTGCTCTCGTCGCCCTCAACTTCAAAGGAGAACATCTTGAAGTTGGTGTACGTCACCTTTTTCTCCTTGTCGTACTTTGTCGTGACATCAACGTCTCCAAGCTTAATGCGCTCGCCCTCTTTCAGACAAGCAGCTTTCTTTGCCGCCGCAGTCCCAATGGCAAGAACAAAACCGGAAAAGTCTTGCTCGTACTCATTGGTCTGCTTGTTCTTTCTGCTGACCGACAACCGAACCTTTGTGCTCGTGTCGCTCATGGGAGTTACTTCCCAAATTTTTGCATAGGCACCTGTACGAAAACCCATAGTGTATCACTCCTCAATCTTAAACGTTTCCTTGAAATCCGACAGAAGTTTTCCTGCCAGCACGGACTCTGTAATTGCAAAGTAGTTGCCGCCCTTTGCGTACTTGGATACAAACTTTTTAACATCGTCTGTTTTATCCTTATGCACACTGAGATACTCTTTCAGTGTCTCATCAAAACTCTGAATGATTTGCTCGGCAATCATTTTGTCCTCTGCTGTTTCCGCCGCTCTCTGCTTGCTACGGAATGCATCAGGGTCTGCATCAGGTGTAGCAATATTGAAGAACTTGAGCAGGAAATAGCGATTCGAATATGTCAAACCAGAGCCAAATGCCTGAGAAGCATCTCCCTGTTGCCCAACAAGCGCCCACTCAACATCGATACGCTCTTCCGGGTTGTCGTTATCAACCCAAGACCACATCATATCCGCGCTAACCAAGACCTCATTGTTGTTTTCTTCATAGATATCACCCTTGCCGGTAGTCTTGGTCTTTTTGTATGTATATGGGGACACGATTGTGCTGCCCTGCTTGATGTTCGGAATCAGAGACAGACCATACTTGTCCATAAATACCGAGATTTTTGCGAGAATCTCATCCTCGGAAACATACTTGTAACCGTAGCCACTCTTGTTCTTCTGGATGACCTCCACTTGCTTTCTGATTCTGGCAAGTTTCTGATAAATGTTCATCTGTTCTGCCATTTCACCCCTCCATTAAATATGTCGCTCCCATGTCGGCAAGATGCAACAGGAGCGCCAGTTTGCTACGCTCAAAAATCTTACCAATGAAAGCGTTACCACCTTTTACTGCGGTGTCCCAACCGCCCATGTGGGCACGAATTGCCAAGATTTCTTCTGGCTCAAGGCGAATGAAATTCTGAAGGATGATAATAGACTTATCTGCGTGTTCTCCACAGGGAAATTTTTCATCAACCTCATAAACCTCTTTTTTATACCACTGCCCAGTTTCTTCATCCTTGACATTCCGAAAGCCCTTTTTGTAGTAGTTGACTTTACAAAGGTCGTGCATCAAAGAAACAATTGCGATTGTTTCCTCGCTATAGGTGCCTTGTAGTCCGGCTGCCTCGATTCCGATTTTCAAACAATCATAAACATTAAGAGAGTGTTGCAAAAGCCCACCCTCATAGCATCCATGATACCTTGTCGAAGCCGGTGCCACGAAGAAATCAGAATGTTCGAGCCAGTCCAGTAAAGAATCCGAACCCTCTCGCGTAACTGTTTCCTTGTAGACCGCGAGGAATCTTTCCTTTAATTCGCTCAATGAATCTCCTCCTTAATCAACGCACAACAGCTTGGCGAAGTTCTGCATGATTTTTTCATTCTTGTCGTGAGTGGTGCTGAGGCTGCTGCGAGTATCATTCAACCGCTGCATATATGTATCGATTTCATCCATCGTGGTCTGGATGTCACTGTTGACCGCTTGCAGATTATCAATGGTGTTCTGAACCATCTGAACCGCATATGCGGACTCTTCTGTCAATTCAGCCAGACGCTTTTCCTTTTCCTGCAGCAAGTCCAATGCCTCTTGCTTTGTCTTCTTGAAAGCCATACACTTTCTCCTTTCTTTCCAGATTTATACCTAAGCCGTTCGGCGATGTATGTTATTTAATTATGTTGATATATGTAAAAGAGAAACCCACTTCTGTGGGAATCTCTTCATTCGCTTCGTTAGATTGAAAACGCCAGCTTCCAACGCTGATAATCTTCCATATAATTTTTTTCTATGCGGTTCTGCTTGTGCTCCAACTTGATTCTTCCGTTGAGCACATAAGTTCTGTCAGCGACAAAGTCTGTTGCTGCTTCTGAGAAATCGACCGGAATACCGGCTCGTTCTCTATCGTACATTCTGTAGAATAACCCTGACATCCATACTCTGTAGAAACTAAGTTGTTGCTGGGTGAGTCCATCTTCAATGGCTTTTGCTGATTTCTTAGATAAAATTGAACGAAGTGTCGCGGTCTTTTTTACTGCGCGAATACCACGCATCAAAGTATCGCCAGAAACTCTATCTCGTGTAATCGTTCGAGAGTAATTGGGATTCTTGTAGCAGAAGCTATTGAGTTCTGCTGCTTTATGGAACGCTGGCAGTGCTTCACGATAAAGCGGGACGTGCGTATCTTGATAGACAATTTCCATGTTGGCGAAGTCAATATCAGACGCTCTTACGAGAAGTGTATCATCTTCTTTGATGCCACCAAAAGCCATCCAATAATAACAACGGTAGGTGACATCGATTGTCTCTTCGCTCTCTTTGTCAAAGACCTCATCAAGAATACGTTGAAGATGGAGTGGACTTGAGACCATCTGCCGCCTAACTTTTGCTAACCCCGCTGCCTCAATATTAAGCATCCCATCGCAAGCGTCTGGAACCTTCATGGCAATACACCATTTTACATACTCTTTTAATATCGTGAGAGACATCCACTGGCTTCTGGAGCGCAGTGCAAGTATCTCATCGATAGCTGGCTGCAGTTCTTCTCTGTCTCTTGTACAGAGGTCTGCATTCCACGAAGTTTCATACGGTTCAAACGCTTCGAAAACAGTTGTGGCAACGTTAGCCGTGTTGATACTCTTGGTATAGTCCTTAACGAATCTTGACTTTAACTCCGCATTGTACATAGCGAGCCTCCTACTTAGTATGTAGCATTATGCTGGTACAACAGCGTTTAGGGCTGCGGCTTTCTTCCACACAGCAAGCAGCGCTTCGATGTCCAGATAGGCGATTGCACCCGTCGCCAGCAAGTTTGCTTCGGCAACTTGCTTCATGTGCTCCTCTGACAACGTAGTGATGTACTGCCCGAGGCGTTCTTTAGACATACGCTCTGGGTTTTCGCAAAGAACCATGCTGTCTCTGCGAAGCCCACTATCTGCTGCTTTGATGATAACGTGTGTAGGTTGGTTCGTCTTTTTGAGCGAACTGGTAAGTGGGAGTGCGATGATGTTGGGGCTGTATGCATTCCCCATGTTGTTCTGGAAGACGACGCCCGGACGCCAACCACTCTGCTCGCTGCCACTGCCACCGAACTTCATCAAATACACTTCACCAATCTGTGGAACCCGTTCTTTATGATTCTGAAAACCCAATGCGCTAAACCCCTTAAATACAATTATGTTGATGGTTGGAGTATAGCACGCCCAATATGGCATAGTCAAGTCAATTATATAGACAACATCGAAAAATATTTAACCGGCTAACAGGGTATAGGTGATTTCTTGTTCTTTGTCGTTTCTACCTCCACAAAAAACTGTGAAAACAGTTCCAATCACGGTCATTTCAGTGTCTATCTCGACACAACGTACTCGGTCAAAACATAAGGTATTTGCTCCAGATTTCAAGCAAATCATATTGGGGTTCTCGCATATCAACATAACCGGAAATGACAACTTGAATTTGCATGGGTCTGAGACGCAATACCAACTCTGGTTCTCTGTGTAAAAGGAAATCTGCTGAGGCTTATGGTTTTCACAATACTCTTTAAGTTCCTTGACTGAGACTATCTTCTTCATCCTGTAGTAAAAACCTCCATTGATTTACGAGAAATCCCGTGTTATACTACAAGTGAGTCATTGCTGAGTGGTGTCAACGATGACTTCGACCTGTCGTTAACGGGTCGTTGCACGCTGTTATTACGTTGGTGTTCATGGCAGTGTGCGTTTCGTGGTAGCTCGTCTATATTGGCGAGCTACCTTTTTTAATTATTGACAGAAACAGTTGTTTGTGTTAATCTGTCAATAGAAACAGTTGTTGCGGTTTTATGCTACCACAAACACAGTGGTCTGTCAACATCAAAACTTGGGCTATTTTTTTGGAGGACTTTAACATGGACTTCGGGCAGAGGCTAAAGAGCCTTCGTGCAGAACGGAACCTCACACAGCAAAATCTTGGAGATGCAGTAGGTGTTTCCACAGTTACAATTCGCGCTTGGGAACGCAACGCTAAGAAACCCGCAATGGATGCGTTGCTTTCTCTCGGGCGGGCTCTCAATATATCGATAGACACGCTACTGGACTTCCATTTGGAGAACACACCAAACTACGCTTTGGTTCTCACTTCTGCCGAAAAAAAACTTTTGTCCAGCTATCAAGCTCTTGACAACTATGGCAAAAAAGCAGTTGACGCAATCTGTGTACTTGAGAAGGAAAGGGTCGATGCCGCTAAAACAATTCGTGTCATTCCAAAGGTCATAGATTTTCAGCAGGTCAACAGCGAGCGATTCATTCCACGCTATACTACTCCATCTGCTGCCGGTAGCTCTGTACCTCTCGACGGGGTTGACTTCGAGATGATTCTTGTTGATAGCTCCGTACCAGAGGAAGCAGACTACGCTGTTTATATCCAAGGTAACAGTATGTACCCATATATACATGATGGTGATATGGTATATGTAAAAAAAGACGCAGAGCTTTCAGTTGGAGATGTTGGCATCTTCTGTGTCGATGGAGCAATGTATTGTAAGCAATACTATCTTGATGATAATAACAATCTGGTTTTGGTTTCTGCAAACCCAGAGCTTCGCCATACAAACATCTTCGTCTCAGCCGACAGCGGACGTTCTGTAAAAGCTTGCGGTAAGGTGCTGCTGAAAGAAAAAATTGACCTTCCAGATTATTTGTTTGAGGATTGAAAAAGTAGGGCTCACGCCCTACTTTTTATAATTCCCAATGGATATTACCTGCTCCATATTTACCGATTGATGGAACAATAAACTCATTTGGCACCCCATGTTCCTTTATGGCTTTCGCACACCAGATAAGAACATACGCCGTCAATGGAGAATCTGCTGAGATACCACTTGATATTACACTGGGGCTGTAAGATGCGCTTCTGTCTGCGTCATAGTCCAAAATCTTCCCGCGCTTTGCCATCATAATTCTAAGCGCGTTTTCTGAGTTCTTCATACATACTTCTCGCTGGACTTGCTCGTGATACTCTGGCGTCCATCCTGCTTTTGGTTTGCACCACCGTTCTTTTGGAAACAACTCGCAAAGTTGCTTACCGGCGAAGATTCCCTCATATACAGGAGTAACTTCCTCAGAAACTTGTTCTTTATTGTCTGGATTATGGATAAAGCTTTTCAGTCGCTGCTCAAGGCTGCGGTCTGTCACTACACTTTTCCACTCCGAAATTACCTGCTGTTTCTTGTCATACGCCTTTCGAGTAATCCTCACTGCGTTTTTATCTGACCCAAATTTAATGAGCAAGATAACTCCGAGAATCACAGCAATCACAAGTTCCATAAAGCCACCACTACATCAGCCTAACGCAGACTGGATATGTCCTTTCGCATCATCAATCTTTTCGAGCGCATCACTGAGACTATCAACCGCATCTTCCATACGCTCAAACTTCTCTGTTCCTTGCAAGTTTTCAGGATAGTTATCCATACAGTCTTGCTCACTGTCGCAGACTGTTTCCACAATGGATGCAGCACTGCTCAGCATTTTCAAGGCGTCTCTTAGCCGCCCTCTTCTTTTCTCATTCACTCATACGCTCCCATACATTCGAAATGTTCAACTCAATTTTGATGAACTCTCGACCCTGCTTTGAAAAGCTAAAAGAGTTCAGTTTCGTAATTAGCTTGAAGAACCCGTTGGTTCTTCCTCCGTGAAGCTCAAGCTCATCACACACAATGACAATACGGAGTGTCTTTGTTTTTTCTTCAATATCTGCATGGACACTTTCGCATTCAATTTCAGATACCAACTCATCCACGCCATCACAAATCTCATCGATTTTAGAAAGCATTTCTTCTGAAATCTTATAGTCGCGTCCAAAGACTTTAGAACCATCGCTAATCAACTCCATGACGGAGTCTTTGCAAGTTGTGTACTCCATTCCAGCCTCCTCTTATTCAATCGGTTTAGTGAGACCGTGGAATGTAAATGTCAAACGGACTCGGTTCTTAACCAATGGATAGACCTCCATGTTGTTTGCAAACTCTGCTACTCTCGCAAACCACTCCGGTTTGTCAAAAGCCAGCGTCTCTCCCTCGACACTGATGCTCCCCATCGTTTTGAACGGTGTATTTAATTTGTAGGAAACTTCAACGTCAGAATCCCTTGTAATGTATTTTAGTGCCGCATGAGCAAACTGCATCTGCTGCAGCTTCATCGGATTCAAAACCGTTGTCTTTTCTTCATCTGCTGCGACATCGTCCTTAACGCTGTCGATGAACTCATCCATTGCGTTTCGCAGCTCCTCGTCTGACATAAACTTCAAGTCAAAGCCGTTATCCATTTGACCACTCCTTCAATTCAATTCTATCACAAAGATACAGATTATCAAGGCAAATCAACCAAGGTTGCACACAATTTCAACCTCTCCAACTGCATTGTCGCCCAAGATATGTAGCAAAGAATTCGCAATCATGTTGACATCAATTCTCCCGTTAAAGCACAATGAAAAGCGCTTCATATCCATACTCTGTTTGGAAGCTGCTTCGTCCAACTTGGTAGCTGGTACATCTTCTACTTCTACTTCGGCATCCTCATCAGATGTTTTCCCATGCAGCAATTCATCCCACGCATCCTTTTGCGCTGTACTCATAGAGTGACCAACTGGGAACTTGATATTCAGCTTGTTCATTTGGATATGCCGACGAATCGTAAGTGGTTGCACTCCGAACATGGCGGCAAAACTCGTTGCGTTAGCGCCATAGTTTTCCATCATGTGTTTGAGATACTCTTCTTGCATTGAAGCCGTTAGTGCCTTGAAGTCATCCCATGTAATTGGCTGGTTCAAATTAACGGTCACAACTTTCCCATTCCTTTCTTTCCATTGTTTTTGCGTCATGTGGTCTGTTGACATTGAGCATTTCTTGCTCTTGCTTCCGCACTTGCGGTACTTTGCTTGCTGTGCAATACGTTTACGCTGCCAGCAATCATACTCAAAATCAGACATCATTGCGCCCACCTCATTCTCTTCGAAACTTCGAACTTATCCTCAAGTTCTTTCGGTGTCCGTGCTTTTCCAAGCTTCTTAAACTCTCCGTCAACAAGCTCATACAGGAAATAAAACTCACGACTCTCTTTACTGGTAAGAATAAAGCAGAGCTCATGCTCGGCATTATAATATCCAACCCAGACTCTTTCACCTTTGGGGTATTTGGGTTCAGCCAAGAAGCTCCACCGCCCTCTGCATCAAAGCGTTGTGTTCGTTTTCTAAAGCACCCGAAATCACTTCATCTAAAAGGCTGTTAAGGATTTCGCCAACACGTTTCCCTTGTTCAATGCCGAGGTTCATAATATCTCTTCCGTTGATTTGCAAGTCTTTTAATGCGAAACACTGCTCTGCTTCTAAAACCTCAGACATAATGGAACCGAGTGCAATGCATCTTTCGATTCTGGACTCCTGTGTACCCTCTGCATGGGCAAGAATATCAGCCATCCGCACATCCAAAAACTGCGAGAACCGACGTTCACCGAGTTTATGCAGCCATTTGCGGACTGTGCGGGGTGTTGGCTCAATCATAGTGTCGTGATAAAGCACGAGTTCAAGGACTTCCTGCTTTGTCTTATTATCGAACCGCAGTCTATCCAAAACTTGTTCTGCAATATCACGGCTTGGTACCCCATGACCGTGGAAGTGCCCACCGTTTTCATCTTCAGTGTAGCATTGTGGCTTTCCGATGTCGTGGAGTAGTAAGGCTACCTTAACAGACACATCGGTACCCTTGTAGTTCGCAACAGCGTGGGCGATATGCTCGTACACAGTGTATTGATGATACTTGTTGTTCTGTTCAAACCCAATGCAAGGCTCCATTTCTGGAATAATCGTCGCAATAACATCTGAGAAATTCAGCAGCACATTTAAGATGCCGTCGCCGAGCAGCATTTTGCAAAGCTCGCCATTGATTCGCTCTGCAGCAATACGTTTTAGCATCCAAGCATCCTTGTGGATGGCAGCGGCTGTCTGTTCTTCGATAGAAAAGCCATAGGTCGCTGCGAATCTCAGCGCTCGCAAAATGCGAAGCGCATCTTCTTCAAAACGCTCATCAGGATTGCCAACACAGCGAATAATCCCTGCTTGTAAATCATCTCTCCCGTGGAAGGGGTCAATCAATCCAGCACTGTTGTACGCCATAGCGTTGATGGTGAAATCCCTGCGAGACAAGTCCTTATAAATGCTCTCGGTAAACTCCACATAATCAGGGTGCCTCCCGTCTGTATAGTTTCCATCAATTCGAAACGTTGTGACCTCATACTTCCCAACAGTGCCCATGTCAACCGTTACTGTTCCATGCTGCAGCCCAGTATCAATTGTCTTTATGCCATGACGATGCATTAGTTCCTTAACTTCGTCCGGTGTAGCAGAGGTACAGATATCCCAATCTTTTGGTTCTTTCCCAAGCAGACTGTCTCGGACACACCCGCCAACCACATATGCCTCATGGTTTTCATATCGGAGATTCAGCAGAACTGCTCGCGCACCTTTAGGGATAGAAATCCTATGCATCAATCGCCCTCCTGTTTACACTCATAACGAACTCCTCAACTTTCTTCATATCCGGGTTATCTGGGAGGCTCGTGTTTTGTTTTGCATAATTGAGTCGTTTTTCAAAGTCAGAAACCATTTCAAAAAACTCTGGTCTATATGTTCCATCTTCCAGTTGATAGTCACCCTTACGGATACTCATCAGCAGAGGCAGGTCATCACCACGATATGTGACAATATCCTCTTTCTCCAGAATATCCAAGCAGAGAAGGTACAAACGAATAAGATGCATCGCGTGTTTGTTCAAATGCTCATCGTCCTTCTTGTGGTTTCTGTGGTTGAGCTTCTCATACGTCCCGATAACATTCGTCAGGTCGTTGATTACACTATTGAACTCTCTGACCGGATACTTTTTAAGCTGGATATCTGCAAAAATCTCACGGTCTAAATCCTCTCGCGGACTCTCATCTGTATAGAGAACAATGCTGCCGTTTTCAAAAATCGTGTATCGACTCTCAAATGATTTAACGGCGCCTTTCATAGAGTTGAGGATATGTTCCTCTCTTCTTGCCTGTGACAGCCTATCTCGCGCAAGAGCATTCTCCAAGCGCCGGAGCTGCTGATTCGCATAACCTCCAAAAGAATGGACTGCTCGTTTGGACAGAAACATTTTTCTGTTGGCAATCATTTCTCTACCAATGTCTGAGATATAGAAATAGTGCTCTGGCTTACACCCAAGCATTTCAATCGTATTTGGATTACAATTTAGGAGCAGGCTCACCAGCTTATTAAAAGCATAGATTGTCGTATCCGTTTGTGTATTAACGACCTGCTCAAAGCTCGTCAGACCAAGCAAATCTGATTCACTGTTCAACGCACACCCTCTTACATCAACATCGGATGTTTCGACGTTCGTTCCATAGGAATAGCTGCCACCAAGCGTAAGAAAGATAATCTTGCGCCCGAGGTGCTCGTTTGTTCTAAGGAAATCATAAGCAGAACCGTTGACCATCTCTTTGATTTGCTCAATCGTCATAACCTTACTCCTTTTCTTCTCTCGCCCTGAGTGCTGAAATGCACCCAGCTAAAATCTGTGCAGCTCTTACGGCTTCATCAGCCGTGTTTTTCTTTGAGAACGAAATTCTGATGGAAGACCGCGCTTCATCTTTGGATAATCCCATTGCAGATAAAACGTGACTTGGTTCTGCTTCGTGACTCCTACACGCAGACCCGGCAGAAACACAAACTCCCTTGCCGTCCAACATAAGCAAGAGCGTTTCGCCATCAACGCCGTCCATTCTCAAGTTAATTGTCTTTCCGGGTGTAAGAATCGACATACCATTTACATGGACGCAGCTTTCATCACCCGTATCTTTAAGCGCTTCATTCAGCGCCATGAAAAATCGCTGTTTCAATGTTGAAACCCACACCGTATCTTCGTGCAAACTCTTCGATGAAATCTCACAAGCCCTTCCGAATCCTACGATACCAGCAACGTTTTCTGTTCCGCCCCTTAGCCCGAACTCTTGCTCTGAACCACCATATACAATGGGTGTAAGTTTGGACTTATCCTTTGCGTACAAAGCTCCAATGCCTTTACGCCCATGAATCTTATGTGATGACACCGAAAGGAAATCGCAACCGATTTTCACTACATCAATAGGATAGCATCCTGCAGCTTGCACGCAATCTGTGTGGAACAGAATCCCGCGCTTCATGCAAATCGTTCCAATATCTTCGATTGGGTTGATTGCGCCTGTTTCATTGTTCGCAAACATCACAGATACGAGTCCCGTATCTGCCCGTAATGCGTCCTCAATGACAGCAGGAGAGACCCTGCACTCATTGGATACCGGAATATACTCTACATGAAACCCGTCTTTTATAAGCGATTCTGCGGCTCGTAGGACGGAATCATGCTCAACTGCCGATACCAAAATGTGTGTTTTTCCGACACTTTTCAGGTAGTCCTTCAATCCATGAAAGACTAAATTATTTGCCTCACTTCCACCAGATGTAAAAATGACTTGCTCTGGTTCCGCATTGATTAAAGCTGCCACTTGCGCTCTGGCTTTCTGTACAGCCTCATTCGCAGCTCGTCCAAACTTATAGAGAGTTCCTGCGTTACCGTACTCTGTTGTCAGATACGGCATCATTGCATCAAGAACCCGCTCATCCATTTGTGTAGTGGCAGCATTGTCCAAGTAAATCACAAGTGACCACTCCTTTTGTTTTATATGATGCACTAATACCACTCATCAAGCGCCTTTCAAAGCCTTGTGGCACAAGTGATTCAAGCCGTCATTTATTTCTAACAGCCTCGTTATGCGAATTTGCCGCGATGATTTCATCAAGTGTCCGAGGGGTGTAATCCATCCACGGCATCATCACCCCGACATTGAACATTTGGCAGGGTTTCGTGTACAGTTCCTCCATCAGATATTTGTCGTGTTCCATCATGTTCCACTCGAAGGAATTATGGACATGACCATACAGGTGGAAGGAGCCATAAAAGTGATTCTTAAAACATGGAATTGGGTAGTGGCAAAGAATCACTGTTCGCCCATTGTCCTTCACTTCGAGATACTCTGTGACTTTAACAAACTCCCGTAAGAATTTGTTGTCATTGCACCGGTCATGGTTCCCCTTAATCAGAAACTTCTGTCCTTTTAAGGAACGCAAAATAGGGATAGCATCTTGTGCCTTACACCAGAACATATCCCCAAGAACATACACAATATCGCCCGGAGAAACCACTGCATTCCACCGGTCAACCAGCGCTTCGTCCATCTCCAGAAGCGATTTGAACGGACGGTTATCAAAGGCAATCACGTTTGCATGACCATAATGCCAATCTGAAATGTAGAACTGTTTATTGCTTTGTTCTTGCATTTTTTAACTCCTCGATTCTGTCTGCCGCAAGAACGAGCAGCCACTTTGGAACACGACTCTCATCTCCCATTCGTCCCGGTGCAAGCGTTGTTCCGTATTGACGGAGGAGAATGACCACTTCGTCATCCAGAATCTGCTTGGCTACGTCGTGCAGGTTTCCGATTGCCTGTAATCTTTGCGGCTCGCGCGACTTTCTTTTGAGGTACTCCGGCTTACTTGCTGGGCATTCATAGCAAGAATACATCTCATAAATACCACAGCCACCGTCTTTATAGCAACTCATATTTTTCCTCCTTAGAACGGAAGGTGTTCGTCTTGCTCAACACGAATAAGCTCCCGAACCCTTAACAAAAACTCTTCCTCATCCAGAGCTTGGATGTCTTGGTATCGTAGGTACTCAATCAATTCATGGACAGCCGTTGTCAGGGCTATATCGATTTTGTTTTCGACATCTGTCTGCTGGCTCAATAGTTCTTCCGCGTGTCGTCTACTTCGTTCTATTGCCGTGCCTAAATCTCCTCGCGTATTTTCAAGGCGACATTCTAAGCGACCGAGTTTCTCATAGATATCGCAAATACAAGTGGCAACTTCAGTCGGTGTCATATCCATTTTTCAACATACTCTCTTTCTTGCGAGAAAATGGGAGGCTCTCGGTCAATAACCCAACGGTTTCTGAAAACTTCAACCGTTTCAGTCTTATTGAGGATAGAGACGGTCTCTCTAACTCTTGTTTTGTAACAAGCCGAACCACGCTTACAGTCAACAGGGAAGTCATTCCAGTTGATACCGCAGTCCTTCCAGAGCATATCTTGAATAACGTTACAGCTTTTACCATGAAGCTCTTTCTGGCTAAAGTTTGCCTGCCCAACTGCCTCGATACTGTTGCGGGTTGCATCTTGCTGACGCCAAATCAGGCAGTTGCAAACTTCGTCTTTGGGAATAGAAAAAACTCTGGCATCAAACATGGCTGTACCCATCTTTGCGACCAGAGTTTCAATGTACTTATTTGTGCCATTGTTACTGTTGCGCATCGCTTCTGGGAAGTTTTTCCACAGCTCAGCAGTATAGGCATTTGAAAAAGCGAGCGTAGCCATTGAAGCGGAAACGCTGCACATCTTTTGGATGTTGTATCCGAACCATGCATCCGTTGTGATTGTCGCATAGTCTGTAAGCACCAACGTGATTTCATCTGACTGCGTATATCCGAAGACACAGCCCTGAATGTTTTCACACAGGTACTTCATTGTATTTTGCATCGTTGTCATCAAGATGCGGTCAAATGGCTTTTCCATACCTCTTGTGAATGTATGAAACGCCTTGCCGTCCACTCTGATAATGGTTGGAATCCGACGAGTCAAATAGTTGCGAGCAATATTCTCGTAGCCTTTCATTCTGTCGCCGAGTGAATCATATTTCTTACTCAAGTGGGTTCACCTCCAAAGTATGTATGCAGGCTTGCACCTGCAATTATGATGCGAAGTATCCAGACGGCATCTCAACAAATGGATATGCCGGAGTGGGAATCAGGCACAGACCAGTTTCTGTGCAAGCATTTGGTTGGTTCATGTCAGTTGCTTGTTTGAGGTCGAAGATGATGACGCCTTCATCTGCGAAGCGAACACCCGGCGCCTTTAACGGAACATTCATCTCGACACCAATACCGGCTTTTACAAGCGCCGTCAGCGCACGATTTCCAACCGGAATCATTCTCTTCTTGGGCTTTCCGTCTTTCGTAGAATCCGATGTAAAGAACTTCATCGCGTTCGGCGTTTCTTTGGCACAAGGCTGCAACGCAATCTGCGTTTTGTCTCTGCTGATAAACAGCCGCACAAACGGCGGATAGCCAATCTCGGAAGCTGTTGCAAGGTTAAAGGAGATGCGGTTCTTCAGGATTCGAACCTCTGCAATACTGAATGTACGAGGAACACCAACCACATCAAAGTTGTCTAAGATACTCATTGTTTCCATCCTTTCGAGGTTTAATTACAAAAAAGCCATCCAATATCCGAGGGACATCAGATGCAGACAAATCTGCCACCTCATCAACTGATGGAACCGGAACGACATTTTCGCCCTTTAGAATCTGTTGCACCTCAAGCCAAAGTTCTCTCGGAATAATCGCTTCGTGATAGCCTTGGATAAAAAACTGGTTAGCACGTCCGTCGTTCCGAATAGAGCGATGCGAAAAGATATCCACGGTAACGGTCTTCTGCATCAAAACGTCACCGGAATATTTCTCATTTGTCAAGATTGTCTTTACCGTAGAGTATGTCCACTGACCACCTCGTGGGGATGGAATACCTTGCTGGTTTAAGATGTAGCAGATTTCAGGAATCGTTTTGTCATCGTAGAACATTTGATAAATCAGCCGCACAACATTCGCTTCAGGTTCGTAAATCTCCAGCAGCCTCTTATCTCTGGTGTACCCATAGAGGTCTGCGAGCTTTGGGAGCCCCTTCTCAAATCTTTTCTGGAACCCCCATTTCACGCTCTCAGACTTTGCTTCTGACTCGCCTTGCGCAATAGCAGCCATAACGACCATCAGAAGCTCGCCGGTCTGTGTCAAGGTATTGATTGCAATATCCTCAAAATAAACAGCAACCGGCTTGTCCAGTGCCTTGAGCATACGCACAGTGGCAACGCAGTCAACAACATTTCGTGCGAACCTTGCAATGTTCTTCACGATAATCATGTCGATTTTGCCTGCTTTACAATCATCAATCATCCGTAAGAAGTCCGTGCGTTTCTTTACGGAAGTCCCAGAAATCCCTTCATCGGCGTAGATGTCATAAAGCCGCCACCCCGGATGCTTCGACACATATTCTTTGTAATACTGGCACTGCAGCTCGTAGCTTGCGAGCTGGTCTTTGTTGTCCGTACTGACTCTGCAATACGGCGCGACCACCAATGGGTCTTCTTCGCTGTGCTCAGTAGTCTTTTTAATCGAAGCGGGAATACACTGGACTTGTGCGCTATGCTCATAAGCATTGCGTATCTCATTTTGTTTATTTGTTTCCAACTTGTGTCACCCCTTTCGAATATGTATCTGTAACTTAGGGTGACCTATTGAGATGCGGGTGGGGATTTGCACCCCACAACCATTAGTCGTGCACTTTCAACACGATTGACGTTTGCAACCGCCGCGCAGTATGTCTTGCGCCGCCCTGACTGCCGTTTCTATGGGTGTTTATTAACACCAGCAGCGCGTCTACCTGTTCCGTCACCGCATCATCGTTATCTCAGGGTATTGAACAGAGGAGGAGCTGTTACCTGCGCAGGAGTATCTCGCTCAATGGCGAAGATTTTCCAGTCAAAGTTCTTACCATACCGTTCAGCCCACGCAATGTCCTCAAGAACCACGGCGTTCTCATTCAGGTCTTCGCCTTCAAGATAAGACTCTTTGACTTCGTCAGGAGAGATATCGTAAACCTCAGCGACACGTCGGCACATCTCATCATGCGCCGCATCGTGCGTATCGAAATACTCAGGCTCGGAAATTTCTCGCTCCATTACTTCAATCAGCATATACTTCATAGCATTTTCTCCTTATAAAACTCAGGTTTTATTCGTAACATACGAACACATGACCCACGAAATCACCGCCACCAATGAGATACGAGCCAACATATTTCAGTCTGTCCTTCTCATCTTCCCGGATTTCCTCGCCGGTCATTTTTGTTACAACCTTCATTGGATATGTCTGATTCTCGGTATCAACCATGCACCAAAGGCAAGGTCGAATCACGTCTTGAACATCCACATGAAGAACTTGTTCGTTGCATCTTGCAACGCGGTCATCGAAGTACAACATCGGGATATTGATTACCTGTTCTGCTGTAATCTCCAATGGATACTTGTAGATTACTCTCACGTTTGCCTCCTATAGATTTAGAGATTCCAAAAGCTCTCGTTGCGGCGAGAACTCTTTATACAATTCGACCTCCTTGGTCAGCCGAGCCAAGATTGCTTCTTCCTTGACCGCGTACCTGCCCAAGTAAACTTTCTTATGGTTATAAGTAATGCTGGCAACCCACTTCTTACGTTGTTTGTCGAAGTAGACGCCAGCGACACCAGACGTATTGCACGAATACAGGCTGCGGTTTCTGTCGTTCTCAGAACGCTCGCAACACCGCAAGTTTTTCTTCCTGTTATCCGCTTTGTTTTTGTTGATGTGGTCAACGCATTGACCGGGCTTTGCGTGCATCACAAGTCGATGGAACCGGACAAAGCGTCGAACGCCATTATAAAAGTAGCTGCTGACAAGATAACCGTCCTTGTCACAGTACCAACTGTCGCGCCCCTTGATAAGGGGGAGGTCTTCCAAATCAAAAAGGAATTCGGTCGTCTTGATTCGCAGGATACCGTATGTATCGAGAAGTTCAATCCGCATTATGTTCTGTCCAATCCGGCTTGAAGGCGTGTAAAACATGGTATGCCATCTCGGTAACTATCTCCAACCTAATTCCAATAGCGTCTGCCATTGTCTTATTCACACTACACGCCAAGAACCTGTCGAAAGACCCGTTCTCTTCGTAATCACAAATGGCATTCTCAATCAAGTGTTCTGCATCACTCATTCTTCACCACCTCCCACAACATTGTTTGTAACCGCTTTCCGCATCGGTCGTTTCTCTAAACCCCTCAACCGATGTGCATGGGCATTGGTCGTAAACCAGAACTCACGAGCGTTGCTTGCAATGCGAGTGAGTAAAAGGAAAAACCGCCCGCGTAGCGGGCTTCTGGTTTACGAGCATAGTGCCGAATTCTTACTTTTGCCTTTGGCGAAAAGCTGCTGAAGGAAATATGTATAACAGCAAATCTACAAAGCGGTCGTTGTCTACACCCATTCAGAGACAGTCCAGTATGTTAGACTGCCGTCCTCTTCATACTCATATTTTGAAATAACTTCATCCACAGAATAGTAATCACCATCCGCAGGGATGAGATTCTCACCGTCCCAAGAGCAATAACCAACAAGCAATCCCTGTTCAATTCTCTCACTGCTTAGATACGGCAAAAGGCTTTCTGGATAGTTGGTTCTAACCATGATTTCAACTGGATGGCTCGGAAGAATGTCCTTGACTGTCATTTGAACCCTCACTTTGCCGGTTGACTTCTCTTGTTAATTACTCCATCGATATGTCCAACTTTAATGAATCCTTCTGGCTCGTCCAACTCAATTGCATATCCGTTATTGATTTTAATGAACGATGCGCCATCCACAACCCACAGGTCGCCGAAGCATGGATTCAAATAAATGTCACCATCTTGGTATTTCGCGCTCTTGTGTTCGTTGCGCTCAGCCACAACCACACCTCCAATCGGTTGTCTTCCACCACCACATATATTCCCATTGTCAGCTTAGCCCGTCTACAAAATCCCACTCGATATTGTAGCGAACCTCGTTATTCAGAATTCCGTCCAGCAGTTCATCGATGTACTCCTCATCATCTCGGTCTGTCGGGACAGGAATAACCATCTCAAACTCTGGAGCAAAGCAGGATGGCTTTACCCAAATTGTTCTTTTCTCCATGTCAGTAACCTTCTTATCGCATATCGGGCAGTACCCGACAGTTCCATCAGAAGGGATGTTTATATGGTGCCCACATCTTGGGCAATGGACGATGCCGCTCATACACATCGACCCTTCATAAATCGTTTCCCACACAGTGGGCAGTTGCGTATCTCAATGATATCTTGAGTCGTGAAACTGCCATCGTCGTCAAGCACTCTCACCCTCAACATTCCCTGCCTGTTTACAGCCATCTCAATGCCGCTGTATTCAACGGCTTGGTTCATTGGAACAAAATCATTTGTCCCAGATTCACAATATGGACATTTCATCTGACTACCCTCGTCTCTCTTTGCAAGAACTTTTTAATACAGCCTCCACAATCATAGCTGACCTTGCAATTGTTCCCGCAACAATCGCCATCGCTCACAAAAGAGCAAAGCACATTCTCGCAAGTATCACCGCCGCAAAACTCTATCAGCTCATCGATATTCATATTGGCTATTTTCCTCTTAATTTCCTCGAAATTAGTCATCGAATTAACCTTTCATATAATATTTCTTTTCTATCATTTGAGAAATACAACCTTTGTAGCAACCACGATGGACAGTTCTAATTGTCCCTTTGTGCCAAAACCATTTATACCAAGGTAACTTCCCAGAAAAATGGAAGTCGTGTTCGCCATTTTCGTCCATCCACATCCAGTGCGGACAATGAACCTCATTCAAAAATGCTGGTAAATACATGACGATGATTTTTGGGTTGCGGATTTTTGCCTTAATCACTTCAATGAAACAGTTACTATAGAACTCCATATCAAATCAGCCTCTTATATCTTTCCAGTAGCAGTAAAGACACCCGTGGGGGCATCTCGTCTTATGTTTCAGCAGTTCAGTTTTCCCTGCATAACACATACAGCCCTTTCGTTGATAGCCAGCCCCGTTTGATTCTGCATCCTCAGAAAATCCGAGCAGATTGAGGTCGTAGTCTGAAATGCAGCCACAGGCAATCGGCTCCGTAAGACCGGGTTCTGCACAGGACTCAATTCGGAGAACTTTGCCGTTATCCAGCCCTTCCCAGAACTGCTTTGCTTGCCGCAGCATATCGTCCACTTTTGAAAGCTGTGCTTGAGACGGAGCGAAACCGCTATCGCCATAGGGAAGCGGCAATCCAGCCTTTTTGAACCGGCTTCTTGCGTGCGGATACATATCGATGACGCTCACTCTGTAGCGCTGAAACCCCATTTCCATAAAGGAAGTCAGTGTGTGGTACGCAACGGAGAGTCCCTTTTCGGTTGGAATAATAGGGTCAACACGAACAACAATTCTGCTCATAGGGAATCCAGCTTTGACCAATTCCATAATTGCTGTAAACTCCTCATATAGAGTTGGCACATTTGGCTCCAAAATAGAGTGCCCATATCCGGTAACTGTAGTGTGAATGATGAGCTTATCCTTATGTCTCAAAGTAGCGTCAAAGAAATCCGGTGACACACACTTCGTAATAAGCACAGCGGCATCGACATCGTCTAATTTCTCCTCCCAAGACAAGTCAACTCCTGCGTCGCCTGCTTCTGTAACTCCTATCTTATATAACGCCATATCAAGTCAACCCTCCATCCATTCGTGAATGAACTTGATTGCGGCGCCTTCACTTTTTTGTTCTGCATTAAACTCCATGTCGTCGAAACCAAGCTGCTCAAAAATACATTCTGCCATAATCTGCAACGCTCCACGAAAACCGTAGTCAGCAACCATCTGTTCCAGAGAAGCATAGTATGAGGAGCAGTATGTGCAAATTTCGTCCAGAGTATAGTCCTGTAGGTCAACAACAGCGTGACACACAATATAATTCCCAAACCATTCTCTGTACTCGATGTAGCTGTATCTTGTATCCGTCACCTTTGCCATATACTGGGCGCAATCTGGGTCTGTGCAGGTATAGTTGAGCTTCAGTTTCTTCATGTCAGCCGTTTACCTCGTTTACCAGCGATTCCAGCATATCTTTTAGCTCTGTGTCGTCTGGCATAATGACATCGTAGTTGAACGGGAAGAGGCGCTTGATGCCAAGAACCTGTTCCTTATTGGAATAGACGACCTCGGTCACCGAAACCATACACATTTCCATGTACTTCTTTGTAAGCTCGTCTTTTGTATCGCCAACGACTTTGAACCAATAGTCTTCATACTCATCATCCATATGGTCAAAGATAAAATCTTCTCTCTTCATAAATTCTCCTTCCGCTCATTCTCCAACTTGTTTATCCGATGCGCTATAAACAAGTTCTTTCCGTAGCTCATTCTTCAATCTGCGCTTAGCCAACCGCTTGTTGGACTTTTTGGCTTTTGCCCACCCATTGTGGTTGTTCGCCCAGCAAGCATATCTGTGGCTGAACTCAGACTGCCAGCCGAGTTTTCCTTTATAAGTGTTAGCCTTCTTCATAGTTCACATCACATTTCTGCTCTGACCCGCATAAGGATTTTACCAAGGCGATTTTCTCCAACGCCATCACAGACGCCCCAGATGCGGTTGCCCCAAGTATTGCCTTCAATGAGTTCGGCATCCTTGGTCGCAACAAGCTTGTCTGCCAAATCAGGATTCTGTGAGAACTTTGCCTTGCAAATCTCATACATAACGGTATCTTTGACCGCCTCCCAGTCACCACGGAGCTTAACCCTACGCCCAAGCCTCTTTGCCTCTGACGGATTCAGACGGCAAAACTCAGTCATACGTTCTGGGCATTTAGCCGCTTGAAACGCCGCCTCGTTATTCTCAAAACACATTCCGTTATAGATAACTGGTGCCGAGTAGAAGTTACTCAGAAAATAATACTCGCCTCTAAACTCGCTGATACTTACTCCCATACTGTCAGTCAACCTCCCACGCATAATCGAAATGTCTCCGGTACGAATTTCCTTTACGAACGTCGCCCTTATAGCGTCTGATTTTTCTATTGGAATATGCCTTCCAAAACGTCTGCCTGTTTGAGTTCTTGGGGTACTGGATGTAACTTCCGACCGGCTGATAAACGCCGTCTTTCCAACCCCAGTCTGTATAGCCGATACCTGACTTATATCCGTAGGTCATAATACGCATCAGCTTTTCTTTCTTCTGTTTGCGCATCTTGCGCCGATATGCTCTCCCGGTTTTTCTCGGTTCACACAGTTTGCCCTGCGGCTTGTCCGCCTCAAAAGCATCGCTACAATAACCACTGATAAAAAATTCAGTCTGGACTTTATCGCAACCGCAGTATTCAAGCTGCGGTTCGTAGCCACCCTCTCTTGCAACCCTAACCCTATGCTCAATGCCTTCACAAATCGGGCATTCATCGCAAGTGAACTTTCTTCCATAGAACTCAAGCATGATTGACCTCCTGCTGAAAAGTCTTACTGCTTCGTCAAGATGTACTCCGTATTTGCTGTTTGGATGGTAATTGTGTCTTCGCCGTTTCCCCACGGAGTAAAATCCAAGACAGTAGATGTATGTAGGCAATGATACCGGTCGTCATAATCGGGCAAATACTTGATAAAGCCACGCTCTCCGACCTCCAAGTAAACAACGTATGCCTTTCGACCGAGCACCTCGTCATGCAATGGATTTGCTCTGCCGTTTTTGCTCTTAATCGATGTAATCGTGTAATAAGCCGCTGGGACATATGTCCTGCTTAGCTCATATCCCTTCCACAAATCCATAATCATCCTCCATCAATTGCAGTTTCGTCCGCGCTCCTCGCTTTGCGCTGGCGTGTCTTCCTTTTTGCTTCTTCTCTCCGAACTCTTTTGCATATTCACGGTTCGCCTTACACTGATTGCAGTTATTTCTTTGTTTGCAGAACCAGCACCCGTCTTGCCCCCACCAAAACCAGTCTGGCATTGATGGTCTTGGTTTTCTTTTCGCCTTACCCACAATTATGCCTCTCACAAGGGAACGGACAACTATCGCACTGCGAATAGTCACAAGCATTTTCATAGTCGCACAGGCAAAGACACTTCAACCAATATGCAAGACCGCCAATGACTGCTGCTGTTGCCAGCGCAAACAGAATTACACGAAAAATCATGTCCACCACCTCACCAGCAATCGTAGTCAGTAATGTCTTTTTCTTCGCCGCAGACAGGACACTTAATTGTAATCGCCGTTCCAATGCCTGTTCCGGTCAACTCGTACAAATACTTGCTGCCATTCTTACATGACTTGTAGTGACTGTCTCTGAACGCTCTTTCTGCTTTCTTCTCGTTATCTGACATCTGACATAAGGAATGGGTGCGACAATACTCAGTCATCTCCACTGCCCTTTGAATCTCTTCATCCTTGTTCCATTCGGCGACCTTCTTTTGCAGGCTCTTATTCAGTTCAACGAGGAAATCATATTCGTCCTGCACATCTTTCAACAGCCCCTTGAAATCTCTGTGAACTCTGAGCATTTGTGTCACTCCTTTCGATTCTTTTCTTCAAGCAATCATAGGCTGGATTGCTCAAAGAAAAGAGCCGAATAACTCGGCTCTGTTTATATGTAAGCGGCTTGTAATGAGCCGCTCCGTTCTCTTCGTAACATTCCGAGAAGCCTGTCTGCGTCTACGTCTGTCAAAATCCTGTACCATTCAGAATGGAAGAACCGCTCCAGACTTTTTAACAACCCCTCGTCTTCATTACGGAGTGCCGAACGATAATCATCTGCTGCGACTGCAACAATGGCATTTGCCAAATTGCGCCAAGGGTCATCGTTGCTTTTTCTCAACCGCCCAAGGCTTGCCGATGGTTGTGCCATTGCTCGCTCCGGCATTTCACCTTGCGGAACACCTCTCGGCAAACACCCGCAAGATTTTACGGCACCATTTTTGAGGAATCGCCCATCAACGATGCAAGTCTTGCCGCATCTACATTCGCACAGCCACCTTGGTTGACCGCTGTTACTGTTTTCAGCTCGCTTGACCACTTTTAATTCCCCGAATGTTCTGTTGGTCAAGTCTGTTGATTTACCACTCATAAAAAATCAGTCCTTTTCTGCGAGAAGGAAGTCAGGATTGATGACCTTGAAGCTGATGTTGCTCTGGACATTGCGCATAACTACACCTTCTCGTTTTTGTTCCTTACGAACCACTGATTTTCCCTTGGAATACTCGACCAGCTCAGCGATAGTTTCTGGCAGGGTTTTGTCCTCCTCAACAATCGGAACAGTCTTAATTCCATACGGCTCAAGCAGTTTCTTGATTTCTGCCGTGCCACACTTGTGGTCTGGATAAATCAGGTTGAAGGCAAACAAGTCGTACCCACTAATGTGGTACTTGTTGCCCTGAATCTGGTTGCCGCAAATCTCACCTTGTAAAACGATGGTTTCATAATCACCGATAAGCTGCCGCAGTACGTTTTCGATATTGTACTTCTTAGCAATCGTCCAGTAAGAACTGTTATCCGGTGTTCCGAGATAGATATTACGGCTGCAAACACCAAACTCATACTTACGTTTGGAGACTTTGCGCAGGTAATACGTCGCTGACTGCCCATCAACTTTCTCTGTGACAGAGAACTTCGTCCCCTTGTTACGCTCCATCTCAAAGAGCGTCGTAAGGTTTTGAATGCGGGTTTCATCCGTCTTGACAATCCAATCAGGAAATCCACCCTTGCGTTTGGGTTTCATAAACAACTTACGATACCACTTAAACCGCATCAAGAAACGAGCGATTGCACTTTGTGGTTTCTGAGGTTGCTTTGTTAAGAGCTGTGCTTCTTGCTGCGCTTCTGGGTCATACTTCTTAATGCCCAAAACATCGGTCACATCGGCACCCAAATCGGCGGGAGCGCCATTCGGAAGGATTGACAGTGGGAGAACCAAACCCTGACTGACCTGACCACGCAGCTTAATGGTGCGGACTCTGAACTTTCTGTCTCTCAAGAACTCGAACTCTGGGCGCTCTGGGACGATAGAATCGACCTCAATGTAAACGATATGCTCTCCTGTATGGAACTCGCCTTTCTGAACCACACATTCCCAACCATCGACCTGCGCAACTTCAATGCGGTCAGCTCCTGCAATCGGGCGAAGAGATGCAATCTCACGGATTGTTGCCAAATGTCGCATAGGACACCCTCCTTTGAATTATTAAAACCATCGTTTTTAGCTTCTGCTGATAACTCTTTTGAACTTCAATGAGCTATTTGCGATGTAATCATCAATCAGTTTGCTCTGTGCTTTTGTCTCTGCATAGGCAGTGATGGTGATGGACTTTTTACTCCAGTCCAAGGTATAGCTGTCTGCAGCGACATTCGTGATGTGATGTGTTGCCAGAAAATCTCGAAACTTTTGCATCGCCTCCAAATTATCCGACATAATGACGTTCACATAGGTCTTGTCTTTTGAAAACCTGTTGCTTAATGCGACAGCTAAACAGCAGCCAACACCGCTTGCAATGGAAACAGTTGCAAGGGCGAGGCTGCTGTCACTTGTTACGATATCTTTTGTGATGCTAAGGTAGATAAAATTTGACAAGCCGAGAGCGACTCCGGCAAGGACACAACGATTTCTCTGTACCAAGATTGTCTTGGCTGTACCAAGCGTGTTGTCCAGCACCTTAGCGAAAAATAAAATGACCAGATATACGGCTGTCAAATAATCTCCTCCTTATTTAGAAATCAAAAAACTCTTGGTAAGCCCATACGCCGACAAAGATACCAGTGGGGATGCACCACAAAAGCAGAAAGGCTGGGTTATGCAGTTTGATGCTCCAAACAATTGGCATAATCATCGTAAGAATGATTAGCGCAATCGAGACGATGGAGACAACAATGCAAATTAGAACTTTAACCCAATCTTTTGCATTGTCCCACCATTTTTCCATCACGGTTCGAGACTAATGATGGGCGTTGAGCCAGTCACCGTAGGCAGCTCGCCGTTCCACTGCTCGTACTTGATTTTTTCAATCAACTCATTGGTAAGTGAAGCCGCAATCTTGCGGTTTGCGTCAGCTTCTGCCTCCGCAGCAATACGCAATGTCTCTGCTTTTGCTTCTGCTTCAATAACTGCTTTCTCTGCGTTAATCTGTGCGACCTCTCTGTCTTTCTCAGCCTGAACCTTGGCGGTTTGCTTTTCAATATTCGCCAACTCAAGCTCCTGCTGAGCAGTGACTTTCTTCTGGATAGCCGCAGCCGTTTCATCGTCAACTGAGATATCCGTAAAGTTTACAGTGTCAATAATGATGCCATACTGGTCGAACTTCTCACGCAAATAGGTATCCAACTCGGCATTGATTTCAGTACGCTTGTCGCCAAAGATGTCGGTGACAGGGTAGTTTGCGGAAACTTCCTGCGTCCACGCCACAACCTTGGGCTTAATAAACGAATCCTTGATTGCCTCGCCAGATTTTCCTTTGAACATTGCAAAGGTTTCGGAGACTCGTGCCTCATCAAAACGATATGAGAACTCAATATTCACTCGGACAGTCTTACCATCAGAGGTAGGGATGTTGAAACTCTCATCCTTGGGTGAGTCACCCTTATCCTCAGCCGTCAGATATGACTGCTCAATACCGATAGAATACTTGGTCACCTTTTTGGTCGGAGCAACCAGATGCCAGCCCTGTTCCAAGACCTCGCCATCAACGCCGCCGTTCATGTTATACACAACGCCGACGTAACCTGCGGGAATCTTCTCCAGACACACAACGCAGCAAACCAAGCCGATAATCAGCACAAGTGCCAGCAAGATTGCACCAAGTTTACCCTTCTTCATTCCTTTACTTCCTTTTCTTCGTCAGTTTTTTTCTCCGTTTCCTCGGAGATTTCTTTCTTCGCATCATTGTACAATCGCATTCCAACTCCGCCGACGCCCTTAAAGGCGAAACTCAAACAGAACCAGATAAGCACAAGCACAATGACTACGATGAGCCAGAACACGATGTTCATGTTGTTGCCTCCTGCTCTAAGACTCTTGGTATGTATGTGCGGGTTTCCATACGCTCTTCGACCTTTCTGGTCTTACCCAGCGCTTCACGCACAAGGTTCAAAAGGTTTTTGCCTTTGTCGCTTTCAAGAAACTGAACGAGCGGCTCAAGAATTTCTACCGTATCCTTGCACTCGCGCCGTGCTTGGCGACACTTTGCAAGCTGTGTAGCAACCTTGGCTCGCTCTTTGTAATCAAGACCGTCAAGCTCCAGTTTGTGAAGGTAGTCCTGCGTGAGCCTATCCATGCGGTTCACCTCATCATAGTTCCACGCATAGTCCCTTTGCGCATTCTCCATCAGCTTACAGAAACTACTGATAGATTCTGAAAACTGTGGTGCCGCCTTTACTTTACCCACGCAAGCCTCCTTTCTCAGCCGTAGCTGACCTCGTCTTTGTCTGTTCGGATAGAAATAAACACCGGGAACTGTAAGCTCTCAGCACCGGTGTTTTTGTCATATGATATTTCCTTGTATTTTACCTCGCACAACCGTCCGGGCATTTCATCTTTAGCCGCCCAAAAAGCTGTGCGCTGCTCATCGGAAAAGCCAGACCCAACATTTACTTCGTTTCCTTTGTAGTCGAGCACAAATGCGCCTAACGTTCCTGCAAGCCTGCCGCTTCCTTCTTCACAGCGCAAGATATGCAAATCCATAGTGTAGAAGCGTTTGACTTTGAGGATTCCGTTGTGACGCTTTCGCTTATATGGAACATCAAAGTTGACCATCAAGCCCTCTTTGTCCTCCCGAACCATTTGCTCTAAGAGCTCATCGATTTTTCTCTGGTCTTTACCGTGGTACAGAACAGGGAGGATATTGACTCGACCATCTTGCGGAATAAAGCGATGAAGCTGGTCTAAGAAAGACCGGCGATACCCATAGCCGCCCTCGCTTACACCGGCATCGAATTCTTCTGTCGTAAGTACATCAAAAATGGTGTAGCAAACTGCCGTTTTATCAGTGTCTTCTGAGTTGATAACGCCCGTTGCCTTGCGGAATGCCTCATTGTCAGACAGTGCTCCTTTATCGCGCAAGGTAAGTTCACCGTCAAAAACATAGCTATCGTTATCGTCGATTTTGAGCGCGTCCAGAATGTGCCCGAGCCCTTCGTAGGGAACTCCGCTTCTTGCGAACAGTTGACCTTTGTAGTATGTTGCTCTGACACCATTCAGTTTTTGAGTGAGCCAAAACTCTGTGCCGTCCTTGACTGGGTATTTGTCGATTGGATATGCCTGCTGAACCTCCCATTCGGGAATCAGTCCGGGGATAACCTTGTTCACAGTTTTCGCTGTGACACCCAACCGAAGTGTCTTTGACAGAAGCTCAATGTAAAACTCGGATGACTCCGGGTCAGTTAAACACTGCACGAAGACCCGCACTTGATATACAGTTGCTGCGTCCAATGCTTTTCGCTTTGCCAGCAGCTCACAAATTTCGAAGATATCGGTCATTGTGATTGTAATTGCTGGGTCATACTCGACAGGCGTTCGCAGTGTTTGTTCCGAAATCTTGTACGTTAGCATTGGATTCAAAGCGTAGTACAAAATCTTACGAAAATTCTCAACATCTTTGAAGGCTTGCAAGACCCGCATTTTACTAATCGCGCCGCTTGCGTTCTGCAAACAGCGGACGATTGCTATTTCTTCCATACAATCACCTTACGGCTGTGAGCCGTAGGCTGGCATCGGATTGAGCTTGTGCAGGTTCTGCGTATGATTCTTTGCAATTACTTTGTCGATGTCTTCATCCCCACTACTACCGTGCATGATGTAGTTGTCGAGCTGCATATAGGTAAAGCCCAGATTGTCTTCGTCTGTCTTACCGCAAAGACCGTCCGATGGAGTCTTGTCTACCAGCTCACGAGGAATGGGGAGTTCGTAGCCAATCTGACGAACCTCATGCACCATGATGTTTGCGAGTGGGCTGAAGTCACCAGCGCTGTCACCGAACTTTGTGGAGTATCCAACATAATCCTCGGAGCGATTGCAGGTGTTTGCCACCCGACCTCCGCGAGCCAATGACTGCGCGACCATATAGAGTGTCGCCATACGCAGCCTTGGAGGGAGATTGACCGCTGCCTGATTGCTTACTCCAGACGGCATTGCTCTGCCGACTACATCAACCATCTTGCTGTATGCGCCGCCAATGTTAACTGTAATACTTGCAATGCCAAGCGTATCGACCAGCAGCTTGGAGTCTGCGATATCTTTCTGCCGACCATTCGGCATCAGCACACCGATAACCCGCTCTGCGCCAAGGGCTTCAACACAAAGTGCTGCGACCACGCTGCTATCTTTGCCACCGGAAATGCCGATAACAGCACAACAGTCGTTGCCGTTTGCAGCGAAATATTCTCGAATCCACTGCACGATTTCATCTTTTGTTCTTTTCGGATTTGCCAGCATACTATACCTCTTTTCTCCACAACTCTACTGTGTACTTATCAGACAGTTCCTTTTGGATAAGACCCAAAATCACATTCCAGTCCCCACCGCCAAGACCGCATCCAATCTTAAACGGCATGGCAATTGTTTCTCCTGCAGGTACGGTCAACTTAATCCGTTTTAAGCAGCTCTGAAATGCGGTGTAATCTGTGTACAGTTTCCCATCATATCCGTAGTTGCTCTGCGCAAACATATTGACAACGACTTTACCGTCGTTAGCTTGAACGAACTGCGTCTGACCGAACGCATTGCGCTCTTCGTTGCAGAAGCCAACATAGGCGTTATAGACTTCTGGATACTTGGCTCGAACCTGTTTCGCCACACCGCTACCCATTCTCGCCTGACAGTTAACCTGATGGCAAATATATTTGGCGTTGGTCTGAAACAAATCTCCATCAATAATTTGTACCGGCATCAGAACGTTCCTCCGTGAAGATTCTTACGAACCTCATCCAGCGTGAACTGCTTTTCAAACTTTCCATCTCTAAACACGGTGCGCAGCTCATTGCTGTCCTGTGCTTCAGCCCAAGTAAGACCATCAACGTAATCGTAGCCGTCACCAGTTTTGACTACGCGGCAGCAACCACGCTGAGACTTCTTAAAATGTCCTGTGTCTGTCTTTGGGTTCTTGAAAATCATAATCGGTTTGCCGTCAGCATCTTCTGCATATGTCGCTTTAACTGCAATGCCGAATGTATCCCTTGTGTACGGATTGTACTGTTTGCTTCCATCGCTCTCGATTGTCTCTAAGCACTCCATTGAGAATGAACCGACACCGAGCGAAACATTATTGATTGCAAAGCCGTTTTTCTCCAAAAGAGAATAGATTTGCTCACAGCGCTGCGGAGTAATGCTGTCCCCGTAAATTGCCTTGACGTGCGGATTCAGCACCTTGTACCCCTTGCTATTTACTGTGCCGCCAAAGATGTCCCACAGACGATATACGGTCTCAGTGATTACACTAACAGGGTCACCACTGTCGCCGCGAATTGAGATGAAGCCATCGTGATTTAGGATGTCATCTTTGAGCTGAGGGAGGACTTTTTCAACAAGATTCCAATAGTCATAGCTGTCGCTAACCATTGAGAAACTTTGATGCGGATACACCTCACAAAGAAGTCGTCGAATCTGTGTCACCTCATCACCGTCAACAGCAAAGTTGGAACACATTACGCTGTGTTCTGTTGAGAGCGCACCATATGCGACAGGTTCCTTGCTACAATCACAGTTGTAATTATGCTCAAGCCACAAAATCGCAGGCACTGTCGCCGTATTCAAGAAGCTCAGGCAGAAAGCCGCTGTGCTCTTTGTTGCACTTTCAACGCTCTCTTGCCCGCGCATAGAAAAATCGCCAAGGAGTCTCGCACGAACCACACTGTCATCGCAAGTGCGTTCTGCATACTCATTGACGATTTTACGATATCTGTACCCAACCTCAGCGGAGACTTGCGTATGCCACATTGTGCAAGAGAGCATCGTCTCGATGGTGTTGACCAGCCATACGAAGTTAGGGTGTGTATTTGAGATTTCAATTTGTGGGACTTTGATATTGGTTCTCGTTCCTTCGGGAACAGCACGAATCTGTAACGGAAGATAGCCGAGGTCGTGCAATTCACGAAGCCGTTTCTCTCCAACGCCTTTTGTTCCGATTGTTGCCCCAAGAACTCTGTCGTACTCCTTGAGCACACTGTCAAACGGGACATTAAAGAAGTGTTCGTTGAACGCCTCAACGAGATATTCCCGAATGAACGCCTGAAGCCCAAACAGTGTAACCTTGCCGGTATCACCGAGGCGACTCATGCGCGGCGTATAGTAGGAAACCATCTTGGTCAGCCCCTTCGGGTACTGTTCAGCGTGACAAGTCTTATAGAAGTCCAGACAAAGGAGTGGATTGTATGTAATCATTCAGCTTTCCTCATTTCTTTAGTTTTTCACCATATTTCGCAAAAAACACAGCAAACGCGAACGGTGCTGCAACAATCCAGAAAACACCTACCGCGATATACTCGTATTCGAAGCCGTTATATTTGTCATATGGTTCTACGATAGTGTACAAACGGCAAAGTGCGAATGTCACAATCGCACCAATGCAGAGGTAGAGGAGTACCAAAAGGACTACCATCATTCCTCTTCACCCGCCTTAAAGTTATAAATCGGCTTGATGATGGCATCAATGGTCACTGTTGGTTCAACATTGTTTACGATATCATCCATACCTTTGTATGCCATCGGGCATTCATCGAGCGTGCTTCTTCCAACAGATGTAGTGTAGATACCCTCCATCTGCTTCTTGAACTCAGAAACTGTGAATGTCTCTTTTGCCGCGCTGCGGCTCATCAAACGCCCAGCTCCATGCGGGGCAGAGAAGTTCCAGTCTTCATTTCCTTTGCCGGTACACAGCAAACTACCGTCTCTCATGTTGATAGGAATCAGCAGCCGCTCACCAGCTTGTGCAGAGACCGAGCCCTTGCGAAGAATCATATTCTCTACATCGATGTAGTTGTGAATAGTCGTAAACTGCTCTTCAACATGGAAGCCCATACCCTTAACAATGGTGTCCATCATTGCTTGGCGGTTAAGTTCAGCAAAACGTTGAGCAATTTTCATGTCATGGATATACTGCTCAAACAATTCTCCCTCAACGTATGCAAGCTGCTTTGGAACTCCCGGCTTCTTCGCCTTCATGCCTTTAAGAACAGCTTGGATTTCTTTTTGTCTTCCAGCCGCTTTTAACTCGTTAACGACCTCCTCGATTTCTTCCTTGGAATACGAGGTTAACGCCTTGAACGCAGTTTCCTGATAGAAGTTAGCAATCTCCAGACCAAGGTGTCTACTACCGGAATGCACCACAATATAGATGTGTCCATCATCATCTTTGTTGGCTTCGATGAAATGATTCCCTCCACCAAGCGTACCGATGCTTTTATATGCGCGGTCTACATTGACCATCTTTGCACAGCACAGTTCCGACAGGTCGATGCTACTTGCATATCTATGAGCTTCTGTGCGAATCTCGAAACCGGACGGAACTCCTGCACGAATAACTTTGTCCAGCTTCTGCGGTTCAATATGCGTTTCTTTGATACGGATAGTTTCCATGCCGCATCCAATGTCAACGCCGACAAGGTTCGGGCAAATCTTATCCTTGATGGTCATCGTGGTTCCGATTGTACAACCAGCCCCAGCATGAATGTCTGGCATCATACGGACTTTGCTTCCATCGATGTACGGTTGATTCAAAAGATTGATAACCTGAGAGATAGACTCATTATCGACCACGTCGGTAAACACCTTTGCAGTGCCAAACTTACCCTGTAACTCAAGCATTTGCCCGCCTCCTTTAAGATTAAATGAGCGAAATCATCTCGCTATTTCCGCGATAGATACTATCTGTGGTAAACACACGACTGATTAAGCCGTCTGTGAGAACCGTTCCACTGTGAATTGTGTTTTCACAATGGGTCACATACAAATACACTTCATTCGCGCCAGCCTCTTTTAGTGCCTTAGCTGTAAAAGTGAATGTGCCTCCGCGAGAACAAATATCATCGACAATCAGCACATTTCTATCGGTAACCTTTTCTGGGCTCGTCAGTTCCAGCCGTTCAATTTTCCCGGTGCGCCAGTCTCTGTGCTTGATGCAGAACACATACTCTCTACCAGCTTGCGATGAATATCGTTTTGCTGCTCCCTCATCAGGATAGCACAACAACACATTTTTGTCATCCAACTTGTCCAGAGCTTTCTGGATGTGCGGCTGCGCGTCATATACCCTGACTCTGTCAAGCAATGCTGCTGATACATTCGAGTGAGGGTCATCGACTAACACGTCGTCAAAATCCAGCGCGTTGATAAACTCCGCAAACCATTTTAGCGTAAACACTTCATCCGCATTTTTTACTCTATCCATTCTGGCATTTGGAATGTATGGGAGCAGCAAGCGGAGGCGAACGCTCCGGTCATGGTCGCGGATATGATTTACCAGATACCATAGAAGGATGCACTCCTCATCGCCGTCATACTTCCATGTGATATTGAAGATGCGTGTCATTGAGCCAAACGGATTATACCTGAAAGAGGTTGTACCATCGGGGAACTTTGTAAACTCGACCTGCTTGTCGTTGACAAGAATCATACCGTGACCCCCTCGTTCTCGATGTTAATCTGGCACATTTTCATTGCCGACAGTGCAGTCTTGTGACTCTCTGGTGTCACACCAGCGCAGCAGGAAGCATCGACCGTAATCTTAACTTCCGGCATAAACGCCTTGAGCAGCAAGGCATTTGAGATAACACAGATATCGGTGCAAAGACCAACAAGGACAATTTCTTCTATGCCATCACCAAACGCAACTTCTGGATATAGGCGACCAGCAAGTGCTAATGAACCAAACGTTTTCTTCTCGAAACCATTCAACTTGTCATCCGCTGGATGCTTGCTCTGAATTGCTGCTTTGACTGAGCTATGAATCTGCCAGCCATTACTTGCAGATATACAGTGTTTTACCGGCAACAGTCTTCCTTCTTGCGTTTCGAGGTAATCATCAGAATGGGTGTCTTGTGTCCACAAAACTTCCCCATCAAACTCTTCAATTTTCTTGACGACCTTCGGCACAATAGCCTGTGCCTCCGGTGTCCCGAGCGCACCATCAATAAAGTCGTTCTGCATATCAACGACAACAAGAACCTTCATTCTTCACCCTCCATCTCACAGCGACGTTTGTTTGCTAATAAAGTTTATCGCTTTGCCTGTTTTCTTGTTTACACCATGTCCAACAACATGGACGAGGTAATCTTCCCAAGTTTCTCCCGCTTTCCAATACTCGGAGTCCTTTTCGTATGTACCGGTTTCTCTTACAACTTCGATTTGAATAGTCCCTTTGAAGTCTGGAATTATCGTAGTCGTCCACGGTCTCTCTAAGTGATAATTGAAGTTTGGGTTATAGGCAAGAACTTCATGCAGCAGAAATACAGATACAAGACCGGCATCTGCACAGAACCGCCCCAACGGCTTCTTTGTGTCAGAATCAAAAACTGTGCATCCCCAGTCTCCATAGATGGTGTCATGGGTCAAATAATTTTTAATCCCAAGTCGCTCCATATATTCACCGTACTCACAATAATGCCAGTCGTTCTTAGTTATTCCGTTTTCATTGCGAATAATGTAGCAGGGGTCTGTAATGATAATGTCACCATCAAACTCTTTTTCCGGGGTACTCTGATATCTCATTCTTGCTCGCCCTCCTTATACTTACAGCGAATATCTTTCTCACGCTTACGATTATAGGCTCGTTTGTTTGGAACAATTTGAGTAACGGGGCGAGCACAAGTCCAGAAATTGCGTGCTCTCTTCGCTTGAAGTTTTCGCCTATTCTTGTCTGTCATTGAACTCGCCTCCGTTCTCAATTTGCCGACCGCTTTCCGCATGGGGCGTGATTGTTACAGAAGCCCCATGTGCACAAAGTGACATTTTTAGCAAGCAATTTCCGGGTTATAATTTTTATTCGCTGAATAAAAATTATAACCTCGGAAATGCGAGGCTAAAAATGAAGAACTCAAATCTTTTCTTCTGCTTTAAGCGAGAAGATACTACACGTTTTGCTGAGACATATGTATGTAGTCAATCTTCAAAGCGGTCTGTATCATAGCGGTTATCCGCTTATGTTTTAGGTTGCAATACGTCTCCCATCCATGCTCAGGAGCTGTGCGAACGCCTCGTCTTCTTCTTGCTGCTTTTCCACTTCATCATTCTGGATAGCCACAAACACTACACTGCACATACCGATGAGGTCATCGATGGAGAAATCCTCTTCCTCAATGGTTTCATCTTCGTCGGGTTCCTCTTCCAGAGAATCGAGGAAGTCGTCATCTGCATCGGCGTACTCTTCATCTTCATCTTCCTCGTCGTCCCATGCGCCGTAGTCATCGCCCCATTCGAGGACATCCTCTTTGTAGTCTTCGAAGTCATCGTCATCGAGACCATCATAATCAAAGGCGCTGTTACGACGGTAGTAATAGTACCCGCTGGGGAGGTTTCCAAGGAAGTCTCGGATGTCCCTCCAGCCGTAGTCGGCGATAGCATCGCGGATATCTTCTTCGACGCTGTCATCGTAATCATCATCGTCATAGATGTCCTCACAGATATCGCAGTCAAAGTCGTTGCAAAAGTCTTTCAGTTCACACCACTCAGTGATATTGTCAATAAATTCATTCCTTGTCATGTTTTAATCCTCCATTTCCACTATTTCAGTTGAGACCCTAACGAGCTTGGACAATGCTTTTTCTGTCAGGAACGCATATTGTACGCCAAGCTGCGTACTGGTTAACTCTTTTCGCATTGCTGTAGCCGCCACGTCAATCGACACATTGCTATTTCTCAGCTTTGTAAATTTACTTTTCAAATTACTTCCTCCGCCAGCCATATATCCGATTACCAAATCGACGTTTGGAGCGGTGCCAAGCCTTGAAGAAACCACGAACCAAAGCCAATCCTCAGACCTTTCATCGAACTCCAGAACGGAAAGTCCATCCAAGTCTGTGAGCAGATATGTTTGGACATATCCCACCCGAGAGTTTTTGACTGCCATCGGCAAGGCATCGAAATAATTTGTGGCAAGATAAAAGCCGCATCCGAAATCTCGGTGCGGCTTACACTTGTTCAGGGTTGGTACATCGAAATCTGCCGGAGTACCGTGATACAGATACATGGCAACCCTCCTCTATAAAATTGGTCTGGGTGAGAGGACTCGAACCCCCGACATCTTGCTCCCAAAGCAAGCGCACTACCATCTGTGCTACACCCAGATATAATGGTTTTGTTTCCGAACACACACGCACTACTGATGGGTTCGAACCATCCTCACCATAAGCATCGCCATCAATGCTTAGTAGTGCGTGCCGGGGCAGAAAGGAAAACGGATATGTCAGTCCGTTGGAGCTGGTGACAGGGCTCGAACCCGCAACCCAGTGAGTACAAATCACTTGCGCTACCAATTACGCTACACCAGCGTGCACCCTCGTCTTTCCGAGGTGTCAGCTTTTAGCTAAAAGGCTGCTGATGACTGGACTTGAACCAGCGGCTCGCACTTCCGGTGCTGCTCTACCAACTGAGCTACATCAGCATAGATACGCCCTGCGCCCGTAGGACTCCGTGTGCACCCGGCTGTGTCTCTTACAGAGATAACAGTTGAGTGATGAACTAACCGTACAAACGTAAGCATGACCAACAGAGCAGATGGAGCTGGAACTCGGAGTCGAACCGAGAACCCACGCTGTACGAAAGCGTTACTCTACCGGTTGAGCTATTCCAGCATAGATGCCATCCTGAAACTATGGCGATGTCATTAACACCACCAATACAAACTCACTATGATGGCAGTTTTGATAGCGTGAAAGGAGAATCATGGATAAATCATCGTGGCACAAGGGATTGCAGGGATAGAAAACAAGCTCTAATACCGAAGATGATTTTGGCAGGGGCAGTAGGATTCGAACCTACGAATAACGGAGTCAAAGTCCGCTGTGTTACCGCTTCACCATACCCCTGTGTACCTGCAGGCTCATGCAGCGGCGTCCCGCCAAACCAACCTGTAACCGACTTCCAGAGCAGGCTCTGGCGTGTCGTAAAGGCACTTCCTTTAACGCATAATTTAATGGTTTCTTACTTGGAGCGGCGTACCAGACTCGAACTGGCACCACCGGTTTGGAAGACCGGAGTGCTAACCGTTGAACACCAACGCCGCATGGTCGGCTTCTCGCTTAGATTGTCACACGCTACCGGCAACTACGCTCCGAAAAGTCGTAGCCCCTATTCCGTCAGGTCAAACCGGTCTTGACACATCAAGACAAGCGCAGTTTTCAGCAAGCATTTTCATTCTTTGTGAGGTAAGCCGATAATCGCTCACATCAGTTGGGAGCTACCCAACAACTGGCAGGGGTGAATGGATTCGAACCACCATCTGACGATTTTGGAGACCGCTATGTTAGCCATTGCACCACACCCCTTGGCGGAGTGGACAGGACTTGAACCTGCACATCCTTTCGGATTACTCACGGTTTAGCAAACCGCTGCCTTACCGTTAGGCTTACCACTCCATTGGAATTACTTTATTATACAGAGCAATAAATTTCTCATTGACCTGCTTATCCACATGATAATGTCCAAAGAACCACCGCTTGAATGTGAGGTCGGAACAAACCCTATCCAAAAAGCTGACCATCGGGTCGTTCTCGTACCAGCTTGCGAGCAGAGTCTGAACACTCCTTGGCGCACAATGTGTAATTACATAGTCAACTCGCCAATGATTTTGTTCGAGCGCTGCAATCGCTCGTTCCATTTCTTCTCTGGACGGCATTTCCTCTTTCCACCATGAGATATGTTCCACGCGATACTCTTTATCAACAGAGCGAGCACCGCCCATGCAGAAGATTTTCTTTCCATCAATCGTGAGCACCTGCCCTCTGTCCAGATGATAGATGTCAGGAGCGATTTCACGCACCTTTCCGCCAAATTTGTCAATCAGCGGGAACTGGTAGAGCATATCAAAGTTCTCATGGTTGCCATCAATCCAAAGTGTCGTGAAGTTTTTCGCTGTCAGCCAGTCTTGCCACCACATCTCTCGATGCGAACCGTCCCAGCAGAGTCCAAAATCGCCACATATGATTACGAAATCATTCTTCGTCAATTCCTTTTGTTGTGGGAACTTTGTTGTATTAAGCTTGGCAATATCAATGTTTGCGTGTGTATCTCCAGTGACATAAATCATGCTCAGTTCCTTTCTCATCTGCAGTCCATATGTATATTCTGTTCTGGTCTCTTCGTTTATCTCCTGTAACGACGGGATTTAGATGAGCTGAAAGCGAGTTCAAATCCCAAGCGGCGATGATGAAATCATTGGGAGACAATGGGTTCGACGGTCGCTCGTCGGATGGAGATGGCAAGACATCCAGAATAGTTTTAATGAGCTGTACAGCGAGCTTAGGCGCCTTCGCAGCAGGCTGCGGGCGGGGAATTGTGCTGTCCAGCAAAGTGATACTTCAGCCTTTGGCGTGAAGCACATTCCTTACGAAATGTTATTCACTGCAAATGATAATTTGATTATCCTGTAATCTACATGGAGGTAGCTCCCTACGAGGAGGAGCTCCGGTACCCGGTGGCTGGCGTGCGACATCCTTTGGTCGTCTCGTTGAATCCATTGTGGCACAATGGATTCAAGTGATTCGGGCTGCTCACCGTGTGGTTCCCAGCCTCGAAGGATGACTTGAGTCTGCAGGTGAATGCGCCTCCGGGGAGGTTTTTCTCCCTATCAAGTTGTTACTTATGCCTTTGGCGATAAGCATTGCTTTCGCAATTATGCATTACAGGATTGCGGGTTATTTATAGACGTTACCGCAGGTCGTCCTTCATCATGCGGATTACATCCACATTCATTTTCTTGTTGATGTAAGCTACAATTGCGTCGATGGTCTCTTTTTCGACCATACGATAATAGCTATGCAGACCATACATTACCTGTACATCATTCCGCTCCCAAGCGACACCATTGTTCTTATCTGTGATGTAATTGTACAGCATTGACTGGAACTGCTTTTTCTTTTTATGACCGACCGTAATCTCGTTGTCCTTATTCAGCATAACGCCAAGATTCCAGTTGCGCCCCGCTGATGAACCATACCGAGTCTTGCTTGCATTGATTGTGAATGGGGCACCAAAACTGCTCAATGTACTTACTACCAGCTCTTCAACAGAGCGAACATCAAAATCATACTTGGATGAAATAATGAAGTCATCCGCATATCTGGTATAAATGAAGCTCTGTTTTTCAAAATTACGGAGCGTATTCGACAGTTTGAAATCAACCGGAATCATCATTACGTTTGTGATGAGCGGTGAAATTGGGGTGCCCTGCGGTAGCCCACCATTTAAGAACGCTAACGACATAGCTGTCCGCAATGCTGCCTCGCCCTGTGGCTCTTTTACAATCTCACTAAAAGGAAAAACCATCGAGAACATTGAGATGGCATAATCCAATGTTGTGCTGCCAAAAAAGTCGTGCAGGTCAAGCTTTGCGAACCATTTGCTGCTGTTCTTCTGGTGACGCTTAACCGCATCGACTGTACTCCGCTTCTTTACATAAGCAAACGCGGCAGTATGATAGAGTGCATGGAAATCATCCTCGAAAATCGTTTTGAGTCTTCTCAAGGCGTCCATCAGCTCTGCCTTTGGCGCATCGATTCTACGAAGACCACCAGATTTCTTTGGGATGTAAAAGGTCTCATACAACTCGCTCCGTTCCTTTGCACGAAGCTCTGCTGTATCGTTATTAAATCGCACGAGTTTTCCGATTAAAGCTTCAACACCAATCTTGCTGGAAAAATGTTCACTGACATTTTCGACCTCGTATGTTCTTGTGTTTGCAATATTGGCATTGACAACCGGAGGTGTCTGATAGTTTTGAAACAGGTACTCTTCCAGTGTCATCTGATGATAAATCGGTGACTGCCTAACAGTGATATAGACCATTTCTTCCCCTCCTTGTCCAATAACTAACTGTAACCTACATATGTCTGCTGCTTCCCAGAATTCCTAAGTCTGAAGACTACGTCGTCCCTGTGGGAGGTGGTGCGAGCTCTTGCAAGATGCGAGATTTTTTTCTTTGATTTCGTTGCGACTGAAAGCATGAGTCTGATGTTAGTACATTTCGTCCTTGTATCGAAGATTTGGCGAAAAGTGCTTGACATTTGGTTAGCTTTATGGCGTGATGCTGCCGACCCGTGGCAGCCGGTTTGCTTTCAGGGTTCCACCGCGTCATCCTCCGGGGGGTCATCCTCCCGACAATTTGTTACTTTAGCCTTTGGCGTAAAGCTCTCTTACGAGAAAATCCGTTACAGTCTGTGGCGCATTAAGGCTGCGCCATACCTAATAATTCAAACAGTTCTTCGTCCGTAAAGACATTTTGAGTTGTGAATGGCTTGATGAAAAACACGCCGTCCTCTCGTTGTTCGACAATCGTGTCAGGGCTCAACGTGCACACCGGTCTTACCCCGGAACAGCTTGATGCTGTCAGCCTGTTTAACACACCAGAGCGATTCGAAATCGCCGCTCTTTCGGTCTCAACATCGTCTAACAGCCAGAAGCTCATAAATCCACGGTCTGAATCAAGCCCTGCATAACGAGCTTTCAGGTCGAACAAGTCGGCTGTCGGATTCGGACGAATGCCTTTTCTTTTGAATAAGTCAAAGCGCCGCCCATCTTGGAGGCTAAAAATGTCTGCAATTGATGGTAGGCGAATCAACGAAGACACTCGGTTCTCTCCGACCACATACTCTTTCCTAACCAAAGAAGCAATCTCGTGGTCTTCAAAGAAATACAGAAACCCGTAATGGTCTTCATAGCGAGCATAACTATACCTCACAAAGGCACCGGGCGAAGAATCATTATCGTGCATTGCGTGATACCACATCATCTGGTCACTGTTCAAGAACGAAAACAGATTGGACACTGGATACTTCGCATTATTAACACGCCTATAATGCCCAGTCTCTTCCGCCGCATCGAAGCACAGGTAGTCGATAGCTTTTTCTGTGATAAAATCACAGTTTGGATTGCCTTTCAGCCAAACAATCGGGTACGGGTTGTCTTTGTCCACACCGTACTTGCCCATCACGAGTTGTGCGCCAACCTTGAGAGCACCAACGGTCGTGTCCATACCTTACCCCTCCCTTCGTTCTTTTTGAAAATTAAAACGCATCCAGCAGCGGCTGGAATGCGTCACAAATAATCAGCTTATTCAGTCCCTTGCCCCTGATGTACTTGACGAAGTTGCTCACACCCAGAGCACAAATCACTCTGACCGTAGTGACAACACCAAGCGTAATGCCACAAGCTGAGACTGGAGTTTCTTCCGCCGCCTCATCGTGTGTAAAATTCATGGAGTTGAGGAGGTCTTTCTTCATCTTGTAGTCAGACCAATCAGCAGCATAGTGCTGACCAGCCTCCAGCAGAGTTCTGAAATCAAACATCGCCTTTACATACGGATTGTCGAAGTGTTTCTCAACAATCTTTTTTCTCAGCTCGATGTTATCGACGCACAAGAACACATAGCCGGATAACTGCTGCCCGTTCCACCCATCCTTGTAAAGCTTCAGGTCATCCTTAACATCAGGATTGATGTCGAAAAGAATATCCGCCAATGCCTCGACCTTAGAGCGCCCAATGTCCTGCTGACGGAAAATCTGATTTGCCAGATTGTGCGGACTTACTGTGTCCATATCCCACAGTGCGATGTTCGTGAGCCCTAAGCGAACCAGCAGCTCCGCAACCGTCGCGCCGACAGAACCACACCCGACGATATGGATTCTACAATCAACCTTCTCGGGCTGGAAATATTCATAGCTCTTTGACAGGTCAATAGCCATATTACTTACCTCCTAAGTATGCATAAGGGTCGTAGTCATCTTCGTCTTCCCAGCCATACATTGATTCTTGGCAGGCATTCTGCCCATGCCAACCAGCTCCAATTCTGGTTCTGGGTTTCTCTCCCTCGTTCTTTTTACCAGATGACTTATCCTTGTTTTCTTCTTTCTTACTGTCCTTCTTGTCATCGGACTTACCCGCAAGCGGATTGTACGGAGCACCTGCCGGAGCCCCCCTGTATCCCTGATTGTAGTAACCGCCGTATCCGCTCTGACCGCCATACACACAGGACTTTGACTTCACCATATCCTTTGCGTTTTTGATAAACTCATCAAGTCCTTCATTCTGACCGATAATCTTGACCGTGATATCTTTATCCTCAAACATCACGTTCTTCTTGAGGTCATAGATTTTATTTGTGCTTGCAAATGACTTGTTCCAAATCATAAAGATGTAGAAGTCATTGTCGCCAAGCATCCCGAGGATTTCCTCCTGATGATTGAGGTCAACAGAGGATGGGGATGTACCCATATTTACATGGGAATGCCCCTGCATATAGATGTGGTTGAAACGCTCATCTTCGATGTTTTCCTGAATCCACAGAGCATATTTCTCGGTATCCATCTCAACCGTTGCGCCGGTTACCTCCTGCGGATAGACGACGATATCATCGATGACATATTCGTCAAGCGATTCATCTTCAGTTCGACGTGCAACACCATGCCATGCGACCTCTTTATCGAACTCTTTGATAAGCATAGTCATCTTTGCCCACGCCTCTGCGCTGAAGTAAACTACTGCCTTTCTGTCACCACATGAGAACGCTTTGGTAAAAGAAAGCTTGCCATCCGAGAGCTTTGTAAGTGATAAAGCCTTCTCAAAATCTTGACGGCACTCATCAATAAGTTCCTGCGTCAACTTAATTGGTCTGCTCATTTTGCGCCTCCTCCGTCTGCTCATTCATTGCCTCCTGCTCATCAAGCCATCTAATCGCTTCGTTCGGCTTTACAACGCGACCATCTGGCAACTCAATACAACGACTGACCGTGTTATTTGACCACATCGTTCGCATAAACTCGCCCATAACTGCACTGTCGCCGAAGTTCAGACTCTTACAGGACGCAATGCACTGCTCAAGTGCACCGATATAATTTCGTTTTCTCAGCAGTTCATTGATAGTCCTGCTGTAATTGCCCATGCAATGATAACGGTCAATATGCGTATTAGGCATATAACCATCAAATGTGTAATCAGAAAAATCACCAGTCTGCGCAGAAACACTACCATTCAGGTCGAATCTATATGCTGCGCAAAAGCGGATTCTAAGCCGAGGATTTTCACTTACGAAAATCTCCTGCATCAGCTTCTGCATTTTCTCTGAAGCTGCCGCATTGTGACCGTTGCCACCATCCGGTCGATACACATAACTGCTTCTATTGTTGATTGCTCGCTCAGCCATATCTCTGTCAAAGTATTCAAGGTAGTCTTTAACCGAGAAATACATATCCGTATTGCTAACATGAGACAGGACAAGTCTGTTGTTGCAGAGGAAATAATCCATGATTTCAGAATCTCCACCGCCCTCTGCAATTCTTTGCTCAAGTCCCAACAATCTGATGCACTTGTCATTGCGGCGCGACAGATACGCGCCGATAGAATCATTGAGTCGCTGAATCTCCATGTCAATAGATTGGATTTCATTGCGAACAGTATCGCATTCGATGCGCTCATATCTGGTTTCAAAATCACCCAGCAACTGACGAATCCGCGCTGTTCTGAAATCATATCCCTCGGCAAGCTTTGCAATGTACTTCTCATAGTTTGCCGAATTTGTTTCTCGCAAGGATTGCATCAATGCAAGCTCATCTTCTGTCAAACCATCATCCTGATTCAGGTACCACGGCATGAATGCAAGAATAGATACCTGAAGGTAATGCATTTTCTTAACATCAAGATTGTCAACGAAGACAATCACCGACTTCTTGTCAGGGTTGATATAACAATCAACATTGAATGACTTCCGATAAAACGCTTTGACCTTATCAAGACGGTGATACTCTGGGTAGATAGAAGTAAACTTGTCCTCCACAATCTGCATACAAGCCAGATTGCTATTTTGGTCAGCATTGAAGCTATGGACTATGAGCGCACCGCTGGCATTCATTTGATAACTGCTACAGATAGCACTAACCGCACGTTCTGCTGGAACGTTACGGATAGTGTTCCCATCATAATTGGTCGAACCGAAAGTCAGGTAAACACTTTCGTCCTCTTTGATTCGAGGTGCAACCAGTGCACGAAGCGTTGAAAGGAACGAACAGTCATTGCCAAAATAGCTTCCGGTAATGTTCTGAAAAAAGCTATTAGCCGCCTCTGACGTAAACGGTGTCGATGTAATGCTTGTCTTGAACACAGAAACACCTCAATTCATTTTTATCTTGGTGGGGAATATCGGATTTGAACCGATACGGCATACGCCAACAGAACTTAAATCTGTTGTGTCTTCCAATTCCACCAATTCCCCATGAAAAGAGCCGCCCTTCGTGGGGCGGCTCTAATCTAAAACTTAGGCGTTGTCCGCCTTAACGACATTCAGCAGGAAGCACTTCTCGGTAATGCCGAACTGCTGGAAGGTCTTATCGAGGTCGCCGGGGTTCAGAGAGGAACCATCGAGGTGCATGACACCACGAGTGTAATCAACGCCGTTTGCCTCAAGGCAGGAGCGCAGGGTGGTATTCTCATCGATGATGACAGCCTCACGCTTAACATTGTTGCCAACAGTAACCTTAATCATTATGTATTCTCCTTTTATTCGTTTTTTGTTTTTTTGGGTGGTGGGGCGGCATAGCCGCCCCGTTGCAGTGTCTCTTACTGAGCGACAGTGATGTTGCTCATCACGGTTGCCTTCTCAGCCGCAATCTCTTCGAGAACAGTGGGGAGCTTCTCTTCGAGCTTGTTGAGGTTGATGATGGCAGCGCCAAGGCGGTCAGCGACCCAATCCTTCACATCGCCGGTAACACCGTCGAGGAACAGGGTGATGCACGCCAGCTTGTCATCGTCACGGGTCTCGGAGCCGAAGGATGCGCCAACTGCGTTGATATTGCCTGCACCATGAGTGGTGCCGACACCGAAGATGGGCTCCTTGCCATCCTCGCCGCCCTTCAGGACGAGCTCCTTGGGACGATACTTCTCGATGGTCTTGATGTCCTCAAGCTTCATTGCGGAAGTGACGACGACTGCGTCGCCTGCGATAACGATTTTTGCCATGTGTATGTACTCCTTGATTTCAAATGTACCCCTATTAGTTCGTCTTACGACTATCCGCCCACACCACGAGGAGGTTGGAGCCATTGTGGACATAAAACCACTGAAGCAACTGCCCCAGTGGTTATGGTTTTATCTTGCACCACTTCCGTGGTGCTGATGCTTTTGATACACAGATTAGAAACTGAAAGCCGGGGCGACGCCACCGGAACTCCTAGCGGTGCCACCGGCCGCGCCGCCGTTCGCGTCCACAAGGCAGAAGCCGCCGCCGTTGTCGCAATAAGGAGAACGCAGCATAGTGTACTCAGCGGAACCATTACGCTTCTTGCCCCAAGGGACATCTTCTTGCCGGTAATATTCGTACCAATGACCTTCGCCCGGTGCCGAATAGATGTTCCGTCCAAAGGTTTCTTTTTCGGACTTAATCCAAAACTTGCACTCCGTTTCGAGCAATTCGTTCGCTCCGTCATAGGTGTTTGCAGTAAGCTTGATTACTGGTTCGACCACCTCAAGAATCTCGTCTGGCATGAGCTGGTAAATTACGCCATCTTCGTCGTTCATCTTATGGAACAACTCTGTTGCACCCCAAGAGCCTCTGTTCGTGTCGTTGCTATTCCAACGATGCCGGTTTGGAAGGCAGTCAACCATCTCCCAAGTCAGTGGGAGGATACGACCACTTTTTGTAACATCGTGTTTGAATCCAATGATACGGAACTGAACCAGTGTATCGTCTTTTAATCTGACGTTTTTGAAATCTCCCAATCTAAGGAAGTCGGGTGCCATATCCCCAAGCCCCTTCAGCGAACGCCACGGCATATTATCCAAACATTCAGGCATATGTTACCTCCATCCATTATCATTTAGTTGGCGGGGAGTGTAGGATTCGAACCCACGGACGGCTTTCACCGTCAACGGTTTTCAAGACCGCCACCATAAGCCACTCGGTCAACTCCCCAAATAAAAAGAGACGGGTCATTCGCCCGTCTCAGTTTCATCTTCTTCATCTTCCGGTTCGTCCACGCCGTCGATGTCATATTCATCATACGGAAACTCTGTAAAGACTTCACAGCCGCTTTCTTTTTCCGTTATAATCATCGGTCGATAGATATGGAAACCGTAATCTTCTGAAAGCTCTTTCAAAAATCCATCAAGGATTTCATCGACAGCTTCATAGCCATACGCTTCTAAGATATTTGTTCCGTCGTTGTCACCCTCCTGCAGCGCGATTGCGAGGAAATCTGCCATAGCCAAACAGAGTTCATCATCTCGCTCATACATAGCATCCTCTATGTCCATCCATGTTTCATCGCTTTCTTCTTTGCCGCCATCTGGATTATCTCCCGGAACATACTTGTTGTCTGTAATCACAACAGGAAAGAGATAGCGTGTGTAGAATTTCTTCGACACCGCTGTACAGTCCTCCTCGCTCACGCAAGGTTCTTTGTACTCAATTTTTTCGTTGCCCTTTGCAACAGCCAAAACTGGGAGGTCGTTTTCCTCGGTAAGATACACGGCGTACTCCGTGTCGGTGTTCTCAGCGATGAGAACCATTTCTTTGTTCAAACGTTTTCTGCTTGCTTGGAAAAACCCCCATACTGCATCAGCGGGGATATGAATATGAACTCCCATAAGGAACCTCCTTATATATTTGACTTTGGTACTCCCGACGAGGCTCGAACTCGTGACCCCAGCATTAAAAGTGCCGTGCTCTACCAACTGAGCTACGGAAGTATATTGACCGGCTATTACGGTATGCCCAGAAAGGTGGACACACTTGAGTTCCACAAACAGTTTTGCCCGCAAAAGATGGAGGTGAATATTTGATGGAGGTGTTTATCTTGATGCAGGTACGAAGAAAGGAACTTACAAATGAACGAAGGACACGCGCATGGCAAAACTGCATGGTGCAGGATAAGAGACTTGAACTCTTACGCCGATGGCAGCGGGACTTGAATCCGCCGTGTCTGCCAATTCCACCAATCCTGCATATTTCTTATATCCAGCCAGCTAATACTGCAATTGTCGTCACACTCAAGACGGTTAGCACAATGTTGTCATACACTATTCGGTTGTGGAGGTTTTTGCTTGCTCGCTCAACCTTTCTTTGGAGTCGCTCAATTTCTTCTTTTTTGCTTTCGCGCTCAAATTTGTATTTGCACCACGCTTCGCCTGATATGAAGTCACCACGCTCCACGTTCATCCCTCCTTACCAAAGCCATGTTTTATTGAATGCCGTCTACCCACAACTCTAACGTGCGACGATTTGCGTACTGTTTACAGAGCTCTTCGATGGACACACCATGTGCTTTTGCATCCGTTTTCATTGCCGTAAACTGGTCTCTGTATTTTTTGACTATCTTTTCAACGGCAAGAAAATGTTCTTTGTCTTTAGGATAGAAGGCAATATCATCAAGGCAGACACCACTTATATCTCCCGTGTGGCAAATTGCTTTCCAGCAATTTTTGCATGGCGCATCATCTATACTCACCATATGATTGATGCAGTCGCTGCAGTGGACAACCACTCCATTTACCTTAATTGGTTTCATTGGTCGTTCCTCCTTTTATGAGGTGGTGGAGATAGCCGGACTCGAACCGGCGACCCTCTGCTTGCAAAGCAGATGCTCTCCCAACTGAGCTATATCCCCATACTTTACGGCATAAAACCCAAGTCAACTCCGCCGTTTGATGTTCCCCACACTAATACCTCAATGCTTCGGATTGCATCGATAAGCCTTGCGCTCCGATACTCAAGGAATGAACATCGTTCCCACTGGCGCCGAGAGCCGGTCTTGAACCGCCATTATAGCCTGCAGTGCTATGTTTTACCAGTTAAACTACCTCGGCAAAAAGCGCCGCCGAAGAACCGGCGGCGCTAAAAAAACTCATTCAATCTATCTCACTTAATCTCGCTACATTTGAATTAGGGCTGGTCTCGTGCTTTTCCCATAGTAGAGCCTCCTAACTACATCCCATGTGGTGCGCCGAATGTCGGCGCTGTTGAAGCATTAGGTATTGCAGATTGAACTGCTTTATATAAACAACTCGCTACCGTCCAGCCAAGTGGTACTCCCTGCGGTCACATATACACCCGACGAACCATCAATCTTGGATTTTATAAAGGGTTGGTGTTTATGCTTTAAGGCTTGAGCTTTATTCAAAGAAAAACTTTAAGCGTTAAGCCTTTAACCTTCAGCTTTGATTTTTGAGCTTTACAGTGATATTTCACCGGAACCAAGCCGACGTTCATCTTATGTCGCTTGGTTGCAGTGACTCTTTCATCATAATTTGATTTTGTAAAACCCATTACAAAAGCAGTATAGGCAGCTTATCAGGCTGGAGCCAAATTCTTTTTTACTTTACTTATCTGTATTTGGCGGAAACAGAGAAGGCATATGATTCAGGGTTTTCGGACGGCAGCGAAGTTGATTGCTTAATAGGCGATTTCCAGCTCAGTCAGAGCGTTGGACACAGACAGGGCGGAATCAATCTCGACAACGAAGTCGTTGATTTCCTTTTCCAGCGCGGTCAGCTCAGTCGTGATGTTGATGGGGTCAACAATCTCCATCGTCTGAGCGGCGATGAAGTCAGCGCGAACCTTTTTGATTTCGTCGCTGGCTCCCTTCATATCGACATTGCCGTAGAGGGACTTGACGTACTCGTCGGCACGCATTTCCAGCATATCGCCATTGTTCTTGTCCGCCTCAAGACGGGCGCGGCGATTGTCATTGTCCAGCTTCTTGAGAAGCAACTGCTTCAGCGGGATACCGTGGTTCTTCATCTCGATTGCCTCGGCAACCGTGTACTCTTTGCCACCAATCGTTACCTTGACAGTAGCGTTGGACAGCGTAACTGCACGCTTAATAGCATCGCGGCGAGCGATGAGGTCTTTAGCAGACTGGTATGCAGCGCGGATTTCCTCGCTGTAAGTGTTGATGCTGACACCAGCAACCTTGTTGTTGCTGTGCTTATTTGCAAAAACGAACGTGCCCTGCTGGATACTCTTCTGAATACGAGCATCGAGCGTCTTCAGCTCACAGAGCGCCTTATGGACGGTCATCTTTTCAGTAGTCATTGATTTACTCTCCTAATCTTTGAAATTTGAAAATCACTTGCTGTTTGCAACAGCAGATTTCAGGGTAGAACCCGGCTTAAACACCGGAACACGCTTGGCAGGGATATTCACCGGAATATTTGCCCTCGGGTTGCGTCCAACTCTTGCTGCTCGTTCCTTACTCTCAAAGGTTCCGAACCCAACGAGCTGGACTTTGTCGCCAGATACAAGCGCATCAGAAATGATACTGAGAACCGCTTCGAGCGCGACCTCGGCACTCACTTTGGTTATTCCTGCCCTTTGCGCAAGTTCGCTAATCATATCTTCCTTGTTTATCGAAACCACCCTCACTTCCAGTTTGTTGTGATGCGACCATCAGGATGGATGATGATGTTGGAGTAACCATCCCCATAGTCATTATGGCGTTGCTGCCACATATCGCCCAGCGTTAAACGGGCGTGTTTTCCTGCATAATCAAAGGTTGCATAGACGAAGAAATCTCCGATGCGGAATGTGTGAACATCAATTTCCGGGTCGTTCTGCAAGTCGTTCCAAACATCCACTGGATAATCTTTCTTTTCGAGACCGCTCAAGAAGCGGAATGAAAAGCTACTCGCTTCCAGCTTCATATATTCTTTGATGAAAGCAAGTGTGGGATTCTCAACCACCGTTTGCACAGTGCATCCCGGATAACCAGACGGGTCTGCCCAGACATAATCGTTGCGGGAAAGGTTGATGTGAGCCAGCCCATTCAGCTCCGTGTTAAAGCCCGTAGTGTTGATAGAGCAAAACATGTTGTTGCTATTATCCTTATAGGTCTGAATAATGTGTGCGATATGCTCAGGATACAAACCCGGCTCGCCGCCAGTGATTGACAGTCGGGCATCGGGGTGTTCGGCTAAAACCCGCTTTAACGCTTCGATTTGTGCGTCAAAGTCATTATTGCCAGACATCGGGTTCTGCCGCTCCAAGCAAAACGGGCAATAGAACGGACATTCCTGCGTTGTAATCATCTGAACATTGATGCGATAGTAAAGCGGGCGTCCGAGAGAAGTCCTCGCAGTACGACTGTTCAATCTGTACTGTAAATCTCTGTTCATTTCTGCCCGTACATCCTCGTAAGAACTGAGGAACGGTATCTGATTCATTTTGCTGCTCATCTAAGGAACCCTCCATTCCTCTGTTAACTTGCGAAGTCTTGTAATTCCTCTTGCGCTTCGCTTACGGTGTCAGCGGAAAACTGAAAGACACCATTGAGAAAAACTTCAATATGCCCTCGGACATATCGGAACTCGTAATTCCCATAACTCATGTCTCACACCTCCCGCAATTTTTTATGGGAGAAGGTTTTACCTCAATAGGTTCGGGCGCGACTCCGAAAAACTATTTTCAACTCCAGCCTTCCAAGGATGCACTTTCATGTTTGTTTTTTCAACTCCCACGCGGTGGCAGCATTTCCTCCACTTGAACACTTTCGTAGTCCCGCACGCCCCGTAATGGCTTTCAGATTTTGGATGCCTCCTCACTTACCTTCACCAATACAGGGTCTAAGCGTTAGGCAGGTTGTGCGCACAGGGTTCACATCCCATTAAACCCACCCCACGGAATCGTACCGTGCCAGCCTTACGGCATCGAACCTCGCTTTAGCGTGAACCAAACCCGACCGACAACCAGATAGATTCCGCCATACCCGTACCACCGGAGTTCGATGAACCCCGGAAAACCGAGCCGTTTAACCATGTTCGACCAGCCGATTGAAAAGCTCGGTATCGACAAATGCTTTGTCGTTGCCGCCGATATTGTCGAACATTTTTCTCGCCGCTTCACGCTTAATTACGACATAGCGACCAGTGGGATAAATGCCTTTCTGCATTTCGACCTTGGCTACGCTGTTCGGCTTGCTGGTAGCCTCCATCAGCGTTACGCCCAACGCCATTTTTGCGCGGCACTTTTCGCACGGCTCATAGTCGATAACCATGTGCCTCGGCGCTTCAAAATCCTCATGTTTCCGACCATCACCAATGTGACCGAGAAGCGCAACCTCGTTGCGTTCTTCACCACACCAGAAGCAAACCGGAATTGTTGGATTAAGACCGTGCTTCGGAGATAACTTGATTCCTGCGTTTGACATTTATCAGACCTCCTAATGAAAATCGCTCAGCCACGCTAACACTCAACCCGTTCAAGAAACCTCAGACTTTTCATTGAGTAAAACTCTTTTGTATGATTGCAAGTTTTCGACGGTGTTGTAGTGAAAGGAGCTGAAACTTCGAGGCATTACTGGATTACAATATGCCTCGTGAAAAGCAGATACAGACCGAACGGGAGAGTAATCAAAGCTGCGGTGCAGTCCTTGTCCTCAAACGTTGTGCCTGTGGATGCCATCCAGAAAACTCCGATGGTGATGAGAAGAAGAACCACGCCCATCAGCTTCTGTCTGGCAAAAAGTTTCCGGCGGCGCTGGTTTCTTGTTCTCGACCTTTGACGGGGATACGCGACCCCAGTATATGTAGCCATACAGAAACCTCCTGCTTTTGATTTTCCTCACTCTGCGTTTACACGGGCTTGTGACCGTTTACCGAAAACTCGATAAGCCGCATTACGGCGACCGCGTTGGCTCCCCACCTCATTTAACGCCGCCAATTTCCCTTTTGCCTACGGCGTACCAGCATCGGTCGAATAAAACTCAGATGGTGGCATAAGCGGTATGACCGCTGCCCCATTTAACAAGAACCCTCGGACAAAGCACATTACCAATGATGGTAACGCCATCAGAGCAGCGGGCAATGTGCTTTCCGCCCTCATGGTGAAAACTCACTTTGGAACCGGAGCGATTTACAAGCCCTCTCACTCGTTCTTTGAAAACATCATAGGACATATGAAAAACTCCTTTAGCGAATTGTCGGATATCCGCAGACGGTGGCTTAAATGCCACCGTTTCGCCGTCATTACGGCTCATCAGTGCGGCTCAGGGTATAAGAAAACCACCGGCGGAAGCCCATTAGAAAACAACTGCCATATGGCATGGACTCGCGGTGGTTCAAATACCCTCACTGAGATATTTAGTTGTCTTTCTTGGTCTTGAAATCCAGCTCATAGGTCTTGCCGGTGACAATGCGGTGGCAAACCTCAGCCAGATAATTGCGGAAATACCGGTGATTTGCGCAGGTCACGGTCAGCGCCTTGCGGTTCTTCTTGGAATAAACCGACATCAGGAAGTTGACATCATGGCTCGTTGCCTTGTACTGCTCGCCGAGCATAGCGGTGATAACCGTCTGCAAAGTCTTGAGCAGGTTCGTCTTGCTGGTCGGATTCTTGCCCATATCAAACTCGCGGGCGATTTCGCTCATAGCATAGCTGTCATTGACAGCCTTGGGGTCGATACCAAGGTCAACCGCTTTCTGCGCGGTCAACAGGAAGTTCATCTTCTGCGCGATACTCGACCAATTCTCATTGGCGCCGATAGAACCACAATACTTGTGGAGCTTGAGCAGGTCAATCTGCCGTTCCTTGTCCACGATAGCGCGAACCGGCACCTTGTCATCACCCTTCTGCTCGTCCTTAACCCCGATAGTCACAAAGGACAGGGTCGTGACGGCGGTAAGCATGGGATTATCAGTGTTCTTGCAATCCTCGAAGCACATATCCCGAACGGTAGCGGTGTACTCATTGATTTTCTCGGTCATGGCTTTGTCGGCTTTGGAAGCGTCCTCAAACTTGCCATTCTGGATTGCATCATTGTAATCCTTGACAAGGGCTTCGGTTTCAGAGCGCAACTGTGCCAATTTAGCGGTGTTTTCTTCTCTGGTCATTTTGAAATGCCCCTTTCACAGATTTTTGGTGATAACAAAGTTTATCACTCAAGAAAGCCGCTGAAAGATTTCTCAGTCAGCGGCTCTATCAATGATAAACTCAAGGACACGGCGGCGGCTCTGCACTCGGCTCATGGGGCATAACCTGCCCATGCAACTATTGCAGTATCGAACGCCGCTCATATCATTTCTAATACTCGTGTCGATTGAGTGAAGTTCTGCTTATTCACAATACTCAACCAAATCCGACTTTCATATCTATATGCCCTCATTTTCGGCTCCTCGGAGCGCAACACCCTTGGGTGGAAAACTCAGACGATACTACTAACCATCAGAGGTCTTTTTCGTATAGCCATCAGTTATGCAAGCCGCACTTAGGTTCATAGGCACAAACCTCCGGGGATTTTCACTATCTCGTACCATGAGCCTAACTCTCATGCACCGGCGACGCCTTTGATAGCAAAGGTACTCACATTGACACTCACTCAATGGTGTGTTGGCTTGCCATACCCGAAAGTGGCGGACATCTCCGCTTGTATTTCGTGGCTTGCCGTGCGGGGTCTTGCCCTGCACCCTTAACCGCAAGGGGTGTACCCTGTGGCGGCGGGGCGGCGGGGTCTTGCCCCCTTGCGCCTGCCGTGTGCCGTCCTTGCGGTTGCGTGTGCGGTCTGTCCAAAAAGAAAGGGCGGGGGCGTTGTGCCCCCGCCTTGTGCGGTCTGCGTGTTCAGTTGTTCGGGGTCAAGCCAAGGGCAAGCGCCTTTTTCTGGACTTGTTCAACGGTCTTTGCAATCGCCCTTTGCGTCACGCCAAGATAGGTTGCAATAGCCTTGTAGCCTTTGCCCTGCATACGCAGTCTTAACACCTGCGCTTGACGGTCGGTCAAGTCCAGTCGTGCAACGGTCGTTTCGTAGTCCTCTACGGTCTGCCGGTCGGCGGTGTAGTTTCCGTCGCAGTTGTACCCGCCAAGGTCGGCATACTTGTGCAAGCGGTAGTAAATGGTTTCAAGCCCGTTTTCGTTGTCCTCTATGTAGGTGTATCCGTTGCGGGGGTCGGTCTGCGTTGCGCGGCTGTCCTGCACAGCTTGACGCACAGCGCGGTAAACTTCTTGAATGGGGGTTGTGGTTTCGTCACGATATGCACGGCTGTCCTCTGTGCGGATATAGACACGGCGGGAAAGTCGGCGGGTTGTGTACGGCGTGTCAAGCCAAGGGGCGGCGGGGTCGGCGTGTTCGGCGGCTTGTTCGAGAATGGCAAGGGCGGCGGCGTTCACAAGGTCTATACCGTCGGAAAGGGTTTCGCCCACAAGGGCGGCAACGGCTTTTTCTGCGTCCTTGTCCACGGTTTCGGTTGTCAAGTCACCGTCGGCGTTGTACGCCGTGCGGGTTGCCTTGTTCGTTGCCGTGCGCAAGTTGTCCAGCGTTGCAAGGTCGGCGGCTATGCCCCTTTTCAGTTGGACTAATGCGGGGTTGTATCCGTTGTCGGATACGGTTTCACGGTCGGCGGCGGTCTTGCGTTGCGGGTCAATACACTTGTTCAAAACAGAGTATGCAACGGCGGTTGCAAGGGCGGTCAATTCCTGTGTGCTGTCCTTGCCGCTTGCAAGGGCGGTTTCATAGTTGCGCTTGACTTGTTCAAAGTCGGGGCGGCTTTTCGCCGTGTTGGTGGTGTTGGTGTTCATGTTTTCGTTTCCTTTCTGCCGTGTCGGTCGGGCGTGTTGGTGGTGTTGGTGGTGTAGGGGTTGCCCGCCGTGGTTGTCCGGCATGGATAGACTACCACAACGGCGGCACAATGTCAACATAATTTTTTTGCATACACAGACGTTTCTACTTGCCCTTTCTGTGCTATGGCAAGTAGGGGGGTGGTTATGGTATTTTTGCCCCCTGTCCTTGCCGCACACAGATGTAGTCGGTTCATCTAACTGACACGACCCATTTTTAACTCAGCCCCTTAACCCCTTGTGTTTCAAGGCTTTTCTGTCCAGAAGAATATTATTGGTTAAGCCTTTTGCGTGGTTGCTTTTATCACAGAATTCAACTTTCCAAAAAAGAAAAAGGCTTAACTGCGCAGCCTTTTATTTACCGTTCATTTTGATTTGTTTTTTCTTATTCTGTCTATATTGTTCCCTTATATCTAAGTAGAATCTATGCTATAATATAGCATATCAAGTAAATTAAATAAATTACTTCTTGCATCTGAAAGGAGAGTCCCTCGATGGCTCAGATTATCCAGTTAGACTTCAACAAGACGAATAGTGTCTCCGGTGTCATCGACATCGCAACCGTCCAGCAGAGCTGCCGTAAGCTCAAGGCTGGTCTCATCGCTCCTGCCACCGAGGAGGTGCACACCGACCTTGCTGTCGAGCACGCTGCTGAGCCCATCAAGAGTATGGATGACATCATCCGCATCTCCCAGTTCCTCATTGGGCAGAAGCGTTTCAGAGACAATATGCTGTTCATCGTTGGCATTAACTTTGGACTTCGTATCAGCGACCTTCGCTCTCTGCGCTTCACCCACATCATCAATGATGATTGCACTTTTCGTGACCGGTTCCCCATTCTGGAAAAGAAGACCCGGAACACACGCAAGCATCAGCGCAACCGCTACATCACCATTAACACCGCAGTTGTCGAAGCTGTCACCCTGTACCTTGAGAACACTCCAAACGTTCGCCTCAGTGACTATATGTTCCGCAGCCAGTCCAATAATGGAGTGAACGAGAATAAGCCCATCAGCAAACAAGCCGTTGACTCAATGCTCAAAGGCATCGCTCGTGACCTTGGACTTGGTAACCGTATGGCAACTCACTCATTGCGTAAGACCTTTGCTTATCATCAGATGGTGATGAGTGGTAATGACCCTCGCAAACTCCTGCTCCTCCAGAAGATGTTCGGTCACTCGACCGCTGCTCAGACTCTGGACTACATCGGTATCACCAGCGAAGAAATTGACGAAGCATACCGGAGCCTCAATCTCGGTAGCGTCAACCACAACTATCTGGTCGATAGCGACATTGGAGAAAGCGAGTCCCTGATGGCATAACCCATCACCCATTGCACCTTGACAACTTCATACCGCCAAAACAAAAAAAGACACAGCGTGTGTCCTAACCGTTCCCGCAAAGCCTTGTCTTGCAACGGTTTCGCAGATGCACTCTATAAAAAGTATTGAGAACAAGAATTGAACTCTACTGGACAGGGCATTCAAAGCAAGTTACAGGCGCTGCATTGATAGCGACGGTATAGCCAGCCGAGCGCCTTTTGTGTGTCCTAAAATTTCCGCACCCCCACTAATTCCAAAGAAAGGTCGTGATTTTTATACAAACGACTATCCATAAAGGTGGTGCTTACCACCGATGAACACCATCACTGTTGTCGATGCCCGAATGGGACGTGGTAAATCCTCCGCTGCCATTCGTTATATGAACCGTTACAAAGACTCCAAGCGGTTTCTCTACATCACCCCATATCTGGACGAGGTAGGGCGTATCTGCGAGCGTTGTGATTTTGACCAGCCGGACAGTGACCACATGAGTAAGTCTACCGAACTCAAACTGCATATGCGGCTCGGACACAATATCGCCGCCACACACTCACTGTTTTACTTAATGGACGCAGAAGCCTTGGAGCTCGTTCGCCAAAAGCACTACTCGCTCATCGTAGATGAAAGCATCCAAGTAATTGAGCGTTTGAATATCACTAACAAGGATTTTGACCTCATTATAAACCAGCTCGCCACAGAACACGATGACGGTCGCATCGAGTGGCTGGACGATAGCTATACCGGTCGTTTCTACGACTACAAGGAAATGGCGAACACCGGCTCCCTGTTCCGATTGGACTCTGCTCTTCTCAACATCTTGAACCCAGAATTACTCCAGTCTTTCGACGAAGTGTTTATGCTGACATATCTGTTTGATGGACAGTATCAGAAGGCATACCTTGACTTCTTTGGATTCGATTACAACATCATCGGTGTCGTGCAGGATGAAAGCGGATACCGTTTCTCGGACAGACCGGACGCTCCACCTCCGCTGGACTACCATGAACTGATTCGCATAGTCGATGACCCCAAACTCAATGCCGTTGGTGATAAGCACTATGCCTTGTCTAAGGCTTGGTATGACCGCAGGGGGTATGACAATCCCGAAATCCGTAAACTTCGAAATGGCTTAAAGAAGTTCTTTCAAAGTATTCCAGATGGCAGCAGCGAGACGCGGCTTTGGTCTTGCTTCAAGAGTGATGTCAATAAGCTGGTTGACTCCCGTACCGGGCGCTTCCGCAATAACTTCCTGCAGACGAGCGCCAGAGCTACAAACCAGTACAAGAGCAGGACTGACATTGCCTATATGGTGAACCGATTTGCCGACCCCAATATTATGAAGTTTTTTGCCAAGCAGAATGTCACGATTAACCCCGAACACTTTGCCTTGTCAGAAATGCTACAGTGGATATGGCGTAGTGCCATTCGAGATGATAAGCCCATTAACCTATACATACCGAGCAGGCATATGAGAGAGCTGCTCATTAACTGGATTAACACTACAAACCAAGGAGGATGCCCAATTGAATAAACGATACCACCGACCGCTGCCAGAGGATTATCTCGTGGAGGAGCGTGTTCCATATACATACGAAGATGCCGACCTACTAAATGACGATGAAGCCCTCGAACGGTTCATTGAGAGCGAGCGGTTTGCATTCCGCGAGGAATGGTTCCGTTATGTAGAAGAGAACGAGTAACTTATGCTATATCAACATAATTAAATAAAAAACGAAGTGAGGTGACCCATACTGGCTAAACAGTTAGTATGTCAGAAATACATTTTCAAGCTTCATAGCAGCCGCCTGCGAAAGGCGAAGTGGAAGCTTACGCTCCCCATTGCAGAGGCAAGAAAGAATGACGAGGTAATCTCCCTCGCCGACAGTCAGGTACTCCGCTGGCTGGACGAATTGAACGGTATCACCGATGCTGAGACGCAGGCGCGGAAAATTAAAGGAGAAATCAAGCGGCTTCGTAAAGAGCCGAATAGCGTTCCAAATCGTCGTCAAATCAAGAAGCTGTATGCACAACTGGATGATATCCAGTTTAAGCCGGACTATCTCTGCGTCATCATCGATAAAGAGAAGGACTACCATCGAGCTTGCCGTGGATTTAGTATTAACGGGCTTCGGTATCAGCGGTTGCTTGGAACGAATGGTGGCGTCAAGAACGAGACCATCGTGTTCATCAGCGAACGCCATGCCGATGAGATTCGCCGCCGCATTGACAATGGTCGCAACATGGAAAAAGAAATGGTGCCTGCCAAACTGGAGGCGTATAAGGCACTTACCTGCAGCGCATCAATCCCTGTGTCAGTTCCGCATGGCATTCTTGTTGTTAGCGACTGCGAGACCGAGTTCTTGTCGGATATCATCTATCTGAACGATGAGCAGGACGGAGAGCCAATCATGGAAGAGCGTAAGCAGGTCATGGTGCAACTCAATGAATCCGATGGATACGGCTTGATGCTCCCATCACTTGCTGCCCGATGGGGTGAAGAGCTTGGCTTAGACTACCTCGTCAGCGGCGTGAACACACGTTTCTCTTGGGAGAAGGGCATGGTCTTCACGTTCGACTTTTTGGATTTCGCAGAAAATGTCGCTGAGAACTATATTGTTAAAGACGCTTGGGGTAACGATGTGGACATTCGTAATGTTGAGCTGATTCTTACCACGTCCATGCTGAAACTGTGGGACTCCTACGATAGCTGTGACGATTATGTAAGCAACTGCTTGGCAAACGGTTACACCTTTGGCATCGCCAAGACCTGCCCAAAGGAACTTGAGTCTGAGCGGACATTAAACTATCAATTCATTCAGAGCTACGAGCTGAGCGACGATGACATTGAGCAGCTTATCAAACCGACGATGGATGAGATTCGAGACGTTCTTTATGCGGATTGGGCAAAGACACTGCTGTTCTTAAAGGGTGCTGGCTTGAATGAGGATAATATTGACCGCGTTGATGACGACTATGTCAAGGCGATTATGATTGAACCGCAGATTTTGAACGACCCTTACGTCCAGAGCAGTATCTATCAGATGATTCGTAATCGCATCAACGAAGCCAAGGTCGGCGTACTCAAAGTACATGGGAACTACTCCATTGTCTCCGGCGACCCATTCTCACTGTGTCAACACATCTTCGGGCTGGAGGTTACCGGGCTTCTGAGGTCTGGTGAAATCTACAACAAATATTGGTGCGACCAGCACGCCGAACGGCTTGCCTGTTACCGTGCACCAATGACCTGCCATAACAACATTCGTCTTGTATTCCCACACCGCAGCGACGAGGCATCTCACTGGTATCAATACATGACGACCTGCACGATTTTCAACTCGTGGGACACTGCTGCCCATGCGCTCAATGGCATGGACAAAGATGGCGACCTTGTAATGCTTACCGATAACAAGGTGCTTGTTGATAATCTAAAGGTGCTTCCCGCTCTTATGTGCGTCCAACGAAAAGCAAAGAAGAAAATTGTCACCGAGTCAGACGCCATACAAGCTAACATCGATAGCTTCGGCGATGATATCGGAAAGACCACAAACTGGATTACCTCAATGTTCGATGTGCAGGCGCAGTTCCAGAAGGGTTCCAAGGAGTACGAGGAACTTGATTATCGCATAAAGTGCGGACAGCTTTTTCAGCAGAATGCCATCGACAAAGCGAAAGGCATTATTGCCAAGCCGATGCCTCGTGAGTGGCATGACCGACATAGCGCCAACATAATTGAAGACCCGGAACGGCGCAGATTCTATCAGCGTCTCGTCGCAGACAAGAAGCCATACTTCATGCGTATTATCTACCCTGCTTTGATGAAGCAGTATAACACATACATAAAAAACACAAACAAGAATGCCATGCGCGAGTTCCAGATGACGATTGATGAAATGCTGGAGATGCCGCGCTCCGAATTGAGCGAACGGCAGAAAGATTTCCTTCGCTACTATGAGAGCCGGATGCCCGTGGGTAACCACGACTGCGTGATGAACAGAATCTGCAGGCGCTTCGAGAAGGAGTTCGATGGCTATCTGGGTCGTCACAATGCCGATGTTGACTTTGACTACACCGTGATGAAGAGTGGTATTGAGTATAGCAGAACGCAGTACAATGCCATCTTGAAACTCTACGAGAACTACAACAAGCGCTTGCGCAGTTATGCCGTCTTTGCCAACTACGAGAGGGTTGATGAGTATGATACATTCTCCCGCATGATTGAGATGCGCTCCGAGTTCGAACAAGAATGTGCCCGCGTTTGCTCCAACCGCTTTGTGCTATGCGATATTGTTCTGGATATTTGCTATAAGAAAAGCTCGACCAAGCGCTTCGCGTGGGAAATGTGCGGTGGCGAAATCATCCAGAATCTTCTGGATAAGCATAACGGGGTTATCTCTTACCCGACGGTTGACCCCGCTGGGGATATCTTCTTCTGCGGTGACAGATTTTCATTACAACAAAAAATGATTGGAGGGACGCTATGAGCATTGTTCTTAACGAATATGACTGGGCAGAAAAAATGATTGCCAACCATGACCTTGGGAAAAAGCCGACTGAGACATTGAGTCGTGTGTCCAAGTATTATTACGAGAATCACTACAGCAAAAAGGAGATTCGGAGTCTGCTCGACTCCTTCATGCTACAGTGTGACCCTTCTGCTTCACTTGTTCATTGGTCGGATATGCTTGATAAGGTTGCAAAGAACGTAAGCAAGTTTCCACTCATCCGTCTGGACGGCGTGGACATCACCGGAGAAGAGCTCGCCAAAATTGAGACGCTTGAAGGTAAACAAATCCGACGGTTGGCGTTCACGCTTCTCTGCGTTGCGAAATATTGGGACGCCGCCTCCGACCGGAACAATGGTTGGGTGAATACTTCGGACAAAGAGATTATGCAGATGGCGAACATCAATACCTCTATTAAGCGCCAGAGTTTGATGTTTGCCGAATTGCGTGATGCTGGGTTCATTCGCTTTTCTAAAAAAATCGACAACCTGAATGTTCAAGTGCAGTTCATTCAAGCCGGTGAGACGGCAATACATATTCAAGATTTCAGGAACCTCGGTTATCAATACCTCAAGTATTACGGCGGCGCATATTTTGAGTGCGAGAATTGTGGACTGACTGTAAAAGCACAGTCACCTGCAAAGGGTCGCCCGCAGAAGTATTGCCCCAGTTGCGCTGTCGAGGTTAAGACCCGTCAGACTGTTAATGCAGTAATGCGGTGCAGAAACGCCTTAAAGAGTTGATTATAAAACTCGAATTGTTAGAAATAAATACCCCCATCAAACCGTTGTGGCACAATGCTTTGAGGCGTGTTTGATGGGGTGTATGTATGAATGATAAAAGACAAAGCATAAAACTATTTTGAAGAAAAGGATGATTTTTAAGTGATTGCAATTACCGCCTCAGAAAAAGAAGCCATTCGTGAGAAGTTTCCTCGTGTTCATATCGTTCGCACGATGAAGCAAGATTCCAAACGGCACCACTACTACATGGTTGAGGATGGCGCTCCTATGAAGCTGCTCCGCAGTTTGCGTGGACTGGAGCGTGTTCACGACAAACGAAAGGGAGTGTAAACCATAGCCAGCACAGCAAGCTATAAAGAGATGCGTGACATCGTAATTGGTAAGCTGGTTGACCGCACCATTGACGATGACTACGCAGAACTGAGCGAGCGTCTGTTTGGTGATGGTAACTGTTTTAACTCAAGCGAAGTCCGCAAAAGAATGTATGGCATGAAAGCCATCATCGAAGCCATCGAGCGGGATGGCGAAGCTACTATTCAGGACATGGACGCATTGTCTGCATTGGATAGCAAACGCATTGAGCTGCTCAAAGAACGTCAAAAGTTCTTTGACCAACGCAATGCTTTTAACAAGCTGATTCGTGAGCGTTCCCGGCAAGAAGAGTTGAATGAGATTCTTGTGGACGCAGTAAAGAGCGGCAATTTGCCACAACTCGAATACGAGCCATGCCATATCCAGCCGTCCGATAACGACCTTCTGGTTAGCTTGAATGATATCCATTATGGAGCGAACGTCGATAACCATTGGAATACATATAACTCTGATATCTGCCGCGAGATGATGTGCCATTACTTAGACAGAATCATTGCTATTGGCGAAACGCATGGAAGCGAGAACTGCATTGTCTGGTCGAACGGTGATGCTATCAGTGGAAATATCCATCAATCCATCGCTATTACGAACAAAGAGAATGTGATTGAACAAATCAAAGGCGTATCCGAGTTGATTGCAGAATTTGTTGCCGAGCTCAGTAAGCATTTCTCCACAGTCACATTTGTGAGCGTTGCGGGTAATCATAGCCGTATTACGCCAAATAAGGATGATGCGCTGCTCAGTGAACGGTTGGACGATATTGTTGAGTGGTATCTTGGTGCCCGTCTCCAAAATTTCGAGAATGTGATTATCGGGACAACAAGCGATACTGTCAAGATTGATAACACTATGTATCTGATTAACATTCGCGGGAAAATGTATTGTGGTGTTCACGGGGACTTTGACGGTTCTGCAGGCAAGGTTCAAACATTGCAGACAATGGCACGAGTCCCGTTGTACGCCGTGCTCTCCGGTCACTTGCATCACAACAAGATTGATGAAGTCCAAGGTGTCAAAACCGTCATGGCTGGCAGTTTCCTTGGTATGGACGATTATTGCGTCCAAAAGCGAATTTTCGGTAAGGCAGAACAGTTGGTTTGCGTCTGTGACACAGACGGCATCCGTTGTTCTTACGGAATACCCCTTTAACGATGCACAAGGGTTGCCCTCACCGGGGCAACCCTATTTACATATTCCTCTTTAGCTCAGTTGGTAGAGCAGCGGACTGTTAATCCGTTGGTCGCAGGTTCAAGTCCTGCAGGAGGAGCCATCCGGGACAGTAGCTTACGCGGTCGGAGCGCCGGTCTGAAAAACCGGAGGATGAAGGTTCGGCACCTTCCTGTCCCACCACTTGGTGCCATCGACGAATCGGCTAAGTCACCTGCCTCTCAAGCAGGAGGTTGTGAGTTCAAACCTCACTGGCATCACCACCCATGAGGTGCGTTGGACGAATTGGTAGAGTCACCGCCCTTTCACGGCGGAATTTAAGGGTTCGACTCCCTTACGCATCACCACTACTTGGGAGAGTGGTAGAGCGGTCAATTACAGCAGACTGTAAATCTGCCGCCTTCGGGCTGCGTTGGTTCAAATCCAACCTCTCCCACCATATTGCGGACAGGACAAACGGTTAAGTCGCAGGTCTCATAAACCTTGAGGAATCGGTTCAACTCCGATGCCCGCAACCAATTTTAATTCTACAGAAAGCGAGGTGGCTTGTATGCCCCGAAAAACGAAGCAAAATGAAATCACAAGCCCTGAGCTTTTGAATCAGGTCAACCCAGACAATGTTCGTTTGAAGCAAGACTTCATTGCATATTTGCAATCTGTCCAGCGTAGTCCCAAAACTATTGCTGGATACTCCAATGATATCGATATCTTCTGGGTGTGGAATTTGCAGAACAACGGGAACAAGTTTTTCCCTAAAATTTCCAAGCGCGATTATGCTGCGTACCAGCACTGGCTTATTAACGAGAATGGGAACTCGCCTGCGCGTGTTCGTCGCTTAAAGTCTGCAATTTCTTCTTTGTCGAACTATGTCGAGAATATCCTCGATGACGAGGATGAGTTCAAGGACTTCCGTTCGACAGTTCGAAAAATTGAGAATCCGGCTATGCAGCAGGTAAGAAAGAAAACAGTCTGGAGCGACGAGGCTTTGGACAAGCTTCTTGATGATTTGCTGGCATCCGGTCAAAACAAAAAGGCGTGCGCCGTTGCTCTTGCAATGTGCAGCGGTCGCCGTAAAGCAGAGCTGTGTCGATTCAAAGTGGACGACTTCAAAGGTGAAAACCTCGTGTGCGGCGGGGCACTGTATAAGACCAGCGAGCCTATTCAAACGAAGGGGTTCGGTCTTGGCAAGTACATCTACTGCTATACTCTTGCGAAAAAGTTCAAACCATATTTCGATGCGTGGATGGCAGAGCGCCAAAAGCTCGGCATCGAGTGTGAGTGGCTTTTCCCCGCCGGTACTACAAGTGAGCAGATGAGTGATACAACGCTCAATAGCTGGGCTAACACATTTAGCCGCATGACTGGTGAGGATTTCTACTGGCATAGTTTGAGACATTACTTCACAACACATCTTGCCAAACTCGGACTACCCGATAATGTTATCCAAGATATCGTCGGATGGGAGTCTGCCGACATGGTTCGTGTCTATAAAGACCTGAGTGCCGAGGAACAAATCTCTCAGTATTTCGATGAAAACGGAGAAATTCGTTCTGATGCTCAAAAGTCTCTGGCAGACCTGTAACAGAAAGGACGGTATAAAGGATGGATATTAAAAGGGTCGATTTGATTCAACAGCTTGTGGACAAGCACGGTTATACGAAGAAAGCTGCGACAAGTATCGTTGATGATTTCACTGACATTATTCTTTACAATCTCGGAAACGGAGACACCGTTTCCATCCATAACTTCGGTTGCTTTGACATCTTAGAGCGCAAGGCTCGCAGTTGCCCGAACCCGCAGACTGGCGAGAAAGTCGATGTACCTGCGCATTGGATTCCCCGATTCTATCCCGGCAACAAAATGCGCTTGGTTGTCAAGCTGTGGGAAGATAGCACCAAAAGGGGGCTGAGGTAAATGGCTGAGGCTCCAAGACGTAAGAGGCTTGAGAAGACCGTTGATGATTCGATGACCATTCAGACTTCCCAAAAGTTTTACTGTTGCAGATGCGGCACATCATACAGCCGGAAAAAGGGCTACTTCCCAGTGAGTCATAGCCCTATGTATCGCGGCTCTGGCTTTTTGCCAATGTGCAATGACTGCGTTGAGGATATGTACGAACAGTATCGTGCAATGCTCGGCGATGACAAGGCGGCTATGAAGCGTATGTGCATGAAGCTCGACCTTTATTGGAACGAAGACATCTACACAATGGTTGAACGCACGGCTGGCGTTCACTCTCGGGTTCGCAATTATATCGGAAAGACCAACATCATTCGTTATATCGACAAAACCTTTGACGATACGCTCGATGAAGAGGTGTTGCTTGAACCAGAAGAGACTCCCACTGCTTCATATATTGCACAGCCGGAAGATACCGCCGAGACAGACGTTGACCAAGCCCTTGTTGATTTCTGGGGTGCCGGTTATACTCCAGACTTTTACCTTGAGCTGGAGCGCCGCTATAAGGATTGGACTGGCGACAGGCAGGTCGTTGACCCGAGTGAGCGTGCGTTGTACCGACAGATTTGCTTGCTCGAATCCATTATTGCACGCGACAGTGCACAGGGCAAACCAATTGATAAAAACGTTAACGCGCTTAATTCTCTGCTTGGCAGTATGAACTTGAAACCGGCGCAGAAAAAGAACGATGTAGACGCTGAACTCGACAAGATGCCGCTCGGTGTTGGTATCCAGAAATGGGAGTACAGCAGACCTCTTCCTGAAACGCCAAAGGAAAAGCGCGATATCCGTGGAACGATTAAGAATATCACAACGTGGTATCTTGGTCACGCTTGCAAAATGGTCGGCTTGCGCAACAGTTACTGCAAGATGTACGAAGACGCAATGGATGAGCTTCGTGTTAAACACCCAGAGTACGACGAAGAGGATGACGACTCCTTGTTGAATGATATCTTTGGCAGTCCTCAATCCAGTGGTGATATGTAATGGCATCACCAAACCAAAGCAGACGCTCTCGTGTTATCGAGGGCATGGCGATTTGGGGCAGCTATTACCGCGAGAACATCGACATCTTTGTCGAAGAGTATTTGCAACTTGATTTTCTGAAATGGTTCCAGACTGCTCTTCTTGTAATGATGGACAGGAGCCGAACGTTCCTGTGGATTGCTGCCCGAGGAATGGGTAAATCATTCCTTATCGCCATTTTCGTAGTCATTCGCTGCATCTTATACCCCGGCACAAAAGTCGTCATTACATCTGGCACACGCGGTCAGAGTATTAACGTGCTGGAAAAGATTCAAACAGAACTGATGCCTGTATCCCCAAATCTTAGAAATGAGATAGATATGGGCGACACAAAGTTTTCTGGGCAGGACGCAAAAATAATGTTCAAGAACTCCAGTTATATCAAGGTCGTTACGGCTTCAGATAACGCTCGAAGCAACCGTGCGAACATCTTGATTGTGGACGAGTTCAGAATGGTTAAGAAAGATACCATTGACACCGTCTTGAAAAAGTTCCTGACAAGTCGTCGTATGCCTCCATACAGAGATTTGACCCCGGCTGAGCGTAAAGCTGAGTACGCTAAAGAGCCGAACAAATCCTGTTTCTTATCCTCTGCTTACTTCAAAGACCATTGGTCATACAACAAAATGCTGGACACATTTAAGCTGATGCTTGATGATTCTAAGACAGATTTTGTGTGTGGCTTCCCATATCAACTCTCCATCCAAGAGGGGCTTCTTTTCCCCGAAGACGTTGAAAGCGATATGCTCGAAAGCGACTTTAATGAAATCAAATGGAGCATGGAAATGGAAGCCATGTGGTTTGGTGCAGAGGACGGCTCATTCTTTGATTTTGATTCCATATCAAAGAACCGCCGTATCAGTTATCCGATGCTACCGGATAAGCTGTCCGCACTTCTTGGCAATAGCCAGAAGGTAAAAATTCCACCAAAGCAAAACGGGGAACGCCGTATTTTGTCTGCGGATATTGCTCTGATGAGCAGTAAAAAGCATAATAACGACGCCTCCGCCGTGTTCATCAACCAAATGCTACCGACCAAAACTGGACGCTTTATGAGTAACATTGTGTACGGCGACACCTTTGAAGGTATGCATACCGAAGACCAAGCTTTGGTGATACGCAAATTGTACGATGAGTATTCTTGCGACTACATTGTGCTTGACTGTACAGGTCTTGGTCTTGGTGTTTACGACGCTCTCGTCCGAGACATGGTTGACCCAGACACTGGAGAAGTTTACCCCGCATTATCCTGTTGCAACAATCAGGAAATGGCTGACAGATGCACAACTAAAGGTGCCGACAAGGTCATTTGGGCAATCAAGGGCTCTCCAATATTGAACTCTGAATGCGCGGTGCTTTTGCGTGAGGGTTTCCGTAGTAGCAAAATCCGGTTACTCATCACTGAGTATGACGGTGAAGCGCTTCTGTCTGACATTAAGGGATACAACTCCCTTTCACCGTTGGAAAAGGTGACGCTTCAGAAGCCATATGTACACACGACCTTGTTGATTGATGAACTCGTCAAACTACAACACGAGGAGTCCGGCGGTCGTGTTCGAGTCTATGAAAAGTCTGGGATGCGCAAAGACCGTTATTCCAGCTTGAGCTATAACTACTATGTTGCCCTGCAGCTTGAAAGCAAATATGGGCGCACAAAAACGGCAGACTTTAATGCGAATGATATATTCATGTTTAAGCCTCCGAAACTCAAATAAGAAAGGTAGGTGATATCTGAGTGGGCAAACAAACCAAGAAAACTAATGTTGACGGGATGATTGGTATTTCTCAGCGATTTGCAGTTTTGAATCGTCTTATCACGAGAGATATGAACAACAACACCAGTGCTCCGACGTTCTCGTTGTATTCCAAGGACAATATTACGGAGTACCTTACAAACCCGTACACATATGAGAAGCAACTGCGTAAGGCTGTTACATACATTTATGGCGCAAGTTCGCATTTCCGCAGGCTCATCCAGTATTTCACTGGTCTTTCGGATTTCGCATACGTTGTCTCTCCATACCGTATTGACCCAAAGAGTGTAAATGTGAAGTCGGTCAATCGAAACTACCGTAAGGTTTTGAACGCCATGTCAGCGATGAATGTTCGTTCCCAATTCCCCAAAATTCTTACGGTTTGTCTCCGCGAGGACACATTCTATGGAACACTATGGGTAACCAACGACAACATTACAATCCAACAGTTGCCGTCTGATTATTGTGGCATTTCCACAATTGAAGGCAATGTGCTAAATGTAACATTCGACTTTTCATACTTTGATGCGCACAGTCAGTATTTGGATTATTACCCAACTGAGTTCCAACAGAAGTACAAGGTCTATCAGTCAAACCGCCGCGCCCGTTGGCAGGAGCTTGATTCACCCACGTCTTTTGCAATCAAATGCAACAACGATATTCTGGATTACTCCATTCCTCCGTTCGCCGGTATTCTTCGTGAGGTCTATGACCTCGAAGACTATAAGCAGCTCAAGCTCACGAAGACAACGCTTGAGAATTATGCCATGCTGGTAATGACGCTCGGCATCAATGAAGATGGCGAATGGCAAATGGACTTGGACAAGGCAAAGGAGTTCTGGCGCAATCTCGACTCGGTTTTACCGGAAGAGATTGGCAGCGTTCTCTCCCCTATGCCCATTAGTAAAATCAGCTTTGAAAAATCAAACACAGGCGATACCGACACTATCTCTGAGGCTGAACAAAATATGTTTACTGCTGCAGGTGTATCTTCTCTTTTGTTTAACAATGACAAAGCATCTGCGAATGCGTTGCTGCTGTCTATCAAGGCTGACCAAGCAATCACGTTTGGAATCGTAAAAAGCATTGAGGATATGGTGAACCGCTTCATTCAGTCTCAGAGCTACGGAAAGAACTTTAAGGTTACGTTCCTTGATTGCAGCCCATTTAACCGTAAAGAGCTTGGCGATATGTATCTAAAAGCTTGTCAATTCGGTCTTCCATTTATCTCAATGTACGCAGCCTCTCAGGGAATGTCCCAAAGTGAAGTTGATTGTATGAGTTTCTTGGAGAACGAGGTTCTTGGGCTTGCGAGTATGTTTAAGCCATTGCAGAGTTCTTCCACATTAAGTGGCTCGTCTGATAGTAATGCTGCTACCGATGAAGGTGGTGCGCCGCAAAAAGATACTGGCGACTTAACCGACTCTGGTGAGCAGACTCGGGAGGACGGTGACGACTGGTGATGGAGAGATTCATCTATGTGGTTGGCGAAGAGGCGCGAGACCGTCTTGTGAATATGGGTTATCGCCTATTAAGAGAGGACAAGGCGAAACATATTTATGTGTTTCTAAACCAAGACAATCAAAAATTTTCGTGTACGGACATTCAATTTGCAATGTCTGACACTTTGACCTTCTAACCCGCACACCTGTGCGGGCTTTATTATGCCCAAAGATAGGTGGTGAACTGTGACATGAGCGAGAGAACCATGAGAATCGTGTTCTCTTCTGGTATCAGCAACTTAGTTGAGAAGAACTCTTCTTTTGATAGCGGTGTCCTTCGTGTTGCTTATACTGGCAAGAATCGCAACAACAGCTTCATCAGCAAGGAAACCTATGAGCGCTGTATCCAGAGCATTTATAACTGTCCAATTGTGTGTAACTACGACAGAGAGACTGACACAATTGGTTCGCACGATATAGAGCTTGTATCCACAGATGACGGTGGCATGAAAATTGTCAACATTACTCAGCCGGTCGGCGTTATCCCAGAGAGCGCCAAGTATTGGTGGGAAGAAATCGAAGACAATTCCGGTGTCCATGAGTATTTGTGTGTAGACGCTTTAATCTGGAAACGCCAAGAGGCGTATAGAAAAATCAAAGATGATGGCATTACAGACGAGTCAATGGAAATCTCCATCAAAGAAGGAGAAATGGTTGACGGGATGTACGTCATCAAACGATTTGAATTCACAGCGTTTTGCCTGCTGGGAACAGCGGAGCCCTGCTTTGAGTCAGCGTCGTTGGAGATGTTCTCATGTGACGGTTTCAAACAACAGCTTGCTGAGATGATGCAGGAATTCAAGGAAGCATTTACTACAGCACAACCCTCGAAAGAGGTTGGCATACACCCACAAAATTATTCGGAAGGAGGAGAAGAGGTATTGGAACAGAAAGTTGCACTGATGGCAGAGTTCGGTCTGACTACCGAGATGCTTGATTTCAATATCGATGATTTCAGCGTTGAAGAACTGCGCGAAAAGTTTGAAGCGCTGAAGACCACTGGTAGTGAGCCTGCCGCAAATGCAGGTAACCCCGAGAGCTTTGCTCTGGAAGGACAGTTCCGCGATGAACTGTTCGGAGCTTTGGAGTCAGAAAAGGTCGAAACCTGCTGGGGAATGGATTCCCACTATTGGTTCTGGGATTACGACAGAGATGCGTCTGAAGTGTACGCGACCGATGTCACGGACTGGAACCTGTATGGATTCCCTTATTCAATGGATGGCGACCATGTCGTTATTGACTTCGCTGGCAAGAAACGGATGAAGCTGTCTCTTGTTCCGTTCGACGAGGGCGGTCAAGCCGACCCTATCAGCGGAATGTTTGCAAAGATTACTGAAAAGTATTCAGCGAACGATACGCAGTGGGCTGAAAAGTACCAGACCGCCTCCGACACGATTTCGTCTATGGAGAACGAGCTTGGCACTTTGCGCCAGTTTAAGACAGATACCGAAGACGCCGCTGCAAAGGGCGAACGGGAAAAGGTCTTCGCTCAGTTCGAAGACTTGGTTGGCGTCGAGGCGTTTGAAAACCTGCGTGAACATTGCACTGAATATGCGGTTGATGTTCTTGAGGAGAAATGCTATGCAATCCGTGGCAGAAACGGAACTGCTGCAAAGTTCTCTGTCGAGCCCAAGAGTCCCAAGCTGGTGGTTGAGAAGACCAGCGTAACGCCGGAGCCCTATGGCGGTGTTTTCACCGAATACGGAATTGCTTCGCGCAATCAACATAATTAAATAACAAACAAGGAGGAGTCGATTTATGGCTTATGCAGTTATTCGTACCGACCTGATGAGCGGTACTAAGCAGCCTGCTGACCTTGTCTCCCTGCGCTTCTATGATGCGTCTGGCAATAAGGCAGAGGTGGAGAACGGCGTTATCGTCAAGCTTCAGGGTTATGAGGATGGCGAACGCGAAGTTATGAAGGCTGTCGCAGCGTCTGCTGGCGATGACCTGAACGATTGTGCAATCGTTGCTGCGCCCGAAGTCATGTACGATGAGCGCAAAAAGAATCTGGATGAATTTATCAATGAGGCTGGTAAAGCTACTCGTGGCTATATCCCTCGTAGCCGCAATGTTTTCTCTGTGACCAAGGAAGGTTTCGTTGGCGGCACCGTCCCCACCAAGGGTGCCGAGGTCGGTATCGGCACTGGTGGCAAGATTGATGCCGCTGGCAAAGGTCTTGGTGTCTGTGCGGATGTTGAGGTCGTTGGTCGTTATACCTATTACGTCATTAAGATTGGTAAGACCGAGGGCGCTTCTGCCGCTGTTGGCGGCTAATTTTTGAGAGGAGGTAAAAGCTAATGGCTGAAATGAAAGATATCGTTAAGGTCGCTGTTGATGCCTATCATGGCAATGTTGAACAGTATTCTGTCGGTCAGTCAATGGAGCTCCTGCATAAGGCTCTGATTGATGCCAATGGCGGCAGCACTACCCTTAACTATAAGAATATCCGCGACGGCAAGTGCAGCGGTCTGTTTACGTTGATTGAGGAGGTTCTCTCCCGTACCGTCGTTGAGGGTCTGCAGGGCGATGAGTATTTCAACGCTCTGGTTGATTTCCGCAATGTCGCCGAGGGTGACAAGAACATTTTCGAGGTTGAAGACAGCAATCTCTTTATCGTGTCCGAGGCTGCAGATGGCACGCAGGGCATTCGCCGTCAGCGTCTGAGCGGCATCAGCGAAGTTTCCATTCCGACCTCTCTGAAGGTTGTGAAAATTTACGAAGAGCTCAACCGCGTCCTTTCTGGTCGTGTTGATTTCAACACGTTTATCAGCAAGGTTGCTGAATCTTTCCGTCAGAAGCTTCTGAACGATGTCTACTCCCTGTGGAGCACCGCTACTGCGGACGACTTCGGTGGTGTTACTTACTTCCCGACCGCAGGCGCGTATGATGAGGAAGAGCTGCTTGACCTGATTGCCCATGTTGAGGCTGCTGCCAACGGCAAGCCCGCAACTATTATCGGCACCAAGAAGGCTGTCCGCAATCTGGCTCCGTCCATTCAGGGTACGGATTCCAAGAGCGACCTGTACAACCTTGGCTACTACGGCAAGTTCTACGGTACTCCGGTTGTCGTGACTCCGCAGCGCCACAAGATTGGTTCTACCGAGTTTACGCTCGCAGATGATATGCTGACCATTATCGCTGGTGATGACAAGCCTATCAAGTGCGTGTACGAAGGTGACCCCATTGTTGTGATGGGCGACCCGCTGTCCAATGGTGACCTGACTCAGGAGTACCTGTATGGCGAGAAGTACGGCATGGGCATTGTGCTGGCTGGTGGTAACGCCGGTATCGGTCGCTACGAGATTGCCTGATAGACCATAAGCAAAATACGCGGGGCTCTTCGTGAGCCCCGCATTATGTATGAAAGGGAGTTTTACAATGGCAAATGAAAACGCAAAAACTCGCGGTGGTCAGCAGGCTGCTACACCGACTGAGTTAAAACAGGAAACGTCTCGCGCTGCAGAAAAGCGCCCGCTCGTCCCGAAGGATATTGACCCGCATACGATTATCACCGTCCGTAATGGTTTCCAAGGTCGCCTTGTGTACAGAAGCAAAAAGACAGGCGAACGATTCGTCTGGGACTCCTTTGGTGCAGAGCAGGATATGGAGATTGGCGAGCTTCGCAATGCTCGGAATTCAAACAAGAAGTATTTCATCAACAACTGGTTCATGTTCGACGAGCCGTGGATTGTTGATTATATCGGTATGAGCCAATACTACAAGTTTGCAATCGCCATCAGCGATTTCGATAAACTCTTTGAAAAGCCTATCGCTGAAATCGAGCGTGCCGTTTCCAAACTTTCTGACGGTCAGAAAAAGTCCATCGCATATCGTGCAAAGCAGTTGATTGCCAGTGGCGGCATCGACTCAAATAAGACCATTGCTACTTTGGAGAAATGCCTCGGTGTTGAGCTGGTCGAGCACGACAAGTAAGGAGCGTGATTATAAATGAGCGTTCCATATGATGTGTTCACGGATGCGTTCTTATCGAAAATCACAGAGTACGACTTTGTCAATATGCGTGACTTTGAAAGGAACGGTCTGATTGACGGTTACATGAAACGAGCAATTGCGTCCTTCCGAAAGATTTGCAAGTATGACCTATCCACAACCGGCGATGACATCATTCGAGAGTTTGATGTGGACATCCCCGATGAAGATTTGGATGAGATTGCAGACATCGTTTCTGAAGGTATGCTTGTTCAGTGGATGAAACCTTATACATACAAGCAGGAAAGTCTGGAAAGTGTTTTGAACACGAAAGACTTTACCACCTATTCTCCCGCAGAGTTGCTCATGCGTATCGGCAACGCATATGCAGCCGCTCGAAAAGATTTTACGAATATGATGAGGGAGTATTCGTACAATCACGGGGATTTAACGGACTTGCACTTATGATGATTCAGACCACGGTTGGCGTGCCGATGGACGCTATGGTCTTGAATAATTATTTCCGCACCCTCATCAATCTTTTCTTTAAGATTCTTCCTATCAAGGAAAGCGGAGAAAGTTCATTGGATACCTATATGAGAAGTCTTCAGGCGGAGTTGCTTGGTTGTAAGGAGCTCATTGAGGCAATCCACGAAGACCCCTTGTTCCTGTCTTTGATTGCCATCCTGCAATACCTCATCGATAATCCATCTTGCGAAGTTTCGGTGGTAAAGCGTGAGGTGTTCCGTGCAATTTCAATTTGCAATAAATTGAAATCACGATATGCCGTGCCGCAGGAGGTGTCAAAATGAACCCTTGGAACACATACCGTTCCAGAATCAATGCTCACGGCATCACAAAGCGCGACTCTGTTTTGCAGCGAGAACGAGCGTTTTTAAGCGCGAAGCTCCCTGCAAGCCTTTCGTACCATCAATTGACCGTAAACGGTACTGTACGCAATATGGCTGTCATTAACTCTGACAACCTTAATCTGAAAACACTGTGTACGATGCCCGGAGAAGATTTGCCGCACGGCGGTCTGGTCGAATGGATGGGCAATCACTGGCTGATTACCGAGAAAGATGCCAATAACGAACTGTACACGAAAGGCACAATGAAGCAGTGCAACTATCTGCTTCGTTGGATTGCGGAAGACGACACCGTCGTTGAACGGTGGTGTGTCATTGAGGATGGCACGAAATATCTGACCGGTGAATACGGCGACAACGATTTTATTGTTGTGCGCGGTGATTCACGAATTTCACTAACACTTGCTAAGGACGAGTATTCCATTCAGTTAAATCGCAACAATCGCTTTTTGATTGATGACTATGATTCGAAGAACGTCCTTGCTTATCGTCTCACCAAACCGTTTAAGCTCGGTGGAAGCTATAACGGAGAGGGCGTCCTTAACTTCGTTCTTACGGAGTGCAATACGGAAGACAGCGATAACATCGAACTTCATATTGCAAACTACTATGACCATTTCCCGAAAGAGAAACCGGACGAGCCAGATACTCCGTCCGGTGGCAATACGCCAGATGTACCTGATGGAAAGAAGGTGTGGTTCTGATGCAACTGGAAGAGTTTTTCGATTATAAGAACCAACTGATGAATGACCTCTTGACGAACGAGGAAATCGTGCGGCTCCTTGCCGATGACTGCAAACCAGTCAACGATGTTCAAGACCTCGTTTATAAGCAGGTATTTCCATATGAGTACATTCCAGAAACCATTGAGCACGGGCAGACCTTTATCTGCTGCGATGTTGACATCCAAAAGTCTGTAAATAAGACTTTTCTGATTCCGGTTTTATATATCTGGGTCTTTAGCCACAAGAGCAAGCTCAGATTACCAAAAGAAACCGGCGGTGGGATTCGTACTGATAAACTGTGTTCCGAGATTGCAAAGGCTGTTAATGGCAGTCGATACTACGGTCTCGGTGAGTTGGATTTATACGCTGTGAAACGTTTTGCTCCAATCACAGATTATCAGGGGAAAGTCCTCACGTTCCAAGCAAAAGACTTCAATCGGACATTACCGACCGGCAAGCCAGTTCCCTCCAACAGGAAAAATGGATAATGCCGACACGTCATTTACTGTATCAAAAAGACTACCCAATAAATGACTATATTCGGGTTATGATTCCGACTGTTGGTGAAGTATTGGAAAACGAGGATAACTACTACAGCATGGTGTCAATGCTCACTGCTATGCCCATAGATATGATGGTACAGCTTGATGATATCGGGATTGATTTCACAACCATTAACGAGTGGGAGCTTTTTCTCCTCTTGTTTAACTCCTTAAAAGAACAGGACACCTCACTAATTTTTGGAGACTTTGACCTAAAGCCATTCCAACCTGCAATCAATCCGCAAAACGGAAATGTGATTCTGGTTAACAAGGCAACCGGTGTACGAATCGACCGTGCTCTGCATGGGCAGATTGCCGTGGCTCTTAGGAAAATCCACCACCTTGAAAAGGATAATCGCAAGCCAGCAAACGGCGAAGCGAGAGAATATATGATTGAGCGTATGCGAAAGAAGCTGCGTCGTAGGGGTATGCGAACAACCGATTCTCAGCTTGAAGAGTTGATTGTCGCCCTTGTTAACACAGAACAGTACCACTATGGATTTGAGGGGACACGAGAACTCTCTATCTATCAGTTCAATGAGAGCGTGCGCCAAGTAATCAAGAAAATTGACTATGACAACAAGATGCACGGCATCTATGCTGGCACGGTCAGCGCGAAAGACCTAAGCCAAGATGATTTGAATTGGCTAACTCACAAATAGGAGGAATGTCTAAATGAATATCAATGATATCACCATCACCAGCCTTGAGACTATCAATGCATTTGACATCGTGACTGGTGCATTCAGGTTCACTCTGGACGAGCTGCAGAATGCAACTATCGCTCAGACTCAGGAAAAGACCGACATCACCGGTAAGCAGGGTCGCAAGCTGAACTCTCTGAAGAAGAATAAGGCTGTCACCGTCAGCGGTACCAATGGTCTGGTTTCTGGCGGTCTGCTCGAAATGCAGGTCGGCAGCGAGTTTGAGAACAAGAAGACCACCGTCAAGTGGACTGACTATATCACTGTTTCCAGCAATGCCGCTACTACTTCTTATAAGGCAGTTGGCACGACTGGCAATGAGATTGAGTCTGTCTATGTCAAGAACAGCGATGGCACCCTTGGCAACACTCTGACTCAGGGTGCTGCTGTGGCGGAGAACGTGTTTACTTACGACCCCGAGACCAAGGCTCTTGCGTTCAAGGAAGGTAACATTGCAGATAACACCGAAATCGTCGTGTTCTATATGCGCCAAATTCAGGCTGACGTTTTGGAGAACCTGAGCGACCACTATTCTGGCAAGTGCGCTTTGTACATTGATGCCTTTGCCGAGGATAAGTGTGCGAATGTGTATCGCATTCAGTTCTACATCCCCAAGGCTGACTTCAATGGCGAGTTCAGCTTCGAGATGGGCGACAACCAGACTGTCCATGCGTTTGAGGCTGAGTCTCTGTCCGGTGCTTGCGGCACCAGCGGCGCTCTGTGGACTTACACCATCTTTGGTTCCAACGCTGAGGATGTTGCCTAAAGAAAGTAGGTGGTAAACATGGCAACTGCGGTCAAGAGATGTCGCGTTTGTGGCAAGGAGTATGAAGCCTGCCGCAGCGCAAATAGAGCCGCAGGCGTGTTCCGGTGGCAAGAGGTAGCGTGTTCTCCCGAGTGTGGAAGTATTTATCTCCAGCAGATAAATGAATCCAGAGGCATTGTTGATGCGCGGAAGAAGAACAAGCATAAAAAGCCTGTTGTTGCCGAACCTGTTGTTTCTGAGCTTCAGGTCGCAGAAGAGATTCTGTCGGATGAGGCGCCTGCTGAAATCGAATAAGCAAAATGGGAGGGTAGAGTAATCTGCCCTCCCTTTCTCTGTTAGGAGGCGCTATGGAGCGGAGCAAGTTTAACGTAGATAAAGATAAAGAAAAACGAACTTACAACAATATCGTATTCGACAGCCAGCTTGAAATGAAATACTACAGGGATGTACTTTGTCCCGCAGTGGAAAGCGGCGAAGTAACTTATTTTGAGTTACAGAAAAAATATGAGCTGCAACCGAAGTACACTCACAATGGTAAGACGGTCTTGCCAATCATTTATGTTGCTGATTTTTATATGGAATATGCCGATGGGCACATTGAAGTAGTAGACACGAAGGGGTGCCCTGATAGTGTGGCAAAGCTAAAACGAAAACTGTTTTGGTACATATACCCAGACATTGACTATAAGTGGATTACTTATGTTCAAAAGTGGGGCGGTTGGCTTGAGTACGAAGTAGTAAAAGAATTGCGCAAAGAAGCAAAGCGCAGCAAGAACAAAAAGGAGGAACCCGATAATGGCTAAGTCGGAAAAGAAAATTTCAATCGCATCTTTGGACAAGGTGCTTAAAGAACAGGCAGTGGATATTGCGACAGAACAGTGGTTTGGTAATGAGGTGAAAATTAAGCACACACTCTCTTTCTCGGAGGCGCTGGCATTTGTTGACGATGTGGTGTCAAGCTGCTTTCATACGACTGGTGGTTATATGCCAGAGTTGCAGGAGTTCGTTGTAAAGAGCAACATCTTGACTCGCTACGCCAACTTCAACCTTCCCGATAATTTAGAGCACCGCTATTCTTTGCTCTATAACACGGATGCAGTTGACGTTGTGATTCGGCACATCAACCAGAAACAGCTCGACGATATTCTGGAATCCATCTCTGAAAAGATTAGCTATCTGTGTGAGAGCAATATTGCTGCTATTGAGCGTCAGATGAATGAGGTTGTTTCTGCGTTTACTGAGCTGCAGAAAAAGACCGAGGCTATGTTTGCCAACATTACACCAGACGATATCTCGAAGCTGACATCCGCTATGGCAGATGGTCAATTCAGCGAAGAGCGTCTTGTCAAGGCATATACGAATCAGATGAAGGGTGATGCCGATGAGTCTGTCGAGCAAACTGAACGCATGGATTAAGTCCCCACAAGGGCAATCTCGCCTCCAAAACAAGTTGGAAGAATATAATCGGAACGGTGTTAAGAAAACTGCCGCAGGCGATTCGGTTATACCTGAGACACGCATATATGAAGCCGCTGCAAAGTTTATCCAAGTTCTTCAAATGACAGCAAAGAGCTACGACCTACCGGATTCGGTTATGAAGCACATTGAAGGAATGAGTAGTAGCGGAACTATAATTCAGACTGAAGAAGGTTTCGAAATTCCTCTATACTTTGAGGGTGATTTGCATCGTGACTCTCTCGACAATGATTTGGGGTACGAAGGCATCAACAACATCGTTGCCCTTTTCAATAACGGATACCATGCGCAAAACTATGTGTATGGTTGGTGGGACAACCATTCACCATCTGGTGCGGCAGTTGGACACTCGCTGTACAACGATAACTATGCGTGGGTGCGAAGCAAAAAAGAACGAGATGCACTGAAGTTTATTCAACAGGCAATCAGCGACTTTAACGGGAACTATGGTTCCGAATACAATATTACTGCCGTAATTGCGGCAGATATATATGAACAATAATTTTGAAAGGCTTGGCTTTATGCCAAGCCTTTTCTTCATAAAGGACGGTGATGAACGATGGCAATGGACGCAGATGTACGGTTACTAATTGGAGTTGCCCGTGGCGGTGCAGATGGTGACAGCGAAGCTCTTATCCGCAAAGAACTCAACGAAATCATGGGTAAAATCAAGCTCGAAGCCAAACTGGATAGTAAATCATTCGGTGAGCAAATCCGCAAACAGCTTGATGCAATTAGTAAGAACGGCAAATTTTATGTCAACTTGTCAAAGATTAACATCGGTGCCGGTGCCATTGCTGATTTTAGACGCCAGCTAAACACCGTCATCAATACTCTCAACCTTGATAAAGGGACAAGCATTACGCTGACTGCAGAAGGTATTGGAGAGGTTAAGAGTAAGATAAAAGAAACTGCAACAGTAACAGATGAAGCCGCCAGAAAGATGGCGGAGTTCAACGTTCAGATTGCTGCAATGAAAAAGCAATCCAAGAACATTGATACTGGTCTTGGGTCTTTGAGCAAGGGAGCAACTGCAGAAGAGGCTGCTCAGGTTACTGCACTGCTTGAGAGATATAAGGCGTGGCAGGTTGAGTTCGAGACACTCCGTCTCCAAGGTGTCGATGGTAGCAATGAGCGCCGAAAGGCACTTGAAGATGAAGCGGCTGCAATCCTTGTAAACATCCAACGAATCAATGAAGAACGAGAGGCTACTGCCGAAGCAGCGCAGGCAAAGGTTCAAGCAGAACGTGAAGCAAAGGCTGCGGATGATGCAACAGTAACGGCTGAAAACAGGAAAAACGCCGCTATGAAACAGGGCGTTATGCTTCTTACGCAAATGCAAAAAGCGGAGCAGGATTGGACTGCTGCGCAAAGCGGACGAAGCAGCGAACACTATAATAACATTCGGCAGGGTACCGTGTACCTGCAAGAATATCTTGGTCAGCTTGAGCGTGGAGAAATTTCTGTTGATGAATTCCAACGCAGGCTTGCTGGTTTGCGGACATCTTTTGCTGAGTCATCAAATGCCATTAAGAGTGCCGGTGAAAATACTAAGACACTGAGCGAGCGTGTTGGTGGTCTTGCTGCCAAGTTTACGTCATGGCTTACTGTTTCTCAGATTGTTATGAAACTCTATTCTTCCTTAAAGAAGATGGTTTCTGCTGTTATTGACATTGATACAGCGATGACTGAGCTGAAGAAAGTCACAGATGAAACGAGCACCGTATATGCTAAATATCTCGATGATGCATCTGTTCGTGCGAAAAAGCTCGGTGCAACAATTGCTGATACAGTTACAGCGTCTGCTGATTTTGCTCGCCTTGGCTATACACTGGACGAAGCTGCACAATTAGCTGACGCGGCATTGGTGTATAAAAACGTTGGCGATGGCATTGAGGATGTTAGCCAAGCATCCGAAAGTATTATTTCAACAATGAAGGCATTTGGCATTGAGGCTGAAAATGCTATAAGCATTGTTGATAAATTCAACGAGGTTGGTAACAATTTTGCCATTTCCTCAGAGGGCGTTGGCGAGGCGTTGCGGCGTTCAGCCTCTGCGCTTGCTGCCGGTAATAATACTCTGGACGAGAGTATCGCTCTCATTACTGCTGCGAACAGTGTTGTTCAAGATGCTGACGTTGTCGGTACGACAATGAAGACGGTCTCCATGTACCTCCGCGCGGCAAAGACCGAGGCAGAAGAAGCTGGAGAGAGTACGGAGGGTATGGCGAATAGCGTGTCAGAGCTCCGCGAGGAACTTCTGGCGCTCACAAATGGTAAGGTTGATATTCAGATTGACGAGAACACTTTCAAATCTACTTATCAGATTATGAAAGAGTTGGCGGATGTCTGGGGCGAGCTTACCGATATCACACAAGCAAATATTTTGGAACAGATTGGTGGCAAACGAAACGCCAACGTTGTTTCATCAATGCTTGAAAACTTCAACGTAGCTGAAGATGTCGTTAAAACAGCGGCAAATTCTGCTGGCTCTGCGTTGAAAGAAAACGAAAAATATCTTGACAGCATCAACGGTAAGATTGCTGAATTCAAGGCAACGTTTGAAGAGCTGTCTATGACCCTCATTGACTCTGATTTTGTAAAGCAGGTCATCGAGTTGGGTACTGGGCTGCTTGATGTACTTAATGTGCTGGCAAAGGTGATTGATAAAGTTGGTGGATTGAATACCGTTCTGTATGTTACAGTCGGTATCCTTGCCACGATTAAAGCTGATGCCATAAAGACTTTCCTTGTTACAACAATCCCCAGTGCACTGGCGAAGGTGACTTCCGCCGTTTCAACCTTTGTTACCGGGTTTAAGCAACTCCCGGCTGTTATCAAGGCGATGAATAGTCAGACTGCGCTTGCAATCCCCGGAACGTCTCGCCTATCTGTCGCGCTAAAAACACTTGGCATTTCAGCGTCTACCGCTCAGATTGCGGTCGCTGGTATTGCCGCAGCCATAGGCGCAATTCTTTTAATCAAAAACGCTATCGAGGATGCTCGTACCAAGCGGATTGAAGAAGCTGCGTCTACAATCGCAAGCACAGAAGCGACCATTGAAAATGCAGATGCAGTGAAGGCTGCATATATTGAGTACGAGAAGTACGCAAATCGCACAGACCTTACTGAAAGCGAAGAAGCATCCTTTAAGACCGCCCTTGACAAGGTAACCAGTGCTCTTGGAGATAAAGCTGTTGCGTTGGAGGGTTTGACGCAGGGCACCAAAGATTATACCGAGGCATTAGATGGTGCCATTAAGAAAGAACTTGAAGAGGCTCAACTTGCAGCAAAAGAAAAACGTGTGGCTGCTGAGAAGAAACTTCAAAGTGAAACTTGGTCTGGTTGGGATGGTTCCAAAATTTCTTATAACATCCAAGATGCGTGGACGGATGAGGAATATGTTAAAGCAAAAGAAGCTGCGCAGAAGATTGCCGGTGACTATTTGCGTGAAAAGGTTTCGTCTGTTGGTCATGGTTTAGCTGCAACAGAGTTGGTGTTAGAACCGGTTGATTGGAATGTTGACCATTCTAACATGGATGCCGTTGTTGACTACTATTATACGCTGCTTGACCTCAAGGCAGAGTTGCTCCGGCAAGACTTAACTGGCAATGAAATCTATGATGCAGTAATTGAAAAGACCGGATTGCTCAAAGATTCTGTTGATACATATGTCCAATCCATCTATGACGAGACATCAGCGACCTACGTTCTTCAGAATGGTATCCCGACAACGGTTGAAGAGCTTGAAAAGTTTAGAACATATCTTAATCAAACGATTGGTGATATGTTCAACTTTGACGATGGAAGCGATTCGTTGTCCGACCTTATCAATGGTTGGCTCTCGGATAGTGGTTTCTCTGACCTCTTAGCGCAAGCGGCAGAAACCGCTGCATCGGAAGACCCATTTACTCCATATACAGCAAAGCTCGAAAAATTAACTGACACGGTATCGACACTAAAAGCCGCCTATGACGCATTAGATGCAGCTCAGGCAGATATGGCTACTGGTGCAGGTTTGTCAACTGACACTATCGAGGCACTTGCCTCTGCCAACGATGACTACCTCAGCTATCTGTATGAGGAAAACGGTGTTATTAAACTTAACACTGAGGCTTGGATGGAAAACGCCAATGCCAAGATGCAAGAACAGATGGCTGAAATTGAGAAGGAGACTGAATCCCTCAAGGAGCAAAACGCTGCCCTTGAAGAGAAGAATCGCCTTCTTGACGAACAGGCAAAGAGCGGCGAAGATTACTATGACCAGTACGGCAGCGATGGTGGCGCTGGTACGGAGCGGTTAAATGCTGCTCGTGAATACCGTGCGGAAATCGAAGAGAATAACCGTGTAATCGAAGAGAACAACCTAAAGATTGCTGAAAACCAAGGAAAGCTTGCGATTTATAGCAGCTTGTACGGCAGCATTACTGGTGACCTCGATGCTTACACGAGTGCGCTGAACAACTTCTCTCGGATTTCTAACACAATCAACTCCGTTTCTGACTCTTTCCAAACTCTCGCTAATTTGCAGAATCAGGTTGCCGACGGCTTCACAATGTCTTTGGACAAGGCACTTGAGTTTGCGTCTGTATATCCTGAAATTCTGAACAATGCCACCGTCGCGGCAGACGGGCAGCTCACGTTAAACGCAGATGTCGTCAACTCGTTCATTGCTGGCAAAAAGGCTGAACTGGATGCTCAGATTGACAGTCAGATTACGCAGCTCGAAGCGGATAAGGCTATTCTGACAGCAAAGATGGAAAGTGCGCAAGCACAACTTGAGCTTGCCAAAAACGTAGGCGATGGCGAAGGTCAGATTGCCAAAGAAGTAGCAGAGTATCGAATCAATACTGGTAACGCTTTGACGGCAGCGCTTATTGAAATGGGCGTTGAGGAGTCGAAAGCGTATGCTCTTGCTGCTGCGGCTATGGCTGGTAATGAAGAAGAATTTGCCCGCGTTGCAAAAGAGTGTTTTGAGAACATGGATGACAATGCTGCCAAAGCAGCATATAACATGGCACACTCCATTTTTGTTAACGCAAGCAATTCTTGCAATAGCATTTCTGAAATTGCTGCGCAGGCGCATGAAACAGCTCAGGCTATTGCTGCTATGGGAAGCGGTGAAGTTGCTGGTAGTAGCTCCAGTATCTTCGGTGGAACAGACGGAACCCAAACAGGCGGTCTCAGTCTTGACCTGTACAAAGGCAATTTCAAAGGGACGGATTATAACTATGAAGCAACGTCTGTTAGCTTGGACGATTATGTGTCACAGCTTGAATTAGATATTTCCTCCTATGAAAAAGCAATTGCTCAAATTGACGGTCAGATTGCTGCACTCCAAGCGCTGAAAAACGCCCCGCTCAAGAGCTTTGAAAGCAGCTCGGGCAGCAGTGGTAGCGGTGGTTCCAGCAAAGAGGTCGAAGAATATCTTGCTGACATTGACGAGTATTACGAAGCAATGAAGCGACTGGAGTCTATCCAGCAGCGTCTTGCCAAGTTACAGTCTCAGATTGAGTATGCAGATACAGAAGAAGAGAAGATTGCGCTCACAAAGCAACTTATCAATGTTTACAATGATGAAGCGGATGCGCTTGAAAATCTGAACAGTCTTCGTAGTGAAACCATTGCCAACGGCAAGGCAGAACTCGAAGCTCTTGGATTCAGTGTAAGCTATGACGCTACGACCAACGAGTTCATGGTTCATAACATGGAGCACCTTAACGAGCTTTATGGTGCTACTCAGGAAGAGACTAACGAACTCAGGAAGAAAACCGAAGAGCTCATCGATACGATGGAGTCTCTTAATGACTCAAACCAAGAGGGAGCTTCCTCTCTCCGCACGTTAAAGGCTGACATCAAATCTGCAAAGCAATCTATTATTGATTACTTAAAGCAGATTGTTACTGCTGCAAGCGATGTTGTCGATGCATACCAAAATGTGTATGAGACGCTCCATAATGCAGCCGATGAATATGCCGCAAACGGATATATCACGATTGATACCCTGCAGTCTATTATCGAACTGGGTGCGCAGTATATGCAATACCTCATGGATGAAAACGGGTTGCTGGTTATCAACGAAGAGAACATCAATAAGGTGCTTGCTGCAAAGACGCAAGAATTAGCTCTCAATCAGGCTATGACTTATGTCGAGCGTCTCCGCCTTGCATTGCAGGAGAACTCCATTGAAGACCTGAACAACCTTCTGTACGCCACTACAGAGGCTACGAACGCCACTTGGGGATTGGTGTACGCCAACCTCGCCTTGCTTGGACTGGACGATGACCAATATCAAGCTGCGCTCCATAACATCAATGCAATTCGTTCTTTGGCTGATAGTGCCGTTAGTGGTATCGGTCAAACTGCCGGTAAAACGGCAGAGGAACTAAACAACATGAAAGATGGTCTCGATGACATCTTGAAGTATGTTATGGATATGCTCAAGCAACGTATCAACGACCAGATTGATGCGCTTGAGGATATGAAAGATGCCTACGCTGACATTATTTCTTTGCGCAAAGAAGCTTTGGAGGCTGCAAAGTCGGAAGCAGATTACCAAGACAAGGTAGCAGAGAAGGTTAAGGCGCTCGCTAAATTGCAGGCTCGTATCAATGCGCTTTCCTTAGATGACAGCCGCGATGCACAGGCGCAAAAGGCAAAGCTCGAAGAGGAAATGTCTCAGCTCCAGAAAGAGCTTGCTGACACCCAGTCAGATTATGCGGTAGATGCTCAGAAAAGCGCACTTGACAATATGCAGAAAGCGTATGAGGAGCAGAAAAACGCAGAAATCAAAGTGCTTGAGGACAGCATCTCTTCTTATCAGAAGCTATATGATATGGCTATTGCATATATCCAGTCAAACTGGGGCTCATTATATGATGAGCTAATTGCTTGGAACTATCAATATGGCGATGAACTGAGCAGCACTATCACGACAGCTTGGGAAAACGCCTTAGCTGCCGCACAGAGATATGGAAGCTACGTCAATGCGTTGAATAGCATTGGCGCTGATATCGATGCTGCAAATGGTGCTGGTTCAAATTACATTGTTGGTGAAACGACATATGACAACAGTTCCTCCAATGAGGAAATGATTCATGCTATCATCAAGGAGATGTATGCGAATAGCCAAGCGCACCATACTGCCAGTAAGGAAGAGAAAGCGCGGCTCGACAAGCGCAATCTGACCCTTGGCGCAATGCTCGGTCAGTACGGCGTAAATGCTTACCGCCAAAACGGAACGTGGTATGTGGATGGTGGTGCACTTCTTTATGAGAAGTATCGTAAGTACATTTACCACACTGGTGGTATCGCAGGCGACCAGCCGACTCTAAAGCAAAATGAGATTCTCGCCGTCCTCGAAAAGCGTGAGGCGGTTCTCGATGCGAAGAAAGAAGCCGGTCTCTATCGCATTATTGATTTCACTACCGCACTGTCGGACAAGCTTAGCAAGTTGCTCACCCTTACGGACATGAGCCGTATGTTCGGTCAGATGCAAGGTGATGTTACGAAGGCTGCTTCTGCTTTTGCTCCAATCAATAACACACAGACACCCAGCGTATCCTTTGGCGATGTCATCATTTATGGAGCAAATGAAGAAACGGTTGAGAAACATCGTGAAATCAATCGGCAGTTCACCAATGATGTCATCAAACAACTGAATATCAAACGTTAACGGTGCGGAGGGAGCTTCTGTCTCCCTCCCACTGATATTTTATGAAAGGAGATGGATGCGGTAAACCATGTTTAACTGTTATGAGTTTACTTTTGACGGAGAGTCCTCTGCGATGTATGGGCTTATGGTCTATGACATTGGTGGCAGAGGTCAAAGCGATGTGAGCTTTGGTAACAAAGCATCCATCGTCGAAACAAGAACAAACAATCGGATTCAGCCAATTTACTTTGGGACGAATTACCACAGCAAGCCACTTGAATTCAAGTTGGTTTTTGGTGCCGAGCGCGAGCTCGACCGGTATGAGCTTGAAGATATCGCTTATTGGTTGACTGGACGCAAAGAGTACAAGTGGCTTTCCATCGGGCAACAGGATATGGAGCAGCTTCAATTTCGCTGCATGGTCACTGAGTTGACCCCCATCTCACATGGATGGTTACCCGTCGCATTTCAGGCGACCATTCAATGTGATTGCCCTTATGCGTATAGCTACCCGTTTGAAAAGCAGTACACGATTTCCGGTGAGACTACCATTCTGTTCCGCAACGAAAGCTCTGTGCGTGAATATCTCAAGCCTGAGATTTCTTTCGCACCTGCATCCAGCACAAGAACTTTGTCTCTTGTAAATCTGAATGATGACAACCGAGAGTTCAAATTGACTGGCATTCCAAGCGGTGCATCTGTTTTCGTCAACAACAGCAACGGCATCATTCAAGAGCTCTCAAGTGGTTACAACCTATACGATGGATTCAATCTCAACTTCTTCCGCTTGGTTCACGGAGACAATAATATCAAAGTAACCGGTGATGGCGTGCTGACCATCTCTGGCAGGTTCTTATACAATGTTGCAGGATAAGGAGGTGTTGCGGATTGTATCTTGATTATTCCAAATTGGCGTTTGATAAAAACGGCACGCCCGAAACGCCTACGCTCGTCCTGAAGACGATGCATGAGGAGACTATTGGAGTTATCCCCGGTGTCTATAACCTAAAGCTGTCCGTCAAGTTTGCAGAACCAAGCGAAATGACATTCGATGTTCCTGCCATCCTTGATGGCGAGAAGAACTGGATTTATGACGAGCTTGTTGGATATAAGGTCATCTACACCGAACACTATGGTATCTACGTTGTTATGAACCCGACAACAAGCGCTGATGGTATTTCCGATGTGAAACACGTTCAGTGCTACTCTTTGGAAAAAGTTCTCGACACAAAGAAATTCTTCCTTGAAGACGGCGATGACGGTAGTACATTCAAATTCTTCAATCAGACAAACCATAACGACCCGGACACTATCATCGGTAGAGTCCTTGAGGTTGCCGATGGTTGGCATATGGGCTATGTTGCTCCGTCTGTTGCCCAGCGCTATCGTACATTCGATGGGTATGACGATTACCTTATGTCCTTCCTGTATGGCGACTGCCAAGACAAGTTCCGCTGTGTGTTCGTGTTTGACCCTTATGAGCGCAGTATCAATGTCTATGACGCCGATATCGAATTAGAGACACTCCCCATTTATCTGGACTTTGATAATTTGGTTGAGAGCCTTGATATCGAAGAGGTTACCGATGAATTGGTTACTGCAATCAGACCGTATGGTAGTGATGATGTAGATATCCGAGAGGTCAATCCCATCGGCTCCAACTGGATTTACGACCTTAGCTATTTCATTGCGAACGGTGACCTTCCTGATGCCCTTGCTGCAAAGTGGGAAGCATGGCAACGTACTGTCCTCAATCGCCAAACATACTACAAAGGTTTGGTAGCGTTACAGGCATCCGCATCTTCCACGTTACTTGCAACGCAAGCTGCACTCGCGGATTTGAAGGGTGAGCTTGATACGCTTACTGCACAGCAAAGCGTTACGATTCAGGCGCTTGCAATGGAAACCACATCAACCGGTAAGGCTAACCAGCAGAAGTTGCTTGATGAAATCAACCAGAAGATTGCCGCGAAGAAGACTGAGATTGCGGCAAAAGAAGATGAGATTGCTGCGCTTGAAGCGAACATCAAGCCGTATGCAGAGCAGATTCAAGCTGTTGTCAACGAACTGTCTATCAGTAAGTTTTTTTCAGAAGAAGAGTATGCAATTTTGCGCAAGTACATTATTGAGCAGGATATTACCGAAGACACTTTTGTTGCCACGAGTGTTGATACGACTGTATCTGGTAGTTCCTACTCACTGGTAAACGAAAGAGTTTCCGTAGATGCCTCTTCAATTTCTGAGGTCGATTTGACCAACGAGTTTCAAAAGAAAATGTATGTACTTTCTGGTGGCAACTTTGCTTTCAGTGGAAGCCACAATATCACTGGCGATATTATTCGTGGCACACTGGAGGTTGGTTCAGACAACCAGTATGTGCTGAGTTTGTACGCAGGGTCAATCACTGTCAATACGACAAAGGCTTCAAGCGGCACAATCACGCTTGTCGGTTCGTTGTCATCTTTTTCATCTGACATTAGAGATGTGACCATCGATGAGGTAACTACACGGGAAGGCAGCAAGATTTCGTTTGTCTGCGGCACTGGCTCTATGTATTTGACAGCAAATGTCAGTGATTACCAAAAATACTCTGTGCAGTTGGAACTGTATGACTACGCGCTGGATGTTCTTGCAGATTTGGCTACACCTACATATGAATTTTCGGTTGACTCTGCAAACTTCGTATTTGCCCAAGAATTCGCACCGTTTCGAAACCGCTTGGAGCTGGGTAAGGGCGTGTATCTCAACGTCGGCGGTAAGCAGACAATCACGCCATATATCATCGAGTTTGAGTTAGATTTTGAAAAGCACAGCAATTTCTCGGTTGTCTTCTCAAATCGTTTTAAGCGAAAAGACTATGTCAATACATTGAAAGATATGGTAGAGACCAGCTACTCTACCAGCCGCAGCTTCGATGCCAACAAGTATTTGTATAATCAGGCTGCAAATCAAGCTGCGTCAGTCTCGAAGTTTATGAAGAGCTCATTGGATGCGGCAGTCAATACAATTATTGCCGCCAAGAACCAGAGTGTTGTTATCAACGGTAGTGGTATCCATGTCGGAGGTGATTCCAAGTATCAGCTTCGCATTGTAGATAGCATGATTGCTATGACCGACGATAACTGGGCGACCGCAAAGCTTGCTATTGGTCTGTTTGCGTCCGACGAGGTTGGAACGTACTTTGGTGTGAACGCAGAGGTTATCGGCGGTAAGCTTATTGTTGGCAACAATCTTGTTATTGAGAATGAGACCGACGACGGTGTCATGCAGTTCAAGGTGGACTCAAGCGGCGCATGGTTGAACAACTCCACATTTGTTCTCCAAAAGGACAACGGCGGCAAGATTCTCATTGACCCTATGTATGGTATTGCCGCAGGCACAGGTGACCTGTACTCCGTAGATGGCACAACTGTTTATCCGTCATTTATTAGTCTTGGACGCAGCCGTGATAATATTCTGTTCGACGATGACGGGATGCCTCAGAATGCAAATTTCTATCTCGATATTGATGATGGCAGCGTCTACATCCGTGGCAAGGTCTCTGCTACTTCCGGTAAAATCGGTGGCTTCACTATTGAAGATGACTACCTCCACGCTGGTAGTGGAAGTGACTATATTGCTCTGAACGGTTCTGGCACAAATGCTAACTCCGCCTATGCAATGTGGGCTGGTGCAGCCGCTCCCGCATCTGCGAAATTCTGGGTAAAAAAGAATGGCGATATGTATGCAAAGAGCGGTACGTTTCAAGGTGTCGTGTCTGGCGCATCGTTCAAAGACAAGTCTGGCAATTCCATGATGAATAGCAACTATGAGTTCACTGCTGGATACCTCAATCTCAATGGACTGAATGTTGGAAACGGCAATTTTACAGTCGATGCCAGTGGTAATGTTTCTGTTCGAGGTAGCATCACAATGGCTGCTGGTTCATCAATCAACTGGGCTTCTGTCACAGAATCAAACGTTGGAAATAGCAGCTCATATCAGAGAGCTAATACCGCCTACAACCTTGCAAACACCGCGAACTCAAATGCAGGTGATGCATACAACTTGGCGAACACCGCTTTGCAGGCTGCCTACGACAATGCATTGAGCGACAGAGATATCTTCAATATGCTTACTAACGGAAGCACGCGGTTTGGCATTTTTAGCGATTCAACATCGAACAGGCTATATATCAATGCAAATTACATCCGCTCTGGTACTATTGATGCTGATATTATAACTCTCGGCAGTGATTGGGGTGGCTTCAAGTGTGCACTTGGTTCTGACGGTACTGGTCGTTACACCTATGGTGCTAAAATGTATGGGTCTAATGAGGAGTTTTATTTTATCGCTACAAATGCTGGTGTCCGTATGCAATCCGATGGTGAATCATTTGTTGTCACAAGTACCCGTATTGTTGCAAGTACGGATATAGATACCTCTTCGGACAGGCGATTGAAAAACAATATCTCGTCCGACTTAGACAGGTACATCCCATTTTTTATGCGTTTGCAGCCGAGCGTCTATCGGTTTAATTCTGGTCGAAGTGGTAGGTTCCATACTGGCTTTATCGCGCAAGAAGTAGAAGACGCATTGCGTGATAGTGGTCTTAGTACGCAGGATTTTGCTGGATTAGTAAAGTGCTCCGGGCTGAATGATGCACATTCAAAATATACAGACGAGTATTCTCTGCGCTATGCAGAATTCATTTCCCTGAACACTTACATGATTCAGCGATTGTACCGGCGTATTGACGAGCTCGAACAGAAACTTCAAGCAATTGAAGCATAATAACTCCACGATTGAAAAGCACCCGAAGGCTTTTGTAAGGAGTGGCACATCCTATGGTGTTCCGCTCCCGATTTTATTTACCCAAAAGATATAAAGGAGAGCCATATGAAAGACGAGATTATGAATCGACTTGCCGCTGTTCTGAATGCGTTGAACGCAGTTAGTGTAAACGGCAAACAAAACCTTGCAAATCTGAGTGGCAGCATTGCTGTTATCGAGGAGGTTGCCGCTATGCTGGGTGAAGCTTCTATCGAAAAGGCTTCCGCAGCAGATGGCGAAAAGAAAAAGTAAAGGTGGTGAACCTATATGCCCTGTGATTACAGCCCATATACGTTACCGACCATTGACTTCGTAGCTGGAGAGACGCAGGACTTTGCGTTCTACACCTACTTCTATAAGAGCCACCAGCCGTTTGCGCTGAGTGGGTGTACGGCAAACTTCTCTATTGTTAGCTTTACCAACAAGACAGGTGTACCGATTCTTACGAAGCCAATGGAATCACATTTTAACGATGATGTCACCGCAGAAAATGTGTTGGCGGTCACATTAGACCCGTTGGACACGGTAGATTTGTGTGGTAAGTACATCTATCAAATCACTATCAAAGATATTAACGGCAATATCGAGATTCCCAAACAAGGCATCTTATTTATTACCAATAATATCAACAAGAGTTTCATCAGGCAATAAACCGGGGCGTATGCACCCGGCTTTTATTATGCCCATTTTTAGAGGAGGACAGATTCTATGAATACAACCTACTTTCTGAATTGTGCGGCAGGCAATATTTTCAACACGAAAACGTCTCCTGCTCTGCCAAAGACCTATTACATTGGCTTGAGCACCAGCGCCCCTGCTATCAATGGTACTGGTGTAAACGAGCCGTCCACAGATGCTGGCTATGCTCGTGTGAAGTTGAGTTCCCTTGGTGAGCCGGTTGACGGCGTTGTCACCAACAGTCAGGCTATTAACTTCAATGAATCAACTGCGAGCTGGGGCACGATTACCCATTTCGTTATTTACGATTCCGCCACTGTTGGCGAGGGCAATCTCCTGATGTATGGTACGCTCTCTACACCGCGTAGCGTTGAGACTGCAACCATTATGACCATCAAGGAAGGCTACCTGTCTCTGTCTGCTCAGAACCCCACCTGATAAGGAGTTGAGTCGCATATGGCAAAAGAGTTTGATATTTACCTAAACAAACGACTTACTGAATGCGACATTATCGTCTACTCCATTCCATTCCGTGATGGATTGACCGCGACGAACCGTATGATTTTGGAGAGTTGCCTTGAGAGCTATACCCTCCAGAAGTTCATCGCTGTTGAAACTGGCTCCGAGCTGGTCTCGCATATCGACAAGATGATTAAGACCTGTAATGAGCGGCTGCACATGGCATCAACTTGGGGCATCGATTTGGAGTTCCAAACGCACTATGTTCTCAATCCTGTCCCAACCGTCATTGAGATTGCACCAAACGATGATTTGCAAACGCTTCGGAATATGTTTATGAGCGTTGAAGACAAGCTGCAAATCACCGCCGCATCTATAGATGCTATGGTTGCCAAGTCGTTGGGCGAAGGCGGTTCGAGAATGAACATTGACGCTGAAGTGCGCCAGTCTCTCAAGAATAGTCTTCTCCGCCCTGCGGCGGCACTTCCAGTTGACACCAAGGTGCGCCAGATTTCAGAACAAAATTTCCTGACCATTGATGCTCCGGTCGAACCGAGTGCGGAAATCGTTGACCTTTGCTACCGTTTCTATACTGCGGCGGGGACAGCTATGCAGATTGCCGCCGCTGTCACTGAAACAGAGATTCACTTTTCTCTCGGTAGCGGCGAATCTGGAATTGAGCTCTCCGCAAGTGCAGATGGAACGGCAAAAAAGTATGAGGCAATACAGAGTACAGTCGAAATCCTTGCTGGCATCACGGAGAAAATCACACAATTTATGGCACCGGAAAAGGGTGGCATTTTGTTGTCAGCAGCAGCCACGCCAATCTTGAAGCGGCATAGACTGCTCAACGAAATGGACGCAGATACGCTGCTGACTTATGACGATATGGCGCTGGAAGACATCGACTACATTATCCTATAAAGAACGGAGGTGACGCGAGTGATTTATATCAAGCTGGATGACAGTATGAACCTCGTTATCACTGTGAATGAACCGATTTATAGGGGCGACAACTTGAATCAGAAAATCATCTACCTGATTCCGTTGCAGGTCGGCGAAATCGATATGCTGACTGCGACCCCTTATTTGAGCTACATCCGTGCAGACGGTGTAGCTGACATCGTGCGGCTGGAACGCCAAAGCGAGAAATACAAAGAAGCCTATTACCAATATGTATTTCCGGTTTCTTGCCGACTGACAAAGTTCCCCGGAGAAGTTTGCTCATGGCTTCAAATCTTCTCGGGCACGCCGTCTAACCCGACCATCGCAAAGAGTGGCGAGTGTCTGCTTTATGTCGAGGAATCCAAGAACATGGACGACTATATCTGCGACCATCAGCTTTCGGCTATTTACGAGATGCAGAAGAAGACAGAGGACACGGAGAGCAATATGGACGCCATCCAAGAGGAGATTGACAAGCTCGTTAAAGGTGATGACGTTATCCATTTTACAAGCAATAGCGGCAACGACCCAGTGGACGAAGATGCCGTGATTCAATTCTGATTGACGGAGGTGATATGAGATGGGCGTGAGAGTCGCTTACGGAAAGAAAGGTAGAATTTCCGCTGCAATTGCTTCCGGTACTATCCCGAAAGATAGTCTGATTATCACCAGCGACAGCAAAGAGTCCGAACTGTATTTCTACGATGCGAATGGTGAGATGAAAAATATCTCCGAGCGCAAACAGTTTGAGACGTTAACCGAGGCGCAGGCGTGGGTCAAGACCTACGATTGTGCTGGACACATTATTTCAGTGCATAACGGTTCTGATTGGGTTCCGTATATCGTTTCTGCTGACGGGAAATTGTCTCCCGTTAATGCAGGTGACATTAGCGTTGGCGATGTCAAAGTGATTGATGGCGGCGCTGCGAACGGTATCCAATGAAACCATTCTGCAAAAATATTTTGAAGGAGGAAAGTTATGCCCAATACTACGATGAAAACCCAAATCCAAGTTCGGCGTGACACAACGGCAAATTGGCTTGCTAACAAAGACGTTGTACCTGCCGCTGGTGAGCCTTGCTTTGACTTGGAGCTTGGCACTCTCAAGATTGGTGATGGCGTTACCACTTATGAGAACCTGAAGGCTATCAGTGGAGCAAGTGCTGCCCATTATGAAGGCGTGAAGGCAGAGGGCGAAAGTGACAACGATGTCATTACTCGCGTTCTGACTGCGGCTGGCGTTACTGCCGAGAAAGATGACATCTTTGTTGTCAAATCTTTGATTGCCGATGGCAAGTATTCTTACACTGCCTATGTCTACGATGGCTCTGTGTGGGCTGCGATGGATGGAAACTACAGTGCCGAGAATGTTTACTTTGCCGATGACCTGACGTACACTGCTGCCATTGGTGTTCTGACCGTTCCGAGCTCTGGCTCTGGTACGATTGCCGCATCTGGCAAGAATGTTAAGGATGTTCTCGCGTCCATTCTGGCGAAGGAAAAGAATCCGACAGCAACACAACCCGCCGTGACAATTACTTGTAAGCAAATTGCAGCGTATGAGGTTGGTTCAAAAGTCATTCCTGCGTACACCGCTTCTCTGAGCGCGGGTAGCTATACATACGGTCCTGCAACTGGTATTACTGCTACCGCTTGGAGCGTAACCGACGGTACTGCTACCAAGGATACTGCCTCCGGTTCGTTCGATGAGCTGACAGTTGGCGACGCTACCAGCTACGCTATTACGGCTACTGCGACTCACGGCGAGGGTGCTGTTCCCGTAACGAACCTCGGTAATGAGTATGCCGCCGGTAAAATTGCTGCCGGTAATAAGAGCAAGGCGACAGGCAAAATCACTGGCTACCGCAACAGCTTCTACGGAACGCTGAAAGCGAAGGATGGCGAAGTGAACTCTGCACTTGTGCGTGGTCTTAGCGGTAAGAGTGGTAAGGCTCTGGCGGCTGGCAACAGCTTCAACCTCGCAATCCCCGTTGGCGCCATTCGCGTTGTGTTCGCGTATCCCGCAACGCTGCGTGATGTTAGCTCCGTGCAGGACGTGAATGGTATGAACGCGGAAGTCAAGACCGCTTTCACCAAGACCGTCGTTTCTGTCGAGGGCGCGAACGGTTATCAGGCAATCGACTATAAGGTGTATGTGATGGATATGGCTAACGCCAACGATACTGCAAACACCTATAAAGTGACAATCTAATATGGAGGTGACGCATAATGGCTGATTTTGGCAAACTGAATTTTGCGGTTTCATTTAATCCGCAAACTGCGTTCCCTCTGGACGCACGTTATTACTTCTCTTCTCTGAGTGCTGCTGAAGCTGCCGCCGCTACCGCTGTTGAAGTTGGTAGTTCGGACGGCACTTATTTTTATGGCGAAAATGTTTGCGTCGTAACGGAATCTTCCGCCGACCTGTACATTATTCAGCCGGACAAGACCCTGAAGGCAGTCGGTTCTGCCGTCCTTGGCGATGGCAAGTCCATCGAGATTGTTGATGGCAAGGTCGCTCTGAAGGGCTTTGGTTCCGCCACCGCAGGTCAGCAGCCTCGCATCAATGCGGCTGGTACTGCTATTGAGTGGTACACACCCGATACCAGCACCGTTTCCGGTCTGGCTGATACCGTCGCTGGTCATACACAGGACATTCAAAACCTCCAGACTGGTAAAGCTGATAAGGCTACCACACTCGAAGGTTATGGTATCACTGATGCTATGACCGCTACTGCAATCGCGGAGGCAATCAAGACGGCTATCGCCGAGACCGGTCATGCCAGCTTCACGAAGGTTGATGCAGTCCCTGCGGCTTCTGAAGCCAAGGATAATGTTCTCTATCTCGTGATGAATGCCGACACTGGTTTCTACGACATCTACGCAAAGGTAGATACCGAAGTTGTTCGTCTGGATGATGTGAGTGTAAACCTCGACAATTATTCCACCACAGAGCAGATGAACGAAGCTATTGCTACTGCCATTGCCAACAAAGTTGACAAGGTAGATGGTAAGGGGCTCTCTACCGAGGACTTTACGACTGCGCTGAAAGAAAAGTTGGTTGCTCTGCCAGAGGGCGCAGAAGCCAATTACGTCAAGAGTGTTTCTGACGAGTTCACTGTTTCTGCAGAGGGTAAACTCGAAGTCAAGGAGGTCGCTCCGGCTAAAGTTACTGGTCTCCCTGATGCTCTGGCTGGTAAGGTTGATAAAGTTGCAGGTAAAGGCTTGAGTGCCAACGACTACACCGATGAAGAGAAAGAAAAGCTTGGCGGCGTTGAAGCGGGCGCAAACAAGAACCTCATCGAGATTATCAAGCTGGCTGGTGCCGCGTTGAACATCTCTGAGAAGGCAGTTAACATTCCATTTGCTGGTGATACTGCTGGTGTTGTCACCAGTTCCACCGGAGAGAATAAGGTCGCTGTCGCTGAAGACGGAAGCATGGAGGTCAATAGCCTTAACATGAATAAACTGGTTCAGTCTGATGGTGATACACTGATTCTCGATGGCGGTAATGCCGCTGTCTGATTAAAAACACAATGAGCGGAGCTTTGTGCTCCGCTCTAACTAAAACCACATAAAAAGGACGGTAATCATTTATGGCTACTACAACATTTAATACCCGCATTTCTCTGAAGCATGACACCTACGCACAGTGGGTTGAAAAAGACCCCCAGCTGCTTGTCGGTGAAGTCGCCGTTGTTGTCGTTCCGGCTGAGACTGGTGCCGTAGCGAAGGAGCCTGCTGTTCTGTTTAAGGTTGGCGACGGCGCACACAAATTCAGCGAGCTGCAGTTCACTGCTGGTTTGGCTGCTGACGTGTACGACTGGGCAAAAGCAGCTTCCAAGCCCACCTATTCCGCAAACGAGATTGATGGTCTGTCCGACTACATCTCAGGCGAGATTCAGGATACTGATACCCAGTACAAGCTGGAGGTCGATGCGGACAATAGCCGCAAGTTCCACCTGTATTCTCAGGCAAAGGGTACATCTACTTGGAATTTGGTGAGCACAATCACTATTCCTGACGAGACCGTTTATACGCTGGCTGAAGGCACTGCAAATGGTACTGTCAAGTTCAATGGCGAAGACGTGAAGGTTCACGGTCTTGGCACTGCTGCCTATAAAGACGAAGGCGCTTTTGACGCGGCTGGCACTGCGACTAAGGCACTGGAAGATGCAAAGACATACGCAGATGGTAAGGACGCAGCAATTGCGGCAGCGAAGAAGGCTGGCGATGATGCGCAAACTGCCGTTGACGCTTTGGGTGAGCGCGTCGGTGCGTTGCCCGAAGGTGCTACTGCTACGACCGTTGTTGGTTACGTCGATGAGAAAATCGGTAAGATTCCTGCTCAGACCGACTACACCGTAACTGTCACTCCTTCTACCCCGGATGGCGTGGCAAAGCGCTACAACATCAAGCAGACGGCTACCAATCTGGATGTGAATATCGATATCCCCAAGGATATGGTTGTTGAGTCCGGTACGGTTGAGACAAAGGCTGAGGCTGGTGCATGGGGCGAGGCTGGTACATACCTGCATCTGGTTCTTGCCAACGCTACTGAAGACAACATCTACATCAATGTTGGCAGCCTGATTGAGTACGTCACTTCTGGCTCCAAGGTTGGCGACCAGATTGTGATTGATGTCAGCGCTGACCATAAGGTGACTGCTACTCTCACCGAGGGTTCCGTGACTCTGGCACAGCTCCATGCTGACGTGCAGTCTGCTATCGGCAAGGCGCACAGCCATACGAACAAGGCTGAGCTGGACAAGATTGTTACCGGCGATAAGGCAAAGTGGGACGCCGCTGAACAGAAGGCGCACGAGCATGATAACAAGACTATCCTCGACACTATCTCTCAGGATAAGGTCGATGCGTGGGACGGTGCTGTTACTAAGCAGCATGAGCACGCAAACAAGACTGTGCTTGACGGCATCTCCGCCGAGAAGGTTGCGGATTGGGACAGCAAGGCTGCTGGCAACCATGAGCACGATATTACCGAGCTGAAGCAGGCTTCCGGTTATATTGTGTTCAACTGTGGCAGCGCCTCTGTTAACATCTGAGCATAAATAAAACACAAGCAACCCCGTCGTGTGTTATGCACGGCGGGGCTTTGCTTATAAGGAGGCTACTGTATGGCTGAATATAATGCACGAATCAGACAAAAGCGAGACACGAGCGCAAACTGGACAGCAAAAGACCCCATCCTTTTGGATGGTGAAATCATCATTGTTGATACAGCCAGTGGTAGCGTTCGTAAGAAAGTTGGAGACGGTACAAAGAAGTATTCTCAGCTCCCCTTTGATGATGAAGAGATGCTGACTGCTCTTGCTGAAAAGTGTGATGCAAGCAATGCTGTTACTGCTACGTTGACCGCAGCAGGATGGGCGAGTGGGCAACAGACACTTACCATTGCTGGGCTTGGTGCAACGCAGAATGGTGTTATCGGCTTGTCTCAGAGCATTACCGATGAACAGCTCTCTGCTGCGTCTGAAGCAGAAATGTATATCTGTGGTCAAGCAGCGGGTTCTGTAACGATTGCCGCAAATGGGTCTGTACCCACTTGCGATATTCCAGTCGTTGTTATCCTGCTTGGTTGAAAGGGTGGTGCAGTAAATGAGTAATACACCAAACTACAACCTCTATTTGACCGATGACAGCTCAACTCGCTTTCAGGAATGGCGCAACCAGATGAATGGAACCGAGAACTCCAATATGGTAAAAATCGATGCTGCCCTTGGTGAGAAAGCAAACAGCAGTGTGGCAATCAATACCACTCTGCTTGCGTCTGCATGGGTTGGTGTCGATGCGCCCTACACGCAAATCCTCACGATTAGCGGGCTTACTGCATCGCAGAACGGCACAATCTCTGTTGCTCATAATGCGACTGCAGAACAGCGTGAAATTGCTCGTGAGGCAATGCTCTCAGTTATCGGACAGGCTGATGGTACATTGACTATCGCCGCTGATGGCGAGATGCCAGAGCGTGACATTCCTGTTTACATCATTCTCTTAGGTTAAAGGAGGGGCGTAAAATGCCTATTTTATCTAACTTCCCCGGCGGCGCAGGTTCAGGCAGTGGTGGTCTGACACTTGCGGCTGTCTCCGGTATTGCCACGCAGGTTTCTTCTGGGAAAGTCTATGTGAAGTGGACTGACCCCGATGACCTCGTTGTGGCAGGTTCTACGATTGCTGCTTGGGGCGGCACCCTGCTTGTTCGTAAGGCAGGCTCCGCGCCTACAAGCCGTCGTGACGGCACTATCGTTCTCGATAGTAAAACACGAAACGCTTATAAGAATACTTACTTCTGTGACAGTGGTCTGTCCAACGGAACGAAGTATTACTATAAGTTCTTCCCCTATACAACTGCAAATGCCTACACTGACAGCACAGATGACGAATTCAATGCGATTCCGACTGTTCAGGTTGCAGGCATCACAAGCTGGAATGTTACCGGCATGAGTGCCTCTTCTGAAGCAGGCAACGGCAAGATGACCGTTAAGTGGACTGACCCTTCTGCTTCTATCTCTGCCGATGGCGTGACTCTGGCATCGTGGGCAAGCACCACAATTGTTGTGAAGAGCGGCAGCTATCCTACAAGCAAGGATGATTCCGGCGCTGTTTATACGCTAAAAGTCACGACACGCAACCAATATTCCAGCACGCCGTTGACGATTACCGGTCTGACGAACGGAACGAAGTATTACATCGCTTTCTTCCCAGAGACCACGGACGGCGGCATCAACACCTCTACGTCTCAGCGGACGACTGGTACAGCAAACCGTATTACGATTGCGAACGTACCCGCTCAGAGCGGTACACTGACCTACAATAAGTCTTCTCAGTCTCCGAGTTGGAGCAATTATAACACGACTTATATGATGATTGGCGGTACGACATCCGGCACGAACGCAGGCAATTACACGGCTTCTTTTACGCCGAAAACCGACTATCGCTGGTCTGATGGGGCGACTACCGCCAAGAGCGTTGTTTGGTCTATTGGCAAAGCGACTGGTACGTTGACTGTGAGTAAGACAACAATCAAGCTTAGCTTGAGTAAGCTTACTGATACGTTCACGATTGGTGGCAACTACGATGGCACGCTGAGCGTGACCTCCAACGCAACTGGCGTTGCCACTGTTTCCCGTAGCGGGAATACAGTCACCGTTTCTCACGTCCACCAAACAAATGGCGAAGCTACTATCACCGTGAGCTGCACTGCTGGTACGAACTATTCTGCACCGGCAAGTAAGACTGTCAAAGTTACAGCAGAGTTTATTCTTGCTACGCTGAATGACAACTCTTGGGCGGCTATCCACAGTGTTTCTGGAACTGGCGCAAGCTACTGGGCAGTCGGCGACCGTAAGGCTGTCGCTGTGAGCGGTACTGTCGGCACACAGGCTGTGAACGGTACTTACTACGCTTATATTATTGGCTTTAACCACAATAGCAGCAAGGAAGGCAATGGTATCACATTTGGCACATTCAAAACTGCTTTGTCTGGCGGCACGGATATTTGTTTAGTTGATGGTAAGTACAACGGCTACTCAACAAACGGCACCAAGTATTTCAACATGAACCACAGCTCAAACACCAACGCTGGTGGCTGGAAGGGTTGTGACCTTCGCTATGATGTGCTTGGCTCAACGAACACGAATGATGGCGATGCCACAGCAACAACTGCGACAAACCCTGTCGCAAATACGTTAATGGCTGCACTTCCGTCAGACCTCCGCGCTGTGATGCAGCCAATGACTATCTACACAGACAATACGGGCGGCGGTAGTGACAATGCGTCTTATGTTACTAAGACCACAGACTACCTTCCGTTGCTGGCTGAGTATGAGATTTTCGGCACACGCACCTATGCGAACTCTGCCGAAAAGAACTATCAGGCGCAGTATGCGTATTACTCTGCTGGAAATTCGAAGGTGAAATACTGTCACAGCGCAACAGGTTCCACTGCTTGGTGGTGGGAGCGTTCTCCTCGTTACACCGGCAGCAGCGGCTTCTGCGTTGTGAGCCTGAGCGGCGGCGCGGCCTATAACGCCGCTTGGAGTTCCTTTGGCGTCGCCCCGGCTTTCCGCGTCTAATCCTGCATCAACAGTATCAAGCCCACGGAAGTGGGCGTGTTCAAATCATTAAGGGAGAGGGACGGTACACCCTCTGCGGTAAATGCAAGGGAACCTCGTCCCCCTCCCCATCCTATAATTAGCAAGGGTACACCCTTTGCGATTAGTGGTGAACGGCTCCAGAATAGTGCATTCGGAGCTAATAAATCCAAGAACGAAAGGAGATTCTTATGTCAGTCTTAAAAGCACACAGGTCTGAAAGTAAGGCTGAGTTCGTCAATGTGGCAAACAAAATCTACATCCAAACCATCGCTTTCCTGTCGAGGTTGTCATCTCGGTACTCTCGGCTCGTATCTAAGTCCGTGTCGGAGCTTGCCTCAGAAGTTGTAGACCACGCAGAAAAAGCAAACAGCATCTATCCATCTGATGCGGCACGAAAAGAACTTCGTAAGCAGCATCTGCTTGAAGCGAGAGCGTCCCTGATGGCTCTCGATGTCCACCTTGCGCATTGTTACGACTTGATGATGACGAACCCGTCCGGTTGTTTTACAACCGGTAGTGGAAACTCTGTCGGTGCGTCAGACGCGAAGAAAAAGCTGGAGCACATGGCACAGGAACTTGGTGATTTAATCGATGCAGAAAATGGTCTTTTGACCAATGTGTTGAAAAGCGATAAGAGCCGGTAAACGTCTATGAAAATTTATGGGTGTATTTCTGTAAAACCTGTCGGTTGGGAGTCTTTTGCCTCTCTCTGTTCCACTGCTTGGTGGTGGGAGCGTTCTCCTAATTACAACAACAGCAACAACTTCTGCAATGTGAACACGAACGGCAACGCGAACAATAACAACGCAAGGAATTCCAATGGCGTCGCCCCGGATTTCGTAAACCAGAAATGGTCTGGGTCAATCGTAGTAGCCCAAAGGGTGAACTATGACCCTTACGAAAGGAGAAATACTTCCCGTGATGAAAGTCCGAAACTACCCTTTGATATTTTGACACGAACGCCGCCGGAGTACCCGTGCGTGCATGGCGAGAGATGCATCTTACCTCGTTTCATGTGTCACGAATTAAGCAGATTAGACGATGCCCTACAAGACATCTGTACGGAGGGTGAATAATTTTTATGAGTAGACGTAAAGGGCGTTACGAAAGGCGCAAGACAAGGCGCGAAGAGAATAGGTTAAGGCGTGCCGCCACAGTTGGCGGTCTGCATGATGTCTTTGGATACGATGATATGTACAAAGCCGGAAAGAAATGCTGCAACGGTGTTCGTTGGAAGAATAGCACTCAACGTTTTGAGATGCACCTGTTCTCTGGAACAGCACGCAGACGACGTTTATTGCTTGAGCGAAAATGGATTCCGGGTGCATATGTACATTTCACGATTTCAGAGCGCGGCAAGACCCGCCCTATTGATGCACCGAGAATCCAAGACCGTCAAGTCCACAAGGTTTATACCAAGAAGGTACTTCTACCGTTGTATCGTCCTGAGATGATTTACAACAACGGCGCCAGTCTTGAAGGCAAGGGCTTCGAGTTCTCAAAGAGAATGTTAAAAGAGGACTTGCGCTGGCACTTCCGTCGTTATGGACGAGATGGGAATGTGATTCTGATTGACTTCAAACAGTTCTTCCCATCTGTGTCCCATGAAGAAATCTTCAAGCGGCATGAGAAGCTATTGCTGAACCCAGATATCAGAAAAATCGGAGACGATGTTGTCAACACTGTTTCGGGCGGAGTTGGTCTACCGCTTGGTGTCGAGCCAAGTCAGGCAGAAATGATTGCGTTTCCGTCTGCACTGGACAACTTTATCAAATGCCAACTCTCTATCAAGTGCGCCGGTCATTACATGGACGATTATTACGTCATTGTTCCGCCTGACCGAGACGCCAAAGAAATCATGGCTCTGATTGTGGCAAAGGCAGAGAGTCTCAAGCTGACTGTCAGCAAATCAAAGTCAAGAATTGTCCCGCTCACAAAGCCGTTCCGTTATTGCAAAGCAAAATTTATTTTGACCGAAACTGGTCGTGTTGTGATGAACGGAAATCGTGATGGAGTAAAGCGGGCACGAAGAAAAATAAAAGCATTCCGTACAAAAATCCAGAATGGAGAAATGTCATACGATGACCTCTGGACTTCGGTGAACGGAATGCTCGCATACTTTGAATCCTACGACGACCACAATCGTGTGCTTCGGTTGCGTAGGCTTTTTTATTCGGTTTTCGGTTTTTCGCCGGAGCGAATTGAAAACTTTAGAGAAAGAGGAAAAAAGGATGAAATATGTTGTGCATAGACGCTTCAAGGACAAAGCAATTTGCGGCGAAGTAAATCTTCCCGCTATGACCATGTGTGAAGAAGCCAATGGATATATCTTCCACGGTGACAAGCTCCTCTGCGTTGTAACAAGCGAGAACGCGCATCAGTTCTTTGCCCGTGACGACGATGGCGCAGGAATGCTCCGTGGAAAATTAACACAAGCCATTCAAAAGACGCTCGCAAAGCGCGATGCGAATTATCAAAATCGATGGGACAAGGTCTGGGAAGACCCAACCTGCCAGCCGTATAAGCGCATTGAGTACGCAGACTTCTGGCTGTGGAACCATGATTTCTTCAACGCCGATATTGACACGCTCCGACATATCGCAAAGTTGGTAGGAGCAAAGGAGGTTGCTTAAATGTATCGAATTATCACACTGGACGGAACCGAGCTTGGTATGACCGACTCCGTTCTGTATATCAAAATTGGCAACAGCGGCAGTTTTACGCCATGCTCTGTTGACGAAGCGATTGGCGTAGCATTCAACAGCGAACCGTATAATCTGGTTGGTCACGACGAAATTGAGGGCGCTGGCACTGTAGTCGTTGCCAAATGTGACGGCGGCTCTTTGGTTGCCCATCAGCGTGACCTCGTTGACGAATTGATTCTTTCCGCGCTGGAGGTGTAATCGATGAAAGAAAAACTGAAAGCCATGTACCAGTCCGGTGCTATCGACATGAATGGTCTTTTGAAGGCTGTCGAACGCGGCTGGGTCACGATGGAAGACGTAATCGAAATTGTCGGAGAGGACAACTCTCTTGCCATTATCAAAGCTGCAAAGATTGCAGAAATTTCTAAGAGCTGTAACGCCATCATCGTTGCGGGTATTGATTTGGAGCTGACACAGGGTGCCGTTCATTTTAATCTCAGCATCGAAGACCAAGCAAATATTGCGAACCTGTTCCGTGTTGTTGAGCTTGGCGGCACAGAGTTCCCATATCAATCAGACGGTGGTGTCTGCCGTATCTACACAGCCGCTGAGATTGCCCAAATCTATATTGCGGCGCAAACTCTTATTACCACTCAGACAACTTATCACAATGCTTTGAAAGCGTATGTACAGTCACTGGAAGGTGCTGAAGAAATCTCTGCTGTTACATACGGCATGACGCTGCCAGAACCGTACCTGTCTGAGATGAACGCAAAGCTTGCTGTTGCACAGGCTCAGATGAACGCTATCACAGAAAAGCTGGGCAACTAATATGAAGCGGCTGAAGGTATGTCTCAAACTGCTTGTGCTTGCCGTTATCGGCGGCGCAATCTATGTCGGCATTGAGATGCTTTGGCGCGGGCACAGTCATCCATCCATGTTTATTCTCGGTGGACTGTGCTTTGTTTCTATTGGTTTAATCAACGAGCTCTTCCCGTGGGAATTAGGAATCGTGTGGCAAGCCTTAATCGGCGGAACAATGGTGACCTGCCTTGAGTTTATCACCGGCGTTATCGTGAATATATGGTTGAAGCTGGGTGTCTGGGATTATTCTGGACTCCCTCTTAACATTTTGGGGCAAGTCTGTCTACCGTTCTATTTTGCGTGGGTTGGCTTATCTGTCGTGGCAATCGTGTTTGACGATTATCTTCGTTATTGGTTTTTCGGCGAAGAGAAGCCGCATTACAAGATTGTCTGATTATAAAACAATGCTTTTATCAAGGAGGTGGTTCGCATGAACGCCGACGAAAAAATCTGGCGCTATTTGAAATCTGCTGGTCTGAATGATTTCGGCGTCGCGGGTTTGATGGGGAATCTTTTTGCAGAGAGCGGACTGAATCCCAAGAACCTCCAAAATACATACGAGAAGAAACTCGGCATGACTGATGAAGAATATACTGCCGCCGTCGATAGCGGCAGTTATTCCAACTTTGTGAAAGACAGTGCTGGTTACGGATTAGCTCAGTGGACGTACTGGTCACGCAAGGACGCTCTCCTTGCCTCCTGTAAAGCCGCAGGAGCGTCCGTAGGGGACATGGATGCCCAGCTCAACTTCCTGCTTAAAGAGCTGTCTGTGGGCTATTCTGGGCTGCTGAGCACCCTCAAGAGCGCATCGTCTGTCTGTGAGGCATCCAATGCTGTTCTTCTCCAATTTGAACGTCCTGCCAATCAGGGACAGAGCGTCCAAGAAAAACGAGCCAGCTACGGACAAGCTTATTACGACAAGTTCGCTGGCAAAATCCAAATCAATACACCAGAACAGGAAGGAGGATGCAAGTTGAAAATTGTAGACAACCTGACAACGGTTAACTTCCGTTCAGGCAACATGACTCCGAAGTACATCGTCATTCATTATTTCGGTGCGCTCGGAACTGCAAAAAGTGTCTCTGAATATTTCAAGACACCGGGTATTCAAGCGTCTGCCCATTATGCGCTTGACGAGGGCGATACCATCTATCGCTGTGTCCGCGATAAGGACATCGCATGGCACTGTGGTGCGAACAAGTACAAGCACCCTGAGTGCCGCAACTCTAACTCCATCGGGATTGAAGCACGCCCTTCCAAAATCAATCGCAAGAGGGTTATGGCTTCTGATACTGATTGGTATTTCGAACCAAAAGTTGTGGACAACCTCGTATGGTTGACAAAGAAGCTGATGGCTCAGTACAACATTCCTGCAGACCACGTTATCCGTCATTATGATGTGACCGGAAAACTCTGTCCGAGACCGTGGTGTTGCGCCGACATGAATGTCTATTACAAGACGAGTGGCGACGCACAGTGGGAAGAGTTCAAAAAGAGAATCAGCGACGGCAAAGAGGAGGATGAAGATATGACTCTGGACACATTCAAGGAACTGATGAAGGAGTACCGTGCAGAGCTGCAGGACAATGACTGCGGTACTTGGAGCAAGGAAGCTCGTGAGTGGGCTATCTCCAACGGTCTCATCAATGGCACTGGCACTGAGGTGAATGGTGAACCCAACTATGCTTGGGCTGACCAGCTTACCCGTGAACAGGCTGCTGCTTTGTTCTATCGTTTTGCAAAACTGATGGGTAAAGCGTGATGGCTACATATAGCGGCAGCAGACAGCAAGCAAGGCGAAGGAGAAAACGCACAAGCAAGCAGGACGCTTTTTCAAAGAAGCTGATTGACGATATCCGCTCCCTTCTGTGGATTGTTACAGTCGGTGGGTTACTTTTAGCGTTCTATTGTGTAAAGCGGAACTATACCGGAGCGCTGCCGTGGATTGGGGCAATGGTTGGATTGCCGTGGTCGGCACATGGCGTGGTATGCGCATTTTATTTGAACCTGTGTAAATCTGACCATTCTGCTGGTGGTATCACATTCGAAAGCGCAAAGGCAAAAGGCTTCGTCGAAGACCCAAGCTGGGAGAGTCCAGCAATCTAAGGTGAAGGGCGGCACCTGAAATCCGCCCCACTACCTTTTAGAGAGGAGTTTGTATATGGAATTTATTGTGGAGAACTGGTATGTAATTGTTACTGGCATTGTGTTTATCGTTGGCGGCGTTATGGCTGTCCTGCGTTGGCGCAACCTGTCCACCGACAAGAAGTACGAGCAGATTCGTGGATGGCTTCTGCAGGCTGTTCTTGGTGCCGAACGCGAGTTCGGTTCCGGTACGGGCAAACTGAAGTTGTCTTCTGTTTACGACAAGTTCTGCGAGCGTTTCCCTTGGTTGGCAAAGGTCTTGCCATTTGAAACCTTTAGCAAATACGTTGATGACGCCCTTAGCGAAATGAAAGACGTGTTGAAACAGAACTCTGCTATTGCCTCCATAGTGGAGCCGAAGGAAGGGGAAAAATAATCATCCGAGGAGGTTTCTCTTATGACCGAGCAAGAGACCGTACTGTTAATTGAGACTGAGCAGCGATGCAAGTCCAATACACACAGAATTGACAACTTAGAAGGTGAGCTGAAGGAAATCCAGAGTGAGCAGAAGGCTATCTATAAAATCGCTACTTCCGTTGAGCTCATTGCACAGCGTGTCAGTAATATCGAGGGCAAGGTGGATGACACCAATCGTAAGGTAGATGCGCAAGCAAAAGCATGGCAGGAGACCGAACGTAAATTGTCTGAGAAGGTTAATGAAACCGAGAACAAACCGTATAAGCAAATCGCCAACAATGTCAACACTGTCAAGGTTGCAATCATTACTTGCATCTCTACCTTGCTTGTATCTGGCATCATTGGCGCAATCATCGCATTTGGAAAATAATATCTAAAGAATATTTTGTGGGTGTAAATATTCTTTATAGGCAGCAGCAGGACTGTCCGCCATAGCGTTGAAGCAAGTGATGGGGTCAGCATCCGTACACTTGCGGAGCTTGACTAAGGGTTATGCGGTTCCCACAGGCTGACGTAGGAGAAATCTGAAAGAAAACGCTAACAGAAAATTCATTTGACAAATACCGTTGAAGTAGTCTATAATAATAACACAGAGAGCGCCTGCTGCTAACAAGCGCCCCCTGCGGTGGAAACCCAGACGGTTGCCACAAACATACATTCTTACTGGGAAGAGGGTTTAACCCTCAAACGACAGTGAGCCGCTCTGCTTGCGACAGACGGCTCACTTCTTTCTGTTACGGAACTTGTCCCATGCTTGGATAAGAATCCAGCAGATAGACACAATCCAAAAAACTTCTTGAAGAGTTATGTATGGTCACCTCCCTGAGAAAAATTTCCCGCGAGGGCTACATACACGCCTCCATTCCGCACTCGCGGGATGACAGGCAACCGTCTTTTTAACCGTACACCGTCTACAAAGGAGATGGGCTATGACTGAACCCGGAAACTCGACGCGGACGGTGGATTCCACAAAAGCCATTATAAAGGACTTCGGTGTAAATGTCAAATAGACAAGATATATGAGAGCTGCTGTTGAAGCACGCTCTCATTTTTTGTGCGTTGTCACGAATACTATATATTTTTCGGTACAGATTTTGCTAAAAAGAAAAGGGCAGGAATGGGATTTTGATTTCCCAAACCTGCCCTTATTTTTTACGCTGATATATGTATGATGGCTAAAGAAAGCACCCCGTCAAAGACGGGGCACTCCTTAGTAGCCATGTTGAATTCAAAGTGAATTGGTGTAAAAGTGGTGTCAAACCAGAGGTTGTATCACCTGTAACCGTTGTGCCACAATGCTTTCTTAGCTCTGGGGTTTCATTGTCGGGAAGAGAATGACGTCGCGGATGGAGTCTGCGCCGGTGAAGAGCATGACCGCGCGGTCGATGCCCATGCCCATGCCGCCCGTGGGGGGCATGCCGTATTCGAGGGCGGTGAGGAAATCCTCATCGAGCATTTCGGTCTCGTCGTCGCCGCGTTCACGCTGCTCGACCTGCTTCATGAAGCGTTCGCGCTGGTCGATGGGGTCGTTCAGCTCGGAATAGGCGTTGCCCATCTCCGCGCGGCAGATGAAGAACTCAAAGCGCTCGGTCAGGCGCGGGTCCTTGGGGCTGCGCTTGGTCAGCGGGCTGACCTCGACCGGGTACATGGTGATGAACGTCGGCTGCACCAGATGCTCCTCGACCTTCTGGTCGAAGCAGGCGTAGAGGGCGTTGCCCCAGGTCTTTTCAGCGGCGTCGGCAAGCTCAACGCCGACTGCCTTTGCCGCCGCAACGGCCTCTGCATCGTCGGTGATCGCATCGAAGTCGACGCCGACATACTTCTTGACGGCTTCCACCATCGTCAGCCGCGGCCAGCCGGGGGTCAGGTCGACCTTCTCGCCCATCCATTCCAGCTCATAGGTCCCGAGGTATTTCTGTGCGAAGGTGGTGTAGACGCCCTCGGCGATGTCCATCATATCGTGGAAATCGGCGTAGGCCTGATAGAGCTCGACGGTGGTGAACTCAGGGTTGTGCTTGGGGTCCATGCCCTCGTTGCGGAAGATGCGGCCGACCTCATACACGCGCTCCATGCCGCCGACGATCAGGCGCTTGAGGGGCAGCTCGGTCGCGATGCGCATGTACATGTCGATATCGAGCGTATTATGGTGGGTAATGAACGGACGCGCGGCCGCGCCGCCGGCAATGGTGTTGAGGACGGGGGTCTCGACCTCGATATAGCCCATATTGTCCAGATAATCCCGCAGATGCTTGATGAACTGCGAGCGGATGATGAAGTTGCGCTTGACCTCGGGGTTCACGATCAGGTCGACATAACGCTGACGATAGCGGGTCTCCTTGTCGGTCAGGCCGTGGAACTTCTCGGGCAGCGGCAGCAGGGATTTGGACAGGAGCGTGATCGTCTTCGCGCGCACGGACATTTCGCCGCGCTGAGTGCGGAAGATCTCGCCCTCGACGCCGACGATATCGCCGATGTCATATTTCTTGAAGCGGTTGTACGCGGCTTCGTCCATCTCATCCTTGCGGGCGTAGAGCTGGATGCGGCCGGTCTTGTCCTGCAGATCGCAGAAGGAGACCTTGCCCATGCCGCGCTTGGACATGAGACGGCCCGCGATGGAGACGGGTTTGCCCTCCATCTCGTCAAAATGGTCCTTGATCTCCTGTGCAGTCGTGGTGCTGACGAAGCGGGTGATGGTAAACGGGTCCATCCCCTCGGCCTGCAGCTGCGCGAGCTTTTCGCGGCGGACCTTGATCTGGTCGCCGAGGCTGACCTGCGGAGCTGCGTTCTGCTGATTCCTGTTTTCCTGTTCCATATCGTCCCTCTTATCTGTTTCTGTGATTCGTTACTTTTCGACCGTCAGGATCTTGTACTTGAGCACGCCGATGGGCGCTTCGACATCGACGATATCGCCGACCTTATGGCCGAGCAGTGCCTTGCCGAACGGAGAGTCGTCGGAGATGCGGCACTCCATGGGGTTGGCCTCCTGCGAGCCGACGATGGCGTAGAGCTCCTCATCGCCGGTCTCCATATCCTCGACCTTGATGGTGCAGCCGAGGCTAATCTTGCCTTCGGAGTCCTCGGTCTCGTCGATGATGACGGCGTGGGCAAGGATGTTCTCGACCTCGGCGATGCGGCCGTAGAGCTTGGCCTGCTCGTTCTTGGCCTCGTCGTATTCGCTGTTTTCGGAAAGGTCGCCGAAGGAGCGCGCCTCCTTGATCTGCTCGGCTACTTCCTTCTCACGCGTCGTCTTCAGATAAAAAAGTTCCTGCTCCAGCTCTTTGAGGCGGAGCGCACTGATCTTGAATTCTTTTGCCATGATTGATCGTTCCTTCCATATTCGGTCGGGCTGGAAACGCCCGGTAGTTACAGGGATTCAGCAGACATTATATCGGTCAAAGATATGGATGTCAAGAGATTTTCTGGCGGATGGCGCGGATTGCGGCCTGTAATTGTGCGTCATCCGTGTGTGCCAGCTGGCCGTAGAGCAATTTCGCCGCATCTTCGTCGGAAAGCTCCACGGGCTCGTCCGGCGTGACGCCGATATCGGTCAGGCTGCGTCCATTCGGGGTGAAGTACTTGCCGATGGAGAGATTGAGCATGGAGCCGTCGGAGAGCGTGAAGGCGGTCTGGAAATTGCCCTTGCCGCAGGTCTTCGTGCCGACGACGGTCGCCCAGCCGTATTCCTGCAGGGCAGCGGCAAAGAACTCCGCGGCGGAATAGCTGTCCTGGTTGACGAGGACGGCCATGGGCAGCTCGATGCAGGCCGTGTCGGAGCGGTCGGTCTGTTTGGTCCCGCTATAGTCCTCGCTCTGGAACAGGATCCCCTCCGGCAGGAGCCGGTCGAGGATCTTGACGAGCTCGTCCTTATAGCCGCCGCCGTTGTTGCGCACGTCGAAGATCAGGGCCTGCGCGCCGTCATCGAGCAGCGCGTCGATGGCGGCGGAGGCCTCGTCAAAGCAGCGGGTATCGAAGTTGGCGATCTTCACGTAGCCAATCTGATCGTCCAGCATTTCATAGGTGGCCACGGCGGTCTCGATGCTGCGGCGTTCGACCGTCAGGGTCAGGCGCTCGCCGCCGCGGAGGATGGTCAGGGCCACGGAGGTCCCCTCCTCCCCTCTGACCTTTGCGCGGGTGCCGGCCATGCCGAGCGTGAGCGTGGACTCGCCCTCGACCTCGGTGATGATATCGCCGACCTGCATGCCGGCCTCCTCGGCCGGGCCGCCGGCGGTCACCTGTTCGACGCGCATGCCGCCGTCCTGCTCCTGCAGGGTGATGGTGACGCCGATGCCGACATAGGCGTTCTGCATCTGCTCGTCATAGCTGCTTTTTTCCTCGGCGGTGAGGTAATAGCTCCAGCGGTCGCCGGTCGCCTCGACCATGGCGGCGGCCGCCGCGTCGGCGAGCGCGTCCTCGTCATAGTCGTCGATGAAAAAGCGGTCAAGGTAGGCGCTGACCTCCGCGGCCTTGTCCTCTGCGGGAGTGCGGCCGCGGGTGAGCTGCTGCATCGTCACGATAGACGAGCCGAGGATGGCGACGGCGAAAGCGAGCACGAGGAGGAGGATCTTCTGCCATTTTTTCACGATGGATACCAGCCTTTCTGGAATGGGATGTTTCTGGGTTGCCTCCGGCGGCCCAGTCTTTTCTCTCGCAAGAGAAAAGGCTGGGGAGAAAAGAGTGCTTGGTTACGGTTTGGTGCCTGCTGCATCTGCATTCAGGTGGGGACCAATGTTTCGGGTGTCGTTCCACTCGGTAGTCACCTTACGGGTCTTGACTGCGCGCCGCCTGATACGGTGGGATCGAGTTTGCAGCTTGCTGCGTTTGAATTTTTGCGGGAAAACGGCTTGCGGGTGATATTTGCGGCGTTGTACGGATTCGCCGGGAGATTACAGCAGATAAAAGCTTTCCCACAGCCTGGGGGCAGGCTGTGGGAGAGGGGTTTGGATCGGGTCAGCCGATGTAGTTGAAGGGGTTGACGTCGGAGCCGTTGTAGTAGATGGTGAAGTGCAGGTGCGGGCCGGTGGAGTAGCCGGTGGAGCCGACATAGCCGATGGTCTGACCCTGCGTGACGTAATCGCCGACCGACACGGACAAAGACGGCTGGTGGGCGTAGAGGGTGGAATAGCCGTCGCCGTGGTTGATGACGACGTAATAGCCCCAGGCGCCGGAATAGGCCGCGGTCGTGACCGTGCCGGACTTCGCGGCGAGGATGGCCGTACCGGCCGCCGCGCCGAAGTCAACGCCGTTATGCCAGCTGTACTTCTTGGTCAGCGGGTGGATGCGGTAGCCGTAGGAGTCGGTGACCTGGCACTGATACGGCAGCGGATACAGCCAGCCGCCGGTATTGGTCGCGCCGGAGGAATTGCTGCTGGAGCCTTTGTTGTTATTCTGGCGGTTGAGCGCGGCGATGCGTTCGGCCTCTTCCTTGGACAGGGCCGCATAGTAGGCAGATTCGGACTTGGCGATCTCCTCGGAGAGCGCGGCCTCGTCCGCCATGTTCTGCATGTAGTCGGCGTTCATTTCTTCATACGCCGCCAGCATCTCGGTCAGAAGCGTATCCTGCTCCGCGCGCTGGGCCTCGAGATCCTGCTCCTGCTGGTCGAGCTCCTGACGCGTCGCGTCGAGCTCTGCCATCTGCTGCTCGAGCTCGGCACGCTCGGCCGCGATCTGCTCGGAGACGGCCTTCATCTTCTTGAGCATCTGCTGGTCGGCCTTGGCGATCTCCTGGATGACGTCGATCTTGTCGAGCAGGTCGGAGAAGCTGTTGGCGCCGAAGAGGATGGCCCAGTAGGAGATGCTGCCCGTCTCCTCCATGGAGCGGATGCGGGTCTTGTACTGCGTGTTGAGGCGCTGTTCCTCGGCCTGTGAGGCCTCGAGGTCGGCCTGCTTGTTGGCGATGAGCAGGCTGTACTGCTGGACCTGCTCGTTGAGGTTGTCGATGGAAGCCTGCGTCATGCTGATCTGCTGGTCGATATCGGATTTCTTTTCGACGAGCGTCTGGGTCTTGGACTGGTTTTCCTTGATCTTTGCCTGCAGGGCTTCGCGTTCTTTCTTGAGTTCCGCCTGCTGGCTGCGAAGGCCGTTGAGCTCTTTTTTGATCTCGGAGCTCGAAGCGGCGTTGACCATGATGATGAGGGCGCTCGAGATGAGGCCCAGGAGCATCACGGCGACCAGCACCAGGCAGACGATCCGGCGGCCGGAGCCGCTGTTTTTGGGTTTCATAAGTGCGGATACCTCCCGGTTTACACCTTCAGGAACTTGCGGATGGAAAGTAAGCTGCCGAACACACCGACGAGGAAGCCGGTGAGCGCGTAGGCGATGGCCACGATCTCGATGACGTCCGTAAAGGGCGTGAGGACAAACAGCTTGAGCGTATCGAGCTGCTGGATCTTCGTCAGGACGAAGTCATACAGGCCCCATTCGAGGAAGAAGGCCGCCGCCGCCGCGATGATACCAATGATAAAGCCTTCCACGACAAAAGGCAGTCGGATAAAGGCGTTCGTCGCGCCGACCATCTTCATGATGGCGATCTCCTCGCTGCGGGAGTACATGGCGAGCTTGACCGTATTGGAGATGATGAACAGCGAGACGACGAACAGGACCGTCACGATGACGAGCGAGGCGATGTTCAGCACGTTCTGCACGGTCTGGAAGCCCTCAGCGATCTCGAAGTGTGCAACGACCTCGGCGACGCCCTCGATCTGCGTGAGCTTGTCGTAGGTCTGCTTCAGAAGCGAGTTGTCCTCGACGGTAACGACGTATCGGTCGCGCAGCGTATCGGGATCCAGACCCGCGAACGCATCCGGATCGTTCAGGGTCTCGACAAAGTCGTCGAGCGCCTGATTGCGCGAGACAAAGGTCGCAGAGCGAACGTTGGTGATGAGGTTGATCTGTGAGCCGACGGATTTGGCCTTGGCCTCGGAATAGCTCTCGTCGATGTAGACGAGCATCTCGTTTTCCTGCTCGAGCTCCTTGACCAGCGCGCTGGTATTGTAGAGGATGAGGCAGAACGAGCCCATGATGATGAGGCACGCCACCGTGACGCAGATGGCCGCGAAGGACATGAAGCCGTGCAGGAACACGCCGCGGAAGCCTTCGCGCAGTAAGTAACCGATATTATTCTTCTTCATTGAGATAGTACCCGTCCATTCCGTCGCTGATGATTCTGCCCTCGCTGATGGCGACGACACGCTTCGTGAAGCGGTTGACAAGCTCCCGTTCGTGCGTGACGACCAGGACCGTGGTGCCGAGGGCATTGATCTGCTCCAGCAGCATCATGATCTCGAGCGAGCGCGCCGGGTCAAGGTTGCCCGTCGGCTCGTCGGCAATGATGACGCTGGGGTTATTGACAAGGGCTCTTGCGATGGCGACACGCTGCTGCTCGCCGCCGGACAGCTCATTGGGCAGACGCCGGCCCTTGGTCTCGAGCCCGACGAGCTCGAGCACGTACGGTACCCGCTTCTGGATCTCCTTCTCCGGCGCGCCGATGACGCGCATGGCGAACGCGACGTTCTCATAGACGGACTTGTCGCTGATGAGGCGGAAATCCTGGAAGATGACGCCGAGCGTGCGGCGCAGATACGGCACGGCGCGGCCGCGGAGCTTTTCAACGGCAAAGCCGTTGACGAGCGCGCTGCCGGAGGTCGGGCGGAGCTCGGCCGTGAGGATCTTGATGATGGTGGATTTGCCGGAGCCGGACGGGCCGACCAGGAAGACAAATTCCCCATCGTCGATCTTCATGGAGATGCCGTTGAGCGCCTTGGTGCCGGTATCGTAGGTTTTATGCACATCCTGTAATTCGATCATTGTTTATCTCCGATTTTCAAGGCTTGCGCCCGGACTCAGATGAGCCGGTTCTCGCGCGAAACAAGATACTTCTTGACCATGAGCGCGACCTTGAAGATGATCGCGTCGTCAAACTCACGCAGGTCAAGGCCGGTGAGCTTCTTGATCTTCTCAAGGCGGTACACCAGCGTATTTCTGTGGACGAAGAGCTTGCGGGAGGTCTCGGAGACGTTCAGGTTGTTCTCAAAGAACTTGTTGATGGTGAACAGCGTCTCCTGATCGAGCGTATCGATGGAATTCTTCTTGAACACCTCGGACAGGAAGATCTCACAGAGCGTCGTCGGCAGCTGGTAGATGAGGCGGCCGATGCCGAGGTTTTCATAGTTGATGATCGTCTTTTCCGTCTCGAAGACCTTGCCGACCTCGATGGCGACCTGCGCCTCTTTATAGGCATCGGCCAGCTCGCGCAGGTGACCGGCGACGGTGGAGATGCCGATCACGGTCTTGACGAACAGCTCGGACCGGAGCGTCTGCTCGATGGTCTGAGCCGTCTGCAGGAGCTCTGCTTTCTCCGTGCCGGGGGCGAGCTGCTTGACGATGGCGATGTCCGTCTCGTTGATGGAGAGGACAAAGTCCTGCTGCTTGTCGGGGAACATGCCGGACAGCACGTCGACGGAGGCCACGTCGGCCCGGCCGACCTGCCGGACGAGAAAGACGGCGCGCGGCGCGTCGGTGACGAAATGCAGCTCCTTGGCGCGGATATAGATGTCGCCGGGGAGGATATTGTCGGTGATGATGTTTTTGACGAAGGTGCCCTTGTCGTGCTTTTCCTCGTAGTAGGTCTTCGCACCGTTGAGCGCGACGTAGGCCATGACGCAGAGGCTTCTGGCAGTCTCATCGTCGCCCTCGGCGAACACGGCATAGTCAAAGTAGGCGCTCCAGGAAACGAGCGGCTTGAAGGTCTTTTTGTCGACGACAACGACGGAGTCCGGGGCGCTGTTGAGCTTGATGACTGCCTCGGGCCATTTTTCGCCGATCAGCGAGGTGTCGCTGCAGGAGATCACGTTGCTGTCAGCGTCAATGACGCCGATGACGCGGTCGGTGGCCTCCTTCATCTGGACGATCACACTCTGAAAAACGCGACTGGACATAGTACGCCCTCCCTAATTTTCAGGCAGCGCCGCGCCACATGCCTGCGGCCCGCCCTTGCTTTTTACACAAACAACCATTGACATAATACTACGTTTTCGGCAAGAGCGCAAGGTCTTTTTGACATTTTATTTGAAAACGACTATCTTTTTTTGTGGCATTTTCATAGTTTTTCGTCATTTGCCCCAAATTCAGGGGCCTACACTCTCAAATTATGCAAGTTTTTTCTTCCGTCAAAATCACAAGATATTCAAAAGAAGCTGCTCCGCTTCCACAATATTCAGTTCTTTTGTCTGCCCGAGCGGCAGATCTCCGAGGGTCAGGCGGCCCTCGGCCTCGCGGCGCAGATACGTGACCGGCAGGCCGCGGCTGGCGAGCATCCGCCGCACCTGGTGGTACTTCCCCTCCTGCACCTCAACGACGGAGCGGCCGGGGCCGAGCGGCGTGAGCTTCGCGGGCAGGCAGTGCAGGCCGTCGGCGAGGACGAGGCCTGCCTCAAAGGCGCGGACATCCGCGGGGCCTGCCGTGCCTTCATGCTCGGCATAGTAGCGCTTCCAGACGCCGTGGCGGGGCGAGAGGATGCGGTGGGCAAGGTCTCCGTCGTTCGTCAGCAGGAGCAGGCCCTCGGTATCCTTGTCGAGCCTGCCGACCGGCATGACGCCGAGCTTCCGGTATGCCTCCGGGACGAGGTCCATGACGGTCTTCGCTTTCGGGTCGTCCGCGGCGGTGAGATAGCCCGCGGGCTTATGGAGCAGGATAAGGACCGGCCCGCGCAGACGCACGGGGCTGCCGTCGACCGTCACGCGGACGGCGGTCTCGTCAAATTTCCGGCTCTCGTCGGTCACGGCTGCGCCGTCGACCGTCACACGTCCGGCGCGGATCATCGCGCGCAGCTCCTTCCGGCTGGCGACGCCGGCTTCACTTAAAATTCTGTCGAGTCTCTGCATCCAATCGGCTCCTGTCATAAACAAATTTGATCTGCATAGGTTGTACCATCTCTAAAAAAGAAGATCGGAGGAATCGTACCATGGTGATCATGACTGCGAAGGTCCCCAAGCGGAGGATTTTGCTCGTGGTGCTGCTGCTTCTGGCGGCGGCGGTGGTATTGGCGCTGTGTCTCGGCGGCGCGAAGCATGGCGGCGAGAAGCCGCAGCGCACGGATGCAAAGGGCGGCACGAACGAGGCGCGCATCGCCTTTCTGGCGGAATACGGCTGGGAGGTCAGCGCGGAACCCGTGCAGACCCAGCAGGTCCGCGTGCCGGAGGAGCCCGGCAAGGTCTTCCTGCGCTACAACGAGCTGCAGGTCTCGCAGGGATACGACCTGCTGCAGTACAGCGGGCAGGAGCTGACGCGCTACGTCTACCAGGTCACGAACTACCCGGACAGCAGCGGCACGTACTATGCGACCCTGCTGGTCAAGGACGGGCAGATCGTCGGCGCGGATATCGCTTCGAGCGCGAAAAACGGGGTGATGCACGGGCTGAAGATGCCGGAATAAAGGCAAACTGGCTCCCCTCCCAGGGGCCGATTCCCCCTATCAGGGGGAAATGTCCCGAAGGGACAAAAGGGGTAGGGATGCTGTCACCGAAGGTGACTGAGAGGTTGCCACAAATCTGATACGACCTTTCCGTCTCGGCTTCGCCGAGCCACCTCCCCTGGAAGGGGAGGCTTTGGGATCGCGCCTGCCAAGGCTTCCCCTATGAGGGGACGGCATTTTTCTGCTACATCCACAGCGGGAGGATCTCGATGCCTTGTTTGGCGGCGAAGCGGAGGGTGGAGGCGGTGCCGCCGGGGGTGCCGTCGAAGACGGAGATGAGGAGGGAGGCTCTTTGCACCATGGCGCGGTTGCGGCGGAGCATGCAGCCGGGAGTATAGACCGGCTCGAGCACCTCGACTGCGCTGCAGGCGGCAAGGAGCGCGTCGTAGCGCGCCTGCTCCTCGGCCGACCAGCCGTCTTTCTGCGAGGGGCACGGGACCATGGCCGTAAGGATCGCCTCCGGCGCAGTCCCGGCGGCGCGGCAGGCAAGGACGGCCTCGGCAAAATACTGGTCGCAGCCGCGGGCCATGCCGCACAGGAAGGTCCGGAAGCCGCGGTCATAGACCTGCTGCACCGTGCGGCGCAGCAGGATCTTCAGCGCCCGGCAGCGCGGGTCGTCCTCGTCCCGGCCCCAGGGCAGATGCTCCGGCCGGTGGCCGGTAAAGGCGCAGATCATGGCGGCTCCCCTCCCCGTCGCGTTTTCCACAGTATAGCAAAAAAACAGCCTCTTTACAAGCGGCCCCCGGCGTGCTATGATGAGGGCGAAAAGTGAACAGATCTTCAGGGCAGGGTGCGATTCCCGACCGGCGGTAAAGTCCGCGAGCGAAAGCTGAACCGGTGTGATTCCGGTACCGACAGTACAGTCTGGATGGAAGAAGATTTTCTTTGGCGGGACCGGTGGAAAATCGGGCCGTCCGACTGCAGCACCTGAAGATCTCTTCAGGTGTTTTTCATTTTTATCGCAAAGGATGGTCTGTATGCACACATTTCTGGAAACCCTCTCTGAAAACGCCCAATTCGTCCTGCTCTGCCTGGGGATCACGGCGGGCGTCCTGCTGCTGGCCTGGGTCAGCGAAAAGCTCGTCATGCGCCGCCGCCACCGGCTGAACGCTGCGCACACGATCACCACGATCGCCATGCTGGCCGCCATCTCCGGCGTGCTGATGGTGATCGAGATCCCGCTGTTCTTCGCGCCGTCATTCTACAAGCTGGATTTCAGTGAGCTGCCGGTGCTGATCTGCGCGTTTTACCTCGGGCCGGTGTCGGGCGTGGTGTGCGAGTTTCTGAAGGTGCTCATCAAGCTGCTGCTCAAGGGCACGTCGACCGCGTTCGTGGGGGATCTGGCCAACTTCCTGGTAGGCTGCTCGTTCGTGCTGCCGGCGGCGATCGTGTATCAGAAGACGCTGAGCAAGAAGGGCGCGGTCGTCTCGCTCGCGGTGGGCACGGCGGTGATGACGGTGTTCGGGAGCTTCTTCAACGCCTGGTTCCTCATTCCCCGCTTCGCGGTCATGTACGGGATGCCGCTCGAGGCCATCGTCTCGATGGGCACGCAGATCAACGGGGCCATTACGAATCTCTCCACGCTGGTGCTGTTCGCGGTCGTGCCGTTCAACCTGCTCAAGGGCGTGCTGGTGTCGCTGCTGACGTTCTTTTTGTACAAACGCGTGGAGAAGCTGTTCTTCCGGAAAAAGCATACCGCGTGATTTCGGACAGAATTTTATTTCTGCCCAATCTTCATAAAAGTTTAACAAACGGAATCTTGTTTTTTTCGCGCGCATCGAGTAGTATTCTCTTTACCAAAGAAGGAGAACGAAGGATATGAAGGAAAAGTCCCGCCAGAAGCGTCTGCGGCTGCTCGCAGAGGCGAAGAAGAAGCCGGCCGTGTTCACGGTCTACATCGTTTTGCGATTGATCGTCGTTGCGATCCTCGTTTCTTCGATCCTGCGGGGAGAATATGAAAACGCGGCGATCTGCCTGCTGGTGCTGTTTCTGTTTCTGCTGCCGCTGTTCGTGCAGCGGAACTTCGGCATCGAGCTGCCGGGCACGCTGGAGATCATCATCCTGGTCTTCATCTTTGCCTCGGAGATTCTGGGCGAGCTTGGCTGCTTTTTCATCAACGTACCGAACTGGGATTCGATCCTGCATACGACGACGGGCTTCCTCTGCGCGGCCTTCGGCTTTGCGCTGATCGATATCCTCAACCGCAACGACAAGATCAAATTCCAGCTGTCGCCGATCTACGTGGCGCTCGTCGCATTCTGCTTTTCGATGACGATCGGCGTGCTGTGGGAATTCTTTGAGTTCAGCGTGGACCGGCTGTTCCACATGGACATGCAGAAGGACACGATCGTGCACACGATCTCCTCCGTCATGCTCGACCCGACAAACAAGAACATCCCCATCACGATCGACGGGATCACCTCTGTTGCCGTCAACGGCAAAAACCTGGGCTTTGACGGGTATCTGGACATCGGCCTGTACGACACGATGGAGGATCTGCTCGTCAACTTCATCGGCGCTTTGACCTTCAGCATCTTCGGCTACTTCTATATCAAGCGCCGCGGCAAGGGCCGCATCGCAAAGGCGTTTATCCCTACCATCACCACAGAAGACAAGGAGCTTGATGCACCTCATGAGCAACTCCAAGCACAAGACCGGCCGGAAGCCCCTGAAGCTCGGGACGGTTGAAAATTATCACCACCACTGGTATCTGCTGATCTGGCTCGTCTATCTGACGCTGTTCGCCATTGCGGAGCATGTTGTGACCGACAATTACTGGGTCTCCTATCTGCCGCTGGACGACAAGATCCCCTTCTGCCGCTATTTCATCATCCCCTACTGCCTGTGGCATCCGCTGCTGTTTCTGATGACGCTCTATCTGATGTTTTACGACGCGGAGGGGCTCAAGCGGTACATGCTCTATATCGGCCTCGGCTTCGGCGGGTCGATCCTGTTCTGTCTGATCTTCCCGAACGGGCAGGATCTGCGGCCGACAGAATTCGCGCAGCACGATCTGTTCACCTGGCTGGTGCAGCGCATCTATGCCGCCGACACCAACACGAACGTGCTGCCGAGCATGCATGTCATCGGCTGCGCGGCGCTGACGCTCGCCTGCTTCGACTCCGAGCCGCTGTGCAGGCGGCACCTGCAGTGGGTCATGCTGCCGCTGGGCCTCGTCATCAGCATGTCGACGGTGTTCGTCAAGCAGCATTCCATCCTTGACGTTTTTGTCGCCATTCCGGTGTGCGTGATCCTGTATTTCATCATCTATCACCGCGCCTTTGTGAAGAAATTTGGGAAGGCAGCAAACCGGGACGCATAAATTTCAGAAAAAAGCGCGGGAATCGCGCTTTTTTCTTGACTTTCTCCGGAACCTGTGAGATATTAGCAAAACTCCTCTGTAAAGGCTGTGTAAGATATGAGTATTCTGGAAATCCTGCTGCTGGGCATCGGTTTGTCGATGGACGCGTTCGCCGTCTCGATCTGTAAGGGACTTTCGGCCAAGCGGCTGCAGACCAGGCATTATCTGATCATCGGCGCATGGTTCGGCGGCTTTCAGGCGTTGATGCCGACCATCGGTTTTTTTCTGGGCTCGACGTTCGAGCAGTACATCACAGCCTTTGACCACTGGGTCGCGTTCGTGTTGCTGTCCGCCATCGGCGCGGGCATGATCAAGGAGAGCCTGTCCAAGGAAGAGTCCAACGGCAACGACTCGTTCAGCTTCAAGACGATGCTCCTGCTGGCGCTGGCCACGAGCATCGACGCGCTGGCCGTCGGCATCACGTTCGCGCTGCTGCCGGACGTCAATGTGCCGCTGGCGGTCTGTCTGATCGGCATAACGACGTTCGTCTGTTCCGCCGCGGGACTGAAGGTCGGCAATCTGTTCGGCCTCAAGTACAAGGCCAAGGCGGAGCTCGCGGGCGGCATCATCCTGATCCTCATCGGCCTGAAGATCCTGCTCGAGCACCTCGGCGTGATCAGCTTCTGAATCTTTCCCGCCGGCAGCAACAACTGCCGGCGGGTTTTTCTGTGCTGGAAATCCGGTGGGAAATGTGCTATGCTGGATACAGAAAATATATAAATAAAGAAAGGGATACGCTCTATGATCTACAAAGCGTTTCAGGATCTGCAGCTGTCGCAGCTCGGCTTCGGCACGATGCGGCTGCCGCTGCGCGAGGACAAAAGCATCGACGAGGAACTGGCCGCGGCCATGATCGACGCCGCCATCCGGCAGGGCGTCAACTACTTCGATACCGCCTGGCCCTATCACTCCGGCAAGTCGGAGACTGTCATCGGGAAGATCCTGCAGAACTATCCGCGGGAGAGCTTCTATCTGACGGACAAGTTCCCCGGCCATCAGATCGCGCCTACATATGATGTGGCGGATATCTTCGAACGGCAGCTGAAGAAGTGCGGCGTGGAGTATTTTGATTTCTATCTGCTGCACAACGTCTACGAAAACTCCATCGGGGTCTATGAGGACGCGCGGTGGAACATCATCCCGTATCTGCTGGAGCAGAAGAAAAATGGCCGGATCCGGCATCTGGGCTTCTCCACGCACGCGGGTCTGCCCGCGCTGGAGCAGTTTTTGCAGCGGCACGGGGAGGAAATGGAGTTCTGTCAGATCCAGCTCAACTATCTGGACTGGACGCTGCAGCAGGCGAAGGAAAAATGCGAGCTGCTGAACCGGTACAACATCCCCATCTGGGTCATGGAGCCCATCCGCGGCGGCAAGCTGGCGAATCTGCCCGAAAGCATGACGGCGGAGCTGCGCATGATGCGGCCGGAGGCGTCGGCGGCATCCTGGGCGCTGCGGTGGGTGCAGCAGATCCCGGGCGTGACCATGATCCTCAGCGGCATGTCGGATCTGGCGCAGATGGAGGACAATCTCGCCACCTTTGACCATCCGCAGCCGCTGAGCGAAGAAGAGACCGCCTGCCTGCTCCGCTTTGCCGAGCAGATGAAAAACACCGTCCCCTGCACAGCCTGCCGCTACTGCTGCGACGGCTGCCCGCAAAGAATCAATATCCCGCAGATGCTGCGCGTACTCAACGAGATCCGCATCGCCCCGTCCACGAACGCGATCATGGCGGTTGAGGCTCTGCCGGAGTCGCAGCAGCCGTCGGCCTGTCTTGGCTGCGGCGCGTGCGCCGCGATCTGTCCGCAGAAGATCGATATCCCCGGCTGCATGCAGGAGCTGACCGAGCGGATCGCAAAGATCCCGAGCTGGGCCGAGATCAGCCGCCAGCGCGCAGCCGCGCAACCGTGAATTATTTGTGAATTCTTCATTTGGGAGATGATTTTCGCGGCGCCTGCGCGTATAATGGGTACTTGAAATCTTAAGAGGATTTTCATAAAATCTTTATCAAATCTTCATCTTCGGCAGGTGTTCGTTGATCATGCTCTATGTATTTCTCGTGCTCGCGCTCCTCGCCAGCTGCGCGCTGACGTGGGCGGCGTCCGGGTTCGCTTCGCTGCACGCGCTGTGGCAGGTGCCGGTATTTTTCGCGGGGAGTTTTCTGGCGCTCGTGCTGCTGTTTTTGCTGGTCGTACTCATCTCGTGTCTGTTTGTCGACCCGAAAAAGCTGCTGGAAAAGCCCAGCGGCTACTTCCGGTTCCTGCTCAATGAGTTCTGCCGGCTGGCGCTGGCACTCGGCGGCGTGCATGTCAATGTGACGGGACTCGAAAAGGTCCCGCGGGACGGCCGCTTCCTGCTCGTGAGCAACCACCGCTTCGCATTTGACCCGCTGGTGTTCTATTCGTCCATGCCGTGGGCCGATCTGGCGTTTTTGTCAAAGAAGGAAAATTTCTCGATCTTCGTCGTCGCGCAGATCATGCGCAAGGTGCTCTGCCTGCCGGTCGACCGGAATAACGACCGCGAGTCGCTCAAGTCCATCCTCAAGGCCATCCAGTTCATCAAGGACGACAAGGCCTCCATCGCTGTGTTCCCCGAGGGCCGGACGAACCGGACGGCCGATCCCCTGCTCCCCTACCTCTGCGGCGTATTCAAGATCGCGCAGAAGGCCAATGTACCCATCGTGATCTGTTCGCTTGTAAACTCCCGCGCGATCCTGCGCAACATGTTCCGCAAGCATACGGAGGTGTGGCTCGACGTGCTGGACGTCATCCCGGCAGAGGAGCTCGCGGGCAAAACGACAATTGAGGTCGGCGAGCGTGTCCACGCGGTCATGGAGGCGGGCGTTGTGCGCCGCGAACAGGCGCAGGGGCTGCGCTGAGGCCGGTTTCTCTGAAAAAAGAACGCCGGATGCATTTTTTTGCTGTATCCGGCGCTTTTTTACTTGTTGTTTTTCCGATTTCATGCTATGATATACACAATTTAAAGTGTAAAAAAGAAAGAAAGGGAGTGTTTGCGATCGCACTCACTAATGCAAGCCTGCCGGCAAAGCGGCGGATCCTGAAGGTCTGCGTCAAGCTGTTTCTGGAGCAGGGCTACAAAAAGACGACCGTCGCGGAGATCATCCAGAAGGCAGAGGTCTCCAACAGCAGCTTTCAGAACATTTTCCGCGCCAAGGACGGCGTGCTGACCGAGCTGGTCGGCTTCATGTTCTCCAATCAATTCAGCGCCGCGAGGCAGGCGGCCGGGACGAAGCTGCCGCCCGTGTTCGTCTATGCCATCGAGACTGCTCTGCAGATCACGCTGACGGAGCTGAACGAGAATCTGCGCGAGATCTACATCGAAGCCTATTCGCAGCGCGAAGCCTCGGAATATATCTTCCGCGAGACAGCCAGAGAGCTGTATCAGATCTTCGGGCCGTACCAGCCGTCGCTCACGGCGCAGGATTTTTACACGCTGGAGCTCGGCTCGGCGGGGCTCATGCGGGGCTATATGGCCCATCCGTGTGATGAGACGCTGACGCTCGAGCAGAAGCTGGAAGCCTTCCTGTCGCTCAGCCTGCGCGGCTACTGCGTGCCGGAGGACGAGCTGCAGAAAGTTTTGCAGTTCATCGCGGGAATGGATATCCGCGCGATCTCCGAAAAGGTCATGCAGGATCTGTTCCAGGCGCTGGCCATGCGCTACGATTTCACGCTGCCGGAAACGGTGTAACGACATAAAAGCTCCCCGATCCTTTGGATCGGGGAGCTTTTTTCAGCTTTCTTTCTGCACAGGCTGCTTTTTGCCGGCGGCTTCGCCGGAGAAAAAGAGCCAGATGCGGCCAAAGAAGGGGCGGTTGAAGTAGAACAGCCAGACCGCGAGCGCGCCGAGGCCGATCGTCAGCAGCGACGAGACGCACACGTCCGAGAGGAAATGCGCGCCCATACGCAGTCTTGTAAAGGCGACGACGGCGGTCCAGGCTGCGCCGATGGCCATAAAGAGCTTTTCCTTGTCGTGCAGGCGGCGGCAGATCGTCGGGACGAGGATCATCAGCATCGCGCAGGCGGCGCAGGCCGTATGACCGGACGGGAAGGAGCGGAACTCATCGGACGAGACGCCGTCGGCAACGAGCTTTTTCTTGAGCGCCGTGCCGGCCTGCCACCAGTTGGTGAAGTAGGTGTCGTTGCCGGTCGAGTAGATCAGGCGCATCCGCGCGCGGCCCCAGGGGACCTTGATGATGTTGATGAGCAGCATGATGCCGACGCAGACGAAGATGACCGTGCACAAAAAGCGCAGAAGCGTCTTGGCCTGGCAGCCGCGCGTCATAAAGAGGAAGGCGAAGGCCGCGAGCGCGTCGACAAAGAGCGTCACCAGCAGTGCGACCGCCGTGGGGAGCGCAGGGACGTTGTCCGTCGCCTCATGGATGGAGAGGAAGACGCTGCCCGCGATCAGGCAGACGCCAAAGGCCAGCAGGATCATGTGCAGCTCCGGGCGGAACTCACCGCGCCGCACGATCAGCAGCACGCCGCAGCTGGCCAGCAGCGCGAAGGCCGGCAGCTCGCCGAAGGCGGCAAAAAACTGGCCGAAGGAGCTCTCGTGGCCAGGATAGAGGAAGCGGGAGATCGGCAGGTCGGCAAACGATCCGGCGATCAGCAGCGCAAGCAGCACCAGCGCCGTCAGACCGGCGCAGCGCGTATAGGTTCGTTTCAGTTTTTTCATGGAATACCTCGGAATCTGGAAAATCGTCCTGTCAGTATAGCACAAAAAGTGGGCGCTGGCAAGTTGACGCGAGGAAAGAAAGCTGATATCATCGGAAAAAGAAATGAGGCGAGGATATGAAGCACGCGCAATTTGATTATGTTAACCAATTTCACTGTCTGGCGGGCGACTGCCCCGATACCTGCTGCAAGGACTGGCAGATCATTCTGGACGAGGACGCGCTGGCGCGCTACCGCGCCATGCCCGGTCCGCTTGGCGAGCAGGTGCGCGCGGCGCTGGTCACGGAAAACGGCGAGACACGCTTCCGGGAGGAGGGCGGCCGCTGCGTCCTGCTGCGGGATGACGGCCTGTGCCCCATCCAGGCGGCATACGGCGCGGAGGCGCTCTGCCGGACGTGTTACACGCACCCGCGGTTCACAGAGGAATATGGGCAGACGGCGGAGCTGACGCTGTCGCTGTCGTGTCCGGAGGCGGCGCGGCTGCTGCTGACACACGAAGCGCCACTGCGGATCGAGACGCAGGACGACGGCGGGCCCGTCGTGCCGAATGAGCTGGACCCGGAGCTTTATCCGGCGCTGCTGGCGGCGCGGCAGGCGTTTTTCCGGCTGGCACAGGACCGGTCGCGGCCGATGGAGGACCGGCTGGCGCTCATTCTGCTGCTGGCGCGGCGGGTGCAGCGGCTGCTGGACGAGGACCGCGAGGAGCTGGTGCCGGTGCTGGCGCGGCGGTTCGGCGGGCGCGGGTATCAGGACCGGAGTCTGGTGCGGCTGGCGCGGCTGCGCAGCCGGGCGGGGCGGTTTTTCCCGTGCTGGATGGTTCTCAACAATATGGAGCACCTGACGAAGCGGTTCGAGTCCATGCTGGATGCCGCCATGCATCAGGATGCGCCGCCCGCGGCGTTCCGGGCAGAGCTGGCCGTGCCGTATGAAAATCTGCTGGTCTATTTCCTGTTCCGCTACGCGCTCAAGGCCGTGAATGACCGGCAGCTGCTGCCGCGCGTCGCGGCGTGTGTGTTCCACCTGCTGTGCCTGCGCGAGCTGCTGGACGACGCAGGATCCGAAACGGCCCTCTGCGCGGCGGCCAGCCTCTACAGCAAGGAGGTCGAGCACTCGGAGGAAAACCAGCAGCTGCTTTTGAAGCTCTTCCGCCGGAAAACGCTGACGTGGCAGTACCTCGTGTCGGTGCTGGACGCGTGAGGGAGATAACCTCTCCGTCCCGGCTTCGCCGAGCCACCTCCCCTGGAAGGGGAGGCTTTGGACTTCGGCATTCTCATGGCTTCCCCTGTGAGGGGAAGCCATTTTTACGCTGCGGCGAATATAGAAAAGCCTCCCCGGGTGGGGAGGCTTTTGGGGTCAATGGTCGGATTTGAGACCGGCGCCGCACATGGTGAGGAGGGTGTCGGGGGTGGGGCCGTTGAGGCGGCGGTATTCGAGGTAGGCGGCGTAGTTGGCTGCGGTGGTATGCTCGCAGTAGACGCCTTTGCGGGCGAGGGCGGCGCGGGCCTCGAGAATTTTGTCCTCCGGGGCGTGGACGAAGCGGACGCCGTGCTTTTTGGCCAGCCGCAGGATCTCCTCGCCGCGCATGGGCTTGCCGATGGAGATGCCCTCGGCGATGGTGGGCGTGGGGGTGACGGCCGCGGGCTCCAAGGCCCCCTGCGCCGCGGCGCGCAGAAGCGGGTCGCAGTTCTGACTCTGCAGGGCGATGATCTGCGGGAAATGGTCGATGACGCCGCTATTTTGCAGGTGCTCGAGCGCGTAGATCGCGCCGAGGAAGAGCGTGCCGTTGCCCACGGGGATGACGAGGTTGGCGGGGATGCGGCCGAGCTGCTCGAAGACCTCATAGATATAGGTCTTCGTGCCCTCGTAGAAGAAGGGGTTATAGACGTGGTTCGCGTAATAGACGCCCTCCTGCTCGACCTTTGCGCGGCAGACGTCGGCGCAGTGGTCGCGCGAGCCGGGGACGATGGTGCAGGCCGCGCCGTGGGCGCGGATCATGTCGATTTTCTTGGGGCTCGTGCCCTCGGGCACGAAGATCTCGCAGGCGATGCCCGCCTTGGCGCAGTAGGCCGCGACAGCGTTGCCCGCGTTGCCGCTGGAATCCTGCACGACCTGATCGACGCCGATCGACTTGCAGTGCGCGATCAGCACGGCCGCACCGCGGTCTTTGAAGGAAAGGGTGGGCATGAAGTAGTCCATTTTGAGCAGCACGTCCTCGTCCAGACGGACGACAGGGGTCATGCCCTCGCCCATGGTGACGGCGCGCCAGCTCTCGTCCTCCAGCGCCATGAACTTCCGGTAGCGGAACAGGCTCCATTCGTGCGTGTCGACGCCGGAGAGGTCAAACGCGGGCAGATCGGCTTCCAGTTTCCAGAGTCCGCCGCAGGTGCAGTGGGCGGCGCGGGTGGTGACGGCCTCTTTGCGGCCGCATCTGGTGCAGACAAAGTTCATATCGGTTCCTCCCTTTCAGTTTTTCAGTTCAGCGACGGCTTCGATCTCGACCAGTGCGCCGTGGTGCAGCGCCCGGGTGGGGACGACGACGCGGGCGGGCTTATGGCTGCCGAAGAAGGCAGCGTAGACCGCGTTGACCTCGTCCCAGAGGGCGATATCGGAAATGTATACGCGGCAGAGGACCACGTCTTCCCTGCCGCAGCCGGCGGCAAGCAGGACACGCTCGACGTTGTGCAGGGCGTCCTGCGTCTGCTGCGCAAGATCCGGGGCCATGGGTGCGCCGGTCTCATGGTGGACCGGGAGCTGGCCGGAGATATAGAGCGTTTGGCCCGAGATCATGCCAGGGACGTAATGCCCGGCGTTGGGCAGCTTCGATTCTAATGTGATGGCTTTCATCCACGTTTCCCCCTGACTTCGTCCAGATAGCTGTAGATGGTGACTTTATTGACGCCGAGCTTTTCCGCCGCCTTTTCGATGCTGCCCTTCATGAGGAAAATGCCCTTGCTGTCCATGAAGCGGATCTTCTCAAGCCGGGCCTCACGCGTGAGCGGCGGCTCGTCGCCGATGATGCGGTCCATGAGGTTTTCGATCATCACCGCGACATGCTCCGCGCCGGTCTGCGGCTCGGGCGGCTCCGGTTCCGGCTCGCGCGGCTGCGGGAGCAGCGACTGCAGATAGGCGATCTGCTGCGTGAGGCGGGTAGTATCAAGATTGAGGCAGAGCGCACCGGTCAGGCGTCCATCACCGTCGCGGATCAGGAGCGTCGAGGAACGGATGCGCTTGCCGTTTGGGGCAGTAAAATAGTAATTGGCGACGAAATCCTCTTTCAGCTCATTCGAGAGGATGACCTGACGGACGAGCTGGTCGAAGCTCTGGCCGACTTTCCGGCCGGTGACGGACGGGTTTTCCACATGGACGACGGAATGCTCCGGGCAGTCCAGATCGTGCAGCACGACCTCGCAGTCCTGCCCGAAGGTCTGCGCCAGCATCCGCGCCAGCAGGACATAGGGCGCAAGCGCCGGTCTGATCTCCATAATTGTTCTCCTCTCTGCGGCTGTTTCCAGTTTGATCTGTAATTTTTTCTTCTTGTATAAAAAATTATATGCACAGGTTTTTCATTTGTCAAGAGAGAATTATAAAAAATTATATGGTGCGGATAAATTCTTCTTTCCATTTGCAGATTGAATAGGCAGACCGCGTAATTTTTGTGAAAACTTACAATTTTAACAAACGAGTGCAATTTTTCTTGCATTCTTTTGATGATTATGCTATGCTAACATCAGAAAACCACAAGAGGATACCTGCCCGGAGTGTTGAGCATGGGGACAAGCGGACTAATCGTGCCGTCTGTTTTGCATGCTCTTTTTCATTTTTTCAGAAGTCAGATATTGGATAGGAAACAGGATTCCCGGAAGAAAGGCGGATCAGATTGGAACAACGACTCTATGAAGCCCTGCAGTCGAACCCCATCATTGCCGCGGTCCGCGACGACGAGGGACTGGAGGCCTGTCTGCAGGCAGACGTGCAGACCGTCTTCGTGCTCTACGGCGATATCTGCGGCATCGCCGGGATCGTCCGGCGGATCAAGGACGCGGGAAAAATCGCCATCGTCCACGCGGATCTGATCACGGGCCTTGCCGCCAAGGAGATCTCCGTCGATTTTCTGCACAGCACCACGCTGGCTGACGGGATCATCTCGACCCGCACCAACATGATCCAGCGGGCGAAGGAGCTGCAGATGATCGCCATCCTGCGGGTGTTTCTGATCGACTCCATGGCGTTCGACGCGGCGCTGGGCGCGCGGAATCTGAAGCCGGACGCCATCGATATCCTGCCCGGGCTGATGCCGTCGATGATCCGGAAGGTCCGGCAGATGACGGGCATCCCGGTATTGACTGGCGGGCTCATTACAGAAAAACGGGAGGTCATGCAGGCGCTCGAGGCCGGTGCGCTCGCCATTTCCAGCACCGCGCCGGACGTCTGGCAGATGTGAGGAGGATGCGCGATGTGCAGCGATACCAAGGAAAAGATCGCAGAAGCCGTCGAACAGATGATGCTGACGAAGCCGGTCAGCAAGATCACCGTCCAGAGCGTCATGGAACAGGCGCAGATGAAGCGCCAGACCTTTTACTATCACTATCAGGACATTTATAGCGTACTGGAATGGATCGTGGTGCGCGAGATCTGCACGCCGCTGCGGTATGACGAGAGCGTCAGCGCGGAGGACTGGTGCATGCAGGCGCTGACACTGCTGCGGGCCAAGCAGCCGCTGCTGCGCAGGATCTCCTCTGCCCTCGGCCGCGAAAAGCTCTACCAGCTCACCGCCGGGATCCTCCGGCCGCAGCTGGCGCGCTTTCTCCCCGCACCCGACACGCAGGACGCCGGGACGTACCGGCTCGCGCTGGATATGCTCTGCTACGCCGCGTTCTGCACACTCGACAGTCTTGTCGTCAGCCGGACGCCGCTCAACGTCGAGATGTTCGCGCGGAACATGCGCGCGCTGTTCGTGACGATGCGGCAGGCGTTATGAATTTTACGGAAGCGCTTCTATTTTCCGGTTTTACGCATACGATGTTATGTGCATATCCGCTATAAATCAATCGATAGAATTTTATTTTTTGGTGATTTTGACATTTCCCCAAGCTTGTCTAAAGACACCGGGCGGATTTTCCGCTATACTGTTTTTTGAAGATACCACCATGGAGTGATCATAAAAATTTTCAAGAAAGATAAGGAGGACGTATTCATGGCAAAATACATCATGGCCCTGGACGCCGGCACGACTTCCAACCGCTGCATTCTCTTCAATGAGAGCGGCGAAATGTGCAGCGTCTCGCAGCGCGAATTCCCCCAATACTTTCCGAAACCCGGCTGGGTCGAGCACGACGCAAATGAGATCTGGGCCACGCAGCTAGGTGTCGCTGTCGAGGCCATGCAGAAGATCGGCGCGACTGCCGCCGACATCGCCGCCATCGGCATCACCAACCAGCGCGAGACCGCGATCGTCTGGGATAAGGTCACCGGTGAGCCCATCCACCACGCCATCGTCTGGCAGTGCCGCCGGACGAGCGAATACTGCGACTCGCTCAAGGCCAAGGGCCTGACCGATTCCTTCCGCGCCAAGACCGGCCTCGTCATCGACGCCTATTTCTCCGGCACGAAGGTCCACTGGCTGCTCGAAAACGTCCCCGGCGCGCGTGAGCGTGCGGAGCGCGGCGAGCTGCTGTTCGGCACGGTCGAGACGTGGCTCATCTGGAAGCTGACGGGCGGCAAGGTCCACGTGACCGACTACTCCAACGCCTCGCGTACCATGCTCTTCAACATCAACACCCTGCAGTGGGACGACGACATCCTCAAGGAGCTCGATATCCCCCGCTGCATGCTCCCGACCCCGATGCCCTCGAGCTGCATCTACGGCGAGACCGATCCGTCGCTGCTCGGCGGCCCGATCAAGATCGCGGGCGCAGCCGGCGACCAGCAGTCCGCCCTCTTCGGCCAGGCCTGCTACCATCCCGGCGAGGCCAAGAACACCTACGGCACCGGCGCGTTCCTGCTGATGAACACCGGTGAGAAGCCCGTGTTCTCCAAGAACGGTCTGGTCACCACGATCGCCTGGGGCCTGAACGGCAAGGTCGAATACGCGCTCGAAGGCTCCGTCTTCGTTGCCGGCGCCGCCATCCAGTGGCTGCGCGACGAGCTGAAGATCATCGAGTCCGCGCCGGATTCGGAATACTATGCCGGCAAGGTCAAGGATACCAACGGCTGCTACGTCGTCCCGGCGTTCACGGGCCTCGGCGCGCCGCACTGGGATCAGTACGCGCGCGGCACCATCGTGGGCATCACCCGCGGCGTCAACAAGAATCACATCATCCGCGCGACGATGGAATCCCTGGCCTATCAGGTCAACGACATCCTCGTCGCCATGCAGGCGGACTCCGGCATCAAACTGGCCGCACTGAACGTCGACGGCGGCGCTTCGGCCAACAACCTGCTGATGCAGATGCAGTCCGATATCTCCGGCGCGCCGGTCCAGCGGCCGACCTGCGTAGAGACGACCGCCATGGGCGCGGCGTATCTGGCCGGTCTTGCCGTCGGCTACTGGGCAAGCAAGGAGGACGTCGTCCACAACCGCGCGATCGACCGGGTCTTCCATCCGGAGATCACCGCCGAGGATCGCGCAGCCAAGGTCAAGGGCTGGAACAAGGCCGTCAAGTGCGCCTACGGCTGGGCAAAGGACGAATAAGGCACGTTTTCATAACTCAAAAGGAGAATCCACGCAGAAAAGGAAGTATAAAGGCAGCAAAATCGAATATTGATGTATGACAGGGAGGAAAATTCATGTTCTTAAAGTACTTATGTGAGTTCCTTGGCACAATGATGCTGATCCTTCTCGGCGACGGCGTCGTTGCAAACGTAACCCTCAACAAGTCCGGCATGAAGGGCGCAGGCTCCATCCAGATCACCATTGCCTGGGGCCTTGCGGTCATGGTTCCCGCGTTTATCTTCGGCGAAGCCTCCGGCGCAAGCTTCAACCCGGCGCTGACCATCGCACTGGCGGTCGGCGGCATGTTTGACTGGGCGCTGGTTCCCGGCTACGTCATCGCACAGATCCTCGGCGGTATCGTCGGCGGCATTCTCGTCTACATCCTCTTCAAAGATCATTTCGATGCAACGGAAGATCCGGGCACGAAGCTCGGCGTCTTCTCCACTGGTCCTTCCATTCCCAATACCGGCCGCAACATCGTGCAGGAAGCCATCGCGACCTTCGTTCTGGTCTTCGCCATCTGCGGTCTGAATCAGGTCCCGGAGCTGGCTGCCGGTGTCGGCAAGCTGCTGGTCTTCGGTATCATCGTGGCCATCGGCATGTCCCTCGGCGGTCTGACCGGCTATGCGCTGAACCCGGCGCGTGACCTTGGCCCGCGTATCGCGCACGCCATTCTCCCCATCAAGGGCAAGGGCTCGAGCAACTTCAAATACGGCCTGATCGTGCCGATCTTCGGGCCGATCATCGGCGGTATCGTCGCTGTCCTGCTCTACAACGTCATTCCCTGGTAAGCATATTTGAATATTCTCTGCTCTAAGTGAACGTGTCGGGCAGTCCAACCCTCCCACCGGAAGGCTTTCTTGGGCTGCCCGACATTCTTTGGCAGAAAAGGAGGAATCTTTTTGTACGACATTATCATCATCGGCGCCGGTGTGACCGGCTGCGCAGTCGCGCGGTATCTGTCGCGCTACGAGGGCCGGATGCTGGTGCTGGAAAAGGCGGAGGACGTGTGCTGCGGCACCTCCAAGGCCAACAGCGCCATCGTCCACGCGGGCTTCGACGCCGCGCACGGCAGTCTGATGGCGAAAATGAACCTCGAGGGCAATCTTATGATGCCGCAGCTGGCGAAGGATCTGGATTTTGCGTTCAAAATGAACGGCTCGCTCGTCGTCTGCATGTCCGAGGAGGATCTGCCGAAGCTGCGGGCGCTGTATGAAAACGGCGTGAAAAACGGCGTCAAGGAGCTGGAGATCGTGGACGCGAAGCGCCTGCACGAGCTGGAGCCGAACGTGTCGAAGCACGCGGTCGCCGCGCTCTGGGCCCCGACCGGCGGCATCGTCTGCCCGTTCAATCTGACGATCGCGCTGGCAGAGAATGCGTTCGACAACGGCGTGGAATTCCAGTTCAACACCGAAGTCACCGGCTTTACCTGGGAGGACGGCTTCTGGACCATCCACACGAACCACGGCGATTTTGAATCGCGGTACGTGATCAACGCGGCGGGCGTCTACGCGGACGTGCTGCACAACATGGTCTCGACGCGCAAGCTGCACATCACGCCGCGGCGCGGCGATTACTGCCTGCTGGACAAGAATACCGGCGATTTCGTCTCGCATACCATCTTCCAGCTGCCCGGCAAGCTCGGCAAGGGCGTGCTGGTCAGCCCGACGGTCCACGGCAACACCATCGTCGGCCCGACGGCCATCGACATTGACGACCGTGAGGGTACGAACACCACCGCCGAGGGTCTGAACGACCTGATCGAGAAGGCGGGCGCGACCGTCGAGCATCTGCCCATCCGCCAGACCATCACGAGCTTCGCCGGTCTGCGCGCGCATGAGGATCACCACGAATTCGTCATCGGCGAGGCCGAGGGCGCGCAGCAGTTCATCGACTGCGCGGGCATCGAATCGCCTGGCCTGACCTCCTCCCCTGCCATCGGCCTGCATGTGTCGGAGCTGATGCGGGATCTGATGGGTCTCAGAGAAAAGGCGCACTTCATCGCCACGCGCAGGGGCGTGCTCGACCCGAAGACGCTCTCCAAGGAGGACTATCAGCAGCTCATCCGCGAAAAGCCCGCCTACGGCCAGATCATCTGCCGCTGCGAGCAGGTCACGGAGGGCGAGATCCTCGACGCCATCCACCGTCCGCTCGGCGCAAAGAGCCTGGACGGCGTCAAGCGCCGCACCCGCGCGGGCATGGGCCGCTGCCAGGCGGGCTTCTGCAGCCCGCGCGTGATGGAGATCCTGGCGCGGGAGCTGCACGTGGATCAAAGCGAGATCACCAAGTGCGGCGGGCAGTCCCGGCTCATTACCGGCACGAACAAGGATTCCATCGGGGAGGTGCAGGCAAAATGAAATATGACATTGTCGTCATCGGCGGCGGCCCTGCCGGTCTGTCGGCCGCGATCGCAGCGTATGACGCCGGGTGCCGCAGCATTCTGATCCTGGAGCGCGACGTGCAGCTGGGCGGCATTCTGAACCAGTGCATCCACAACGGCTTCGGCCTGCACACCTTCGGTGAGGAGCTGACCGGGCCGGAATACGCCGCGCGGTACATCACGCAGGCGCTTGAGCGGAAGATCGAATACAAGCTCAACACCATGGTCCTCTCCATCAGCGAGGACAAGCACATCACGGCCGTCAACCGCGAGGAGGGCCTCATCGAGATCGACGCGAAGGCCATCCTCCTCACCATGGGCTGCCGTGAGCGCAGCCGCGGCGCGCTGAATATCCCCGGCTACCGCCCGGCAGGCATCTACTCGGCCGGTACGGCGCAGCGGCTGGTCAATATGGAGGGCTATATGCCCGGCCGCCGGGTCGTGATCCTCGGCAGCGGCGATATCGGCCTCATCATGGCCCGCCGCATGACGCTCGAGGGCGCGAAGGTGCTGGTCGTGGCGGAGCTGCTGCCCTACTCCGGCGGTCTGAAGCGCAACATCGTGCAGTGCCTCAACGACTTTGACATTCCGCTGAAGCTCAGTCACACCGTCGTGAACATCGAGGGCAAGGAGCGCGTCTCCGGCGTGACGATCGCCGAGGTCGGTCCGGACCGCAAGCCCATCCCGGGCACGGAGATCCACTATGACTGCGACACGCTGCTGCTCTCCTGCGGCCTGATCCCGGAGAACGAGCTCTCGCGCGGCATGGGCGTGGAGATCTCCCCGGTCACGAACGGCCCTGTGGTCGACGAGAGCCTGCAGACGAGCATCCCGGGTGTCTTCGCCGCGGGCAACGTGCTGCATGTGCACGATCTGGTCGACTACGTCTCGGAGGAGGCGGCCGCCGCGGGCCGCGCCGCCGTGCGCTATCTTGCGCAGGGCGAGACCGGTGAACGGCATGAGATCCCCATCACGTTCGAGGGCGGCATCCGCTATACCGTCCCGGCCAGCATCGACCCGAAGCTGGTGCAGGACGATCTGGTGCTGCGGTTCCGCGTGGGCGGCGTGATGAAAAAGCGTGTGGTGAAGCTGTATCTGGGCGATGAGGCTGTGGTCTCGCGCAAGCGGCCGGTCATGGCCCCGGGCGAGATGGAGGAGCTGAAGCTCACGAAGGATATGCTCGCCGCGCATCCCGGCCTCAGCCGGATCCATATCACCGTGGAGGAGGCATAACGATGGAAAAACGAGAACTGACCTGCATCGGCTGCCCTCTCGGCTGTTCGATCACCGTGACGCTGGAAAACGGCGAGATCCGCGACGTCACCGGCTACACCTGCAAGCGCGGGCATGACTATGCAAGGAAGGAAGTCACGAACCCGACGCGCATCGTCACGAGCACGGTACGGCTGACCGGCAGCCGCACCGGCGCGTGCGTCGTCAGCTGCAAGACGGCGCAGGATATCCCGAAGGGCAAGATCTTCGAGATCGTCGCGGCGCTCAAGGGCGTGACGGCCACGGCGCCCGTCCATATCGGCGACGTGCTGCTGGCCGACGTCGCCGGGACCGGCGTCGACATCATCGCGACCAAAAACGTCCAATAACCTCCTTCTCTTTCTTCCCCCAGCACCCCGGGCGCACCGAGAACCTTCGGTGCGCCCGGGGTTTTCCGCTTCGGCACGCACCGGCTCCCCTTGGCAGGAGGAGCCGGGGAATGCAAATGTTCACAAATCCTTTGGGATTCGTTCATAGTTCTGACATGATTGGCCGATATACTCATACTCGTAAGCAAGCCAATCTTTTCTTTCCTCTCTTCTCTTTCTTCTTTCTTTTCTACACCAACGAAACCAGCCTGCCGCGATGCGGCAGGCTGGTTTCGTTTTTTCTGCGGACAGCGGCCCGGCCGCAGCGGTGTGGGCTGCGGCCGGGCGGGTCAGGAGAACCAAATGGGATTGGGGTCAGATGATGTTGTACTCCTTCAGGAGCTTTTCGATGTCGGTGCCCTTGATCTTGCTGAGGGCCTTATCGAGGGCGACCTTCTGGACGAGGGAGAGCTTCATGTCGGTGGGCTTTTTGCCGTCGCGGAGCTTGACGGTGGCGTCGAGCAGGTCGCGGACGTCATAGACGCTGCCCCAGACCTCCGGCACGCCGCGGTCGACGTTCAGGAGGGTATAGACGGCCTCCATGCCGGTGCGCATGGAATACTCGGTGGTGAAGATGGTGTCGCGCGGGGTCTCGGCGAACTGGCCGAGGAAGGCGAAGTTCACGGAGCCGTCGGGCACGACCTTCGGGCGGTCGCCGTAGGCGCGGGGCATAAAGAACGCGTCGATATACGGCATCATGACGGGGACGGTATTGGCACTGTTGGTCGCCAGTTCCTCGATCTGGTCCTCGGGCACGCCGATGTGGTAGAGCCACTCCATGCAGATCTCCTTGCCGGTGCATTCGCGCATGGGCTTCTTGATATAATCGCCGGGCTTGTCGGTAAAGAGCGAGTAGACCCAGACGAGGCAGTGGTCCTTGGGCTGCGCGCGGAACTGCGGCTGACGGTTGATGGTCCAGCTCATGAGCCAGCTCGAATCCTTGACAGTGACGATGCCGCCGGTGACGACATGGCCGGTGAACGGATCGCGCTTGCAGATGTTCTTGATATAGGGGATGATCTTCTGGTCGAGGGTCTCGACGGTGGCGCTCATCCAGTTGGTCTGCTCGGGGTCATAGCAGAACTTGTCGGGATGGCCGAAGGACGGATCCTGCGCGGCGATCTTGCGCCACATGTCCCAGCCGCCGCCGGGTTTGATCTCGGTGTTGTAGGGGGCGGGCTCGTTCTGGC